>ERZ780075.268-NODE-268-length-26783-cov-4.149431_pt1 | contig 26783 bp, 20 predicted proteins | sample MGYA00511839_ERZ780075 | MGnify/ENA primary metagenome ERZ780075 (study PRJEB29588, sample SAMEA2155953) | human gut metagenome | biome: human gut; feature: human-associated habitat; material: faeces | place: Denmark | collected 2008/2010 ...
GATGTTTCTCGTCAGGCCGCTGGAATAGGGCATCAGCTCGCAGACCATCTTGACATGCGCACCCTCAAGGGTCATGCGGCGCGCCATGATAAGACCGATATCACCCGAGCCGAGGATAACGACTTCCTTGCCGGGCATGTAGCCGTCAATGTTGACATATTTCTGCGCAGTACCTGCGGAGAGAACTCCGGCGCAGCGGGTGCCCGCGATGTTGAGCGCGCCTCTCGGACGCTCGCGGCAGCCCATTGCAAGAATGACTGCGGTGGCGTCGATCTCAATAAGACCGTCCTCTTTGTTGACTGCGGTGACGACGTTGTCGTCGGAAATGGAGAGCACCATCGTGTCTGTCTTTACGACAATGTCGGTGTTCTCAACAAGCTCGATGAAACGCGCGGCGTATTCGGGACCCGAAAGCTCCTCGCCGAAGTAGTGCAGACCGAAGCCGGTGTGTATGCACTGCTCAAGGATACCGCCGAGAGTCTCTGCGCGCTCGAGTATGATTATCTTTTCAACGCCGCTTTCGCGCGCCTTGAGCGCAGCGGCCATGCCTGCGGGACCTCCGCCGATAACGGCAAGATCATATTTAAGCATTAGTATTCATCCTTTCATGCTGCGAAAGTTCGCAAATCACTTAGTCCTGCCGAAGAGGATCTTTGACTCTCCGCCGCATTTTGTGATTTCATCAAGCTCCTGACCAAGCTCTCTTGCAAGTATCTCGACTACCTTCGAGCCGCAGAAGCCGCCCTGGCAGCGACCCATTCCGGCTCTCGTGCGGCGCTTTACGCCGTCAACGTCGATGGCGCCTGCGGGCGCGTGGATAGCGTCGAGGATCTCGCCCTCGGTTATAGTCTCGCAGCGGCAGATAACTCTGCCGTATGCGCTGTTCTTTTCAACAAGTGCTTTGCGCTCTTCCGCGCTCATGTGGCGGAAACGCACGGGAGCGGGTCTGCCGGGGATGAAGTCCGCTTTCTCGCTGACTTCGCCCTTGTCCTGCAGAATCATGTCGCAGACATAAAGGCCGATAGCGGGAGCGGAGGAGAGACCGGGCGACTCGATGCCGGCAACGTTTATGAACTTCGCGTCCTTCTCGCTGGGGGCAATGATGAAATCGTCGCCGGTGCTGTGGGCGCGGATGCCTGCAAACGAAGTGATGACGTCGCGGGTCGAGAGCGACGGAACGGATCTCAGAGCGGTCTTGAAAACGCCGTTCGTGCCGTCTGCAGTGGTCGAGCAGTCGTCCTTTTCGTCTATGTCGACTGCGCTCGGACCTACGAGCAGGTTGCCGTCAACGGTCGGGGTGACAAGAACACCCTTGCCCATCTTTGAAGGACACTGGAATATCGTGTGCTTTACCTTGTCGCCGACTGCTCTGTCCATGAGCATATATTCGCCCTTACGGGGAATAATGGTTATTGAATCGTCGCCGATGAGAGAAGCTACCTTGTCGCAGAAAACGCCGGCGGCGTTGACGACATATTCGGCTTCGATCTCGCCTGCGTCGGACTTGAGGACAAAGTTGCCCTGCGCGTTCTTTTCAATAGCCGTAACATCAAAATTGCGGAAGAACTCGACACCGTTCATGACTGCGTTCTCAACTGCCGCTATCGTCAGCTCGTAGGGGCAGACGATTCCGGCGGTCGGAGCGTAGAGCGCGGCGACTGCCTCGTCGCTGAGGTTCGGCTCTTCGCGGTGAATAGCCTCTTTGTCGAGAATCTCGAGTCCGGGAACTCCGTTCTCTTCGCCTCTTGCCTTGAGCTCTTCAAGAGTCTCAACTTCCTCGTTCGAGAAAGCGACGACATATGAGCCGATGGGCTTGAACGGGACATGGAGTGTCTCGCACAGACCGGGCATTGCGGCAGTGCCCTCAACGTTGAGTCTCGCTTTGAGGGTGCCGGGCATTGCGTCGAAGCCTGCGTGGACAATGGCGCTGTTGGCCTTTGTTGTGCCCATCGCCATGTCGCTGCATTTTTCAACCAATGCGACTTTGATGTTATATCGGCTCAGCTCTCTCGCGACCATTGCGCCGCTGACGCCTGCACCGATAATTGCTACATCGTATGACATATTTTTACCTCCAGACGGAAATAGTATGGCTGGTTTTACAGACATAATTATTATACCACTCTTTTTGCCGGCAGACAAGTATATAAAGTGCCATAATCTATATTTTTGTCGTTATATTTGCTCTCAATTTATGACAATTTAATTATTGTGAAAATTTTGCGCCTGCTTTAATAATTGCGCTCGCACAGGCAACAATAAACACCGACTTTACCTTATTTGCGGATTTTAGATCCGCACGGGAGGAAGAAAAATGGAAGAATATCTTGTGCAGATGAAGGGAATATCGAAGTTCTTTCCCGGAGTCGTCGCACTCGACAAAGTCGATTTCGAGCTTCGGGCGGGCGAAGTGCATGCACTGCTCGGCGAAAACGGAGCGGGAAAATCCACGCTGATGAAAATAATCGGCGGAATATATCAAAAAGACGAGGGCGAAGTGAAGATACGCGGCAAAACGCAGGAGTATTCTACCGTCGCCCAGGCGTCTGAACTCGGCATTGCCGTTATCCATCAGGAGCTCAATATGTGCCGCCATCTGACCGTGGCGGAGAACATCTTTCTCGGCAGGGAGCTCAAAAAGGGCGGCATGGTCGATTTCAAAGAGCAGAACGCCCGCGCGTCAAAGCTTCTCAAAGAACTGAGCCTCAATATCGAGCCCGATACCGAAGTCGGCAAGCTCTCCGTGTCAAAACAGCAGATGGTCGAGATTGCAAAGGCTCTCTCGACAAATGCCGATATTATAATCATGGACGAGCCGAGCTCGGCGCTGACCGAGCGCGAGACGCAGGAGCTTTTCAGAATAATAAACGAGCTCAAAAATATGGGCAAGGGCATAATTTATATCTCTCACCGCCTTGAAGAGCTCGAAAATATCGTCGACAGAGTCACTGTCATGCGCGACGGAAAATATATAAAGACCGCCGATTTCAAAGATTTGTCTATAGGCGAGATAATCGCCCTCATGGTCGGACGCGAGATAACCGAAAAATATCCGCACGAGCAGACTGAGCGCGGCAAAAAAATCATGGAGGTCAAGGGAATATCCACCTCCGAGGTTCAGAATATCTCGTTCGATCTCTATTCCGGCGAGATACTAGGCTTTGCCGGCCTTGTCGGCGCGGGGCGCACGGAACTCGTCAGGGCACTGTTCGGCGCGGATAAAATAACGGCGGGCGAAGTTGTCGTCTACGACAAGAGTGTGAAGCTCAAAAGTCCGCGCGACGCTGTCAAGGCGGGCATAGTCTGCGCGCCGGAGGACAGAAAAAAGGACGGCCTTTTGGTTGAACTCGATGTCAGCGAGAATATCGCGATAGCGAATCTCGATACGCTCTCGAACCCCGTCGGAGTGCTTAGCGCAAAGCGCGAGCGGGATATGGCTAATCGCGCCGTGAAAGAGCTGAAAATAAAAACGCCGTCAATAAAAAGCGAGGTAAAGAATCTTTCGGGCGGCAACCAGCAGAAGATAGTCGTCGGCAAATGGCTCATGCGCGACGCCAAAGTAATAATTTTCGACGAGCCGACGCGCGGTATCGATGTCGCCGCCAAGGTCGAGATATATAATCTGATGAACAAGCTCAAAAAGAGCGGCATCGGCGTTATGTTCGTCTCGTCTGAGCTGCCCGAGGTGCTCGGCATGAGCGACAGGATAATCGTCATGTGTTCCGGGCGCATCACGGGCGAACTCAGCCGCGATGAAGCCACGCAGGAAAAAATAATGGAGCTTGCAACAAAGTTCCGCACGGAGGTGAGCTGAATGTTCAAAAAAATGCTTTCCGCAAGGGGAATGGGACAGGTGCTCTCGGTCTTTGCGGCGCTGATAGTTATGATAATCGTCTTTGCGCTGATAAATCCGCTGTTCTTCTCCGCAACCAATATAACGAACCTTCTGCGCCAGGTGGCGCCGATATTGATAATCGGCGTCGGTCAGTCGTTCGTCCTCATAACCGCCGGAATCGACCTCTCAATAGGCTCGGTCGCGGGAATGTCGTGCATGATAAGCGCGACGCTGATGACAAAATTCAATATGAACCCGATTTTGACCGTGCTCATAACTATTGTTTGCTGTCTTGCAATCGGTCTTGTAAACGGACTTCTTATCTCTGTTGCAAAGCTCCCGGCGTTCATAGCCACCCTCGGTACTATGATAATCGCCCGCGGTGTCGCGCAGATAGTCAACGGCAACATGAACACCAATGGCATATATTCCGACGCCTTCAAGAATTTCTTCTATTACGGCCGCTTCCTCGGGATATATACCCCGATCTGGATAGCGATAGTGCTCTTCGCTTTCTTCGCGTTCATTCTTTCAAAGACGGCACTCGGCAGGCATGTCTATGCCCTCGGCTCGAACTATGAGGCGGCGCGCCTGTCCGGAGTCAATGTCGCCGCGGCGCAGACGAAAGTTTATGTCATTTCTTCTTTCCTCGCCGGCGTTGTCGGCTTGATACTCACCGCGCAGAGCGGCATGGGCAGCATGGACGCGGGCTCTAACTATGAGCTCAATGCTGTCGCCGCGTCCGTTATCGGCGGAGTCAGCACCATGGGCGGACAGGGTATGCTCCTCGGTACCGTCATAGGTGCGTTTATTTGGGGCGTGCTCAATAACGGTCTCCAGTTCGCAGGCGCGCCTCTCGCGCTTCGCAATATAGTCATCGGCATAGTCGTTATAATCTCCGTGCTTATAGACAGAATCGTCCACGGAGGCAAGCGGCTCAACACGAATGCCGCCAAAGGGCTCAAGCTCGGCGGCGGCAGAGAAAAAAGAGAATAAACGGAGGACAGTATGAAAAAGATACTCGCAGTTATTATGTCGGCGCTGCTGATTCTGACCGCCTTTGCGGCGTGCAGCAGAAGCGGCGAGGGTAACAACACGGCGCAGGGCATGACCGAGAGCGCCGCCAACGCAAAGTACAAAGTATATCTCATCACTATCGACAAGATGGATCAGCACTGGGTCTCGGTCGACAAGGGCGCGTCGGATATGGCAAAGCAGCTCGGCATCACTTATAAGTGGGATGCCCCCGATGTCAAAGACAACGCCAAGCAGATCGAGGCGGTCAACAACGCCATTGCCGACGGCGCGAGCCTGATAATGCTCGCCGCAAACGACCCCTCGGCGATTTCGCAGACTGTCAAAAACGCAAAGGACAAGGGAGTCAAGATAATCTATGTCGATTCTCCCGCAAACGAGCCTGCGGTCACAACTCTCTCGACCGATAATTACAACGCAGGCATGATAGCGGGCGAGACCATGCTCGAAGAGCTTAAAAACGCGGGCATAACGAGCGGCAAGATAGGCATAATCAGCGTCAACACCGCGACAAATTCGAGCATGAACCGCGAAAAGGGTTTCCGCGAGGCGATAACCAAGGACGGCAAGTTTACTCTGCTCACTACCGAATATAAAGACGGCAATTTCGCATCCTCGCAGGAGGCGGCAACCGGCTTTATAACCGGCAACTCCGACCTTGTCGGACTTTACGGCACCAACGAGGGCTCGACCGTCGGCGTGGGCAATGCTATCAAAGATTCCGGCAAGAAGATAATCGGCATCGGCTTCGATACTTCAAACACTATCGAGTCGCTGATAAACGACGGAAGTCTTAAAGCGGTCATGGTGCAGAACCCCTATACCATGGGCTATCTCGGCATGGCGCAGGCACTCGCGGCTCTCAAAGGCAATTCAACGGGTCCCGAATCTATAGATACCGGCGTGTCCGTTGTCAGGGCTTCAAAATAAAACAATAACAAATTTCATCGCCCCCGCATAAACTGTTGCGGGGGTGTTTTTATGCGCCGGATGCGCCGATTCAATATTCGCACTCTGCCGCGCGGGGCGTTCAGGGCTCTGTGCGCTTTTACGCTTGCTGTCTGCCTTGTGCTCGTTGTCGATGCGCGGCTTCGCCCGGCGGTTCGCAATATCGCCATGACCCGTGCCAAGAGCCTTGCCGTGCGCACGGTCGGCGAGAGCATAGAAAAATTTATATCCGAAAACCCGGAGGAGTGCTCCGCTCTTATAAGTGTCGGCTCGAACGACGGAAAAATAGGCTCAATGTCCCTCAACGCTGCCTCCGTCAATTTATTTAAGTCCCGCCTTGTTCGCGCCGTTGATGAAGCGCTCGAAGAAAATACAAAATTTGTTGTGAAAATACCGCTCGGCGCTGTAGCCGGCTCCGAAGTCTTTGCGGGTATGGGACCCGAGATACCCGTAACCGTCCGCATGACGGGCGGCGCAGAGGCGCAGATAACTGACGAATTTACTTCTGCGGGCATAAACCAGACCCGCCACAGAGTTATGCTGAAGGTCGAGTGCTCCGTCTATGTCTTTCTCGGCGGTAACGAGGGCGCGGCGAATTTTTCGGATGAGTATTGCATCGCCGAGAATATCGTCGTCGGCACTGTCCCGCAGACCGCTGTGACAATAGATATTCCGCAGCGACAGTGAAATAAATTGTTGTTAGATGTATTCAAGTTGTGGTATAATAACCGCAGAGAAAAAGGAAGCTTAAAAGGAGGAATCCCTTTTGACCGACAAAGAGCAGAGCGCAAAACGCGCGCAGGAGCTCAGAGATAAGCTCAATTATTACAGCAGAAAATATTATGTCGACGACGACCCCGAGATAGAGGACTACGAATATGATATGCTCCAGCGCGAGCTCAAGGCGATAGAGGATAAATATCCGGATCTTGTGACCCCGGATTCCCCGACCGTGCGCGTCGGCGGCAGCGCGGAAAATCTGTTCTCAAAGGTAGAACACCGCGTGCGCATGGAGAGCCTGCAGGATGCGTTCAGCTTCGCGGAGATAGAGGAATTCGACCGCCGGGTCAGAGAGACCGAGCGGGATGTTCACTATGTCGTCGAGCCGAAAATCGACGGACTTTCCGTCTCGCTCGAATATACAAACGGCGTGCTGACCCGCGGCTCGACCCGCGGCGACGGCGATGTCGGCGAGGATGTTACCGCAAACCTGCGCACCGTGCGCTCGATTCCGCTGAAAATAAAAACTCCGCTGCCTTTCCTCGAGGTCAGAGGCGAGGTGTATATGCCCAAGTCGGTCTTTGCCTCTCTCGTCACAAGACAGGAGCTCGACGGCGAAAAGCCCTTTAAAAACCCGCGCAACGCCGCCGCAGGTTCGCTCAGACAGAAAGATTCAAAAGTGACCGCAGGCAGGGGACTTGATATCTTCGTTTTCAATGTCCAGCAGATAGAGGGCGCACAACTCAGCTCGCATAAGCAGTCGCTCGATTTTCTGCGCGAACAGGGTTTTCATACCATTCCGTTCTATACTCGGTTCGATAATATAACCGATGTCATCTCGGAACTCAAGCGTATTGGCGAGATACGCTCGGGACTCGAATATGATATCGACGGCGCGGTTATAAAAGTCGATGATTTTGCCCAGCGCGAACGCCTCGGCAGTACATCGAAATTCCCGAAGTGGGCGGTGGCTTTCAAATATCCTCCCGAAGAAAAGACAACGAAGCTCGTTGATATAGAAATCGGTGTCGGGCGCACGGGCGTGCTCACTCCGACTGCCGTCTTTGAACCTGTTCTTCTCGCGGGTTCAACCGTCAGCCGCGCAACGCTTCATAATCAGGATTTTATAACAGAAAAGGATATCCGCATCGGCGATGAAGTCGCCATAAGAAAAGCGGGCGATATAATCCCCGAGGTCGTGCGCGTCGTGTCGCACGCGGAAAATTCCGTGCCGTATATCCTGCCGTCAATCTGCCCGTCCTGCTCCGCTCCCGTTATCCGCGAAGAGGGCGAGGCGGCTGTCCGCTGTGTCAATCCCGAGTGCCCGGCTCAGCTGCTGCGCAATGTTATCCACTTCTGCTCGCGCGATGCCATGGATATCGAGGGGCTCGGCGACGCCCTCGTCGAAAAGTTTATCGCTGAAAATCTGATATCAAATGTCGCAGATATCTATGACATAACCGCAGGCGAGATAATGATGCTCGAAGGACATCAGGAAAAGTCGGCGAAGAATCTCGTCGAGGCTATCGAACGCTCAAAGCAAAACGACCTTTCGCGCCTGCTGTTCGCTCTCGGCATACGCCATATCGGGCAGAAAGCGGCGAAGCTTCTCTCCGAGCATTTCGGCGATATTGATTCTATAATCGCCGCATCCGAAGAAGAGATAGCCGAAATAGACGGCTTCGGCGGAATAATGGCAAAGAGCGCGGCGGAATTTTTCTCCATGACTCAGACCGCCGATTTAATAGAACGACTCAAAGCGGCGGGAGTCAATATGAAATCGCTCAAAGAAAAGAGCGACGATCAGCGCTTTGCAGGTCTGACTTTCGTCCTTACGGGTACTCTGCCGACGCTTTCGAGAAAAGAAGCGATGGAGATAATCGAAAACCTCGGCGGCAAAGCGTCGTCGTCAGTCTCGAAAAAGACTTCGTATGTTGTCGCGGGCGAGGAAGCCGGAAGCAAGCTGCAAAAAGCGACCGACCTCGGCATACCGGTCATAACTCAGGACGATCTGCTGAAAATGGCAGGTCAGGAATAAATTTAAGCATCCGTACTTTTCGTGCGGATGCTTTATTTTTGATATTCGCGCCTGTATGCGGCGGGGGAAAAGCCGGAGTAGCTTTTGAAAACCCGATTGAAGTGGCTCAGGCTGTAGTAGCCGAGCTGCATGGAGATTTCAAGCGTTGTCATCTTGGTTCCACTTAGCAGCAGGCAGGCGTATTCGCATTTTGTGTCCCTGAGATATGCCGAAACTGTCTTACCCGTGTATTTCCTGAACGCTTCTATAACAACGGGCGGCGAAAAATTGCTCATTTCATATACGTCCGCCGCGCTGCAGGTCATGTATTCCGGCGAGCGTATCTTTTCGAGCATGTTTTCAAACCACTCGGGGCAGTCGATTTTCTGCGTGAGCTTCGAGCTGTTTATTATCGAGATAAAATCAGATGCGGTCGAGCATATTACGTTCGCCGCCTTTTCATATCCGTCTCCGATGAGCTTGTTTATAAGACTTGCCCGCGAGGCAAAGTATGCCTGTTCCTCGGTCGAGAGCGCAGCCGTCAGCGGTTTCTGCGCCTCGAACGCTTCGGGATCTATCCCGAGAGCCGAGCAGATTTCTTCAAATTTTTTCGGCGATAGACAGATGTTCATGTGTATGCTCGAAAAATTCTCGATGCGGCGCAACTGATGAATGTCGCCGGGGCATATCATGCATAGAGTGCCTTTGCTTATCTCGGAAATTTTGCCGTTTATCTCGTGGCAGACGCGTCCGTCCGTTACAAGAAAAATCTCGTAGTAGTTGTGCCCGTGCTCTGTCGTGCCCTCCGAACCCCAGAGGTGAAAAGACACGGAATATTTGCTTATAATCGGATTCGTCCTGTAGTCGATAATGTTCAGCCTGTCCGTATATTTTCACTCCTTTGATTGGTGCTTTCTTAAAAATAACACACTTTATCAGCGATTTCAAGAGCTTATATTGATTATAAAAACATAAAATTTAAAAAAACGCTCATTCACATTAAAAAATAGCAAGAAAAACAATATATACTGTTTTATAATAAATACAACATAATTTTTATGGAGTTTGCACAAAATGCCTCGGCTTAAACATTTCGTTGAAAAGTCCCGCGAGGGAACCTATTATACAATACCGTTCACCGTGCCCGAAAACGTCTCGCGCGTCACGGTATCGTATTCCTATTGGCAGGGCACCAAAGGTCTGCTCAGAGAGATACACCCGCAGAATATAATCGACCTCGGTCTCATGGACGAAAAGAGGAGATTCCTCGGCTGGTCGGGCAGCGCGCATCCGAGCATATTTGTCGGCGAGGATAAGTCCACGAACGGCTATCTTGTGCAAAGACCCGAGTCGGGCGAGTGGTCTATAATCGTCGGCGCGTATCATGTCGTGCCCGCAGGTGTCGAGGTAACATATGATATTGAGTTTGAATATCATAAACCCGGCGACCCCAAACCGAAGAATTATAAACAGGATGAGCCCGAAGATATATCTTCTGATAGCGCGAATGCCGAACCCGAACTGCTCTTCGGCGACCTGCATATACATACCATAGCTTCCGATGGCGCGCTCGATTCCGAAGCCGTCGGGAAGCTCGCCCGCGATACCGGTCTCGATTTTGTCGGGCTTGCGAACCACAATAACTATGCCGATAATTTCTGCCTGCCGGATATCCCGGGGCTGACTTTTGTTTACGCAGTCGAATGGACGCACTATAAAGGGCATATGAATTTCTTCGGAGCCAAAGCACCCTTTGAAAACAGTTTTATAGCGAACACGCCCGAAGAGATGGAAAAGATAATCAACGATGCCCGTTCGCTCGGCGCGGTCATATCGGTAAACCATCCGAAATGCCCGTTCTGTCCGTATAAATGGAACAGCATGAATTTTGATATGATCGAGGTCTGGAACGGACCGATGCGCGGGACGAATATCCGCGGCATAAAGTGGTGGACTCAGCTCCTGCGTGAGGGCAGGCGCATACCCGCCGTCGGCGGCAGCGATTTCCATCGTCCTAAGGATTTCGCGAAGCTCGGCAATCCGATAACGGCAGTCTATTCGCCGTCGCGCCGCCGCGAGGATATACTGAAAAATATCCGCGCAGGGCACTCTTTTGTTTCAAGCGGAGTTGACGGCGCGCGCCTGACTCTGACCTGCGGCGATGCAATGATGGGCGACGCTGTTCGTTATGACAAAAACAAAAAACTCCATCTTCACGCGGAACAGCTCCGCGGCGAAACGCTTGTTCTTGTCACCGGCAGCGGAGAGCGCGTGATAAAGCACTTCGCGCGAGGAAATCTTGATATCGATATAGAGCCGAAAAACGATAATTTCGCTTATGTCAAGGCAATCAGAGGGTGTGGAAAACTCGGCGCAGTCCGCGCGCTCACAAATCCGATATATTTTCAGAAAGAGGAAGAGGAGGATAACTGATGGAACCTTCAAACACTTTGAACCGAAAACGCACTTCCCCGTTCCGCTACGGCTTCGGCATGCTCGGCACATCGATTCCGATAAATATGCTGAAGTCTTATGCCGCCGCATATTATGTCTTGAAGCTCGGACTCATCACGACCGATCAGATGGCGAAGATACTGTTTATTTACACCTTTGTCGATGCCATCGATAACCCCGTCTACGGCTTCCTTTCGGACAGAACGCATACCAAGTGGGGCAAGCGCAGACCGTGGCTCGTTATCGGCACTCCGCTGATGATTCTTTGCTTCGTGCTGTTCTATAATATGCCCGCGCGCGTGCAGTCGAACTCCGGTCAGGCTTATCTCTATATTCTGCTGATGTACATACTCACCGGCACGCTCGACTCGCTCATGAACGCAAACTACGGCGCTCTGTTCCCGACCCTTTTCAAGACCGACGAGCTCAGAGCAAAGACCAATGCTATAAGACAGGTCTGCCAGCTTGTCGCGATGGTTATTTCAATCGTGCTCACTCCCGTTGTCACTTCAAAGATAGGCTATAATCTCACCGCAATCATCTACGGCGTTATCGCCCTCGCAGTCATTATGTTCATGACCTTCGGCTGCCACGAGAATATCGAAGAAGAGGAAGCGGAAGCGGCAAACGGCGAGAAACCCGATCTCTTCAAGGCGATATTCGCCCTCATCACTAACAGCAAGTTCTGGATATTCGGCTTTGCAAACGCGCTCTATTCCGCCGCATTCTCGCTCATTTCTCAGGCAATCCCGTTCTATGTTCAGTATACTCTGAAACTTGAAAGCTCCATGACAACCGTCATGCTCGGCGTGGTGTTCGGCGTCGCGCTTGTCGGTATAGTAGTCTGGTCGAATGTCGTAAAACGCGCGGGTATTATGAATGTCTGGAGGCTCGGATTCGCCGTGCTGACAGTCGGATTCATCCCGCTGTTCTTTGCAAACACAATGCCCGTCGCGGTTGCCATAATGTGCGTTATGGGTATGGGTGTCGCCGGGTGCCTCGTCACCATCGACTGCATCGGCGCGAAGATAATCGACGATGACTATTCCCGCCACGGAGTCAAGCGCGAGGGGATGCTCACAAGTCTCGTCGGCGTCATGAACCGCCTGAACGGACTTTATGTCTCGCTCGGCTATAAAGTTATCAGCGTGGCGTTCGGCTTCGAGAGCGGAGCGAACCCCGGCTCGAATCCCGATATGGCGTCGCGGTTCCTGCTCTGCGTGTTCCCGTTCATAGCCATGGCTGTGGCAACAATATTCACCCTGTTCCTGCATTTCAAAGATGAGTCAAACGACTGGTGCAATTTTAAAAGGAGGAAAGAGTTAAAAGCAAATGTCTAAGTATCTTATAATCAACGCCGATGATTTCGGCTATAATCCGCAGCAGACAAAGGCGATAGACGAGCTCATGCGAGGCAAACTGATAACCTCGACCTCGCTCATGACCGTCGCGCCGGATGCCGCCAACGCCGCTGAGCTCGCAAGGCTCGGCAGCTATCCCGTCTGCGTTCATCTGACTATAAATTCTGATGACAGCAAGAACCGCTGGCAGAGCAACAGCGGCGCGCCATCGCTCAGTGAAAAGGGGATGGGACTCTATGAGAGTCAGGTCGGGCTCGCTCTGCACGCCCGCCGCCGCGATGTCCGCGCGGAGCTTGAGGCGCAGTATAATTTTATCAGCTCAAGGGGCGTCGAGGTCGACCATGCCGATAACCATTGCGCCACACTCTACGGCATAAACGGCAGGCGTTTCTATATTGATGCATATAATTTCTGCGCGGAACATTCCTTGCCCTACAGATTCCCGAAAACGCCAGGATTTTTGTCCAGACAGATTGACAGGGAAGCTCCCGGTGTGATAAAATGCTTCCAGAAAATTATTGTTGGAGCGGGTGAGCGGTGCGGAGTCGGCCTGCTCGATGACCTTGTGTCGAATCCGTGGTCGATGGATCGCATAAAAGATTACGACACCTTGCGCAAATATTATCTTGACGCTGTCGAAAACTGCATCGACGGCGTGACTGAGATTTTCATGCACCCTGCGTATCCGATAGACGACAAGCCCGGCGAGTGGACGAAGCGCGTCTATGAATTGAGACTTCTTCAAAGCGGCGATCTTCTCGAAGCCGCGCGCAGGAACAATATCGAATTAGTCTCGTGGTCGGTTTTCAGGGACCTCGGGAAAATATAAAAGAAACGAAGGATGAAAACAATGAAAAAACTTCTGAGTGTTTTCCTCGCCTTTGCGCTTCTGCTGAGCTTTGTAACGCCGGCATTTGCGTATCAGGGCGCGAAAACCGCAGACACAGCAGCGCAGGCAGAGAAAGCGCACGATCCCGCGACCTGCACCGACTGCCCCGTAGTCATAGTCAGGGGAATGGATATGATGGGGCTTTATATCGACAAGGGCACCGAAAATGAGCGCAACGCCTTCGAGTTTGATTTGGGCGATTTGCTCTCCATGCTTTACAAGGGCATCTCCGGTGCAGTCAAAGCCAAGGATATCGATCCTTTCTTCCAGGCTGTTATTGATTATGCGGCAAACCTGCTTGACGGCTATGCGATGAAAGAAAACGGCGAGTCGAAGTACAATGTCAGCGTTGCGAAATATCCCGGGAGCGCGGAGAATTATCCTGAGATTTGGGAAAACTTCGATTCTAACAGCGAGCGCGGAATGACCCGCGCCTGTGCCGAGAATCTTCCCGCCAACCACACATATCTGTTTACATACGACTGGCGTCTCGACCCTTACAAAGTCGCCGATGATATCGCCGCGACGGTTGACAGAGCAATAGCCGAGTCGGGACACGACAAGGTCTCGATATTCTGCGCGAGCATGGGCGGCATAATGACCGTCGCTTATCTGACAAAGTACGGTTACAGCAAGGTCGACCGCTGCGTCTTTATGTCCTCGACATTCTGCGGTGCGCAGGTCGCCTCCGATGTTCTGACCGGCAAGATCGAGCTCAAGGCAGATACGATGTATAACTATTTCTCCGGCCTGCTCGCCGATGCTACAGGCTCGAACGCTGCTGTGGCGGCATTCATGAAGACGCTCAACAGCGTCGGCGCATTCAAACTGCTTCAGAAGGTTACCGACTACATTGTCGATAATTATAAAGATGAGGTCTATGAGCGCGTGCTCATTCCGGATTTTGCCTATATGCCGGTTCTTTGGGGACTCGTTCAGCCGCAGGACTATAATAATGCAGTCGACTTCGTTTTCGGCGACAGCGCGGCGGAGCACGCCGATTTTCTCGCTTACGGCGAGCGCCTGCAGAAGATGATGTCAAACCGCACCGCACTCATTGAAAACATGATACGCGACGGCGTCAAGGTTGCGATTATTTCCCATTATGATAAGCCGATGGCTCCGCTCTATGAGAGCGCGGATTTCACGGGCGACGGCGTGCTTGAGACATATGAGATGTCCGGCTATGCAACTGTCGCGAAGTACGGCGAGACCCTCGGCGATGATTACGTTCCCGCAAAGGCTGAGTATCTGTCGCCCGACAGATGCGTTGATCTCTCGACCGCACTTTTCCCCGAGTACACTTATATAATCAAGGGTGCGCCCCATGTCTCAGCATCTTACGGCACGGATTACAGCAACTTCTTCCTTTGGCTCGCGACATGCGACGGTGATTTCTATGCCGGCGTGAATGAGGATTATCCGCAGTTCATGCTCTCCGGTGTGGATCAGCACCTGAGCAAGTGGGCAAGCTGAAGATCATAGAATAAATGTCGCCCGATTTTCCGCCGTATAATATAACAGCAACCCTGCCCATGGCTTTCCGTGGTCAGGGTTTTATGTATCGGTATATATAAAAAATATCGATAAATCAGAGCTTCTATATCTTATTAGAACAAACCTTTGCAAAATAAAAGTTAGCGACTCGACTAATCTTGATAATTAAGCTTCCAATAGCCGCGCCGCATTTACGCCTGCAAATCTCAATTTATCCACCGCAGAAAACAAAAAACAGCAGCCGCTTCGCTTTTGAAACGGCTGCCGTAATTATTCTGTTATATCGGATATCAGATGTAATCCTTGACTATGTCATAAAGACCGGTGTCAACATAGTTGTCTTCGCTTCTGATGGCTGCGCCCCATTTGCGCGCTATTGTGTCGAAGTCGTCGTTCTTTATGTCTGCGCGTTCAAAGCCCGGCTTGCTGCCGATGATGTACCAGTCGGATTTGTCCGCGCCTTCACCGCAGCCCTTATATGACCAGATAGTCCAGCTGAAGTTTGAGCTGTTGAACAGCGTGAGCACGTGATCCCATGTGGCGCTGCCCATGGGCTTGAACTCGCCGACATAGAGCGGAACATTGTAGGGATAGAGCTTTGCAAAGAAGACGAGAAGGCTGTACATGAAGTTGCTTGTGTCATAGAAATGAAGCTGATAGACAACGTTAGTCCAGCCGATGAACCACGGCGCGGGGAGATTATAAAGTCTCCAGATGCCCTCCATGGTCATTATGTGATCCTTGTCAACCTCGCGTATGGCCTTGTAGAGGCGGTTGTAGACGGAGATTGTGACAAGGTTGTTCTTCTGAAGATATGAGTTTACGTCGCAGTTGGGCTCGTTGAGCAGGTCGTACATAGCGACTGCGGGATTGCCGCTGAAGCGCTCGGCTATTGCAACCCAAAGCTCTATTGTGAGCTTTCTCCATTCCTCGGCCTGCTTAGTCAGCTTGAAAAGGCCGCTGTCGCCGATTTTGCCGCAGTGATCCTTGTTGTTCTGATATCCGGGTGCGCCGTGGAGATCGAGAATAACATAGAGGCCGCGCTTAGCGCATTCGGAAACGACCCAGTCGAGACGGCTGAAATCCCATTCGCCGTTTTTGTCAAGGATTTTTGTGCCCTTGTCGTCATAGTAGAAGTTGCGGAACCAGAACGGAACGCGCACGCAGTTGAAGCCGAGCTCGACTATCTTGTCGAGGTCGTATTCGGTTATCCAGTTGTCCTCGTAGATGTTGATGAGCTCGTATGCCTTCTCAACACCGAAGCGCTCGGTGAGGGTGTTGAGGGTCGAAATATTGTCGTCGGAGTTCTCGATGGGGGTCATCCAGGACTCATGGATGAGCCATGTGCCGAGGTTCACTCCGCGAAGAATAACTTCTTCGCCGCGCTTGTTGTAGATTTTTTTGCCTTTCGTGTGCAGCATGTCCTCGTCGGTTATCGCGCCGCGTTTTTCGGCGGCCTTTTCGCCGTTGTCGGCGTATACCGGCAGACACACCGCGCTTATCATGAGCACCAGACACAGCAGTGCGCTGAACACTCTTGAAAGTGTGCTTTTTTTCATTTTCTTATCCTCCTGAAAAATGAAATGTCTGTGAACTTATAATAGCATCTTTGGTCTGATTTTACAATAGCGGACATCGAATATTTCCAAGTTTATATATTGCATTTGCAAGGCATTGTTAACAAAAAAATCCGAGAACATTGATGAAAACGCCGAATTTCCTCAAAAGCCTTGCCTTATTTCGGCTGTTTGTATATACTAAAGTAAAGTTAGTAATTAAAGGAGAAAATTATGGAGCGTATAGTTACCGAAAAAAGAAGCTTTGTCGATGAATACGGCAGAGAGCGTATATTCTACGGCGTCAATATCGTGGATAAGCGCAAGGATAGCGAGGACAACAAGTTCGGCTTCAATATCGACGATAAACTGCTCGACGAGATGACCTCGCGCGGACTCAATCTTATCCGCCTCGGCACCACCTGGAGCATGATCGAGCCCGAGCCCGGCAGCTACAACGACGAGTATCTCGACGATATGTACCGCATCTTCGATCTCTGCGCCGCTCACGGTGTCTATATACTCTTTGATATGCATCAGGATCTCTATTCTCCGCGCTGCTACGGAGACGGAGCACCCGATTGGGCGACTATAACCGACCAGTACGATCCAAAAGAGCCCAAGCTTGTCTGGGCTGCCGGCTATTTCTGGGGCAAGGCGACTCAGCGCGCGTTCGATAATTTCTGGAACAACCGCGAATATAACGGCAAGGGTCTTATCGATTATTTTGCCGCCATGTGGCAGCACGTCGCGGCTCGCTTTGCGGATCATCCCGCACTCTTCGGATTCGATATGCTCAATGAGCCTTTCCTTGGCTCGGACGGCGGCAAGCTCTTCAAGAAGCTTATCTCCACCGCAATCGGCACCGTTATCGGCGATAAGCGCGTCAAGTGCTTCAAGCTCGTCGGCGATTTCCTCAACAAACAGAGACGCGACGAGGTCAAATATCTCGAGCAGATAACCGGCGATGTCCTCAAGGATGTCACGCGCAAAGCCGGATATGAATATGTCAGAAAGTTCGATATCGAGAAGTATTCTCCGTTTATCAACAAAGTTTCTACCGCTATCCGCGAGGTTACCGACAAGGGCATACTCGTCATGGAGAACTGCTATTGGTCGAATACATGCATTCCTTGCTCGACTCCCGCAATAGAGGTCAACGGCAAGCGCGAGAAGAATTTCTGCTTCACCCCTCACGGCTATGATTTCATGGTCGATACCCCGCAGTATAAGTATGCGAGCAACGACAGAGTCAGAGCCATATTTGAGGAGCATGTCAGAACTCAGGACAGACTCGATGCACCCGTGCTTGTAGGCGAGTGGGGCGGCTTCGGCGGCGAGGGCGAGGATTGGCTCCCGCATATCGAGTTCCTCGTCAACTTCTTCGAGCAACACAAGTGGGGCTTCACTTATTGGCACTATGTTGACGATATGTTCAACAGCCCGTTGATGAAAGTTCTCAGCCGTCCTTATCCCGTCGCTGTCAGCGGCAGACTCATTTCATACGGCTTTGATCAGTCTGCTCAGGAGTTTAATCTCAGCTACGAGGGCGACGGCGAGTGCGCCGCTCCGACGGAGATTTATATACATAAGCCCGCAAAGACTGTTGAGGGCTGCGAGTATGAGCTCGAATCTGTCGGCGAAAACGGCGCGGCAAAGCTTGTTGTCAAGCCCGTTTCCGGCACTGTCAATGTCAAGATAACTTTTTAAAATACTGATATAACAACAAGAGCTGTCGGTTTTCCCGGCAGCTTTTGGTATTTATATCTGTGATTTTTCTGCTGTGCAATATTCACAAGAAGCACAGTGGCTTTTTGTGACAATAAACAAAAATAAATAAATTTAATAGTTGGATTTATAAGCGATTGAATTTTTGATAGTATAATATTGAAATAAGTTTTTATATCACAATCGCTTTAGGGTATAATCACTCGACCAATCTTATTTTTACAGAAAGGCGTGATTCCGATGTTCAGGTAATATTTGTCAGCTGAAAATCCGACATATTCCGAACAGGTGATTTATTATGAAAAACAAGCGAAAAATTATTATCATTGTTGTGTGCGTCATTGCTGCCGTAGCCATAGCCGTTGGTGCGGGAGTCGGCTATTATTATTCGCGCCCCGAGAGAACGGCTCAGAAAGTTCTGACTGCCGTGTATACTGTGGACAACGCAGAAATTCAAAGACGCAGAGAAGCCATTGACAACAGGACTTTTGACACATATATGCGCGAGCGGTGCGACGGTGCTGTTACCGATAAATGCACCGAAGGCATGATAGCGGCGTGCGCGCTGTATTACGGCGCAACTCCCGCAAAGGTAGAGAGCATAAAGTTTTCGCCGATAGACAAAGCCACAGGCGATACCGCATCGTTCCAGTATACGGCGGTTTTCGATGACGATTCCGATGTAAAAGAACGAATCGGCCATGTGGTGATGAAAAAAGAAAACGGCAAATGGCGCGTTGACAGCTTTGTCACAAAGAGCGTCACAAAAGCCGATTGACGGTTGAATAAAAAGCAAGCCTCCCGGTAAAATCTCCGGGAGGCTTCGTTTTATATTCAGTTCTGTTCGTCTCCGAACTTGTCCTCATATGCCTTGATGCACTTGCTGACTATATCTATCGCAACGTCGCGCCCGCAGAGCTCCTTGACTATCGTCTCCTTGCCCTCGAGCATTTTATATACGCTGAAGAAATGCATTATCTCGTCAAGTATGTGCCTCGGCAGGCTGTTGACATCTCTGTATGCGTTGTAGTTCGGGTCGCGGTCGGGGATGGCGATTATCTTCTCGTCGATAGACTGGCTGTCGATCATCTTGATAACGCCTATCGGATAGCATTTTACGAGCGTCATCGGCAGTATCGCCTCGCTGCACAGCACGAGAACATCGAGCGGGTCGTTGTCGTCGGCGTATGTGCGCGGGATGAAGCCGTAGTTGGCGGGGTAGTGGGTCGAGGTGTAGAGGACGCGGTCAAGCTTGAGCATGCCGGTCTCCTTGTCCATCTCGTATTTGTTCTTGCCGCCCTTGGATATCTCAATGCAGGCGACAAAGTCGTCGCTCTTTATTCTCTCCGGAGCTATGTCGTGCCATATGTTCATCATGGTTCTTTTCCTCCTGTCCTTTCTTTTTATTATATATCCTGCGCGGCTTCAAATCAATATTATAATGATAATTTGCCTCGCTTTTGAATCTGTCTTGAAAAAAGCGGAGCGATATAATATAATATCGGAGGAACGGAGTGAGGTTTTTGAAAAAAAGCGGAAAATATGATTTGCAGAAACTGAAAAAGGATGCCCTCGGCTCGCTGACCGCGGTCGGCTGGATATTCCCTCTCGCGCTCGCTTTCGGCAGCAATTCGCCGTTCGGCGCGGCGGCAGGACTTGTCGGCGCAATAGCGGCGTGCATTATAGGCTCGGGCAGCCCGAACAGAATTCCGACGCCACATGTTGAGGTGTTCGCGATACTTATCTATGCGGCAAATACGATCGGCGTCCCCGGCGCGATGCTCTCCTGCATTATTGCGGGTATGCTCCTGCTCTTTGTCGCAACTATTCAGTTCAATAAATCTTTCTTCAAGATACCTCCCGCGGCTCTCGGCGCGGTAACTTTTATTGTCGCCGCCGTGCTGTGCATAATTCAGGTCAACTACTATTTCGGCATAGGTGTCCCGGCGGGCTCCGCTTTTGAGACCCTTGTCGCTTATCGCTCATACGGCTTCCACTCCAATTGGCGTGGCGTGCTCTACGGCACGATAACCCTCGTCATAATGATAACCTATCCGATAAAGTTCAAAAAACTCAGCCGCAAAGTGCCCGCACCCGCTGTCGCACTTGTGCTGACAACCGTGCTCAACCTCTTCCTCAATCCCGTCGCGGAGCGTACCGCCATAGACGAGGTCGGCAGTTTTGCTTCTACACCGAGCTTTCTGCTTGTCGGCGATATCAGCATTTTTGATGTCACTCCCGAGAAGCTTCTCCCGTCGTTTATATATGCGTGGGCGCTTGTGGTCGTCCTTGTCGCCGATACGCTGATGAAAGAAAATCAGCTCTCGGTTGTCCGCAACTCGCTCGCGTTCAAGGGTTTAAGATCGATAATCTGCCCGGTGTGCGACGGAATGACGGTCGGCGATGAAAGCTCCGAGGGCGAGACCCGAATGACCGGAATTTTTGCTGCAGTTATTATGATTGTGCTCTCGATTCTTGCCCATCCAGTGATAATGCGCGTGCCGACTGCGACTCTCGCCGTTATAATCATCTGCACCGCGTGGAAGAAAGTCCGCTTCAAAGTTATCAAAACTGCGTTCAAGAGCAGCAAAAAGGTGTTCGCGATATTGCTCTTTTCCGCAATGGTCGTGGCGGGAATCTTCTGGGATATGGTCGTCGTTATCGATATAGTCTCGATAGGCGCGCTCATCTATTGCTTCGACCGCCGCCGCAAGGTCAGAAAGAAAGCCGAACGCCTCACGGATATGCGCGAAAAGTCGGAATAAAATTTAAAGCATCCGTGATTTTTTTTCATCGCGGATGCTTTTTCTTATTCACTCAGCGGCAGTGTAACCGTTATGCGCGTGCCCTTGTTCTCCTCGCTCTCTATAGAGACCGTGCCGCCGTGATACTGCACTGCATGCTTGACTATCGACAGTCCGAGCCCCGTGCCACCGGTCGCCTTTGAATGGCTCTTGTCGACCCGGTAAAACCGCTCGAAAATCCTTGCCTGATGCTTCGGCGCTATGCCTATTCCCGTGTCCGAAACAGTGAGCTTCGCCGCGCCGCCGACACTATCTATATTTATGTCAACCTGTCCGCCCTCGCGGTTATATTTTATCGCGTTGTCGCAGAGGTTGTATATCACTTCGTAGAGCAGTCTTGAAACGCCGAAAACATATGCTTCGTTTCCGCCGACGCTAAGCGTTACATTTTTCTTCTTTGCCGCGTCTCCGAGGTCTTCGGCGATTTCCTGCGACAGCGAGAGAAGTCCGATTCTTTCGTGCGGCATCTCGTCGCCCTCGTCGAGCTGGGAGAGCCTGATTATATCATTTATAAGATTGACGAGCCTCTGCGCCTCAGAGCGTATGTGACCGACAAAGCGCGGCATATCCTCGTCCCTGACCATTCCGTTTTCAATAAGCTCCGCGCTCCCGATTATGCCCTGAAGCGGAGTTTTCAGCTCGTGCGAGACATTCGCTGTGAACTCGCGCCGCATCTTTTCGGCGTTCTGCTGTTCCGTCATGTCGAAGAACAAAATAACCGACCCGCGCGCCGAGCCGTCAGATTCTATGCGGCTGATGTCGAACTGATATATTCTGCCGCTGTATTTTGTGCGCGTCTCGCTGTGTCCGCTCTCTTCGGCGCGCTTTATCGCGGCGGATATCTCGCAGCTGCGGTCAATCGAAACAAAATCCTTGCCGATGCATTCTTCGTCCGCTTCAAACAGTCTGCACGCGGCGGGGTTTATGCTCAGTATCTTTCCGTCGTTGTCGAGGAGCACAAGCCCCTCTTTCATGTTGTCCGTTATCTGCGTGAACTCGTCCGTCTTTTTCTGCAGAGCCTTTATTTGTTCTTTTATCTGCTCGTGCTGGCGGTTAATCCTGCTGAGCAGGGGAGCGATTTCGTCATATGTTTTGTTTTCGAGCGGGTGCTCGAGGTCGAGCGAGTTGAGCGGCTCAACTATCTTTTTTGAAAGCCGCGCCGCAATGACCGCCGAGATTATCAGCGCGGCGACTATCACTATAAGTATCGGCTGCATCGTCTCAAAGACGAGCACGCCTATAGTCTCACGGCTCGATGATATCCGCAGTACGCTGCCGTCGGCGAGCTTCTTCGCGATATATGTCGTCTTTTGGAGCAGGGTGGAGGAGTAGCGCGTGCTGTATCCCTTGCCCGTTTCAAGAGCTTCCTTTATCTCTTCTCTGTCTGCGTGGTTTGCGAGCGTGTCCGCATCCTCTCGGGTGTCGTATATCACCTTGCCGTCCGCGCTTATCAGCGACAGACGGAATCTGTCGGTTTTTATGGATTCGAGATATCCGCTCCCGCTCATGTCTACCGCCGCGGCGGCGAGATTGAGCTCGTCTCTCATCTGATTTTCAAATGCATTGCTGTAGTATTCGTACAGGCATCCAGTGATTATGGCGAGCGACGTTAAGAGCACGCAGAACGCCGCGAAGAAAATCGATCTGAAAATCCGCTTTGTCATTTGTCGGCCTCCAGACGGTAGCCGACTCCGCGAACCGTCTTTATCATCTCGCCGAATCTGCCGAGCTTCTGGCGCAGCGTGCGTATGTGCATATCAACCGTGCGCGTCTCGCCGCAGTAGTCAGTGCTCCAGACTTCCTCCATCAGCTTGTCGCGCGTAAATGCCGTGCCCGGGTTCGAAAGAAAGAGCTTGAGAAGCTCAAATTCTTTGTATGTCAGAACTATCTTTTCGCCGTCGCCCGTGACCGTGTGCTCGTCGAGGTTCACTTCGAGCCCGTCCGCTTTCAGAATATGCTCCTGCGCCTTGGGCTTGCAGCGGCGCAGAACCGCCTTGACGCAGGAGACAAGCTCCATCACGCCGAACGGCTTTGTCAGATAGTAGTCCGCGCCGAGGTCGAGCCCGGTTATCTTGTCGTATTCGGTGTCCTTTGCCGTCGCCATAACAACGGGAATGTCGCAGAGCTCCGAAGACGCTTTCATCCTGCGCAGAAGATCGATGCCGCTGATGCCGGGCAGCATAACATCGATAACCGCAAGCTCCGGCTTCTCGCCGCCGTTTAAAGCCTCCCAGAACGAAGTCCCGTCCTCGAAGCCCCTGGCCTCTATCCCTGTCGATTGCAGTGCATAAACCTCAATGTCGCGTATGCTCGCGTCGTCCTCAACGCACCAGATCATAGCTTTCCCTCCCTGTACGGTATAGACTATAATAACAGTATACTTTTATTCCCGCCGTTTGGCAAGATTTTATGTTCGACTATTGTAGAATGTAGACTGCCACGTACATATATATTTGTTGAATATATCTAAATGCGGCACGATATATTTGTAAGATATGTAGACTTTTCGCTTATTTCCTTACAAAAGGATTACAATTTGTTTATAGTATGTTATAATATCACATATAGGAGATCGTTTCGGTCTTGTATTAAAGATCACCGTAAAATCGGAGGCTTAATTTATCATGGAAATCGTAAGAAAAGAATATTCATTTAAATCCGCAACAGGTCTTTGCGATATCTACGCGCGCAGCTGGGCACCCGCGGATAAGGACGGCGTCAAGGCTATATTCCAGATAACCCACGGCATGGCGGAGCACGGCGAGCGTTACGCCCGCTTTGCAAAGAAGCTCTGCGAGCACGGCTATGCTGTTTTTGCGCAGGATCATATCGGTCACGGCAAGTCTGTCGCGTCCGACGATGACCTCGGCTATTTCGGCGAGAAGGACGGCTGGAGAGATTTTGTCATCGATTGCCGCTCGCTTACCGATATCGCCCGCGAGGAGTATCCCGGCAAGCCCGTCGTATTCTTCGGTCACAGCATGGGCTCGTTCATCGCAAGAAACTATACCGCTAAATATAACGATGTTCAGGCGGCTATCTTCTGCGGCACAAGCGGAAAGAATCCCGCCGCACCAATCGCCATAAAGCTTGCAAGCTTCGTCGGCAAGAGCCGCGGCAGCCGCCATAAGAGTGAGTTCATCAACAATCTTGCTTTCGGCAACTACAACAAGAAGTTCGACAATGTCAAGACCGAGTTCGATTGGCTCACCAGAGACGAGGACGAGGTTCAGAAGTATATCGACGATAAATATTGCGGCTTCCTCTTCAGCGCGGCAGGCTATAAAGACCTGTTCTCTGTCCTCAATTCCGTCTCCGGCAAGGATTGGTATGAGCAGCTCTCTACCGATATCCCGGTTCTCGTCGTCTCCGGTTCAATGGATCCCGTCGGCGATTATTCAAAGGGTGTGACCCAGGTTGCCGAGGATCTCAAGGCTACAGGCCACGATGTCACCCTCAAGCTCTTTGACGGCGACAGACATGAGATTCTCAACGAGACAAACCGCGACGAGGTCGAGGATTATATCGCCGCGTGGGCTGATGCGGCTCTCGAAAACGGCGCAAAGAAAGCAGAATAAAAATTTTAATTCACAGAGCAGGGGAGTTGTCCTCTGCTCTGTATCTTTTTTATTCAACCTATTGACATAGTATGTAAATGGGTATATAATCGTTGCGGAATCGGGGGAACGGGTCGAATGATTTGTTTTCCTGTGAACATACTTGATTATTGAGAGGAGTTCTGATATAAATGACCACTATCTATGTTGATAACGCGGCCACGACAAAGACGAGCCGCACAGCAATAGAAGCGATGCTGCCGTATATGGACAAGATCTACGGCACCCCGTCGAGCCTCCATTCCGTCGGACAGGCTGCGGCGGACGCGCTGAGAAAGGCGCGCGAAGAGGTGGCTGAGGTTCTCGGCTGCGAGCCCAACGAAATAACCTTTACCTCCGGCGGCAGCGAGGCCGACAATCAGGCCATCATCTCCGCCGCCCGCTACGGCGAGAAGAAGGGCAAAAAGCACATCATCACCACCGCTTTTGAGCATCACGCCGTGCTGCACACCCTGGCGAAGCTGGAAAAAGAGGGCTTCGAGGTGACGCTGCTGGACGTGGGTCCCACAGGCACCATCACCCCCCAGCAGGTGGCGGAGGCCATCCGGGAGAACACTTGTCTGGTGACCATCATGTACGCCAACAACGAGATCGGCTCCGTTCTGCCCATTCCGGAGATCGGCGCGGTGTGCAGGGAGAAGGGCGTGCTGTTCCACACCGACGCGGTGCAGGCGGCGGGCCACCTGCACATTGACGTGAAGGCCCAGAATATTGACATGCTGTCTCTCTCCGCCCACAAGTTCCACGGCCCCAAGGGCGTGGGCGTGCTGTATGCCCGGCAGGGCATCCCCCTGACCAATATCATCGAGGGCGGCGCGCAGGAACGCGGCAAGCGGGCCGGCACGGAGAACATCCCCGGCATCATGGGTCTGGCGGCGGCGCTGGAGGAGTCCTGCGGGCACATCGATGAGGACACCGCCCGACTGACGAAGCTGCGGGACAAGCTGATCGCGGGACTGAGTAAGATCCCCCACAGCGCGCTGAACGGCGACCCGGTGCACCGGCTGCCCACCAACGTGAACTTCTGCTTCGAGGGCATCGAGGGCGAGAGCCTTCTGCTGCTGCTGGATCAGGCGGGCATCTGCGCCAGTGCGGGCAGCGTCTGCACCAGCGGGTCCCTGGACCCCAGCCATGTGCTGCTGGCCATCGGCCGGCCCCACGAGGTAGCCCACGGGTCCCTGCGGCTGAGCCTGTGCCACAACACCACGGAGGCGCAGGTGGACTATATTCTGGAAAAAGTGCCCGGCATCGTGGCGTACCTGCGGGATATGTCCCCCATGTGGAAGGACCTGGAGTCCGGCAAGCGGACATTCATTCTGTAATGTAAAGGAGCGTTGATTATGGCTTTGTATACCGATACCGTGATGGACCACTTCCTGCACCCCCGGCACGTGGGCGAGATCGCCGACGCCGACGGCGTGGGCGAGGTGGGCAACGCCAAGTGCGGCGACATCATGAAGATGTACCTGAAGATCAAGGACAACAAGATCGAGGACGTGAAGTTTGAGACGTTCGGCTGCGGCAGCGCCATCGCCTCCAGCTCCATGGCCACCGAGATGATCAAGGGCAAGCGCATCGAGGACGCGCTGGCGCTGACCAACAAGGAGGTCGTGGACGCGCTGGGCGGTCTGCCCGCCCACAAGCTGCACTGCTCCGTGCTGGCGGAGGAAGCCGTGAAGTCCGCGGTAAAGGACTACTACGACAAGAACGGCATCGCCTACGACAAGAGTAAGTTCCCCGCCTGCGAGGACTGCGAGAGCTGCCGCATGGTGTGAAAGACGGAAAAGAACCGCCGGAGGGCGGTTCTTTTTTTGTTCAAAACACGCCGTAGCCCTGACCCTGGGTGATGATGTAGGACCAAAGGACCGGGCCGACGGCGCCGGTGGGACTGTACCCCAGGCGGCTTTGCAGGGTGCGGACCGCGGCGGCGGTGGCCGCGCCGAAGATGCCGTCCGCGGTCACGGAGGGCAGGGCGCTGTCCCGCTGCGCCCGCCGGCTCAGCTGGGCCAGAAGCAGCGTCACCTCCGGGCCAGTGTCGCCTTCCACCAGAAAACGGCCGGGGTATATCTGCCGGGCGAAGGTCTGGTACTCCGGCGGCAGCTGGTAGAGCGTCTGCTCATAGACGTTCCGGATGGCGTTCCATGTGTTCCGCCCCACCACGCCGTCCACGGTGAGGCCATAGGTGCTCTGGAAGGCCAGCACCGCGTCCCGCAACTCGTCGTCGAACACGTCGGAGATGCGGATGGGCGGCAGCTCCGGCAGGAAGAAGCCCAGAAACGCCAGATAGAACCGGATGGTCTGGACGCCGATGCCGGTGTCGCC
>ERZ780075.271-NODE-271-length-26647-cov-3.789373_pt1 | contig 26647 bp, 23 predicted proteins | sample MGYA00511839_ERZ780075 | MGnify/ENA primary metagenome ERZ780075 (study PRJEB29588, sample SAMEA2155953) | human gut metagenome | biome: human gut; feature: human-associated habitat; material: faeces | place: Denmark | collected 2008/2010 ...
TTCAAGATGTGAGGAAATTCTTAATATCCAGTCATATGGACTCAAGAAGAGACTTGAACATACGAATTGTAAGAATGCAGTAATTGGAATATCGGGCGGACTTGACTCTACACTGGCACTTCTTGTGACTGTAAGGGCATTTGATCTGTGCGGCTTTGACAGAAGCGGAATTCATTGTATTACAATGCCATGCTTTGGCACAACAGACAGAACATATAACAATGCTGTGAAGCTTACTAAGCAGCTTGGATGTTCACTCCGTGAAATCAATATCATGAAGGCTGTTAGACAGCATTTTGAAGATATCGGACATGATGAGAATAATCACAATGTGACTTACGAGAATGGACAGGCAAGAGAGAGAACACAGATACTTATGGATATTGCCAACCAGACTAACGGCATGGTGATTGGAACAGGCGATATGTCAGAACTGGCACTTGGATGGGCAACATACAATGGCGACCATATGTCAATGTATGGAGTAAATGCATCAGTACCTAAGACACTTGTAAGGCATTTGGTACAGTTCTATGCAGATACATGCGGCAATGAAGAACTGTCATCAGTTCTTAACGATGTGCTTGATACACCGGTAAGCCCTGAGCTTCTTCCACCTAAGGATGATGGTACTATTGCACAGAAGACAGAAGATCTGGTTGGACCTTATGAGCTGCACGATTTCTTTATGTATCATATGCTAAGATTCGGTGCAGAGCCTGAGAAGATATTCAGAATAGCAAAGTACGCATTTGCAGGAGAATATGATGATAAGACTATCTATAAGTGGCTAAGAACGTTCACATGGAGATTCTTTGCGCAGCAGTTTAAGCGCTCGTGTCTGCCTGACGGGCCTAAGGTTGGTTCAGTTGCAGTATCACCAAGAGGTGATTTAAGAATGCCAAGTGATGCAAGTGTGGCAGTTTGGATAAAGGATCTGGAAGCGGGAATATCAGAATAAACAGGATTTGTAAAGACGTAAGGACAGGAAGGAAACAATTCATGGGTACAACAAACTATACAATCATCACGGACTCAGCAACCGATATGCCAAAGGAGATCATTGACCAGTATCATCTGCATGTGATTCCGACACCGGTCGTAATTGACGGCAAGGATTACTTTGACGGAGAAACCATATTTCCGAAGGATTTCTATGCCTATCAGAGAGAGAAGCGGACAATCTCTACGTATCATATTAATACGTATATGTTTAAGGAGCATTTCAGACCATATGCAGAACGCGGAGAGACCGTAATATATGTATGCTTTTCCACCGGACTGGCCGGTACATTTAATGCCGCCAGATTGGCGAAGGAGGAATTGCTGGAAGAGTTTCCGGACTGGGATATTACAATCGTAGATTCCAAGTGTGCATCACTCGGGTTTGCCATGCTGGTATATTATGCGCTGTTGATGCAGAAGAATGGTGCAGATAAGGAGACTGTAATTGAGGCATTGGAATACCACCGGGAGCATATCTGCCATGTGATTACTGTGGAGACGCTGGAATATCTGTTTCAGGGAGGAAGACTCAGCCGGACCAGTATGGTAGTTGGAGGAGTTCTGGATATCAAGCCGATCATTCATATGGATGAAAATGGCTCCTTGAAGGCAATCGAGAAGGTACGCGGTCGAAATAAGTCATTAAAGCGGATGGTAGAGCTGGTCGGAGAATGGTGCAAGAATCCGGGCGAGCAGCTGATCGGTGTCTGTCATGGAGATGATTATGAAACGATGAAACGGGTAGAGGTAATGCTGACTGAAGCCTATGGTACCGGACAGTTTATGGAGAACTATGTAGGTTGTGCGATCGGGGCACATACCGGTACCGGCATTATCGGAATCGTATTTCTGGACGGGCCATCTCCATATCAGAAATGGCTGTAAGAATTATTTAAGAATTTTGAACGAATTCTACTATATTTTGTGGTGGAAGAGTATGCTATACTACCACATAAAGAAATAAAATAACAGGAGGTAGAGCGTTGGACGAGAAAAAGGTAGTTGTGGAAGTCGAAGACCTCTATAAGATCTATAAAGTCGGCACAACGAAAGTACGAGCCTTAAACGGTGTCTCCTTTAAAGTCTATGAAGGTGAGTTCTGTGCGATTGTCGGCACATCCGGTTCCGGTAAATCGACCCTGCTGAATATGCTGGCAGGACTGGAGCATCCGACAAAGGGACAGATTGCAATCCGTGGACAACATATTGAGAAAATGACAGAAAGTGAACTGGTTGCTTTCCGAAGAGAGCATGTAGGATTTATTTTCCAGTCATTTAATCTGATGGGGACGATGAATGCAATCGAGAATGTTGCCCTGCCACTGTCCTTTAGGGGAGTTCCGAAAGCAGAGCGTATGAAGAAAGCAGAACGCATGATCAAGCTGGTAGGGTTGGAGAATCATAAGACACATCGTCCGAATCAGATGTCAGGTGGGCAGCAGCAGAGAGTCGGTATGGCGAGGGCCTTAGTGCTGGATCCGGATATTGTGTTTGCGGATGAACCGACCGGTAACCTGGATTCGGTGACATCGGCAGAGATGATGAACCTGATGCGAAACGTTGTGAACAAGCATCATAAGACACTGGTTATGGTAACGCATGATAATCAACTGGCATCCTATGCGGACCGGATCATACATATCCGAGACGGAAAGATTATCGAGATTGAAGACAACACAGAGAAATGGAAGACCGCTGCAGAAGAGACTGCCGGCAAGGAGGTATAGCGAAAATGAAAAAATGGAATCAGACATTGGGGAGAGGCCTTGGTAAGAAGCTGGGAGTTCTGGCATTAAGTGCATTGCTGATCGGTAGTTCACTGACAACACCGGTATCTGCGAAGCAGCCGGATGCTTCTACAGAAGCGAGTACAGAAGATACAGGCGCACAGCAGGGAAATGATACGGATATTTTATTAACAGGTGTAAATGCACCGGGAGCAAAATATGGTGAAGGCTCTACAGTGGGATTTGTAGCAAGAGTGAAGGGGAATGGTTATATTACCAGCATCTCACCGGTGATTTCATCTTCTTTCCCGTTCGAGACAAATGATGCCGCTTATATGGTAGTGGAGGGAAACGAGACGACCAAGGAACTGACGGCTAATTATAACTTTATTGTAAGAAGTGATGTGGCAAGCGGCTATCAGCCGGTAGAATTTGCAATCGAGTATGTAAAAGACAAAGAGAAGAAATCAGTTGTAAAGACAGTGAATGTGAAGTTTGAGGGAGCACCGGCACCGACCGAGGCAACCGAAGCACCGGCAACCGAAGCACCGGCAGTCTCTACTCCGCGTGTGATCGTAACCGGATTTGAAACAAATCCGGGTAAAGTATTGGCCGGACAGAATTTTAAGCTGACGTTGCATCTGAAGAATACATCCAACCGGACTGCGGTTTCCAATATGAAGGTCAGTCTGGCTGCGGCAAATGGAGAATTTCTTCCGACCTCCGGCTCCAGTACGGATTTTATTGCAAGCCTGGGAGCAGGTCAGACAACAGATATTGTAATGGAGATGTCTGCATTATCCAGTCTGGATCCTAAGCCATACGTACTGACATTGACCTGCAATTATGAGGACAGTGCGGCAACAGCGTATGAATCAACCGAGAATATCTCAATTCCGGTCTATCAGGAAGCAAGAATTAAGATTACAGAAGTGACAGTATCCCCGGATACGATCGCAGTTGATGATCAGGGCAGTGTAAGCTTCAGCATCAACAATCTTGGTAAGAGTACTTTAAGTAATGTTCAGGCTAAGATTGAAGGAAAGACGATTGAATGTGAAGAGACTTTTGTAGGAAATATTGCAGCAGGTGCTACCGGCTATGCAGATGTAACGGTGACCGGAGTAGAATCTACCCAGGATGATGGAAAAGTAAAGCTGGTTATCACTTATGAAGATTCTGCCGGAGAAGAGTGTACATATGAAGAGGAAGTTACCGTTATGGTAACGGAGGCTTCCTATGATCCGGGTGATATGGATGGTAGTGATATGGATCAGGAACCGACAAAGAGCGGACCGTCTGTTATCCTGATAGTAATTGGTATTTTAGTAGCAATTGCGGTAATCGTAGTTGTAATTGTGATCATCGTTTCCAAGAATAAGAAACGTAAGGCTGCAAAGGAAGCAGAAGAATTAGAAGATGCGATAGACGAAGATTTGTTATCAGATGCAGATAAGGAGAACAAAGAATGAGATTTTCTGACATCATTTCGATGAGTGCAGCAAATCTATGGAAACGGAAGGTACGGACGATCTTAACTGTACTGGGTGTTGTGGTAGGAACTGCATCCATCGTGGTTATGCTGTCGCTTGGTATTGGTCTGCAGAGTGCAATGCTTGGACAGATCCAGTCCGAGGGAAGCATGACCGATATACAGGTATATAATTGGGGCTCAGGGAACAGTAATGGTCTGCAGCAGCTGACGGATGATAAAGTGAAGGAATTTGAGCAGCTGGATCATGTAAAGAGGGTTTCGCCAATGTTGTCGGTGTCTGCCAACATGACACAGGGCAAGTATCAGAGCTGGATCCAGATTTACGGTGTGACTCAGGAATATATGGCACAGATTCCGCTGGCAGAAGGTGGCAGGATCCCGACAGCGAACAGTAATAAGCTCGAGCTTTTGGTTGGTAACAGTGTACCATCGAATTTCTATAATCCGACTGATATGTCGGATGGCAGCTATACGTTTGATGCCAGTGCGGAGCCTGTGGTCGATCTGATGAACAAGACTGTATTTACGCAGTTTGACTCGACCTGGACGACAGACTCGGAAGGAAATTCTGTAGAGCAGCCGGCTAGAAAGAATATATTTCCGATTGTGGGTATGGTAGACGGTGGAACGGATTCCTATAATTCGTATTCCTACAATGTGTATACAGATATTGATTCTCTGAAGAAGTATCTGAAGGAGAACTATCGTGGACAGGCAATTCCGGGACAGCCGACAGATAAAAGTGGTAATCCATATAAATATTTCTGTTATGATCAGGTGGTCGTTTCGGTCGATGACATTGAAAATGTAGAAGATGTAAAGAGTCAGATCAGTGATATGGGATACGAGTGCTACAGTGAGAGTGAATGGATCAAGCAGGCACAGCAGCAGATGCTGATCATCGAGGCAGTGCTTGGTGGTATCGGTGCGATCTCTCTGCTGGTTGCAGCTATTGGTATTGCAAACACCATGACAATGTCTATTTACGAGAGAACCAAAGAGATTGGTGTTATGAAGGTGCTTGGATGCAGTCTGGGAAATATCCGTATGATGTTCCTGACCGAGGCAGCCTTTATCGGATTTATCGGTGGCGTGATCGGATTGATCATCAGTTACATTCTATCCTTTATATGCAATCTGTTCCTGCCTGCATTGGTGGGTTATGAAGGACAGAACATATCGGTGATCCCGTTCTGGCTGGTGCTTGTGGCAATCGCTTTCTCAACGTTGATCGGTATGATAGCCGGATTCTTCCCGGCACAGCGTGCGACAAAGCTGAGCCCGCTGGCAGCGATCCGGAATGAATAAGATTTTTATGTACAAAAAATAAAAGATGTGTGAACAACCCGAAGGATTGGTGTCTTCGGGTTGTTTTTTTGTAGCAAACAGTGCTATACTAATTGCACTGTAATTTACAAAGGAGTCATAGATGGAACGAGGAATACTGTTTTTTGATATAGACGGAACGATATTGACTGATGATGGAAAACGTCAGATCCCGGAGAGTACCAGACGGGCACTGGCTGTCGCAAAGGAGAAAGGACATCTGGTATTTGTAAATACAGGCCGGGTATTTTTAAATGTGGAGCCGATGATCCGGAACCTTGGATTTGATGGGTTCGTATGCGGTTGCGGCACCAATATCTATTATCACGGGGAGGAGCTGCTTCGACACCGGATTCCGGCAGAACAGTGCAGAGAGACTGTCCGGGTGATACAGAGGTGTGGGATTCAGGCCTTGTATGAGGCAGCTGATATGAACGGATTCGATCATCAGGGTGCGACGGATAATCCGATGATGGAGGACTTGATCCGGTACTTTACGGAGGATGGCAGAGTTGTAGTAGATGTGAATGCTCCGGAGTTTCATTTCGACAAGCTGACCGGCTGGATTCCGGCAGGGCAGGATATATCGGAATTCTTAAGCTATATACAGGGCAGATATGAGTTTATTGATCGCGGAAGCAACGATGACTATCAGATGTGCGAGATCGTTCCTGCAGGCTTCAGTAAGGCGAGCGGAATGAAGTTTTTACTGGATTATTTTGGAATTCCGCATGAAAGAAGCTATGCATTCGGCGATAGTACCAACGATCTTCCGATGTTAAATTATGCGGCACACAGTGTTGCAATGGGAGGAAGTGCACAGGTGGTATGTGATGCAGTAGAATTTGTTACAAGAAGTATTTATGAGGATGGACTGGAATATGCGATGCAGTATTTCGGATTAATATAGGGGAACATAAGGCATATGAAAAATATGAGCAGATCACAATTGAATATGATACTGGCAATTATGGCAGGAACCATGCTGTTGCTTTGTATCATTACAGGTGTGCTATATCAGGGACGTGATGAGAAAGCAACCGGATATGATGTGGAGACTATAAATGATGCATGGATCGTGGAAAGCAGTGCGGATTATGATACAGCAACGGATCTTCCCTGTCATCTGGAGTTTCAGAAGGGAGAGGCGGTCAGCCTTTCACATTATCTTCCGGAGCAGCTGGGCAATGATTATGCGATTGCATTCCGTTCTGTATATAATGAGGTCCAGATAAAGATCGGCGAAAAAGTGATTTATCAGTATGGAGTAGATGAGAAACGGCCGTTTGTACATGCAGCAGTGCCGAAATGGAATCTGGTTCCGATTGATGCAGAGTACGCCGGACAACTGCTTACGATCACACAGGTATCGGATTATTCCCGCTATGCCGGAGTCTTTGACCGGGTATATGCCGGCAGCCGGGATGCGTTGCGTTATCTGCAGTGGAGAGAGAATGGCTGGGGAGTGATTCTTTCAGCAGTTTTAATATTGCTTTGTCTTGGACTGTCTATCGTGGTGATAAGCATGCGCAGGCACTTGAAAGATCATCCGCAGCTTCTGTATTATGAAATATTTGCTGTGACGATCACGCTCTGGAATCTGTCCGGAAATCCGCTGCTGGCATCTTATATGGGAATGAATTATATGTTCTGGCTGGTACATATGTTAATGCGTATGCTATTGCCGGTAGTATGGCTACTGCTATTACGGACTTATATGCAGACAAAACGCTTGTTACAGCTGGTGGATCTGGGGATTCTGGCTGCCGGTATCGGATATGTGATTCTGACAGTGTTGCAGGTACTTGGCTTGCTGGAGTTTGCGGTGACCTATGAGGCAGTCAATGTGGTATGCGGAATCGGATTTGTTTTATATACCGTCTGCCTGATTTTGGGCTGGCTGAAATATCGGAAGGCAGAACTTCGGGGACTGGCGGTCAGCAATCTGGTTCTGTGTATAGCAGGGCTGATCCGGCTGTTCGTACGGCCGAACCATCTATATCAGCTGGAGGGAACTTTCTGGCAGATCAGTGTTATGGTATATTGTTACCTTCTGCTGGCGGCTGTAATTGAGACTTATATCCGGAGTGTGAAACAGAAGGTGGATCAGATAGAAGGAGAGTATCAGAGCCAGCGTGCAGAAGCGGTTGCCATGATGAATCCGAACTTTTTGTTCGCAACATTGAATCTGATCCTGACGTTGGTTAAGAAGGGTTCCGGGCAGGCGGCAAAATTAATATTTGCATTTTCGGAATATCTTCGTTATAATCTTAATTCTATCCGGGAGGATACTCTGATTCAATTTGAAGAGGAATTAAGTCATATAAAGACATATCTGGAGATACAGCAACTTCGGATGCCGGAAATGGAACTACAGATAGAGGATAAATTTCATGAGTTTTATGTACCGTCCAGAAGCTTGGAAGCAATCGTTGAAAATGCAGTAAAGCATGGCATCGGGAAGAATGAAAACCGTGGAAAAGTGATTATAAGAAGCTATGAACGCCGGGATTCTTACGCAGTGCAGATTGTAGATGAGGGTGTTGGGTTTGATACAGACATGCTATATCGAAAGGAAACACCGACCGGCATGAAGCGGATCCGGGAACGTTTAGAGAAGATCGGCGCTGTGTTAGAAGTAGTCAGCAGACCCGGAAAGGGAACGATCGTGACGGTTCGCTTTCCTAAAAAGAAGATAAATATTGAAAGGGCGGAATGACGTATGAATGAGAATATAGACATTCAGAAAAGCAAATTGAAATTTATTGAACAGATTCGGATTGCACTTAGTAAACCGTTATGGTATAAATCCTTATTGCAGCAGTCGATTGGAAAGCATATTTGCTATTTTCTGATTCTTTTGATATTGATTACAGTTATAAGATTTGTAATACCGTGTACGGCATATCTTCAGAGTGTTGGCGGCCTGAAGAATCTGATTTATAACGGGATTCCGGGTTTTTCATTCGAGAATGGAGTTCTTCAGGTGGATACTCCGGTAGATATAGAGCAGAATGGCGTCAGGATCATAATTGATACTTCTGTAGATGCTTATACAGTAGAAGATGCACAGAGCAAGGCAGCTGAGATGGGGGACAGCATGAATATCGTTTATATGATCAGCCGGACCAATGCAGTCAATAATATATCTTCCGTGACCTATGATTTGTCGCTGATGAACGGAATTACGATCAATAATGATGTGGTATATCAGGCGGCACCAATCTATCTGATATTCTACGGAATCTTCAGCTTTATCGGAAATATTATTGCCTATTTAATCAGCGCATTGTTCTTTGCTTTGTTTGGCTATCTCATGAACCGGGCATTGAAGTTGAATCTGAAATTCGGACAGATCTATGTGATCGCATTATATGCGAAATCTGTGGAGATTTTGTTAGAGGCGGTACTGGAAGTAGTGGGAATTTCTCTGCTTTATTATGTGGGAAGCATTATCGGAATCTTTATTACCTGTAATTATATGACAAGAGGTATGAGTTCAATGCTCATACCTCGGTCAGGAGATTCCAATCAGGGTCAGGATCGACGGTTTTTTTAATAAGATCTTTCAGAAAAGGTTTCAAAAGATTAAGCCTTGTGAAGCAGCTGCTTTGCGAGGCTTAAAATATGCTCCGGCTGATCGGTAGACATCCGGCTGTTGTGGAATGCCGGCTCCAGAGTTACCTCACAGGTAAACCAGTCCGGGGGCAGGTAGGCATTAGCGGCATTTTCGGACGGAAACTCGACCTCAGCCAGAGCCAGTCCTTCAAAGGCACCATGAAAAAGGTCCAGTTCGATAGTGTAGCCATGTTCTTCCGGAATCTGATAACGTGTTTTACGGATCAGATTTCCGTCACATTTGGGAACCAGATGCTGATAGGCCGCTGCAGTAAGTGGAAGCTCGACTTCTTCCCGGCTCATCAGACCGGAAGATTTATAGGTGAAAAGATAGGTATCGTTCCAGCGGCGGATCCGGAGTACCGGTGAGGTATTGATATATCCCTGTTCTATTTCAATATGTGAATAGGAATCCAGCGATTTTGGGATGCGTTTGATTAAAAATTTGCGTTCGATTTCCATGAAGTTAAGACCTTTCTTTTCCGATTTTTTAATGTATTAAGAGGCAATGTAAGAAAATCTAAAACTTTTTGTAAGTCTTATATCTTGACTTTTTCCTCTATTCCGATTATAAACAAAGTATAAAGAGTAATTCAAGACTAATATTGTAACGAACTCCGGATCGTATATCCGGCAGTGTAGCAACGAGGAATGAATATGGAAATTGAGTATAGAAAGTGAGTAAAGATAGTTATGGTATATTTATTTATGGCTGATGGATTTGAAGAAGTTGAAGCCCTGACGGTAGTTGATATTTTAAGACGTGCCGGTGTGGAGTTAAAGACGGTATCCATCATGGGACGGAAGAATGTGACAGGCTCCCATCAGATTGAAGTGATGGCAGATCTGACATTTGAGGAAATCATTGAGAGAGCGGAGATGCTGATCCTGCCGGGTGGAATGCCGGGGACACTGCATCTGAAGGCACATAAGGGCTTGGAACAGCTGATTTTTGAAAGTGCAGAGCATGGAACCTATCTGGCAGCTATCTGTGCGGCACCGACCGTATATGGTGAAATGGGACTTCTTAGAGGAAAGAAAGCAGCCTGCTATCCGGGTATGGAGGATGGTCTGATCGGAGCAGAGGTCCGGTATGAGAATGTAGTAGCAGATGATAAGTTTATTACCAGCCGCGGACTTGGAACAGCCATTGATTTTGCTTTGAAGCTGGTAGAGATATTAAAGAGCAGGGATGAGGCAGATACGATCGCAAAGCAGATTGTATATGCGGATTAATGAAAACGTAGTATGAGGAGTGATACATATGAGAGCATTGGAGAACTTTTTCTTCTACCCTTTTATGGGAACTGATTTTTACCACATTGCATATTCCTTTTTTCTGTATGGTTCAGCCTGCTGGTTAATGGAGTGTATATTTGAGGCAATCCGGACAGGAAAGTTTACGAATCGGGGCTTTAATAAGGGACCAATCTGTACGATTTATGGTGTGGCATTTCTGTTTATGTATTTTCCGATGAAACCATTTGCGGGTAAGTGGTTATGGATGTTTATCATCGGCGCAACTGTTGCAACGATTCTGGAGTATGTGACCGGAGTGATCCTGGAGAAAACGATTCATCAGAAGCTATGGGATTATTCGGATTTTCCGTTGAATTTTCAGGGCAGAATCTGTTTTTTTATTTCCCTTGCATGGGGAGGACTGGTGGTTCTGGTTCTTGGATTGCTGCAGCCGCGGATCGAGGCAGTCATCAGCATGATACCGCGACCGCTTGGATTCCGGGTCCTGAATGTTCTGATCTGGATATATTTTATTGATCTGGCATTCAGTATTGCGATACGGAGTAAGTATGGTGCAGCCATGAAAGATAAGTTAGAAGATCAAAAAGAGAAGATCCGGCTTCGTTTCCATAATGATGAAATATAAGAAGTATAATGGAAATAATAGAAATTTACAGATAAAGACAGTATGAACAAAATTAAAGTTTCGGTGCGGAATCTGGTGGAATTTATTTTCCGGGAAGGGGATATTGATAACCGGAGAGGTCAGGTATCCGATAAGGATGCGATGGAGGCAGGAAGCCGGATGCACCGTAAAATTCAAAAGAATATGGGCTCGTTCTATCGGAGTGAAGTGCCGCTGGTCATCCGGCTGGAGCAGGAACGTTTTATTTTGCAGATTGAAGGACGGGCAGATGGAATCATAGAACAGGCAGGTGCCATTACCATTGATGAGATTAAAGGCGTTTATAGGAACGTAGATGAGATGGAGGCGCCTGTTTTTGTACATAAGGCACAGGCAATGGTATATGCTTATATCTATGGCAGGGAGCAGGAAGTTTCGGAAATCACGGTTCAGATGACGTATTGCAATCTGGAGACGGAGGAAATCCGGCGGTTTTCGGAGATGTATTTATTTGATGAATTAGAGGAATGGTTCCGGAAGCTGGTTGGGCAATATATGGTCTGGGCAGATTATTTGTATGACCATCAGAGACTCCGTAATGCAAGCATTGAAAATGTTCAATTTCCATATCCGTACCGGACAGGACAGCGGGATATGGTGGTATCGGTCTATCATGCAATCCGGGAGGAAACCGCATTGTTTGTACAGGCACCGACAGGCATTGGAAAAACACTTGCAACTATATTTCCTGCAGTACAGGCAATGGGACAGGAAATGGGCGATAAGATTTTTTATCTGACTGCGAAGACGATCACACGGACAGTTGCAGTCGAAGCGTTTGAAAAACTGCGGGAGGAAGGATTGCAGTTCTCATCCGTGGTTATTACGGCAAAGGAGAAGGCATGCTTTCAGGAGGAGTGTACCTGTAATCCGGAGCAGTGCCCATATGCAAAGGGGCATTATGACCGGATCAATGCTGCGGTATTTGATTGCATTAATCATGAACAGAATATTACCAGAGAAGTGATATATGCATATGCCGGGAAACATCAGGTATGTCCGTTCGAGTTCTGTCTGGATGTCAGTCTCTGGGTTGATGGAATTATTTGTGATTATAATTATGTATTTGATCCGCGTGTCAATCTGAAACGGTATTTCGGACAGGGAGTACAGGGAGATTATATATTTCTGGTGGATGAAGCACATAATTTATATGAGCGAGCGAGCAGTATGTACAGTGCGGAGCTATATAAAGAAGAGTTTCTGAAGGTTAAGAAGCTGATAAAGCCATATAGTAATAAGCTGGCAGGGAAACTGGATGCCTGTAACCGGGTTCTGCTCGAAATGAAGAAGGAGTGTAATGGATATCAGGTGTTGGAATCTATCGATCCCCTGATCCACAGGTTGTTGTCCGTGCTTGGAGAATATGAGAAATTTCTGGAACAGCATCACGGGCTGCCGGATGAAACAGAGATTCTTGAATTTTATTTCAAGATATATCAGTTTATGAATATCTATGAGCGAGTGGATGAGAACTATGTAATATTCAGTGAACAGGTGAATGCGGACTCTTTTCGTATAAAATTATTCTGCGTAGATACATCTGTTAATTTGCGGGAATGCCTGGATAAGGGGCGGGCAGCGGTGTTTTTTTCGGCAACATTGCTTCCAATTCGGTATTATAAGAAATTATTGAGCGCGGAGGAAGATTATGCGATCTATATCGCTTCCCCATTTCCGAGGGAACATCGACAGATTATGATCGGTTCCGATGTGAGCAGCCGCTATAGCAGGCGCGGGCAGAAGGAATACGAAAAGATCTATTATTATATAGAAAAGCTGATAGGTACCAGAGATGGAAATTATATGGTGTTTTTTCCGTCTTATCGGATGCTTCAGGACGTATATGCGATTGCCTGTGCAGAAGGCCTGGACAAACGGGTGACTCTGATCTGTCAGAATCCGAACATGAAAGAAGAAGCACGGGAAGAATTCCTGCAACAATTTGAAGGAGAGCAGGTAGTTGCTTTCTGTATTCTGGGAGGTATTTTTGCAGAGGGGATTGATCTGACCGGAGAACGGCTGATCGGAACGATCGTAGTCGGGATTGGACTGCCGATGGTATGCAATGAACGGGAGATCCTGCGGAATTATTTTGAAGAAAGGGAAGGCATGGGATTTGAATATGCATATTTATATCCCGGTATGAATAAGGTGCTTCAGGCTGCAGGAAGAGTAATACGGACAGTCGAGGATCATGGTGTGATCCTGCTGCTGGATGAGAGGTTTCTAAGGAGTACCAGCAGACAGTTATTTCCAAGAGAATGGGAAGATTATGAGATTGTACAGATGGATACGGTAGCGGCAGTCAGTGAAAAATTCTGGGTGGAACAGTCGGATAGAAAATGATATAATAGTAGTATTATAATCTGACAACAATTGATAAAAAGGATATGAGTTATGAAAAAATTATACGTCAGTGATCTGGATGGAACTCTGCTGAATCAGCGGGGAGATATTTCGGCGACCACTGCTGAAAAATTGAATACCTGCATAGAACAGGGAATAGCATTTACTATTAATACAGCAAGAACGCCGGCAACGACATTTCCTATCATGGCATCTGTGAATCTTCAGATTCCGTTTTCTATGATGAACGGTGTTCTGGTATATGATCCGGGCCAACAGGATTACCTGGAGGTCCATTCGCTTTCCAGAGAAACGGCAATGGTGATACTGGGAGTCATAAAGCTTTATGGACTGCAGTGCTTCATGTACACGATGGAGCATGGAACAATGTATACTTATTATGACAGTGTGGAATCCAGATCACTGAATAAATTCCGGAATGAACGGATCATGAAATACGATAAGGTATTTACGGAAGTGGATGATCTGAGCATCTGTGCGGATCGGGGAGTTATTTATTTCTTTTTACGTGAGCGGAAAGAACGGCTGATGAATCTGTACCGGGATCTGCAGGCTGTCCGAGGAGCGCATGCGATCATGTATGAGGACATCTATCATGAGGAATGGATGAACCTTGAAATCTACAGTGATCAGGCATCCAAATCAGCGGCACTGAACCGGATCAGGCAATGGGGTGATTTTGATTATCTGATCGGCTTTGGCGACAGCACAAATGACATTGAGATGTTTAAAGCCTGTGATGAAACATATGCGGTATCTAATGCATCCGCAGAGATTCAGGAGCTGGCAGATGGTATTATTCCGGGAAATGAAGAAGATGGTGTTGCCCGGTTTTTATATAAGGCATTACATATGGCAGGAAAGGAAAATTAGAAATGGAGCATATAACAGTTCGGGATATTTTAGAAGCAACAGGTGGCACTTTGTTGTGCGGAGATGCAGATACCGAGCTACAGGATATCTGTATTGATTCGCGTATAGTCAAAGAAGGAGATTTATTTGTGCCGATTATCGGAGAACGGGTAAATGCACACCGGTTCATTGAGCAGACTTTAAAGGTCGGAGCGGCAACACTGACGTCGGAGCATTATGCAATGAACGCACAGAAACCGTATATCAAGGTAAAGGATACCTGTCAGGCATTGACGGACATCGGGTTCTATTTAAGAAAAAGGATTGAAATACCGGTAGTAGCAGTAACCGGAAGCGTTGGAAAGACGACAACCAGAAATATGATCGCGGCTGCACTTCGGGCACAGTATCAGGTGTTTGAAACACAGAAGAATTATAACAGCCAGATCGGACTTCCGATCATGATTTCCAGGGTTGGAAAACAGGATGAGATGGCGGTTCTGGAATGTGGCATGAGTGAGGAAGGTCAGATTGACATTCTGTCACGGATGTGTGAGCCGAAATATGCGGTGGTCACAACGATCGGTCTTGCGCATATTGAACAGTTAAAGACGCAGGAGAATATCCGAAAGGAAAAATTATCGATCATAAACGGATTGCAGCCGGGAGGTGTGCTATTTTTAAACGGTGATGATAAGATGCTTGCGGAAATGAGAGGAAAGATGCCATGTGAAGTCCGGTATTATGGTACACAGGCATGGTGTGACTACCGGGCAGAGGATATCCGGTTTGATGCTGATCGCAGTTATTTTACCTATGTGCATGGAGAAACGAGGATACCGGTAGAGCTTAGCATGCTCGGACTGCATAATGTACTGGATTGTCTGGCTGGTCTGGCAGTCAGCGATCAGGTGGGAATTCCGGTGGAGAAGGCCGCATTGCAGTTCCGGGATTTTCATGGATTACGGCAGAAGATTTTACGACTGGAGAATCGGTTTACGATTATTGATGATACCTATAATGCAAGTCCGGATTCTATGAAGGCGAGTCTGGATGTGCTTTGCAATATGAAAACAGAGGGCAGGAAGATTGCGGTTCTTGGCGATATGTTTGAGCTGGGAACGGATTCGGAACGGTATCATTACGAGGTCGGAGAATATCTGGCAGGGCTTCCGGTAGATGAACTGGTTGTAGTCGGAGAACGGGCAAAAGCGATCCATAAGGCACTGATCGATCATAAGTCCAGAATACTGGTTTCCGAATATATGGATAATGAAGAGGTGGCAATGTATCTGTTGGGAACTCTGATGCCGGATGACATTGTATTGATCAAAGGATCTAACGGTATGAAGATGAATGAAATCGTAGATTTACTGCAGAAAAGTAATTAATAAATTATTTAGAAAAAAATTGTCGCATTGCATTGACAATTTCCGACGGATTTATTATAATTACAATAAATCAGTAATGATTACTATTTTTTGAGAAAAGGAGTTTTTGATATGAAATTTGTATGTTCAGTATGTGGTTATGTTTATGAAGGAGAGCAGGCACCGGAAAGATGCCCGCAGTGTGGAGCACCGGCTGAGAAGTTTGTAGCACAGAGCGGTGAGAAGACCTGGGCTTCTGAGCATGTGGTAGGAGTTGCACAGGGTGTCAGCGAAGATATCTTAGAGGATTTAAGAGCTAATTTTAACGGTGAGTGCAGCGAGGTCGGTATGTATCTGGCAATGGCCCGCGTAGCTTGTCGTGAAGGATATCCGGAGATCGGAATGTATTATGAGAAGGCTGCTTATGAAGAGGCTGAGCACGCAGCGAAGTTTGCAGAGCTGTTAGGCGAAGTCGTAACAGACAGCACAAAGAAGAATCTGGAGCTTCGGGTAGAGGCTGAGAACGGTGCAACTGCCGGTAAGACAGATCTGGCTAAGAGAGCAAAAGCTGCGAACCTGGATGCAATCCATGATACAGTTCATGAGATGGCTCGTGATGAGGCTAGACATGGTAAGGCATTTGAAGGACTTCTTAAGAGATACTTCGGCTAGGATCAGAGAAGAATTTGAGAGGAATAGGTATCAGTTACCTGTTCCTCTTTTTTGTCTGCGTAGACACCGAACCGGTAACTGTGCCTGCAGGTATTAGGACCACTGGGGGGATTTGTGCAATTTGTCTGTATAAAACGATAAAATCTGAAAGTCGTTGTTGAATAGTTGAAAAAATTGGAAGAGTGCTTGCAAAGGTTGCAAAAAGAAGGTATTATCAAGCTAATATATGAATTACTTATATGGTTAAGAGATGGAGGAATTGTTATGAGTACAGTTAAGAAACCTGAGACTAAAGTAGAAGCTAAGGCAGCAGATAAAGTAGAGGCAGTAAAGGTAACAGCTAAGAAGGCAGAAGCACCAAAGGCAGAGGCTGTAAAGAAGGCAGAAGCACCAAAGGCGGCAGTTAAGAAGGTAGAAGCACCAAAGGCGGCAGTTAAGAAGGTAGAAGCACCAAAGGCAGAGGCTGTTAAGAAAGCAGAAGCACCAAAGACAGCAGTTAAAAAGGCAGAAGCACCGAAAGCAGCAGTTAAGAAAGCAGAGCCTGCAAAGAAAGCGGAAGCACCAAAGGCAGCAGCTAAGAAAGCAGAACCGGCGAAGAAGGCAGCAGCTAAGAAAGCACCCGCAAAGAAGGCTGAGAAAGCAACCGAAGAGGTTTATATCGAGTTTAACAGTGCAAAGGTTTCAACTGCAGATATCGTTGCAAAGGTAGTGGAAGCAACCGGCAAGAAGGCATCTTCCATCAAAGTGCTGAATGTATATATCCAGCCTGAGACAGGAAAGACCTATTATACAGCAGATGGCGTGAGTGGAGAAATCGAATACTTATTCCAGTAATTTATTATTTGTTCAAACGGATATAGAAATAGCAGGACTCTTGTATTGACACAGATGCAGGATTCCTGCTATTTTAAATTATGTGAATAAATCTGACAGCCTCAGAGATCATATGATAGTGATGTGGAATATGCAGGATGTTTGGGAGGAATAGGAATGAAGAAGTTTGGATTGCTGTTGGCAGGGATCAGCCTGCTGATTGGCAACGGATATACAGGGTGGTTCAGTGGGAATCAGATTGCGTATGCTTATGCAGAAGAAACAACGGATACAGAGCAGGCAGATACAGAGCAGGCAGGTGCAGAGACGGTAGCTACAGAGGAACCGGCTGTGGAGGAGGATGACACAGAGGAACTGGGTACAGAAGGGGGAGTTATAGAGGAAAGCTCCGAACAGGAGAATTCAACAGCCCTATTTACAGAGGAGTTGCAGACGGAAGATGCAGATAGCCGGAATGCGGCGTCCAATATTACGATTGATGCAGCACACTTTCCGGATGCAAACTTCCGGACGTATATTTTGGATAAGGAGAATGGGGTTGATGCTAATGGAGATGGCATATTATCTGTGTTGGAAATACGTAATTGTAAAGAATTAAATATTGAAAAGTACGGTATTCAGGATCTGACCGGTATTGAATATTTTACATATCTGAAGTACTTAAATGTAAGTAAGAATGCATTGACGAAGATTGATATCAGTAAAAATTCCAAGCTGGTTGATTTGAAATGTACCGGAAATGCACTTACTGCACTGAACCTGAAGCAGAATACAAATCTGGAAACCCTGGACTGCAGTCAGAATCAGCTGACGACACTGGATGTTACGAAGAACGAAAAGCTGGTTGATTTGAAATGTACCGGGAATGCACTTACTGCATTGACACTAACAGAAAATTCCGAGCTAGAATATCTGGATTGTGAAGGAAATAAATTAAGCAGTCTGAATGTGAGCGGGAATAAAAAGCTCTTATATTTGATTTGCGGAAACAATGTAATTACGACACTGGATTTGCAATATAACCTGAAGCTGGAGCGGTTAAGCTGTAGTCTGAACCGGCTGGCAACATTGGATTTAAGTCGGAATACCGCATTGTTGTATCTGGAATGCGAGAATAATAAGCTGACAACGATTGGCTTCGGAAATCTGGGAAAGCTTCAGTTTCTTAACTGCAATGGCAACCGGTTAAAGACACTGGATCTCAGAAAGCAGACAAAGCTTCAGTATCTTTATTGTGATTACAACCGGCTGTCTGCACTGGATCTTACCGGAAATCCGGAACTCGCCATTCTCTACTGCTCCAACAACGCACTTCCATATCTGAATCTGGAGAAGAATACAAAGCTTCAGGATTTTCGGTGTGAAGGAAATACATATGGAATAAAGCCGGACAGCAAGCGCAGATATAATCTTTCTAAAATAGCCGGACTGAATATTAAGAAGCTGAGCGGAATCAATGGTGGTACTCTTTCCGGTAGTCAGGTGACGATGGATAAAAATGCAACACAGATTACATATACCTATGATTGCGGTAACAAGCAGAGTGCAAGTTTTACACTAACGGTTCCGGTCAGCGGGATCCGATTAAACCAGAGTAATTTAAAGCTTCAGAGAGAAGCGACCTATACATTGAAACCAACGATTACACCATCAATGGCCACGAACCGGAAACTGAAATGGACATCTTCCGACAGTAAGATTGCAACGGTGACTTCATCCGGACGGGTTAAGGGATTGAAAGCGGGAAGCGTAGTGATCACCTGCCAGGCAATGGATGGAAGCGGACAGAAGGCTACCTGCAGAGTGACTGTGGATACATACACACATACAGAGGCATTTGTAGCGAGATTATATACGGAGGCATTGAACCGGCAGCCGGATCCGGCCGGACTGGCATATTGGACACAGGAAATCCAGACCGGGAAACGAACACCGGTCGCAGTTGCCAGAGAGTTCTTTTTCTCACCGGAATTTAAAAATAAGAATCTGTCCCGAACAGAGTATGTGAAGGTCTTATACCGGACATTTATGGGACGGGAGTATGATAAGGCCGGACTGGATTACTGGGTAAAAAGATTAAATTCCGGAGACAGCCGGCGCAATGTGTTAAATGCATTTGCCGGATGCCCGGAATTTCAGAATATCATTAAAAAGTTTAAACTAAATTAGCTTTCAGATTTCTCAGAGGAGTGTTTGGAAGAACGATGCGGCAGCAGCTTTCGGAAGATGGCTGCTGTTTTTGCACGCTTGGCATCGGTATCTGCTTCCTGTTTCTCATATTTGGAACGCAGATAGACACCGGCTTCCGGCCGGTTTGTGATAATGCCGTCTATTTCTTCTTCCAACAGACGACTGATCGCTTTTGGGTCATCGGTCGTCCAGGCATAGACCGGAATCTTGTTCTGTGTCATACGCAAGAGGAAATCCGGAGTGATCAGCAGGCAATAAGCAGAGATAAAGTCTGCATGACAGTCGCGTAATCTGCGGACCGGAAAATATTCATTAAAATGAGTCCGGAAATCAGCTCCCTTGACACCAACTAGCAGTCCGACCGTTACATTGGGGTCGATGTGTTTTACCCGGCGCACGACAACGTCCAGGAAAGACTGCAGACGGTATTGGTCATAGGAATAATAGGTATTTACCATACTGATGAGCCGTTTCTCATAACCGGCTTCTTTTAATTCAATCAGTAAATGGATCTTGTTCCGGCAGAACTTTAAAACTTCTTCCAGAGTCGGAATGTGATATCCCAAAGCTTCCGATGCATCCGCAAGCTGCTGATATGTCAGAGTCCGGAGAGGAATATTGTTGATGGCCTCATCATGATAAACCACCAGTATCTTATCGAATGTCTGTCGCACATCTAGCTCGATGGCGTCAGCATGGACATCCATTGCAATCTGAAAGGCTTCCATTGTATTTTCACGGGCAGCCAGGTAAGAGGCACCTCGATGGGCAATGATTTCTGAACTCATAATAAATGTTACATCCTTTCTATCCTATATGCGTATGTTTAAGTTAAAAAGTAAGGCATAACTTATGTTAGTCTGATTTTAACGGAGAATTCTATGGAAAACAAGTGGTATTTGTGTAGAAAAAATGAAGAAATCATGTAGTTTATTAGTCATTTTTTTTGTCGTGCGGAAGAGGTTTGCAAGCAACGGAAAATAATGGTAGAATAGCCATATATTTTTTATCGAAGGGGAAGACTATGAAAAAAAGAAACGTTGGTGCAATTCTTGTGCTGATCGTGTTGGCTGCCGGAATATTGCTATATGGCGGTGAACGGTTTTTTGCAGTACAAATACATAAAAATAATATGATTTCATCGGCGGAAGATCTGGGAATCCGGATTACAGATCAACTGCAGGAGGGCAACACTTCGTTTTCTACTTATGTCAATGGTCTGAGTGAGGCCAATCTGGTCGGAATCAATCACGGGCTGGATGGTTTTTTCGGACATGTTGCATCCTATACGGTTTTGCGGAAAGTGAATCCTCAGGTGCAGCAGGTACGATTTGACCTGGAACTGTCAGATAATTATTATGTGTACCAGAATCTGGTCAACGGACTTCCGATCGAAGGGAATGAGACCGCACAGAATCTGGCAGATAAAGTACAGGAAATCTTAGGGCAATGCGAGGATATGACAGATTATGAGAAGGTGGTATACTTCCATGATTATCTGGTTACGCATACGGTATATGGGTTTCTAAACGGAGATAAAGAAGAGTTATCCTATACAGCTGCAGGTTCTCTGTTATACGGTACATCGGTTTGCAATGGCTATGCGGAGGCAATGGAGTTATTGTTGATGTGCAGCGGTATTGATACTTATATGGTGGTAGGCACTGCAGATGGGGAGAGTCATGCATGGAATATAGTAACAATTAACGGGGAATGGTATCATGTGGATGTGACCTGGGATGATCCGCTGCCGGACACACAGGATCAGGTATTACATGCATATCTGAATATTGATGATGAGGTTATGGAACGGACGCATACCTGGAACCGGGATGCATATCCTGCATGTACTTCCATGGAGTTTAATTATTATGAGCAGGAAGGTGCGGCAGTCAGTAGCTTTAATGAGTTTAAAATCTATGTTTTAAAGAAGATGCGGGAAACAGACCGGATAGAACTGATGGTAAAAAACGCAGAAGAAGAGCAATATGACTGTGGATTTGTAGTGAAATCCGGAGGAGCTAAATCCGTGAACTGGCAGGAATATGAAGGTGAAAATTATACAGTTATGGTAATTACCATACAGAAATAAAGGCAGAATATAAGAAGAACAGTAGATTATAGAAAGAATAAAATAGTGAGGTGACAGAAAGAATGACAAGAACAGAGTTTTTACAGGAGTTACAGGACTCTCTAAGAGGCGAGGTAAATCCATCCATCATTCAGGAAACGGTAAATTATTATACAAGATACATTGATGAAGCAGTTGCCGGTGGACAATCAGAACAGGCGGTTCTGGAGTCTCTGGGACCTGCACGATTGATCGCAAAGTCGATCATTGAGGCGAATTCTGTGAAGCGGAATGCAGAGACAGCCGGTCAGACACAACAGGCACAGGAGGAAGCTCCGAAAAAAAGGAGCGGCTTTACATTCCGCTCCTGGTATGGACGTCTGCTTCTGATCCTGCTGGCTTTTGTGGCAGTCGGTATTATACTGACACTGATAGTCGGTACAGCAGTTGTTGTATGGAAGCTGTTGCCGGTGCTTGCCGTGATCATTCTGATCATTGTTCTGGTACGGGTATTTCTGCGAATCGGTAAAGATTAGGGGATTAAGACCATAATATCAGGGGTCAGGATATCAGAGATCGGATAAACTGACAGAAATCAGGCCCTAAGCGTTCCGGCAGATATCGGTTGCAGACCGATGCATATTGCTCGCGGTCTGCCGGAGCGATTCGGAGCATGGCCTCGGATAATTTTTCAACCTGCTCCTGATCCGTACCACTGCAGTCATAATAAGAGATGGCATTGCCTGCGATTTCTTCAAAAATAGACAGGCTGCTTGCCAGAATCGGCTTGTTATAATGCATGGCTTCGATGACCGGAATACCGAAACCCTCTGCTCTGGATGGAAAAAGAAAGCCGGAGCAATGTTCAAAGAGAACGGATTTCTGTTCCTCATTGACATATCCCAGGGAAACAAGTCCCGGAGTCGTCTGGCTGATCTCATCATAGAGCTTCTGAATGTCGGCCTCCCGGATTTTGCCACCGAGATACAGGTTCTTTGTACCGCCGGATTTCCGGTAAAGCTGATAAGCCTTTAGCAGAAGATCGGTACCCTTTCGTTTCTCCAGATTTCCGATATATAAGAAATAATCCTCATTCAGGATCGGAATATCCGGAAACAGAACCGTTGGAGACGGCAGAGTATCCTCATTGACCGGATTTTTGATAATAATGTAGCTGATCAGATTCGGTAAGGCAGTTGCTTTTGCAAAGCGCTGCTCGACATCCCGCTTGGTCTCCATGGAGTTATAGGTCAGACCGTCTGCCTGTTTCATGGTCTGTTTTAATCCGTATTTAAAATAAATCGGATAGATATGTCCATGATTTTCCGGCTGGGTTAATGGGAAAACATCATGGATGGTGACCAGAATCTTACCGGAAAACCGTTTCAGACGAACCGGAATTAAATTATTCGGTTCCCAGAACAGATCCGGATGATAGTAGTCTAACGAGTCCTGAACGAACCGGAAATATTTAAGCACCTGAACACTCTGGGAAATCTGCGTACCATAGGTAACGATCGGGACACCGCGTTCGGCTAGATCAAGCATCTCATCGCTGGTGGCAATATCACTCAGCAGAGTAATTTCGAAGTCAGGTTCTTTGAGTAATTCTATTAAAAAGTCATATAAATACATGCCGATTCCACTTGGATGACTGCCAAGTGAACGTGCATCTACTAATAATTTCATGTTTTTTCACCGCCTTTGCTAGATTATAGCTTAATTAATATGGGTTTTCAATATTGTTTCCGGAAGAAAAGAAGGGTATGATAAGAACAGAATAAAACAGGATGAAAGGGGTATGCATATGGAAGATAAGATAAAGGAATTAAAGGAAATTGTACATGCAAGCAGTAAGGTTGTGTTTTTTGGCGGAGCAGGTGTGTCAACGGAAAGCGGTATCCCGGATTTCAGAAGCGTGGATGGACTGTATAATCAGAAATACAAGTATCCGCCGGAGCAGATTATCAGCCACAGCTACTATAGAAGCCATCCGGAAGAGTTTTTTGAATTCTATAAGGATAAGATGATCTTTACAGATGCGAAGCCGAATGCTGCACACATCCGGCTGGCGGAGTTGGAACGAGAAGGCCATGTGCAGGCAGTGATCACGCAGAACATTGACGGCCTGCATCAGATGGCAGGCAGTAAGGAAGTGCTGGAGCTGCACGGATCGATCCACCGGAACTATTGTGAAAAGTGTCACCGGTTCTATGATCTGGACTATGTGGTTCATGCAGACGGAGTTCCGAGATGTGAGTGCGGCGGGATCGTAAAGCCGGATGTGGTTTTATATGAGGAAGCATTGAATCAGCAGACGATTGAGAAAGCATTGTATTATATTTCACAGGCGGAGGTGCTGATTATCGGGGGAACATCGCTGGTAGTCTACCCGGCAGCGGGAATGATCGATTATTTCCGCGGAAAGCATCTGGTAGTGATCAATAAGGCACCGACACCGAGGGATGAGAATGCGGATATTCTGATTCAGGACAGTATCGGAAAAGTGTTCTCACAAATATAAAGGAAACAGGAGAAAATCTGAAAAAAACATAAATTTCTTTTTCTGTCAGATAATTTATGCTATACTGTAGAGTATGAAAAGTTATAGGAAAAAAGTGTGAGGAGTGATCATGTGCAGGGAAATTTTTCAGAGATTACAAAGGAATTGGTGGATTTATCGGAGATCTGCAGAAAGAACGGCAGCATTGATCCACAGCTGTATGTAGAATATGATGTAAAGAGGGGATTACGGGATATTAACGGTAAGGGAGTTCTGACAGGACTTACCGAGATTTCTAAGATTCAGTCATATACCCTGGTGGATTGTGAGATGGTTCCATGTGATGGTAAATTATACTACCATGGTGTTGACATTGAGGATATAGTCAGTGGCTTTATTAAAGAAAAGCGGTTTGGATATGAGGAGACCTTATATCTGTTGCTGTTCGGAACACTTCCGACACAGGCGCAGTTAGATCAGCTGAATCATTTACTGGAGGAGTATCGGTCACTTCCGACCAGCTTTGTGCGGGATATTATTATGAAGGCACCAAGCAAGGATATGATGAATGCATTGGCAAGAAGTGTACTGACCCTGTATGCGTATGATGACCGGGCAGATGATACATCCTTACCGAATGTATTAAGACAGTGCCTGCAGCTGACCGCACTGGTACCGTTGATTTCGGTCTATGGTTATCAGGCATATAAGCATTATCATGATGGACAGAGCCTGTTCATCCATCTGCCGCAGCCGGGATTGTCAACTGCGGAGAATATTTTATATCTGTTGCGTGAAGACAGTAAGTATACGGAGCTCGAGGCGAGAATTCTGGATCTGGCACTGGTGCTTCATGCGGAGCATGGCGGTGGTAATAATTCCACATTTACGACCCATGTTGTAACATCATCCGGAACGGATACGTATTCCTGTATCGCGGCGTCCCTCGGATCCTTAAAGGGACCGAAGCATGGCGGAGCCAATATCAAGGTAGTCCGGATGTTTGAGGATATGAAGGAAAAGGTCAGTGATTGGACCAATGAGGAAGAAGTCAGACAGTATCTGAAGGATCTGTTAAATAAGAAGGCGTTTGATCATCAGGGTCTGATCTATGGAATGGGACATGCGGTTTATTCTATTTCGGATCCGCGTGCAAATATCTTTAAGCAGTTTGTAGAGAAACTTTCGGTTGAAAAGCACCGGGAGGAAGAATATGCACTGTATGCACTGGTAGCCAGACTGGCACCGGAGGTAATTGCCGAGGAGAGAAAGATTTATAAGGGTGTCAGTGCCAACGTGGATTTCTACAGCGGTTTCGTATACAGTATGCTGGATCTTCCGACAGAGCTTTATACACCGATCTTTGCAATTGCAAGGATGGCCGGCTGGAGTGCACACCGGATGGAAGAGCTGATCAATCAGGGTAAGATTATCAGACCGGCTTATAAATGTGTAGCGAAGACACAGGAATATGTACCGATGTCAGAGCGCAAATAAGGGAAACTTTAGAATTTATATAAGTAGCAGGAGAGAATATGGAACAGTTACCAAAAGATCCGATGATGCTGTTATCGGTGGTCAATACGAAGCTCCGGGATTTTTATCCGTCACTGGACGCACTCTGTGAGGATATGGAGGTGGACCGGCAGGAGATTGAGACGACCTTGCAGAAAATCCAGTATCAATATAAGGAAGACTTGAATCGTTTTGTATAGTAAGGAAAGGGACAGTCCGGAGAAGGGACTGTCCTTTTTGAGCAATATGCACAAAGAATAAAACAGAAAATTGTTAGCACTCTACTTAAATGAGTGCTAAAAAGTTGTTGACAAGTGAAAACAGCTGTGTTATATTCGGAATAGAACAAAGAAAAGGAGGTTTTCAATATGGATGCTGAGAAATTTACAAAGAAATCACTGGAAGTAATTGAAAATTGTTCCAAACTTGCCTATGAATATAACAATCAGGAGATTGATCAGGAACACCTGTTACTTAGTATGGTGACCACCGATGATTGTCTGATTGCCAAGATGATAGAAAAGATGGGAATTGATCTGAAAGGGTTTACTGCAGAATGTGAACGTGCAGTGGCATATCGGCCGAAGGTAACGGGTACCAGTGACGTGTACATGAGCCGGGAGTTTACAATGACACTGATGGATGCCGAGAATGAATCAAAGCAGATGGGGGATGCCTATATATCTGTAGAGCATATCTTCCTGGCAATGATCAAGAAGGCAAATAAAGCAGTACGCGGTATCTTTCAGAAATACGGAATTACCAGAGATGCGTTCTTGAAAGCATTGATGTCTGTCCGGGGAAATCAGAAGGTAGAGACGGATAATCCGGAGGCTACGTATGACAGTCTGTCCAAGTATGGCTATGATCTGGTAGAACGTGCGAGACAGCAGAAACTGGATCCGGTAATCGGCAGAGATCAGGAAATTCGAAATATTATAAGAATTCTGTCCCGTAAGACGAAGAATAATCCGGTTCTGATCGGTGAACCCGGTGTAGGTAAAACTGCTGCAGTAGAGGGTCTGGCACAGAGAATTGTCCGGGGAGATGTACCGGATGGATTAAAGAATAAGCAGATTTATGCATTGGATATGGGTTCTTTGCTGGCCGGTGCCAAATATCGTGGTGAGTTTGAGGAACGTCTGAAGGCAGTGCTGGATGAGGCTCGGAAGAGC
>ERZ780075.303-NODE-303-length-24615-cov-3.053461_pt1 | contig 24615 bp, 19 predicted proteins | sample MGYA00511839_ERZ780075 | MGnify/ENA primary metagenome ERZ780075 (study PRJEB29588, sample SAMEA2155953) | human gut metagenome | biome: human gut; feature: human-associated habitat; material: faeces | place: Denmark | collected 2008/2010 ...
GCGGGCGCCGACAACCCCCCAAAAAGAAAAAAAAACCCGCCGGCACAAGAGCCGGAATCAAAAAAGGAAAGACAAACAAGGATATGGCAATGATCTTCTCAGAGAAGCCGGCGGTCACCGCAGGTACCTTCACGAAGAATCTTGTCAAGGCAGCTCCGGTACTTTGGGACAAGAAGGTTACAGATGCTGGTGTGGCACAGGCAGTTGTTGTCAATACCGGTATTGCAAATGCATGTACCGGACAGGCAGGCTATGAGAATGCAGCAGAGACAGCAAAGCTTGCGGGCGAGGCATTGAATATTTCATCCGATATGGTGCTGGTTGCATCGACCGGTGTCATTGGATTTACATTGCCGATGGACGTGATTGCAGATGGTGTGAAGAAGCTTTCCGGTATGCTGAAAAGTGATGTACAGTCTGCACAGGATGCCGCAGAGGCAATCCTTACAACCGATACGCATCCGAAACAGATTGCCTATGAGACAACAATCGGTGGAAAGACAGTCACATTTGGAGCAATGTGCAAAGGTTCCGGTATGATCCATCCGAACATGGGAACGATGCTTGGGTTCATCATGACAGATGCAGCAATCTCGAAGAATCTGCTGGACAAGGCGCTGAAGGGTTCTATCGAGGATACATTTAACATGGTATCGGTGGACGGCGATACATCAACGAACGATACCGTATTAGTGATGGCAAATGGTATGGCAGGTAACCCGGAGATTACCGAGGAGAACGAAGATTACGAGGCATTCAAGGAGGCACTGCTCGCAGTCAATACTTATCTTGCAAAGCAGATCGCCGGTGACGGAGAGGGGGCAAGCCGTCTGTTCGAGGTGCAGGTGAAACACGCGAAGGATAAGCAGACAGCAAAGGTGCTTGCAAAGTCTATCATCACTTCCAACCTGACGAAATGTGCAATCTTTGGAAAAGACGCAAACTGGGGACGAATTCTGTGTGCAATGGGATATTCTGGCGCACAGTTTGATCCACTCAAGGTCGATATCGTGATGGCATCTGAAAAAGGCGAGATCGCACTGGTAGAAAATGGTGTGGCAACTGCCTTTGATGAGGAGAAGGCAGCAGAGATCCTGTCGCCGGATGTCGTGATTGCAAAGGTCGATGTCCGTGATGGCGATGCGGAAGCAACTGCATGGGGCTGTGACCTCACCTATGATTACGTGAAAATCAATGCGGACTATCGTTCCTAGGATGAATGAAAATGGAGGAAAACAAGATGGTAAATAATGATTCAATGGATATGATACTTGCGAAAGCGCAGACACTGATCGAGGCGCTTCCTTACATACAGAAATTCAACGGCAAGCGTGTCGTTGTCAAATACGGTGGAAGTGCAATGGTTGATGAGAACTTAAAATACAATGTCATCAAGGATGTTGCCCTGCTGAAGTTGATCGGTATGGAGCCGATCATTGTACATGGCGGCGGCAAGGAGATCAGCGCATGGTTAAAGAAAATCGGTAAAGAATCCGAGTTCGTAAATGGTCTGCGTGTGACTGACGAGGAGACACTCGATGTCGCAGAGATGGTACTTTCCAAGGTCAACAAGAGCCTGGTATCTATGATGCAGAAGCTTGGATTAAAAGCAGTTGGTATCAGCGGTAAGGATTCCGGTCTTCTGAAGGTACAGAAGAAGCTTTCCGGCGGCAAGGATATCGGCTATGTCGGAGAGGTTGTATCCGCAGATCCTACGATTATTGACACACTGATTGCAAATGATTTCATCCCGGTTATCGCTCCGATTGGTATTGGCATCGACGATTATCATGGCTATAACATCAATGCAGATGATGCAGCATGTGCTATCGCAAGAGCTGTATCAGCCGAAAAGCTTGCATTCCTCACAGATATCGAGGGTGTATACAAGGATCCTTCAGATAAGAATACACTTATTTCAGAGCTTACAGTATCAGATGCAAAGAAGCTTATAGGTGATGGCTTTATCGGCGGAGGCATGCTTCCTAAGCTTAACAACTGCATAGATGCTATCGATAACGGAGTTTCAAGAGTTCATATTCTTGATGGACGTATCGCACACTGCTTACTGCTTGAGATATTCACAAACAGAGGAATCGGAACAGCTATTCTTGGAGATTCGGAGGAGAAATTTAACAATGAGCAATAATATGGATAAACAGTCATACATTGATGAGGCAGAAAAGGAGCTTCTTCACACCTACAACAGATTTTCACTTGTACTCGATCACGGCGAGGGAGTACATCTTTATGATACAGACGGCAATGCATATCTGGACTTTGCCGCAGGAATAGCTGTATGTGCACTTGGTTACAGTAATGAGCACCACAAGGAGGCATTAAAGGCACAGGTTGATAAGCTTTTACATACATCAAACCTCTACTACAATGCGCCTGTCATCGAGGCGGCAGACAAGGTGCTTAAGGCAAGCAAAATGGACCGTATTTTCTTTACCAACAGTGGTACAGAGGCTATTGAGGGAGCTATCAAGGCTGCAAAGAAATATGCCTTTACAAGAGACGGCCATGCAGGTCATGAGATAATTGCCATGAACCATTCCTTCCACGGAAGAAGCATCGGAGCGCTTTCTGTCACCGGCAATGCACATTATCAGGAGCCGTTTGAACCACTTATGCCGGGCGTTAAATTTGCGGATTTTAATGATTTAGAGAGCGTTAAGGCTCAGGTGACAGACAAAACCTGCGCCATTATTATGGAAACTATTCAGGGTGAGGGCGGTATTTACCCGGCAAAGAAGGAGTTTATCGAGGGAGTGAGAGCTCTCTGTGATGAAAAGGATATTCTTCTTATTCTTGACGAGATACAGTGCGGCATGGGCAGAAGTGGCGAGATGTTCGCATGGCAGAACTATGATGTGAAGCCTGATATCATGACCTGTGCGAAGGCACTCGGCTGTGGTGTGCCGGTTGGTGCTTTTCTCATGACACAGAGGGTGGCAGATAAATCCCTTGCACCTGGCGACCATGGCACCACATACGGTGGCAATCCGTTCGTAGGAGCCGCAGTAAGTGCAGTGTTTGATGAGTTTAAGCGTCTTGATATAGTAAGCCATGTAAAAGAGGTTGCACCTTACCTGGAGAAGAAGCTTGATGAGCTTGTCGCAAAATTTGACTGTCTCACAGCCAGAAGGGGTATGGGACTCATGCAGGGCGTGGAGTGCAGCCTTCCTGTAGGAAAGGTCTCAGCAGAGGCTTTAAATCAAGGCCTTATAGTCATTACGGCAGGCAGCAATGTGCTTAGATTTGTGCCTCCTCTTGTTATCGAAAAGAGTGATGTTGACGAAATGATAGAAAAACTTGAAACAACACTTGTAATACTGTCAAAAAGTCTGTAAAATAAAGAGGACATCGATTTCTCCTTTGAGATTATGATATTAATCAAAGGAGACCATATGAAAAAAATAATATTATTAAGTGCGTTTATTTTAACAATAGCGTTTGGCCTTTGCGGCTGTAAAAAGGATGATGCCACAGTTCATTTTGCTTCTGAAACGGAGCAGACTGCTGTGGTTTCAAGTGATGTAAACAGACAGACTGCTGATTCCAAGGAGAAGAAAGCTTCATCCGATGGAGAACAGGAGCAGAAGGCAAAAGACACAGCAGATGACACTGATGAATCTACTGAGTGGTGCGTCTATATCTGTGGTCAGGTTGCCAATCCCGGTGTATACAGAGTAAAGCCGGGCGCGAGAGTTTGTGAGCTCGTTGATATGGCGGGAGGCATGCTGGAAACAGCTGACAAGAGCTTTTGGAATCTGGCATCAGAACTGTATGATGGGCAGATGCTGTATTTCCCGACTGTAGAGGAGCTTAAGTCGGATCACATACCTGAGGGCACATATACCACCGGCATAGATGGCTCGCTGATGAAGGGCGGCGCTGAGGAGCATATAGGCGTAAAGGATGGCAAGCTCAATATCAATACCGCAACTGTCGAGCAGCTAATGGCTCTTTCCGGAATTGGTGAGAGCAAGGCAAAGAGTATTGTTGAAGATCGCGCCAAAAATGGATTGTTTTCTTCGATTGAGGATATCACGAGGGTGTCCGGCATTGGTGAAGCAATGTTTAATAAAATAAAAGATGATATAACAGTAAATTAGGAGTGTATAAATGGCAAAAAAAGTGCTGGTCGTTGACGACGAAAAGTTAATTGTAAAAGGAATACGTTTCAGTCTGCTGCAGGATGGCATGGAGGTAGACTGCGCATATGACGGTGAGGAGGCCTTAAATATGGCGAAGGCCAATTCATATGATATGATTCTTTTAGATGTCATGCTTCCAAAGATGGATGGCTTTGAGGTGTGTCAGGCAATAAGGGAGTTTTCTGATGTCCCGATTGTCATGCTCACTGCAAAGGGCGATGACATGGACAAAATTTTAGGACTTGAGTACGGCGCTGATGACTATATCACAAAGCCATTTAATATTCTTGAGGTAAAGGCCAGAATCAAGGCAATCATGCGGCGCACTTCACCGGAACGCGCACCACAGGTACAGTCATCTGTAATTGAAAAGGGTGATATCAAGCTCGACTGTGACAGCAGACGTCTGTTCATAAATGATAATGAAATCAATTTGACAGCAAGAGAGTTTGAACTGCTTGAGATTCTGATCAAAAATGAAAATAAAGTGTACAGTAGGGAGAGCCTTTTAAAGATTGTATGGGGCGAGGATTACCCGGGGGATGTGCGTACGGTTGATGTGCATGTCAGACGTCTTCGTGAAAAGATTGAGGCAAATCCAAGCGAGCCGAAGTACGTTCATACCAAGTGGGGTGTGGGATATTACTACAACCAGAAGTAATACTTTCAGAAAGGTTCTAAAATGTTTAAGAGTAAAGTACATTTTGCATTTTATAAGAGTCTGAAATCCAGGCTGATTTTCATGATTTTTGTTCTCGTTCTGGTACCGGAGGTGGTGCTGTGCTTCGGCATACTTAACACCTACGAGTCCAGAGCAGTTTCAATCCGCGAAAGTGAAGTGCTTAGTCAGGCAAAGATTCTCGCAAACAAGATATCCACAAGTAAATACTTTGATAAGGATGGCAGTGACTTGAGCAATATTGATGCTCAGATTGACACTCTTACTACTATATATGAGGGCCGTGTGCTCATAGTTGACAAGCATTTTAAGATCATTAAGGATACTTACAATTTAGATGATGGCAATACTATTGTCTCAGAGGAGGTTATCAAGACCTTCTCTGCTTCAGAGATTACGAACTACGATTCTAAAAACCACTATATCGAGCTTTCTGTTCCGATAAGCAATCCAAACGACAAGGATTCAAAGATAGAGGGAGCACTTGTTGTAAGTGTGTCGACGGACAATATATCGCTAAATATGTCGTATCTGACACAGATTGCGGTGACTGTTGCCATTATCGCAGGTGCGGTGGTGCTCTTTTTTGGTGTGCTTGTGCTTTTGCATCTTTTTGTACCGATTAAGAAGCTTTCTGACGAGATATCAGACATTAAGGATGGCTTTGGAAAAGAGCAGCTGGATGTAGATGACTATGCGGAGACTGCTATAATAAGCAGGAATTTTAATGAGCTGATGAGCGGAATGAAGGTCATGGATGAGTCCAGACAGGAGTTTGTATCGAATGTGTCACATGAGCTCAAGACACCTCTTACTTCCATGAAGGTACTCGCAGATTCCATCAACAGCATGGGTGATGAGGCTCCGATTGAGATGTACAGGGAGTTCATGGGAGATATCACAAGCGAGATAGACAGAGAGACAAAGATAATAAATGACCTGTTATCACTGGTCAAGATGGATAAGTCGGCTGCTACGCTTAATATCGAGAGTGTTAATATCAATGACCTGCTCGAGCAGATTATGAAGAGACTTCAGCCGATTGCTGACAAGCAGCAGGTGGAGCTTGTACTCGAGAGCTTCAGACCGGTAACTGCAGAGATAGATGAGGTGAAGCTTACGCTTGCTTTTACAAACCTCATTGAGAATGCAATCAAGTACAATGACAACGAGACCGGTGGCTATGTTCATGTATCCTTAAATGCGGACCATCAGTATTTCTATCTGAAGGTGGAGGACAACGGTATCGGTATACCGGAGGAGTCCTTAGAGCACATCTATGAGAGGTTTTATCGCGTGGACAAGTCGCATTCGAGAGAGATTGGCGGTACAGGTCTGGGACTTGCCATTACAAGAAGCTCTATTCTTATGCATAGGGGAGCTATAAAGGCTCACAGTGTGATGGGAGAGGGCACTACCTTTGATGTGCGTATACCGCTCAACTATATTGTATAGGAGGCTTGACGTGAAAAGAATAATTATATTCGTTCTCACTGCAGTAATTCTGCTCTCCATGGGCGGCTGCACAAAGAAAAAAGCAGACAATACGGTTGAGGTGTTTTGTCTGAATATGGATGTTACGAGCAGTGTGCCGGAGTCATATGTGCTTAGAAGCAAAAACTCAGATGTGGACAAGCAGGTGGATGAGCTCCTTGGAAGACTGCAGGATAAGCCTGAAGACTCAAGACTGCGCAAGGCGATTCCGGATGAGGTGTCTGTGAGAGGTCATGACGAGAAAAACTATAACTGCACTGTGGATTTCAGCAAGGAGTATTATGACCTTACGGCTGCGCAGGAGGTGCTTTTGAGAGCTTCTGTAGTCCGCACGCTCACACAGCTGGATAGTATTTCATATGTGACATTTACCGTAAACAGTATTCCTCTTGTGGACTCGGATGATGAGATTGTCGGTAGCATGGGTGCTGATGATTTTGTTGAGAATCCGGGTGAGCAGATTAATACAAGTGTGAAGGAGACGCTCACGCTTTATTTTGCTGACAAGGATGGTACAGGGCTTGAAAAACAGACCAGAGTGATACATTACAGCTCAAATATAGCGCTTGAAAAGCTTGTTGTTGAGCAGCTTATTGAGGGACCGAAGGGCTCTAAGCTCAAGGCAACTCTTCCGGGCACAACAAAGCTTATCAATGTGTCTGTGGCAGATAGAATATGCTATCTGAACTTTGACTCTTCATTCAGAAATACTATTGACAATAAGCTGACAGAGGATGTGGTGCTGTATTCGATAGTTAATTCACTCACCTCACTTCCTACTGTGGACAAGGTACAGATCTCGCTTGACGGTGAGAATGACGGCATGCTGCTTTATAATTACAAGCTAAGCGACATGTATGAGTTTAATAAGGATATAGTGGATTCTGATGATTCCACGGAAAAAACTGAAAAATAGAATAGATTGGATTAGGAGGAGAAGAGTATTAGTAAAAGACCGATGTTTTTATTTGCGTTGGTCTATACTGCAGGAACTGTTTCAGGTATGTATGGCAGGGGCTTTGGCTGTTTGGTTTTTGCCATGCTGGTTGTGGCTTTAATAGCTGAGTGTGTGGTGTCTAAGGGCAGTTTTTCCGGTGTCAGGCGCATAGTTGTTTTGCTTATCCTGACATCGTCAGCTGTTTTTGCAACAGCACAATTCAGATACGCTTCAGTGGATGAAAACCGTGACAGCTATATGCAGTATATGACAGATGAAAAATCTGTCATCGTCTGGGGGAAGATTTATAAAACTGAATACAAGTATTTCTCATACAGGTATTATATGACGGACTGCGTAGTGCAGCCCGGGTACGGCAAGGCTTTTGGCAGAAAAATATCCTGTGGTGATGTCGTGGTATACTGTGACAGCAAAAGCGCACATCTTGGCGATTATATGAAAGCTTGTGGCAAGATAGGCTTGTTTAAGTCTGCAACCAATGAGGGAGAGTTTGACAGAGCGCGCTTTTACCACTCGCAGGGAATTGATTTCTCGGTGAAGGCAGACAGTATTAAGACAAGCGCCGGTAAACATGCATGGTATTACCACAGACTTGAAAAACTTCGTGATACGCTGTCAGCTTCACTTCTTGAGGTGACTGATGAGACAACGGCAGGAGTGCTTTCGTCCATGCTGCTTGGAGACAAGTCGTATCTGGATGATGAGATAAAGGATTTATACCAGGTCAGTGGTATTTCACATATACTGGCTATTTCCGGACTTCATATTTCTATAGTTGGCATGGCCTTTTACAAGCTTCTCAGAAAAAGAAGGGTGAGCTATACAGCGGCATTTGTCTGTTCTGCGGCACTTATACTAAGCTATGCTGTTATGACAGGAAATGCCGTGTCCACAAGGCGTGCCGTGGGGATGTTCATACTTACAATGCTTGCGGCAGCTTTAGGCAGATGCACAGATATGCTCAATTCTCTTGGCATCATGGTCATTTACCTGCTGTGGGACAATCCTATGGTTTTGGGATATGCCGGATTTGTGTTTTCGGTAGGGGCAATACTTGCTATAGGTATTGTGACGCCTGTAATGAGTGCTCCTAAGGGCGGAAAGTTCTGGGCATCAGTATCCATACAGCTTCCGATGCTTCCGGTTGTGGCTATGAACTATTATGAGCTGCCTCTTTTTGCGGTGTTTGTAAATCTCATTGTGATACCGGCTTTACCTGTCGTATTTATTTCGGGTCTGCTTGCGTCTGCCGCAGGCTGCTTTGGCGTGATGCCCGGCAAACTGCTGGTGTTTCCTGCATTTGCGGTGTTAAAGCTCTATGAGGTGCTTTGCGGTCTTGTTATGAAGCTTCCGGGGGCATCGGTTATCACAGGAGCTCCTGATGGATACAGGATTTTCCTTTTTTATGCTGTTATGAGTGGCTTTTTGGTGGCATTTTCGCTTAAAAAACGTGCCATAGAGTGTGGCTCAAAAGAAAAAGGCCAAATCCTTTACAGTGTCCAAAGAGTGGTGTGTACAGCAGTCCTGCTTGCAATTTTGCTTGTGAAGCCAAAAACTGCTGCGCAGCTTGATATACTTGATGTGGGGCAGGGAGATGGCATATTTTACCGATTTGAGTCAGGCACATGCATCTTTATTGATGGAGGAAGCTCTGACCGAAAACAGCTTGGCGAGAATGTGATTATGCCGTTTCTTAAGTATAACGGCATACAGAGTATATCATACTGGTTTGTTTCACATGCAGACAGTGATCATATAAGCGGATTGTCTGAGGTGATAGACAGCGGGTATACTATAGAGCATATAGTTGTGGCAGAAGCGGCGACTAATGAGGAAGCTATGGAGGAGCTGCTTTTTAAAGCTAAGGAAGCAGGAATTGATATATGCCTTATGTCAAAGGGGGATTCGATTGAAATAAATGATGCATCAGGTTCGCGCAGTACTGCAAATGAAGAAGCTGATGGCATCATGTGCCTGTATCCGGGGCCTTCGGATACTGCCTTAGACAGAAACGATATGTGTCTTGTGCTGAAGCTCACGGATGGCAGGTTTAGTGGTATTTTCGGCGGAGATATATCATCTGAGGTAGAAAAGAAGCTTGTTAATGAGTATGGGGATGAGCTTTCTGTGGATTTTTACAAGGCAAATCATCATGGCTCCAAGTATTCAAGCTCTGCAGACTGGATTGAGGCTTTAAGCCCAAGGTGGGCTGCAGTATCATGCGCGGCAGAAAACCGCTATGGACATCCGGCTGATGAAGCCATGGATAGGCTTATAGATGCAAAGTGCCGTATTTTATACACAATGCAAAGTGGTCAGATTAAGTATAAAGAGAGTACTATATATGAAAACAATAGACAATGATATAAAAGCAGGAGATTTCAAAAAGGTTTATCTGCTGTATGGACAGGAGAGATACCTCATAAAACAGTACAGGGACAAGCTGATAAAGGCTATGGTAAGTGAGGGCGACAGCATGAACTTTTCATCGTTTGAGGGCGATGGAATCAACCAGAAGGAGATAATTGACCTGGCGGAGACACTTCCGTTTTTTGCGGATAAAAGAGTGATTCTTATAGAGGATGCAGGCATTTTTTCAAAGGCAGGCGATGAGCTTGGAGAGTATTTAAAGGATTCACCTGAGAGCACGCACTTTATATTTGTTGAGGAGAGCGTTGATAAGCGCTCAAAGCTTTATAAGGCGGCAGCCAAGTGCGGTAATCCTGTGGAGTTCAAGGAACAGACGGATGAGACACTTGCCAGATGGATAGGAATGAGGATTAGAAAAGATGGAAAGGGCATGAGTCAGGCTGCCTACAACAGCTTTATAGAAAAAACCGGCACAGATATGGAAAATATCGACAAGGAGCTTGAGAAGCTGCTGTGCTACTGCATGGACAAGGACGTGATTGAGCTTTCGGATGTTGAGGCTGTAACGACAGAGCAGATCACAAACAAGGTGTTTGAGATGGTTGATGCGATTGCATCACACAAACAAAAGCGTGCGCTTGAGCTGTATTACGATCTGCTGGCACTTAAAGAGCCGGCCATGCGTATTATGTATCTTATATCGCGCCAGTTCAATATACTGATGAATGTGAAAGCCATGACAAATAAGGGCTTTGGAAACAAGGATATAGCATCAAAGGCCGGATGTCCGGAGTGGGCGGTGCGCAAATATCAGGCGCAGTGCAGGGCATATTCGCTGGATGATTTAAAGAGGGCTGTGAGAGACGGTGTGGCATATGAGGAGGCTGTGAAGACCGGCAGGATGAATGACCAGATGGCTGTGGAGCTTTTTATAGTGCAGTACTCTGCAGATATGACCGGCACTCATGCGACAGGCAGTAAATGATATAACGCAAATATACAAAAAAGCAAATAAAAAACCCATCGGTATGACGGCACCGATGGGTTTTTATTTATTGTTATATAGTAATTAAGCTAATCCGTTAACAAGCTTTGTTAAACGAGATACTTTTCTGGCTGCGTTGTTCTTGTGGAAGATACCCTTTGAACCAGCGCTTGCGATAGCAGAAGTTGCATCCTTTAATGCAGCCTCAGCAGCAGCCTTATCATTTGCAGCTACAGCAGCCTCAACCTTCTTGATTGCTGTCTTAACTCCTGATTTGATTGCTTTATTTCTTGCAGCCTTAGTTTCTGTTACTAAAATTCTCTTTTTTGCTGATTTAATGTTAGCCAACTCGTACACCTCCAAATATTTAATCTAATGTATGCCAAAACAGACACGGACGCTTTGGCACAAACATACTAGAATATAATATGTCAACCTTTCTGCTCTGTCAATACATATTTTGAAAAAAATTGCAAAAAATTAACATATATGTGATTTTGGAATATCATACAGGGGAGGTGTATTGATTTGTCGGCTGATAAATGGTGTGCAAGAACTGATCTGGCGCTTGAGACGCAGGAGAGCCTTAAAAAGGCAAACACAGATATGAGAGGTGTGAATTTCTCTGAAAAAAAGCTGGATAATGGAATCATAGTCAGTGTAGTGACAATTGACTCAGAAAATGCAGTCAGGGCTACAGGCCGTCCTAAAGGAAAATATGTGACAATTGAGGCTGCTATGCTGTCCGAGGGAGATGAGGAGTGCTGTCAGGCTGTGACAAGGGAGCTTTCAAGAGAGCTTAAGGGCTTTGTAAAGGCTGTCTGTGACAAGCGTATATATGCGGCACTTGTTGTCGGGCTTGGAAACAGAAATGTAACTCCTGATGCGCTTGGGCCAAGATGCGTTGACAGATTGTTTATCACCCGCCATATAGTAAAGGAATATGGCAGGTATGCGTTTAGCAACGAGAATGTAAACAGTGTGTGCGGCCTGGTGCCGGGCGTGATGGCCCAGACAGGCATGGAGTGCCTTGAGATAATAAAGGGTGTGGTGAGCGAGGTGAAGCCTGATTTTGTTGTGACAATTGATGCGCTTGCGGCACGCAGTACAAAGAGGCTGGGCTGTACCATACAGCTGACGGATACAGGCATAGTGCCCGGAAGCGGGGTAGGAAACCACAGGGACGGTATTAACCATGGCAATCTCGGAGTGCCTGTTATCGCAATTGGTATTCCGACAGTCATTGATGCGGTGACTATTGTTTCAGATGCGGTAAATGCCAGCCGGGAGAACACCGCAAAGCTTATGTCGCCTAAGTTAAACGGCATGTTTGTGACGCCGAAGGATATTGACGAGACTGTTAAGAGACTGGCAGGGCTTTTGTCTGAGGGCATAAATATGGCTTTTTCAAACGATGAATATGATGACTATAGTGAATAATTTTATTGCTTCGAATATCATTAGAGCCAGCCGCATAAGCTTTATGTAGCAGGGGCTGCCTGATGCTTTAGATGGGAGATGATATTGTGAAGAAAAAAATGATTGTGCTTATAGCGTTTATATATATTGCGTCTATGCTGTTTTGCGGTGATGGTGTGGGAAAGAAGTTCGTGGAAGAAAAATTTCCGCACCTTACATATTCTGACAAGGAGTGTGATGACTCAAAAAAGAAGGAGCTGCGTATTGTGGAGGATGAGGATACAGCAGGAGGTATTCTCTCATATGAGGAGCTTGCTGCGATGGAAAATGAAAATGCAAGTGTCAGGAACAATATGCTGCCGGATACCGACCAGCTGGCATTTGTTGATGAAGCTGAAAAAAACGGTGAGCTAGCAGAGCTCAAGGAGCAGCAGAACGTGAAAATGCCGCAGGTAGATATGAGCTTTGACAATCTGGTAAAAAACTATTATCAGGTGGACAAGACTACATATATTGGAGCCGATGAGCTGTGTGAGGAGGTTTTGCTTGGGCGCGATATGTCTATAGAAAAGTCAGGCGATGGTCCTGATATACTCATATACCATACACATTCGCAGGAGGGGTACAGTGATTCCCTTGATACATCAGAGGCAGAGACCGTAGTTGGAGTGGGTGACAGGCTTGAATCACTTTTGAGGGAAAAATACGGCTACAATGTGCTGCATCACAAGGGGCAGTATGATGTGAATGACCGCGACCATGCGTATTCCAATTCACTTCCTGAGATTACAGAGATTATTGAGAAAAATCCGTCTATAAAGGTGGTTATTGACCTGCACAGGGATGGAGTGGCTGAGACTACAAGGCTTGCTGCCACAATAGATGGAAAGCCTATGGCACAGATTATGTTTTTTAACGGGCTGTGCCGCACTGCTGCAAGGGGACCGATTAATAGTCTGCCCAATGAGTATCTGGGGGATAATCTGGCGTTTTCATTTCAGCTGCAGCTCATGGCAAATGAGTATTATCCGGGGCTTGCAAGGCGCATATACTTAAAGGGCTACAGATATAATATGCATCTGTGTCCGAAATCGCTGCTCGTGGAGGTGGGAGCGCAGACAAATACCAAGGAGGAGGCGTACAATGCAATGGAACCACTTGCAGATATACTTGATAAAGTGTTAAAATAATATAGACTTTATTTCACAAATCTGATAAACTTTGATGAGTTATTGAAAGCATTAGGAGGACATATGTCAATAGATCAGAGCAAAATCCGCAATTTTTGTATTATTGCCCATATTGATCACGGTAAATCTACACTCGCGGACAGAATTATAGAAAAAACAGGCACACTTACCAGCAGGGAAATGCAGGCTCAGGTGCTCGACAATATGGATTTAGAGAGAGAGCGTGGTATCACAATCAAGTCTCAGGCAGTCCGTATTATATATACCGCAAAGGATGGCGAAGAGTATATTTTTAATCTGATAGATACACCGGGACACGTGGATTTTAACTATGAGGTATCAAGGAGTCTTGCGGCATGTGACGGAGCTATACTTGTAGTGGATGCGGCCCAGGGCGTTGAGGCACAGACACTTGCAAATGTTTACCTTGCACTGGATCATGACCTGGATGTATTTCCTGTTATAAATAAGGTGGATCTGCCGAGTGCGCGCCCGGATGAGGTGGCACAGGAGATAGAGGATGTTATCGGTATTGAAGCTATGGATGCACCGCGTATTTCCGCAAAGACAGGACTCAATATAGATGATGTGCTGGAGCAGATTGTAAAAAAGATTCCGGCACCAACAGGCGATAAAGATGCACCGCTTAAGGCACTTATATTTGATGCAACATATGATTCTTATAAGGGAGTCATTATTTTCTGCCGACTGAGAGAGGGCTCTGTAAAGGTAGGAGATACAATAAAGATGATGGCTACAGGTGCATCTGATGTGGTTACAGAGGTGGGTTATTTTGGCGCAGGCCAGTTTATACCATGCGATGAGCTTTCGGCCGGTATGGTTGGATACATTGCGGCCAGTATCAAAAATGTCAGGGATACACGCGTGGGTGATACAGTTACACTCGTTGACAGACCGTGCGATGAGGCGCTTCCGGGCTATAAGAAGGTCAACCCTATGGTTTACTGTGGTCTTTATCCTGCGGACAGTGCAAAGTATCCTGATTTAAGGGATGCGCTTGAAAAGCTGCAGGTCAACGACGCTTCATTACAGTTTGAGCCTGAGACATCACTGGCACTTGGCTTTGGCTTCAGATGCGGATTCCTTGGTCTTTTACATCTGGAAATTATTCAGGAGAGACTGGAGAGAGAGTTTGATCTGGATCTCGTTACCACTGCACCTAGTGTTATTTACAAGATTCACAAGACAAGCGGTGAGGTGATAGATCTGACCAATCCTTCAAATATGCCGGATCCGTCAGAGATTGAGTATATGGAGGAGCCATACGTATCTGCAGAGATTATGGTCACAAGTGACTATGTCGGTGCGATTATGAAGCTGTGCCAGGAGAGACGAGGAGTCTATATCAGCATGGAGTATATCGAAAAAACACGAGCTCTCATAAAGTACGACTTGCCATTAAATGAGATTATCTATGATTTCTTTGATGCTTTAAAGTCACGTTCGAGGGGTTATGCTTCGTTTGACTATGAGATGAAGGATTATGAGCGCTCAGAGCTTGTCAAGCTTGACATCTTAATCAATAAGGAAATGGTCGATGCACTTTCATTTATCGTATTCAAGGAGAGTGCATACGAAAGAGGCCGTAAGATGTGCGAGAAGCTTAAGGGTGAGATACCAAGGCATCTGTTTGAGATACCTATTCAGGCAGCAGTCGGTGGCAAGATTATAGCAAGAGAGACGGTTAAGGCGCTTCGCAAGGATGTGCTTGCCAAGTGCTACGGTGGTGATATTTCACGTAAGAAGAAGCTGCTTGAGAAGCAGAAGGAAGGAAAGAAGAGGATGCGTCAGGTGGGCAATGTAGAGATACCACAGGAGGCATTCATGAGTGTGCTTAAGCTGGATGAGGAGTAATCGCACATATGAAGAATCTTGAGATTTATATTCATATACCATTTTGTGTGAGAAAATGTGAATATTGTGATTTTTTATCATTTCCCGCAGACGATGATGCAAAGCTTCGCTATGTCAAGGGGCTTATGGCGGAAATGATATTTTACGGCCCGCTTATGAAGAACTATCAGGTGTCATCTGTCTATATCGGAGGAGGTACACCAAGCTCTATAGATGAGCAGTGGATTGCTGCTTTGATGGAGGGCGTGTTTGACTGCTTTAATGTGCTGCCTGATGCTGAGATATCCATAGAGTGCAATCCCGGTACGCTTAGCAGGGAAAAGCTTTTAGCATACAGGGATGCGGGAATCAACCGCCTGTCCATAGGACTGCAGTCGGCAAATAATGATGAGCTTAAGCTGCTCGGACGTATACATACCTTTGAACAGTTTGTGACGAATTACGAGGTGGCCAGAAACGTGGGCTTTAAAAATATCAATGTAGATTTGATGTATGGTCTGCCGGGACAGTCAGCGTCACAGTATATGGCGACAGTAAACAAGATTATAAGGCTTCATCCGGATCATATATCGGCGTATTCTCTTATAGTGGAAAAGGGTACTCCTTTCTATGAGAAGTACAAGTTTGACATGGTGCGCCAGGAGGCGGGCATGAGAACGGAGTTTCTGCCTAATGAGGACGAGTTATATGATATGGAAAAGGCGGGACAGAAGGCGTTTATGGATGCCGGCTACAGGCAGTATGAGACATCTAACTATGCTAAAAGAGGTATGGAGTGCCGCCATAATATAGGCTACTGGACCAGAGCTGACTATTTAGGACTTGGAATAGGGGCGGCATCGCTTATATCAAATGTCAGATATACCAATACATCCGATATGGATGAATATCTGTCGCGCTGCCGTCATATACATGATGTGGGTGATGATATATTTAAGGCCAATCTGCATGTGGCAGCTGATGTTATAGACAAAAAGGGACAGATGGAGGAGTTTATGTTTCTTGGACTTCGTATGAATGAGGGGGTCACAAGAGAAGCTTTTGAAAGGGCATTTGGTATTTCGATAGATGCAATCTACAAGGATACGATAGACAGCCTGAAAAAACAGGAGCTGCTCGTGGTAAAGGCCGGGCATATCTATTTATCGGAGAGAGGAAAGGATGTAGCCAATTACGTTATGGCACAGTTTTTGAGGGATTAACGGAGTACAAATTATGGATATGACTTTTAAGCTTCAGGTGTTTGAGGGACCGCTTGATCTGCTTTTATACCTGATAGAGAAAAATAAAGTAAATATTTATGATATCCCGATTGTCGAGATTACAGCGCAGTACATGGAGTATGTGAATCAGATGAAAAAGGATAACCTGGACACGCTCAGCGAGTTTCTCGTGATGGCAGCTACGCTCCTCGACATAAAGTCAAAGATGCTTCTCCCAAAGAAAGAGGAAGAAGAGCAGGAGCAGGAAGATCCAAGAGCAGAGCTTGTGCAGCAGCTGCTTGAGTACAAGATGTACAAGTGCATGGCAAATGAGCTTAAGGATCGCCAGCTGGATGCCGGCAAGGTGTGGTATAAGAAGAAGGACATACCTGATGAGGTCCTTGCATATGAGGAGCCTGTTAATCTTGAGGAGCTTGTCGGAGATATCCGTCTTTCTGATTTAAACAGAATCTTTCAAAGTATAATGAAGAGACAGGAAGAAAAGATAGATAAGGTCCGTTCGAAGTTTGGAAAGATTGAAAAGGAAGAGGTCTCCTTAGAGGAAAAGATGGACTTTCTGACAGACTATGCTGCCTCACACAAGCACTTCAGCTTTAGAGGGATGCTTACTGCATCGTCAAGCAAAGTGGAAGTCATAGTTACATTTCTTGCCATACTGGAGCTTATGAAGACCGGCAAATTAACTATCGTTCAGGAGCATATTTTTGATGATATCCGGATTGAGTCAAGGATTGTTGCATAAAGAGGGGTTGATGATATATGAATTATAAAGCTGCAATAGAGGCTATTTTATTTACCATGGGAGAATCCGTGGAGCTTGGAAGGATAGCCGATGCAATACAATTAAATGAAAAAGAAACAAAAAAGCTGCTTGACGAGCTGATTAAGGAGTATAGAAGCTCTTCAAATATAGGTATGAATATCATAGAGCTTGATGGGGCTTATCAGATGTGTACAAAGCCACAGATGTATGAATATCTCATCCGCATTGCAAAGCAGCCTAAGAAGAGGGTGCTTACGGATGTGCTTTTAGAGACTCTTTCAATCATAGCGTACAAGCAGCCTGTAACAAAGGCTGAAATAGAAAAAATCAGAGGTGTGTCAAGTGAACATGCCATAAGCAAGCTTGTCGAGTACAATCTGGTGCAGGAGCTTGGAAGGCTTGATGCTCCGGGAAGGCCGCTTTTGTTTGGTACCACAGAGGAATTTCTAAGGAGCTTTGGGGTTTCGTCTATCGACGAGCTGCCGGTACTAAGCCCTGTGCAGGTTGAGGAGTTTAAGCAGGAGGCAGAGGAAGAGATGCACGTGAAGCTTGATGTGTAGTGCAGGTGTATTGCGTAAGCTGCCATTTCATATAATAAGGACATGCAAATAATCATATATATTACCGATGGAGGTAATTATATGATTATTTTTTTGAAAAAATATAAGTCGAAAATAGCTTTAATAGTTTTCATTTGTGTGTTGTTTTGTACTGTCAGCTGTTTGCTTGATTGTAGGACGGTAGAAAAGCAAAAAATGCCCGGTTTGGAAAAGAAAAGTGTGTTTATGGCAGCTGAAAATACTGTTGCTAAGAATACTGACAAAGCCGTAAATGAGCCAAAGCTTCATGCTGTTTCAGCGGCATTATATGATGCGGATGACGAGACGTTTATATATGGCAGAAATATGAGAGACAGCATGGCAAATGCCAGCACCACGAAGCTTCTTACGTGCATTGTGGCACTTGAAAAAGCTGATATAAATGATACTGTTACGATTTCACAAAATGCCGCATCACAGCCTGCGGTCAAGCTTGGACTTGTGGCCGGGAATAGCTATAATATGAAGGACTTACTCTATGGCATGATGCTTGAGTCGTTCAATGACTGTGCCTATGCGATTGCGGAGCATGTGGGCGGCTCGACGGAGGGCTTTGCAAAGCTTATGAATGAAAAAGCAAATGAGATAGGGTGCCTCGGCACGTATTTTATTACACCAAACGGGCTGGATGCTGAGAATGATATAAGCTTTCACCACTCCACAGCGGGAGATTTGTGTGTTATAATGTCTTATTGTGCGTGGAAATCACCAAAATCAACACAGTTTCTTGAGATAACACAGACTATGCAGTACACATTTGAGACAAAGGAAGGTCAGATGGTTTTTAGCAATCACAACAGGCTCCTTAAGGAGACGGACTACTGCATATCGGGAAAGACCGGCTTTACCACAAAGGCAGGTTACTGCTATGTCGCAGCAGTTGAAAAGGATGGAAGGAGAATGTGCCTTTCTCTCTTGGGCTGTGGGTGGCCAAACAATAAAAACTATAAGTGGGCTGATGCAAAGAGTCTGGTGGAGTATGCGGTTTCAGATGCTGCCGAAGATTCTTACTGTGATGCTGCTTGTGTAACAACACAACAGACCGGTGATACACAGACAACGGATAAGCAGGCGGCTGACGAAGATATAACGGATAAACAGGCAGCAGGAAAAGAAACTCCGGCGGTAAAAAAAGAGGATAGAAACACAATTAACTTAAAATATATAGAAAATAACAAGAAGAATAAGAAAATTTGCAAGAATTTTCTCAAGAATTTTACAATTAATATAGGAAATTTTTTCTAAATAAAAATAAAGGTTAAAAATTTAACAAATTAGTTGAAAAAAATTTAGAAATAGTCTATTATCATACTAGCGAAAAATTTTATTTTTTTATAGATGGAGGATATAAAATGAGTAGTAACAATCAAAGCTTGGCAATGCAGCGTATTGCTAAGTTAGTCGACGAGAACAGTTTCATGGAAATTGGTTCTCTTGTGACAGCTCGCAGTACAGATTTTAACCTTACTGCAGCAAAAGCTCCTTCAGATGGTGTTATTATCGGACACGGTCTGATTGATGGAAATCTTGTATTTATCTACAGCCAGGATGCAACAGTTCTTAACGGAACAATCGGCGAGATGCATGCAAAGAAAATTGCTTCTGTATATGATATGGCCATGAAAATGGGCGCACCTGTTATCGGATTTATCGATTGCGGTGGTATCAGACTTCAGGAGTCAGTTGATGCATTAGACGGATTTGGTCTTATTTACGCCAAGGAAGTTGCAGCAAGTGGCGTTATTCCACAGATTTGTGGTGTATTCGGTAATTGTGGTGGCGGACTTTCTGTAGTACCGGCTCTTTGTGATTTCGCTTATATCGAAGAGTCTAAGGGCAGAATGTTTGTTAATACTCCTGATGCAATAGAGGGTAACCGCGTTGAGAAATGCGATACAGCAGCAGCTTCATTCCAGAGTGAGAACAATGGATGTGTAGACGGAATCGGTTCAGAGGATGATATTATCGCTGATATCAGAGCTCTTGTCAGCATGCTTCCGCTCAACAACGAGGGAGATGTATATACAGACTCATGTGAGGATGATCTCAACAGAGCATGTAACAGCATGGCTGATATGAAGGCTGATCCAAGATTCCTCTTATCAGAGCTTTCTGATGATCATGTATTCTTTGAGACAAAGAAAGACTTTGCCAAGAATATGGTTACAGGTTTTGTTAAATTAAACGGCATGACAGTCGGTGCAGTTGCAAACTGCAGCACAGTATATGATGCTGAGGGCAAGAAGGCAGAGGAGTTTGCACTCTCTCTTACTGCAAAGGGCTGCAACAAAGCAGCTGAGTTTGTATCATTCTGTGATGCTTTCTCAATTCCTGTACTTACACTTACAAATGTAAACGGATTCAAGAACTGCATGTGCTCTGAGAAGAAGCTTGCAAAGGCTCTTGCCAGAATGACATATGCATTCTCAAGTGCAACATGTCCTAAGGTTAACCTGATTACAGGCGAGGCTTACGGAAGCGCATATGTTGCAATGAACTCTAAGTCAATCGGAGCTGATATGGTTTATGCATACCCTGATGCAAAGATTGGTATGATGGATTCAAAGATTGCAGCTGAGATTATGTATCCGGGCGCTGATGCAAAGGAAATCGATGAGAAGGCAGCTGATTATGAGAAGCTTCAGTCTTCTGTTTCATCAGCAGCAGCCAGAGGATATGTAGACCTCATCATTGATCCGGCTGACACAAGGAAATATCTTGTAGGTGCTTTTGAGATGCTTTACACCAAATATGTAGATGCACCAGAGAAGAAACACGGAACTAAATAATAGAAAGGCGCATTTTGTTATGAAGAAAAAAATAACATATATCCTTAGCCTTCTTATGATTGTATGTATGCTTGGAGCATGTGGCTCTGACAATGCCGAAAAGACATACGGCGGATACACAACAGACGAGCTTCATACTGAGGCAACAGACAGCCTTAGCAACATCCAGAACTACATTGCACTCGTAGATAGTTGTGGCGGGGGGGGGGGGGGGGGGGGGGGGGGCGGGGGGGGGGGGGGGGTTATGACAGCTATGAGAAGAAAGTCAAGGGAGTTGAGGAGAAGACAGGCATGACAGAGGGTGAGGTTGTTTACAACACACTCGGACAGTCGGGAGCAAGCGTTTCAATGAAAAATATCGACGCTGAGCTTGATGCTGTTTCATCATGGCTTGATCTGGTTGACAAATACGGAGACGTAAAGGATGCAACTAATGGCAAGGATTTTACAGTAACCAAGTCAGGTGGTACACTCACTACCGATATGACACTTACATTTGGCAAGCAGGATGTAACATACGAATTAGTATATGATTCGGTTACCATGGAGGTAACAGGTATCTCACTTACTCCTGTTCAGACAATGGGACAGAAGCTTGCTAAGGCAGGACAGAACACAGTAATTTCAATGAGTATTGTATTCTGTGTACTTATTCTTATCTCTCTTATCATTTACTGCTTCAAGTTTATTGCTCTTATCGGCAATAAGCCAAAGAAGGCAGAAGCAAAGAGCGAGCCTGAAAAGAAAGAGACTGCTGCAGCAGCACCTGCTACAGACCTTACAGATGATACAGAGCTTGTAGCTGTTATCTCAGCAGCTATAGCAGCAAGCGAGGGTACTACAACAGAGGGCTTTGTAGTCCGTTCAATCAATAGAAGATAATTTAGGAGGACATTTGAGATGAAAAACTATACAATTACCGTTAACGGAAATGTTTACGATGTTACAGTAGAAGAGACAGGAAGCACACCTAGCACAGCAAGCACACCTAGAAGAGCTGCAGCACCTGCTGCCGCTGCACCAAAGGCTGCTGCACCTGCAGGAGCAGGAAGCATCAAGGTTGAGGCCGGAGCTGCCGGAAAGGTATTTAAGCTCGAGGCTAAGGTTGGCGATGCAGTAAAGAAGGGTGATACACTTCTTATTCTTGAGATCATGAAGATGGAGACACCTGTTGTTGCACCACAGGATGGAACAGTAGCAAGCATTGATGTTGCTGTTGGTGATTCAGTAGAGTCAGGTGCATTACTTGCAACATTAAACTAATTCCAGGAGGTAAACTAATTTGAGTTACGTAGGTGAAACACTTTCAAACCTCCTACATCAGACTGCCTTTTTTAATCTGTCAGTCGGAAACTATGTTATGATTGCCGTAGCATGTGTATTCCTGTTTTTGGCTATTAAAAAAGGATTTGAGCCTTTACTTTTAGTACCTATTGCTTTTGGTATGCTCCTTGTTAATATCTATCCTGATATTATTGTAAGTCCTGAGCACTCAAGCAATGGAGTAGGTGGTTTACTTTATTATTTCTATACACTTGATGAGTGGTCAATTCTTCCTTCACTGATTTTCCTCGGTGTCGGAGCTATGACAGACTTTGGTCCGCTTATCGCAAACCCTATCAGCTTCTTACTCGGAGCTGCAGCACAGTTTGGTATTTTCGGAGCTTATTTCCTTGCAATCCTTCTCGGATTTAATGACAAGGCAGCAGCAGCCGTATCTATCATCGGTGGAGCTGACGGACCTACATCTATTTTCCTTGCCGGAAAATTAGGTCAGACAGGTCTGATGGGACCTATCGCCGTGGCAGCGTACTCGTACATGGCATTAGTACCTATCATCCAGCCGCCAATTATGAAATTATTTACTACAAAGAAAGAGCGTGCGATCAAGATGCAGAACCTTCGTCCTGTAAGCAAGCTTGAGAGAATTCTCTTCCCTGTAGTAGTTACTATCGTTGTTTGTACACTGCTTCCAACTACAGCACCACTCGTTGGTATGCTCATGCTTGGAAACCTTTTCCGTGAGTCTGGTGTAGTACGTCAGCTTCAGGAGACAGCAAGCAATGCTCTTATGTACATTGTAGTTATCTTACTCGGTACATCAGTAGGTGCTTCTACAAGCGCAGAGTCATTCCTTAATATGAGCACAATCAAGATCGTTATCCTTGGTCTTATTGCATTCATGGTGGGAACTGCTGCCGGAGTACTTTTTGGAAAGCTTTTATGCTTCTTTACAAAAGGCAAGATCAATCCACTTATCGGTTCAGCCGGTGTATCCGCTGTTCCTATGGCTGCCCGTGTATCTCAGAAGGTCGGTGCAGAAGAGGATCCAACAAACTTCCTTCTTATGCATGCTATGGGACCTAACGTTGCCGGTGTTATCGGAACAGCCGTTGTAGCCGGAACATTTATGGCTATCTTTGGCGTTGCTTAATACTTGAAGAAAGGAATTATTAAAATGGCAGATACAATTAATGAAGTAAAACCGGTTAAAATAACCGAGACAATTTTAAGAGATGCCCACCAGTCACTCATTGCAACCAGAATGACAACTGAGCAGATGTTACCTATCATCGATAAGATGGATAAGGTCGGATATAACGCAGTAGAGTGCTGGGGCGGAGCTACATTTGATGCTTGTCTTCGTTTCCTTAAAGAAGATCCATGGGATCGTTTAAGAAAGTTAAAAGACGGCTTCAAAAATACTAAACTTCAAATGCTTTTCAGAGGACAGAATATCCTTGGATATCGTCCATATGCAGATGACGTTGTAGAATATTTTGTACAGAAATCAATTGCAAACGGTATTGATATTATCCGTATCTTTGACTGTTTAAATGATATCCGTAACCTTGAGACAGCAGTTAAGGCAGCTAATAAAGAGGGCGGTCATGCACAGGTTGCGCTTTCATATACATTAGGAGATGCGTATACTCTTGATTATTGGAAAAACATGGCAAAAGAAATTGAAGAAATGGGTGCTAACAGTATCTGTATTAAAGATATGGCAGGCTTACTTCTTCCAAATGAAGCTACAAAGCTTGTTAAAGCATTAAAGGAAGGCACAAAGCTTCCTATCGAGCTTCATACACATTATACTTCGGGTGTGGCTTCAATGACATACATGAAGGCTGTTGAGGCCGGAGTTGATATCATTGACACAGCTATGTCACCATTCGCTCTTGGAACAAGCCAGCCTGCAACAGAGGTTATGGTTGAGGCATTCAAGGGAACAGAGTTTGATACAGGTCTTGATCTTAATCTCTTAAGTGAGATTGCTGATTACTTCAGACCAATGAGAGAGGAAGCTTTGGCTTCAGGTCTCATGAACCCAAAGGTACTCGGAGTAAATATCAATACTCTCCGTTATCAGGTTCCTGGAGGAATGCTTTCAAACCTTATCTCACAGCTCAAGGAGCAGGGCAAAGAGGACAAGTACGAGGAGGTTCTCGCAGAGGTACCTCGTGTGCGTAAAGACCTCGGTGAGCCACCACTTGTAACTCCTTCTTCACAGATCGTTGGTACACAGGCTGTATTTAACGTACTCATGGGTGAGAGATACAAGGTTGCTACTAAGGAGACTAAGGATATCCTTCTTGGTAAGTATGGTCAGACAGTTAAGCCTTTCAACCCTGAGGTTGTTGACAAGGTTCTTGGTGATGATAAGAAGAATGCCATCACATGTCGTCCGGCAGATCTTCTTGAGCCAGAGCTTGACAAGATTGAGGCTGAGATGAAGCAGTGGAAACAGCAGGATGAGGATGTTCTTTCTTATGCTCTCTTCCCACAGGTTGCTACTGATTTCTTCAAGTACAGACAGGCACAGCAGACAGGTGTTGATGCAAAGGCCGCTGATACTGAGAATAAGGCTTATCCTGTATAGTATTTAAAAATATAATTCATGCTTTTGAATTTCAAGCAGGTCCGGCTTTGCCGGGCCTGTTTTTTATATTGTGTGGATAGGGTAATTTGTAAGTCCCGGGCGCCGGACAGGCACGCACATTTTCATGTGCGCGAATAGCGCAGCCTCTTAGATACTGTAGAAATTATGTACATGAAACACAGAAATGTCCTGCCATGGACGGCAGGACAAGGTGTTATGCGCCAT
>ERZ780075.315-NODE-315-length-24079-cov-23.567890_pt1 | contig 24079 bp, 18 predicted proteins | sample MGYA00511839_ERZ780075 | MGnify/ENA primary metagenome ERZ780075 (study PRJEB29588, sample SAMEA2155953) | human gut metagenome | biome: human gut; feature: human-associated habitat; material: faeces | place: Denmark | collected 2008/2010 ...
CTTCTATCCTCCAGCCTTCGGGCATCGCCCCGTTTCGTCATCCTGAGCGGCGAGAGACGTCGTATGTGAGATAACGAATGCCAGAACAGCTGCGATCTGAGTCGAAGGATCGCGGTGAAGCCGCCACCTGAACCCCGAACCCTGAACCCCAAACCCGCCAACCTAAAAAAGCGAACCCCTTTCGAGGTTCGCTTTTTTCATACTGCTGTTCGTTTATTTTTCATCTCTATGCTTGATGGCTGCTTCGACGAGGCCGCGGAAGAGCGGGTGCGGACGGTTCGGGCGGCTCTTGAATTCCGGATGAGCCTGGGTGGCTTCGAAGTACGGATGATCCTTGAGCTCGATCGTTTCGACGAGGCGTCCGTCAGGGCTGGTGCCGCAGATGACGAGGCCTGCTTTTTCAAGCTCCGGACGAAGGGCATTGGAGACTTCGTATCTATGGCGATGACGTTCGTAGACGATCTCCTGACCGCCGTAGAGTTCTCTGGCTTTGCTGCCTTCCTTGAGCTTGCACGGATAGATGCCAAGGCGCATGGTGCCGCCTTTTTCGGTGACGTCTTCCTGGTCTAGCATGAGGTCGATGACAGGGTACTGGGTGTCCGGGATGAATTCGGAGGAGTTTGCACCGGTCATGCCGCATACATTTCTGGCAAATTCAATGACGGCGCACTGCATACCGAGGCAGAGGCCGAGGAACGGGATCTTATTGACGCGCGCATACTTGATGGTGTCGATCTTGCCCTCGACGCCGCGGTAGCCGAAGCCGCCGGGGACGACGATGCCGTCGATACCCTGGAAGACTTCGCGAAGATCCGGTTTCTCTTCTTCGAGGACTTCGGAATTGATCCAGTGGACCTTAACCTTGTTGCCGAAGGCGTAGCCGGCATGGGACAGAGATTCGACGACGGAGAGGTAGGCGTCATGGAGTTCGACATATTTCCCGACGAGAGCGATATTGACCTCTTTTTCGGAGGAAACGATGCGGTCCACCATCGCTTTCCAGTCTTCCATGTCGCACTTGGTGTCTTCCATGCCAAGCTTCTGGAGGACGATGTGGTCGAGGCCTTCTTCCTGCAGGAGAAGCGGTACTTCATAGATGCTCTTGGCTGTGAGGTTATTGATGACGGCTTCCGGTTCTACGTCGCAGAACATACCGATCTTTCTCTTCATATCCGGAGAGAGTGCCTTTACGGTACGGCAGACGATGACATCCGGCTGGATGCCGATGGAGCGCAGCTCCTTGACGGAGTGCTGGGTCGGCTTTGTCTTGAGTTCGTCAGCGGCTTCGATGTATGGTACGAGTGTGACGTGAATATAGATGACGTCATTTCGATTCGGTACGTCTTTCTTGACCTGACGGATGGCTTCGAGGAATGGCAGGGATTCGATATCACCGACGGTGCCGCCGATCTCTGTGATGACGATGTCTGCATTGTCATTTCTGCCGACACGGAGCACGCGGTCTTTGATCTCGTTCGTGATATGCGGGATGACCTGAATGGTGGAGCCTAAGTATTCGCCCTTTCTTTCTTTGTTGATGACAGCCTGATAGACCTTGCCTGTGGTGACATTGGATGCCTTGGACAGATTTTCATCGATGAATCTTTCGTAATGACCGAGATCCAGATCGGTTTCCGCGCCGTCATCGGTGACGAAGACCTCGCCGTGCTGGTACGGGCTCATGGTGCCCGGGTCGATATTGATGTAAGGGTCGAATTTCTGAATGGTGACTTTGTAGCCTCTGTTCTTCAGCAGTCTGCCCAGGGATGCAGCGGTAATGCCTTTGCCCAGGGATGAAACGACGCCGCCTGTTACGAAGATGTATTTTGTCATGGGACCTCCTTTGAGATAGGGTGGATGGGAAGAGTGACTGGTCGCTGGTGACCAGGAAATGAGCTGTGATAGGTTCAGCAGGTGTGGTGCGGCGCATCCTATGACGCCGCGAAGCATTTGAACCTGTGAGGCCTATCCTTTCCTTACATTTTTTCCGGAGCGGTAATGCCTAAGATGGTGAGGGCGTGGACCAGGACGTACTGGACGGCGGTGATGAGACCGAGGCGCGCCTGCGTGACTTCGCTGTCTACACCAAGGATACGGCATCCTCTATAGAAATGATGGAAGAGTGCTGCCAGCTCGTACGCATATTTGGCGATGCGCTGCGGAGCTCTTTCTTTCGCGGCTCCATCAATGAGCTGGTGATAGTTTTCCATCTTTTTGATCAGATCCATTTCACATTCTTCTTTGAGGCAGGTGAAATCGACGCCGGTGAACTGGGGATCCCAGGTGACCTTGGCTTCCTTCGCCTGACGGAAGAGGCTGTGAATGCGGGCATTCGCATACTGGATGTAATAGACCGGGTTATCGCTGGACTGTTTCTTGGCCAGGTCGATATCGAAGTCCATCTGGGAGTCCAGTGTGCGGGCGCAGAAGAAATAGCGTGCTGCATCGGTGCCGACTTCTTCCATCAGCTCGCGCAGCGATACGGCCTGTCCGGTACGCTTGGACATTTTGACCGGCTGTCCGTCGCGGAGAAGTGTCACCATCTGGAGCAGCATGATCTCGAAATCATCCGGGTTGTAGCCCAAAAATTTCATGGCTGTCTTCAGACGGATGATGTAGCCATGGTGATCCGCTCCCCAGATATCAATGAGCTTGTTGTAGCCGCGGCGGATCTTATTTCCTACATAGGCGATATCGGAGCAGAAATAGGTCGGCACGCCATTCGTGCGGATGACCACGCGGTCCTTGTCATCGCCGTTCTTTGTGGTGCGGAGCCAGAGAGCGCCGTCCTTCTCATACATATTGTCTTCGTCCTTCAGGACTTTGAGCGCTTCATTCACCTGATCCGGATAGAGAGATCTTTCGGAGAACCAGTTGTCGAAGTCGACGTGGAATTCCTGCAGATCCTTCTTGAGGTCTGCGAGCTTTTCCTGAAGGCCAAGCTCTTTGAAGATCTCCAAACGTTCTTTCTCATCCATATCGAGGTACTTCTTGCCATCCTTGGCAAGGATATTCTTCGCTGTATCGATGATATCCTGTCCATGGTAGCCGTCTTCCGGGATCTCAGCGTCCAGACCGCAGAGCTGGAGATAGCGTGCATTGATGGATTCCGCCAGATGATCGATCTGGTTGCCGGCATCATTCACATAGTATTCCGACAGTACATCATAGCCGGCCGCGCGCAGCAGATTCACCATCGCCGAGCCATAGGCAGCGCCTCTGGCGTGTCCGATGTGGAGAAGGCCGGTCGGATTTGCCGAGACATACTCGACAAGGATGCGGTCTTTTTTATTTTTCGGCAGATCCCCGTAGGAAGGGCCAGCCTTCAGGATCTGCTTCAGCTCGCTGTACACCGTATCTGCGGCAAGGTAGAAATTGATGAAGCCGGCGCCCGCGATCTCCGTCCGAGTGACCAGCGGTGTGTCCAGATGCTTCACGATGGATTCTGCGATCATACGCGGTGCTTTGTGAGCTGTTCTCGCCCACTGCATAGCCGCATTGGTGGAATAATCACCAAATTCCTTGGATTTCGGCACTTCCAGACGCTGTACAGCTGCGTAATCGCCCTCCGGCAGTTCACCGGCAGCGATAGCTGCCTCTTTCGCTTTCTCAATGATTTCTTTCAGTTCTTCTCTGACTTCCATGAATCCTCCGGATCCTCCCGAACTTCTACAATAATTTCATTCAAATGGTTAAACAGGCCTTTCAGCTCCACATCATAGGAAAGGCGCATACGTCCCTTCCCCGCCTCGATCGAGTCTTCGATCTCGCGCGTCACGACGTAGATATCCATCGTGCCCATCGGGGTCTCGTACAGGGAGTGGCTCTTCTCTCCGATGCGGTAGACCTGCTCCTGCAGGAAGCTGCCGTCTCGGATGAGGCGCACGTGGTCTTTGTGGATCTCCAGCGTGGTCGTCGTCCCTTCCATGCCGGCCAGCTTGGTCTCCTCATAGGAAACGTACTTCATACCGTCCTTCTCGCCATAGATGCCCGGCGTTTCCAGGGTGATTTTCTCATCCTTTCCCGCCTCATTCCGCTGCAGAGAAGTGACATTGATGATGACCTTTTTTTCCAAGACTGACCGCCCCCTTTGTTCTATTTATAATCCTATTTATTATATCATAGAAAGCCGCCTTTTCTAAGAGCTTCTACGAATTTCCATGACTACTTATTGTAGCGTAGTTTTGGGCGGCGGTCAAGGAGGGAGGGTTCGGGGTTCAGGGTTGTGGTGGCGGCTTCGCCGCAAGTATAAATAGGGCAATGCCCTAAGATGGTGGGTGATGCGGTATCCTAGCATCGTCATTCCGAGCGAAGCGAGAAATCTTTGTCATTTGCGGTCAGGCGGTCGATATCAGGGAATCCAAAACGAGAAACCTGCTTATCCGCAGACCTTCGGGCACCGCCATTTCGCATTTCTCATTTCTAATTTCTCATTCAAGCAAAGCTTTCATTCCCAGTCAAGGGGGCAGCACGCCCCACAGGCTAGCCCTGAACCTTGAACCCTGAACCCCCAATACAAAATCCCGCCGGAGTGACTCCGACGGGATCTTTCCCCATTATACTTCTGCCTTTTTCCCGATGCGGCGTTCCTTATACGCCGCGAGTCTGGCATCGCGGATCTCGAGATGTCCGAAGTATTTCTTCGTCTCAGAAACGATGACGCCCGAAAGCCCGAGAAGGGCGATGAGGTTTGGAATGGCCATGAGGCCGTTTACGATATCAGCCAGTGCCCAGATGGCTTCCAGCTTCAGGAAGACTGCGGAAGCCAGCACGGCGATGTAGCATACGCGGTACACAGGGATGGTCTTCGTGCCGAAGAGGTATTCCCAGCAGCGTTCCCCATAGTAGTTCCAGCCGATGATGGTGGTGAAAGCAAAGAGCGTTAAGGAGATCGTCAGAAGGAAGGGAGCGAAAACGCCGTAGGTCGTCGCAAAAGCCGCCTGCGTGAGCTCTGCGCCATTAAGCTCTCCTAACCACTGGCCGGACACGATGATGGTGAGGCCGGTCATGGTGCAGATGATGATGGTATCGATGAAGGTGCCTGTCATGGAGATCAGTCCCTGCTCGGCCGGCCACTTGGTCTTTGCTGCCGCCGCTACGATCGGCGCAGAGCCGAGACCGGACTCATTCGAGTACAGGCCGCGGGCAATACCGCTTCGAAGGACGAGCATAACGCCGGCGCCTGCGAAGCCGCCGGCCGCTGCGGTACCATTGAAGGCTCCGTCGATGACGAGAGCGATCGCATGCGGCAGTTCACCCGCATTGAGACCGAGGAAGATCACAGTGACGATGAAATAAACGACTGCCATCGCCGGAACGATCTTGGAGGCTGTCTTGGAGATCGATTTCAAGCCGCCAAAGGTGATGATCGCGACAAGGATCGTGATGACGGCACAGGTGATGTAGGTGGAGACCCCGAATCCTGCCTGCACGGAAGCCGTGATCGCATTCATCTGCGTGGTCGTACCACTGCCGAGCATGGCCGTCATGATGCCGAAGATGGCGAAAGCGACGGCGAGAGGCTTCCATTTCTTGCCAAGACCCATTTCGATATAGTACATCGGGCCGCCGGCAATATTGCCCTGGTCATCCACCCCTCTGTACTTGACCGCAAGGCACCCTTCCGCATACTTGGTCGCCATGCCGAAGAAAGCGGCAAGCCACATCCAGAAGAGCGCGCCCGGGCCGCCGAGCTTGATCGCCGTCGCTACGCCGACGATGTTTCCCGTGCCGACCGTCGCAGCGAGTGCCGTGCAGAGCGCCTTGAAGCTGTCGATGTCACCATCGCCCTTGTTTCTCGCAAAGAAGATCAGCTTCAGTGCGCGCGGCAGTTTCAGTACCTGCAGGAGCGAGAGCCGGCAGGTCAGCAGTACCCCGGTGCCAACGAGAAGCACCAGAAGCCATGGCCCCCACACGAGCCCGTCGATCTGGTTCAAAATATCTGTCATCATGTTTCCTCCTATTTTCCCTTTCTCTGAAAAGAGTGAGCGCCCCAAGGGTCACCTGTGAACCTAAGAAAACGCTGATTAAATCGCAGAGTCAGATTTCATAAGAATTTTTATACACTGCTTCGTCATTATTCTCCTTAAATAGCGCGCTATTCGCGTCGAATCATTCCTTGCATTTTATAAAAATTCAAGAATGAAATCTGGCAACGATTTAATCAGTGTTTCCCTAAAAAGCCGGTTCTGTATAAAATAAAAACAGAACCGGCTTCATGAGCTTTCCTCATGAAATCGGCTCTGTCCTTTGGCCTGAGAGATTACAGCGTTTCCGCCTATGCCCCTTCGGCTCTCATTGAAGAGATCTCCAGAGATCTGTCCCCATGGAGTTTCGTGTTCACTGAACGCCTGATAGTGTTACTCCTTCGGCAGCCTCGGGCATTGCCCTCGGTCTTTTTCCCCATGGATCATCCAAGTCAGTATAGAGTTGTTATGTGTGTTTGGGTGACTAGTGACTAGTGGCTGGTGGCTAGCGACTTAAATGCCATCTTCGAGCATCGCCTTATTTATACTCCGCGGCGCTTCTGTTTTTATGCGCCGCACCACCATTTCTCATTTCTAATTTCTAATTTCTCATTCAAGAAAGGCTTTCAAACGGAACCAAAGGTGGCACACCCTACGGGATAGCCCTAAATCCTCTTATTCCATTTCCGCATCCTTCTCTGTCGCATTGACAGCCACAGCGACCGCTGCGTCGCCTGTGATATTGAGGCAGGTACGGAACATGTCAAGCACACGATCGATGCCGGCTACCAGTGCCAGCCCTTCGAGCGGCAGACCGACAGACTGCAGGACCATCGCCAGCATGATGAGGCCGGCGCCCGGTACCCCTGCGGTACCGATGGAAGCCAGTGTCCCGGTCAGGACGATCATGATCATCTGATCAAAGGTCAGCGGGATACCGAAGACATTCGCGATGAAAAGGGAACAAACACCCATGTAAAGAGCCGTCCCGTCCATATTGATGGTCGCGCCCAGCGGAAGAACGAAAGAAGCGATATCTCTCCTGACCCCCAGCTTCGTCTGGATATTTTTCATATTGACAGGAAGCGTACCGGCAGAAGAGCAGGTGGTGAAGCCGATCGCCATAGCTTCCGACATGCCGCGGAAGAATGTGAGCGGGCTCATGTGTGCAGAGACACCGGCAAGCGTCGAGTATACACCGATGGCATGGATGCAGCAGCCGATCGCCATACAGAGGATGACCGATAAGAGCGGAAGCAGCACCTTCGGACCATTCATGACGACGACCGGAAGCAGCAGGCAGAAGACGCCGATCGGTGCAAGACGCATGATCATGGCGATGATCTTGTAGCATACCTCAGCCATCGCATCGAAGAAGGAGATCAGGATCTCTGCACGCTTTCCGCCGACGGAAATGATACCGGCCCCGGTGAAGAGCGCAAAGATAATGATCGGAAGGATGTCCGCCTTCGCCATGGAAGCGATCGGATTCGACGGGATCATTGCGACAAAGACCTGCATGATCGACGGCGCTTCCTTCACCTTCGGTGCCTCTGCCGTCGGCAGAGCCATGCCGATGCCCGGCTCGATCGCCATAGCGACGGCAAAGCCGATCACGATCGCGATCGCTGTCGTCACCATATAAATGACGAGTGTCTTCACCCCGATGCGTCCCAGCTTCTTCATATCCCCCATGGATGTCATGCCCACGATGAGAGAACAGAAGACCACCGGAACGATCATCATTTTGATGAGATTGATAAACATGGTGCCGATCGGCGCGATCCACATCTTGACCGGAGCCGCCGCACCCTCTCCCAGCATCAGTCCTACCACCACAGATAAGACCAATGACAGGAAAATTTGAATAGACAGATTCATTTCTTCCCTCCTGCACCAGAGCGGCTGTCCCATGGACGCCATTGCCCTGACCTATTAAAATCAATGACTACATTATAGGCGCATCCATGCTGAATGACCAATAGATTTGTGAAATCATCTATACATTTTCATGTAATTTGCAATCCGATGTTTAATAAATTATATGATTTCATTCTCTTATGTTTTGCATTATATAATTTTTGCCATTTTTCTATATTTTTCATTTTTTATAATCATTTGTTTATTGATGTATACGCTCGCAATAGTTGGTGTGTACGCTTGTCTCGACTCAGGGGGAGAGTGACCAGGGACCGGCATGCCTCCCTCCCCCTCGCCAGAGAAGCACCGAGAAGCCGCTTCCAGATCTCACGCTTTCTTTTATACAAGGCTCCGCATCCTCTTCCTGCCCCCCTGCTCCGCTCCTTTAGAAGGGCTCCATCAAAAAGGAGCAACCGCCTCACAGCAGCTGCTCGCTCATTCCTAAGGGATTTCACTATATTTATTTTATACCTTATATATAGGCATCAGATCTTCTGTGCTTCTTCTGCTTCCGCAAGAGCTTCCTTGCGAGCCGCTGCCTTTTCCTTTTCGATCACAGCCTGGAAGGAGAAGACTTCTTCCTTGATGACCGGAGCCAGGACGAGGATGGAGATCAGGTTCGGGATCGCCATGAGGGCATTCGCGATATCGGAGAGGTTCCAAACCAGATCGAGGGTCTGGGTCGCACCGACATAAACTACCAGAGAGAAGACAACGCGGTAAATGATGTTGTACTTATGGGTACCGAAGAGATATTCCCAAGCCTTTTCACCATTGTATTCCCAACCGAGGATGGTGGAGTAAGCAAAGAGGATGATACCGATGGAAACGATGTAAGAACCAATGACGCCGATATTGGAAGAAAATGCTGCCATGGTGAGTGCTACGCCGGTGAGCGGCTTGCCATCCGCGCCGACCATGCCGAGCACGCCGGAGGAGGCGATGGTAAGACCGGTGATGGTGCAGACTACGATGGTATCGATGAAGGTACCGGTCATGGAGATGTAGCCCTGTCTTGCCGGATGATCCGTGGTGGAAGCTGCGGCGGAAATTGCTGCCGAGCCAAGGCCGGCTTCATTGGAGAAGCAGCCGCGCGCTACGCCATAACGCATCGCATTCATGACGGAAACGGTGATGGTACCAACGACGCCGCCTTCGACAGCCGTAGGATCGAAAGCCATCATCACGATGAGGTAGAGACCATGCGGAATGTTTTCGATGTTAAGAATGATGCAGGAAAGGCCAGCCAGGATGTAGAAGACAGCCATGCCGGGAACGACGACGGAAGAAACCTTGGAAATCGAAGTGATACCGCCGACGATGACAGCGAGGGTCATGACAGTCAGGACTGCACCCACGATCTCATTCGATACGCCGAAGGTGGTGTTGATCGCGGTGGAGATCGAATTCGCCTGCGTCATGTTGCCGATACCGAAGGAAGCAAGGACAGCGAAGAGAGCGAAAGCAGTACCCAGGAAGAGGCCGGCTTTTTTGTTTTTGAAGCCGTTCTTCATGGTGAACATCGGGCCGCCCTTCATTTCACCCTTGGCATTCACTTCACGGAACTTGAAGCCGAGCATACATTCAGAGAACTTGGTCGTAAGGCCGAAGCATGCGGAGATCCACATCCAGACCAAAGCGCCAGGGCCGCCGGCGAACATCGCCGTCGCGACACCGACGATATTACCGGTACCGATGGTCGCAGCAAGCGCAGTCATCAGCGCAGAGAAAGGAGAAACGTCACCGCTTCCGACCTGGGTCGTGCGAGACTTCTTCGAAAAGATCATTTTTAATGCGTATGGCAGATTTCTCCAGGTCAGGAAACGCAGCTTCAGTGTCATGTAGACACCCGTACCGACCAGAAGACACAGCATGACAGGCCCCCATACGAAGCTGTCAAGCTCACCGACAAGTTGATTGATTTGCACCATATCCATTGTAAAATCCCCCTTGTTCCCGTAACTGTTCTTATTATGATAAGAAACAAAAAATCGCCGCACTCAGTCTTATGTTCGAAGAAGACTGAAGCTGGCGAATTCATGGTTCATGAAAACAAGGGAGTTACCCAAGTGCCAGCCCTGTCCTTTTGCCTGAGAGATTCAGGATTTCTACGGGTGAAATCCTTTAACACCTTCGGCCCTCGCATCTTTTCAGCGAGCTTCTCCAGAGTCGTGTCCGTACACAGTTTCGTGTTCTTACTGAACGCCTGATAGTGTTACTCCTTCGGCAGAAGATCGTAAAGACCTTCATTTTTCAGTGTACATCATCCACCTATATGGTATGCGGCAACATACATTTTTCGCTTGGGCTTTCCAGATACTGAATTCCGAAGCCTCAAGTGATTTACCTAGATTATACACGATGAAAATCAAAATGCAACATGCGAATTTTGCTCATTTTTTGTATTGTAAACCTTTTGCTATACTAAAGTTTCTTCCTTATGCTTTTGACGAATATTTTCTGCATACTTACGATACGGATATAATTTATATCTTTTTTGTAGCTACTTTAATTTCATCAAATTTCAATAGGAAAAGTATATCAATTTTGGTATCATAATGGGTCTTGCAAATGATAAATGAATGCTCATGACAGCAAGATCAGGGGCCGAGTGCGGGATACCGGCAAGCAATTCGCCGCAAAAATACCCCGAAGGCCACGTGAAAAGGGGCAAAGCGCCCCATTTCAGAATGGCAGTGAAGCTGGCGCGCATGTCTCATCTCTCCTATGCAGAGCGCCTGCCTCCCTTGACCTGCCTTATTTCTGCCAATAAAAAAAATCCCCTATCCTGTTGGAATTCACCGGTACCGACCAGCAGGATAAGCATGACAGGGCCCCATACGAGGCTGTCAATTTCATTTGAGTGACTGGTGACTAGGGATTAGGGATTAGGGATTAGGGTTAGCCCGTGGGGCATACCGCCCTTTGATTACGTGCAAAAGAGGTTCAGCGGGTTCTGTGGGTTCAAAGGGGTCGGTGCGGCGCATTTCGTCATCCTGAGCGGAGAAAAACGTCGTATATTAGAGAATGGCTTATCTAAAGCATGAGAACTGAGTCGAAGGATCTAAGCGCCGCGGAGTTTTAAAATATGCGGTATTCACGAAAGATGGGAAACCTGTGAACCTTTTGAACCTTCAGAACCTGTTTCCCCTATGAGACTTCGTAAGCAGGGAATAAGAATAGTCTCTTTCAAATTTGTGATGGCGGCTTCTCCGCTTTTTTAGAAAAGGCATCCCCGTATCGTCATTTCGAGCGCAGCCGAGAAATCTTTCTTGCAGACCGTCAAACGTCGCTTGCTTGAAAGCCTTAAAGCGATGCATCGAGTCATCGTTTCCATAGAGGCTTATAAGAGCTGATTCCATTCTGCCATGGAGATCCCTCGACTTCGCTCGGGATGACAGCCCGGGGAAACCACCAGTCCCCTTTCTAATCCCTAATCCCTTCTCTCTAAAACCTGCGGCGCTTCCATCTTTTTCACGCCGCTACCATCATTTCTCATTTCTAATTTCTCATTTCTAACTAAAATACAAAAGCCCGCAGGAGATCAGATCTCCTTAGCGGGCTTCCTTGCTTAAGATATGCATTTCGCCATTTATAAAGAGGTAGGGCCTCCGCGGCGGGGAAGACTTTCTGGGGATCTTCCCCGCCGCCCGGCAGACTCCTTGGATCAGTTTAGGAGGGCTTATCCGAAGGAGTGCCCTTTGCCGGATGGGGTGTCATATTATGCCGCCGGGAAGGAAAATGGGAAAACCTTCAGGGAGGAAATAATATGTTATATCAGGACCTGATGCTAGTCCGCGAGACTGTCTTGAGCCTTGGACGTTGTGACCTTGCTGGGATCTAAATCTTCGTATTCTTCGTATGCTTTACCAGTTTTGAGATGGTCGAAATATTTAGCTGTCTCTCTTACGACGACGCCGGAGAGAGCCAGAAGGGCGATCAGGTTTGGAATAGCCATGAGACCATTGACGATATCCGCCAGGACCCAGATGGCTTCAAGTTTCAGGAATGCGCCGCTTGCGACGAGGATGATGAAGATGATGCGATAGGGAAGGACGCCCTTCGTGCCGCAGAGATAGATCATGCAGCGTTCCCCATAGTAGTTCCATCCGAGGATGGTGGTGAAAGCGAAGAGGATCAGCCCGATCATCAGCATATAGCCGCCGAATACGGGGAATGCATCTTTGAAAGCGGCATTCGTGAGTGCTGCACCGTTGAGACCATTCATCCATTCGCCGGAAACGACGATGGAAAGACCGGTCAGTGTGCAGATGATGATGGTATCGATGAAGGTACCAGTCATAGAGATCAGACCCTGTTCTGCAGGCCATTTGGTCTTAGCGGCAGCAGCTACGATAGGAGCAGAGCCGAGGCCGGATTCATTGGAGAATACGCCTCTGGCGATACCATTTCTCATCGCGAGCATCACTGTCGCACCCAGGAAACCGCCGGCTGCTGCACTTCCGGAAAAGGCACTGTACACGATGGTCTGAATGGCTGCAGGCACCTTGTCTGCGAAATACACAAGTACACCGATCGTAGAAATAAAGTAAATCACTGCCATAGCCGGAACGATCTTCGCAGCGGCCGATGCGATAGACTGCAGCCCGCCCAAGGTGATAGCTGCGACCAGAATGGTCAGGATGAGAGCGGTCCACATAGGATCGAGACCGATCGTCATTTTGGTGATATCGACGATGGAATTCACCTGAGCGAAAGTACCGATACCGAAGTAAGCGACCAATATACCAAAGATGGCAAAGAGCGATCCCAGCCATTTGAACTTGGGACCCATACCATTTTTGATGTAGAACATCGGGCCGCCGGCGATCTCGCCTTTGGAGTCCACTTCACGATATTTCACCGCCAGAAGACCTTCGGCATACTTGGTGGCCATTCCGAAGAATGCGGCCATCCACATCCAGAAAATAGCACCCGGGCCGCCGGCAGCGATCGCTGTCGCGACACCTACGATATTCCCTGTGCCTACCGTAGCAGAAAGTGCTGTGCAGAGAGCTTTGAAGGAGTCGATATCCCCGTTGCCCTTATTCTGTGCTTTGAAGATCAGTCCCAGTGCCTTCGGCAGCCGGAAGATCTGCAGGAACTTCAGACGAAGCGTCAGGAGGATACCCGTCCCTACCAGCAGTACCAAGAGCGGCGGTCCCCATACAAAACTATCGATCGCATTCAGCAATTCAAGATTCAAATCCATTTCTTTGTCTCCCTCCAGGAAAGTAAGATAAATAAAAAAGCCGGCTGTTCCAATAAAAAATAACTCTGGAAGCCGGCATTGTCTACCTTAACGATCACAGGAAGTGTGACGTTTTTTCTCTGTCCTTTTGCCTGAGAGATTGGGATCTTACGACCCTTACACCTTCGGCGCTCTTATTATGAGACTCTCCAGAGTGTGTCCACATGCGGTACTACCTCTTTCGAGATACCTGAGAGTGTTACTCCTTCGGTAAGCCTTACGGCTTTCTCCCACATGTTTCATCCACCAATATGAATTTGATGTTTGCATTATAAGTCCCTTGCTTTCATTTTGCAAGAGGAAATTTTCAATTTTATTCTTTTCTAATAATTGACTATGGGTATAGTTTTTGGAGGCTAGGAGTGGCTGGTGACTGGTAGCTAGGGATTAGTGACTAGGGATTAGGAGTCTCAAGTGACTAGTGACTAGGGACTGGTGACTGGAATGCCCGTCCATGACATCGCCATTATTTATACTCTGCGGCGCATTTCGTCATCCTGAGCGGAGTGAAATGTCGGATGTTCGATAATGTAAAGGCGGAACAGTGAGAACTGAGTCGAAGGATCTGGCGCCGCACCACCATTTCTCATTTCTAATTTCTCATTCAATCGAGGCTTTCAAACGCAATCAAGGAACGCCCTGCTTCATCACCTTTCCTTATGATTTCTTTCCTTTTCCTCGTACATGCGCCGATCGGCCAGGATGCGGATATATGCGGTGTCGCCAGACTCCTTCGGATACGCGGCAATGCCTACGCTGCATCCCACTTGCAGTGTGTGACCATCGATCCGGAAGGGCTTCTCCAGCGCCTCCTTCAGCCGTTTCTTGATCTCTCCTATCATATGCTCATCGAAATCCATGCTGAAGAGGATCGTGAATTCATCGCCGCCGATGCGAAATACATAGTCATTTTTACGAATGCACAGCAAGAGGCGCTTCGCCGTTTCCTGCAAGAGCTTATCCCCCATCGTATGCCCGTAGGTATCATTGATGGGCTTGAACTGATCCAGATCCAGATACACCAGCACAAAAGGCAGCTTCTTTTTCTCTTTATCCTGCAGCATCATCGTGAAATAGCGCTCATTGAAAAGTCCGGTCAGCCCATCGGTATTTGCTAAGTTTTCCAGTTCATGCTTCTCCCCGATATCCTGACTGATGCACATCACTTTTTCCAGCATGCCCTTTTTGTCCCAAGAGATCGGCACCACCGTCATAAGCCGGAAGATCTGTTTCTGGCGGCCACAGTACTCAAAGCGCATGAGATCATCCTTCTCTCTCAAAACGCTGACGAGATATTCTTTGGACAGCAGCTGGCTGAGCTTCATATGCTCCGCGTCCCCCATCGCGACATAGTTCTGGGAAACTTCTTCCACGAGCTGTGAAAAAGAACCCGTCTCCGGATACAGAGATCTCTTCAGCAGATTCTCCCCATAATGATACTGGTCCGTCTTCAGATCGGCCACGACGAAGCGATCCGCTATGCGCCCCATCCCGCCAAAGAGCTCTCGCATCATCTCTTTCTGGCTGGTGAGTATCTTCTTTTCCTGCTCTTTCTCATGCAGTTTATGTCTGGCCTCCTTGATGGTCACACCGATCATGAAAAAAGCCAGCAGTGAAAAGACAGCCGCCAGTGCAACGATCGTTGCATTCCGCACGCGCACAAGCCCTTCATCCACCACGCGGTCACGGACGATCCCCACCAATGACAGATGACCGATACCGAGCGGGCGATAGACGGTATAGTACTTCCTTCCCGCCAGAGAGAGCAGAAGACTTCCTCCCTGCTCCTCACGAATGCCTTTCGCCATCCATTCCAGGCTCCCCTTCTCTTCCGCTGCATCATGCGCCTTGAAATAGGAAAGGATATTATCTACATGCTCCGGGATCTCACTCTTCGGTGCCAGGGACAGCACCACATTGCCCGCCGCATCGACGACATAGCAGTCACTTTCTCCATCGTAAATATTGCCCGTGATGAGACGCTCCACCAATTGATTGTCATAGGTAACGGCTATCCCCATGTAATCGGTCCCATCAATCGTTACAGGTTCTTTGAAAGGCACGGCAAAGACGACCCGACGCACGCCACTCGTCGACACATAGCTCGAGATGATCGGCTTTCCTGCCTCGTAAACATTTTTGACGGCCGCTTGGAAGCTGTCCGTCTGCCCCCTGTGGCCACTATCCGTCACATAATTGCCTGCCTGATCGAAGAGATAGAAATCTCTGTACTTCCACTGGCTCCGCTCCCCGAGAAGCACCTTCCATTGCTCATTCGTCCTGTATTCCGCAGGTAACAGCTGGATATTTTTTTCATAGACCGAGAGAATATTCCAATTGCGCTGTGTGAACAGACGAAACGAAGTCCCCACCTGGGTATAGGTCGCACGCAGACTGTCGGTACTTTCCTGATAGATCATGTCCTGGGTATAGCGATAATAGGAATGTATACCGCCCCATCCCAGCAAAGTAATGATCGCCAGAACGGCCGCCTTTTTGTACGCCTGATGCATGAGATCTTCCCCTTATACATAATAGACCGAAAATACCGATTAAATTTCTATAAAATTATACAAAATGTAATCATTTTCGTAAAGAAGCACACCTGTGATTCTTATCATTTTATCACAAAAAAAGACGGCTGTCCCTGTCATAAGTGACAGGGGAGCCGTATCCCTGATTCTGATTTTCTTATCTGCTAAATACACTCTCATCCCAGTGCGACATCCAGAGCCATCATGATCATGAATCCAATGGCAAAAGAGATGACCCCTACATCCGAGTGTTCACCTGCTGACATTTCAGGGATCAGCTCCTCCACCACGACATACATCATCGCCCCGGCCGCAAAAGAAAGGAGATAGGGCATCATCGGCACCACCATCGCTGTCAGAAGAATGGTGGCTACAGCGCCGATAGGCTCCACTATGCCGGAGAGCACCCCACCGGCGAAGGAGCGACAGCGCCCCATCCCTGCGGAATGGAGCGGCATGGAAATGATCGCGCCTTCCGGAAAATTCTGGATCGCGATCCCCAGCGAGAGTGCCATGGCCGACGCTGCCGTGATGCTCTCATGCCCGGATAAGAATCCCGCATAGACCACGCCGACAGCCATCCCTTCCGGAATGTTGTGCAGTGTCACCGCGAGCACCAGCATCGTCGTCCGCGCCAGATGACTCTTCGGCCCTTCTGCTTCCTTGGCATTCATGTGCAGATGCGGGATCGCATGGTCAAGCAGCAACAAAAACGCCATCCCGATCCCAAAGCCGATGACCGGCGGCAGAAACGCCCAGCGGCCCATCGCTTCGCACTCATCCAGCGCAGGGATCAAAAGGCTCCAGATCGAAGCCGCCACCATGACCCCGGAGGCAAATCCCGTGAGACCTCTCTCTACACCGCGGTTCATCTTCCCCTGCATGAAAAAGACACACGCTGCGCCAAGCGACGTTCCCAGAAATGGGATCAATAATCCCCAAAATATATCTGTCATAGGTCCTCCTTATTGAAAACTATTTTCAACATCTTTATAGCGCGTCCAGAGAGCTTTGTCAAGGGGACTGGGTAATGCTATTAAGTTAAGCGGCAGAACGTTCTTGGCTCCCCATCGGGGGAGCTGCCCGAAGGGCTTGTGCAAGCGAACTGGATTTTTAGGAGTGAAGCGACGCGAAAATCCAGTGAGACGCCATTTCGAACGAAGTGAGATGAGGGGGCTACGTAGCGGTATTGCATGAAAGTGTTGGAATATCGATAGCATCGGACTATTCAACATAGCACGCTATACCGCTAGCATGCCCCTATTGCCTTCGGCACTTCCCCCGAAGGGGGAAGCAAGACGTTACGTAGCTAACGATTTCCTTAACTTAATAGCATTAGGAGCCTCGACTGACTGGTGACTGGTGACTAGTAGCTAGTGGCTGGTGACTTGAATACCACCTTCGGGCATCGCCCCATATATGATTTGCGGCGAAGCCGCTACTACACCCCGAACCCTGAACCTTGAAAACAGGGATGAGTGTCCAGGGAGCAGGAGTAAATGATGATGAGACCAGAAACCCCAAAGGCCCGTATCCCGAACCATTTTATGTGAATAATTGAATAACTTCATTCACTTATCCACATAAAAAACAGCCCGATAGTATCGGGCTTTGTTCACATGTATTCACTTTTCTTTTCACATCTGTTCACAGGTTGTTCACATTTTGTGGATAAGTTTTCAAGATAAGTAGCTAGGGATTAGGAGTAACTCCCCTCATAGATTTCAAGGACTTTTAGAGTCTGTTTCCATCTGGAAAAGTTGAGTTGTATAAAATAAGACAGCTTGTTCATTATTTATATAGAACTCCGCGGCGCCTCTTAATTTTATGCGCTGCACCTTCACTTCTCACTGCAGAGAAGAAGAAATCTGTAAACCGATTAATAAGAAAACGCAGTACTAGTCACTAGCTACTAAACCTCCCCATCTCCCGATTGATCTCCCCTGCGATCATCTGCTTGGCATTCCAGTCGCCATGCAGACCGTCCATCGCAAGCTCTGTCGGCATGACAGGAAAGGCAGCAAAGGGCGCCGCGGTATCGATATGCTCTTCGCTTCGGATGAAAGCATTCACCGTGTCTACCGCCTCCCGCCAGTTTTCATTCGTCTTTTCTCTATAGTATTTCTCTATATTTTCCGGATTGATAGGAAGGATCGTCATCAGGATCGGCGTGATGCCATGGGCGCGGCATTTCTCCTGTATCCGCTTCAGATGCTTGATGACCTTTTCCGGATCGGCTCCCATACGCAGGTCATTGATACCGCCCATGATCAGAAGCTGTTTCACGTGAAACGGCAGCACGTCTCGATCAAAGCGTTTCTCCATCATCTCCGTCGTATCGCCGCTCCTCCCCAGATTCACGGCAGGAAAGTCCAGATACGACACATAGCTGTAGGCGAGATCGGATGGACTGTGGTAGAGGTGTCCCCCGCCCTGTGTGATGCTGTCACCGAAGATACCGATATCAAAATGCACCGCCGCCTGATTTCGTATCTTTTCCGGCAGGCTCCAGACACCGACCGGCTCTCCGTCGCTCCCTATTCCGCGGACACGCCAGTAGTATGTCCCAAGTCTTGGCTGCTCATCATAGACATTGGAAAGTGTCGTCACCTCGCTCCAGACGCGGTATCTGGAGGGACGCATGTCATCGATATTCTCCGGATATTCCTTCGTCACTTCGACTTCATAGGATGAGGCTCCCGGATTTCCTGTATAAGAGTAGACGGGATAGAGAAGGAAGGCGCCATTCCCCCGTCCACCCGCCTTCGGATAGGGGGCATTTCTGGAAATGAGGCGCATCGTGCTCCTGACTTCCATCGGCGCTGAGAAGGGAGCTAGTCCCTCCCAGTCGGCATTGATCGGACGCACGCGCCAGTAGAGCGGCGTACCGTCCATGACAGGCGGGATACGGACAAGGATGCGGTTCATATAAATGCGGCGGTCGTGATAGACCGTCTCTTTTAGAAGCGTATTCCGATCCAGATGCTCCGGCAGTCCTTTGAATATCTCCACTTCGTAGCGGACGGACTCCGCATTTTCCGGCCAGGAAAGAAGCAGAAGCGGATCTTCTGCCTTCCGGGCATCCGCATTTTCATAAGAGATGGCATTGTCCATCAAAACGGAGCCAAGGTCTGTCTCGGCCATGGCTGCCGTGGGGAGCGCTGCCAAAAGCAGCGCAGAGAGTAGGATATGTTTCATGGTTGTTTTCTTATTTTAAGGGTTATCCCCTGGGGCGTGCTGCCCTTTGATTTCGCACAAAAGAGGTTCAGCGGGCTCTATGGGTTCAAGAGGTTCAAAAGGGGTTGTGCGGCGCATAATAATCAGGAGTGCCACAGAGTATAAATGGGGCGATGCCCGAAAGTCTACTGGATAGTGGATTTCCCATCTTTGTTTATCCATGAGCGCAGATGGCATGCTTACCGCTACAGGAAAAGCAGCCTCTGCCCCTTCGGGGCACTTTTTTTCGAAGGAGGGCGATCAGAGAAGCCAAATTTCTAATCCCTAATCCCTCTATCAAAAAAGCAGGCTTGCGCCTGCTCGTGATCAATCATTTCCGGGGAGAAAGTACGTCGGATCGACCGCATCGCCATGGATGCGGACTTCATAGTGGCAGTGCGGGCCGGTACTGTTTCCCGTACTCCCGACGAGAGCAAGGATGGTGCCCTGCTCGACCTGCTGGCCTTCCGTGACGAGGATCGCAGAATTATGTCCATAGCGGGTCGTGATATCGCCGTCGTGCTTCACCTCGACGAGATAGCCATAGCCATCCACCCAGCCTGCGCGGGTGACTGTACCGGAGGCCGTCGCTGAAACAGGCGCGCCGTAATCGGCAGCAATATCGAGGCCTTCGTGGTAGGTGGAGCCGATGCCCCCGGGACTTGTGCGGAAGCCGTAACTGCTGGAAATCTGCCCTTTGACCGGCCAGATGTCCGGCGTCGCAGACGAGGCAGAAAGCAGCGTGGTCTGCATCCCGTAGGTCTGGTTCATCACCTGCTCACGCAGGACGATCATGGTCTTGATCTGCACATCGAGACGCGCATCAAGCTGACGCATCGATCGTAAAAGACTGCCCGGCGTCGCATAGGAGGTACTTGCCCCCTGCTCTTTTACGGCTGCCGTTTTCGCCTTATCCGGTACGGTGGAGGCACCGCCGATGCCGCCCGTCATATTCTGCGCGGCGCCATTGCTGTTGGCCTTCACCATGTCCTGCAGCTGATCGGAGAGCTTTTCTATCGTCGCCGTCTTGTCCTCCAGCGACTTCATCTTCTCCTCTGCCATTTTGAGCTGGTTCTGATAGAGCTGGTTCTGCCGGGAGAGGCTCTCCATAGACACGGCAGAGTACACCGCCGTCCCGAGGCTTGCTGCCAGGAGGAGGCCCGCTGCGATGCCTGCGATCTTCAGTTTTTTCCATTCGTCACTGTTGAAATGAAAGCTCACTTCGCCAGTGTCTGTATTTTCATTTCGTTTCATAGTTATTTCCTTATTTCAGGTCATCCTCTCGGATGGCAGGTCTCCCGTCACCGAACGCGAGCCTTTATTTCCCGGCCGTATCAATGCGATGGTTATCCGGCTGGGACTTAGACAGGGCTTCGCCGCGCGTCTCATTCACAAGCTCCTGCGCTTCTGAAGCCATATCCGGCATCAAGGTATCCAGAGCCATATTGATGCTTTCCGCTTCTTCAGAAGAGAGAGCCTCCTTGCACTGGCCATTCACGATCTGCTTCGCATAGATACGAGAGGTGTCGTGCCCCGCCAGCGAGGACAGGATGAAGCCGTTATTCTTGCCGTCGAGCACGGTCAGCGAGAAGGAGAGCTTGTCGCCGGTGTCATCGAAGGCATCGTAGCGCACAAGTCCCACCTTTTGGAAGGAGGACAGCTGCATGGTCGCGAGAAGCTCCTGCTGATGCAGCATATTTTCGGAGGAACTCACCATTTCCCGAAGCTCTCTCACTTCGGTCGAGAGGCGCAGCTCGAGCGAGCCGCCGTCTTCGCCATTCATGAAATATTTGTACTTCTTGGCCAGACGGTTCAGCTTATTTCTCATGAGCAGCATGTTCACGAGAAGAAGGATGAAAAGCACGATGACGATCGCACCGATGACATAAAAGATCATATTTGCACTCTGCATGGTTTGTGTATATCTCCTGGGGATAGGGTTGTAGGTTAAAGGTTTGGGGTTCAGGGTTTTAGTGGCGGCTTCGCCGCAATTATATATGAGGCGATGCCCAAAGGTTTCTTAGGGAACAGGTTTCCCGTTTGAACTTTTCTGACATGATTCGTTTGACCGCGAACGGAAAAGATTTCTCGCTTCGCTCGAAATGACGATACGCGAGAGTCTGATGTCTCTTAGTCACTAGTCACTACATCCTACCTTTTCCCATTTAAAAATTCCGTGATTCGCTCAAATTCTTCATCATTTTTGAAGGTGATGGAGATCGTGCCGCTGTGGGCATTTTTCCCGCGCCCGAGCTTGATCGCCACGCGGCTGCCGACGGACATGCCTAGTTTTTCTTCGATGGAGCGAAGGAAGGCGTGCGTCTGCGGATCGGCGATTTCTTTTTTCTTTTTCTTCTTTTCACGGGTCAGGTCTTCGACGTGACGGGCCGAGAGACCTTCGTCTACGATCTGTTTCGCAAGCTGAACCTGCTCTTCGCCGGACGAAAGTCCGAGGAGCGGGCGCGCCTGGCCGGTCGTGAGCTTGCCTTCGACCATGAGCTTTTTCACTTCATCGGGGAAATCCGCGAGACGGAGCATATTGGCGATGTAGGGGCGGCTTTTGCCGACCTTGGCCGCCATCTGCTCCTGCGTCAGCCCATACTGATTGATCAGCTGCTGATAGGCTTCACACTCTTCGATCGGGTTCAGGTCTTCGCGCTGCAGATTCTCGATCAGCGCCACCTCTGCCATGGATCTGTCATCATAGGCAGAAACGATCGCCGGCACCGTTTTGAGCCCTGCGAGGTCCGCCGCCCGCAGACGGCGCTCGCCGGTGACGAGCTCATACTCAAAGTCGCCGTCCTTGTCACGGTAGCGCACCGTGATCGGCTGGATCAGTCCTTTTTCCTTGATGGAAGCCGCCAGATCTTCCAGCGACTTAAAATCAAACTGGCGGCGCGGCTGCCAAGGATTGGGATGGATCTTGGAAATATCCAGCTCAATGACCTTGCCCGTCTCATCCAGTGCATTTTCCAGAAGAGAGCCGAGCCCCCGTCCCAATTTTCGCTTAACCACGTTTCAATACCTCCCGGCACAGCTTCTTATACGCCTCTGCCCCCTTGGACTTGGGCGCATAGGTCAGGATCGGCTCACCGAAACTCGGAGCCTCCGATAATTTCACGGTCCTTGGAATCACTGTCTTGAAGACCTTGGAGCCAAAATACGTCTTGACTTCCTCTGCCACCTGCAGCGACAGATTCGTCCGTCCGTCGAACATCGTAAGGAGGATCCCCAGGATACGGAGCGACGGATTCAGCTTGCGGCTGACGATCTGCACCGTCTTCACCAGCTGCGAAAGCCCTTCCAGTGCATAGAATTCCGCCTGGATCGGGATCAGGATCGAATCGGATGCGACAAGCGCATTGAGCGTCATCAGCCCCAGCGATGGCGGGCAGTCGATCAGGATGAAATCATAGACATCCTTCAGCGCTTCGATCTTTTTCTTTAGGATGTGCTCCCGTCCGTCCATGGCCGACAGCTCGATATCCGCCCCCGCAAGATCGATGGAGGAAGGAAGAAGCGAGAGCTTCTTCACCGCTGTCTTGACGATGGCCTCTTCTGCGTCCGCATCATCGAGCAGCACATCATACAGATTCTTTTTGAGCTCCACATCCTTAGAGAGTCCGCTGGTGGAATTTCCCTGCGCGTCTTCGTCGATAAGAAGCGTCTTTTTCCCGCGGTCTGCCAGGTAGGCCGCAAGGTTCACCGCCGTGGTCGTCTTCCCCACGCCGCCCTTCTGATTGATAATGCTGATGATCACGCCCATAGCTTTCTTCCTTTCATCGATAGTCACTTTATTATACCATGATTGTATGGGGTTATGGGAGAAAAAATGAAGCTCTCCTGCTTCCGCATGCCCCCGCGGAAGCGGATATGCCGTTGAGCGCTTCGCACGGTTTTCAGGGCTCACGGAAATACGGATCTCCCATTTCTGCGTTCTAAGACCATCCCTTACAGGAAAAAAGATCGCCCGACCGCCGGACTCTCCCGATCCCCCTCCCAAGGCTTTCTTCATCAAAAAAGCGAAGCCTCTCGGCTTCGTTTTATTGATCTGCAAAGCAGCGTTTTTTCTTTTTGAAGATCGTCCCCATGATGGTGTGCAGCTCACCTAACGCATCCGGATTCAGCGTATAAAAAATATGCTTCCCATCACGACGATCAAGGACCAGACCGGACTCGACCAGCACCTTCATATCATGCGAAAGCGTCGGCTGGGTGATGGCGAAGGCTTCCTGCAGCTTATTGGCACACTGGGCATGACAGGATAGCATGTCGACGATCTTCAACCGTTTCGGATCGGAGATGGCTTTCAAAATTTTCGCCGTATCAATGTAGATCTGTTCCATAAATGCTCCATCAGTCAGTCAAGATTCATAGAATACATTTTCTTCAATGAATTGAAATATTTCTATAAATGGTAACAGAGCAGGCATGGAATGTCAAGAAAATCATGGCATGGGCGTGACCAGCCTCTCGTGTTCTGCCAAAAGGGATAGGAAAAGCCCGCTGCTCCGATCACTGGGGGAAAAGCGCCGCCTTTGCTCCTTCATTTCCGGCCTGCCTACGGCTCTAGGGAAACGCTGATTAAATCGCAGAGTCAGATTTTACAAGAATTTTTATACATAGCTTCGTCATAACCTTCCTTAAATAGCCCGCTATTCGCGTCAGGTTATTCCTTGCTATGCATAAAAATTCAAGAGTAAAATCTGACAACGATTTACTCAGTGTTTCCCTGGAAATTTTTCCTCTTCTGTTTATTATGAAAAAGTGTTATATTATAGGAAGAAATAGCAATTTCCTTGCTATAAATTGGTCGTGAGGTGATAAACATGGCAGAAGTAACTGAAAAGAGCATCATCGTCAATGGCGTCGACAAATATCTCGTCGCTGATCTGAAACGTGTTTATGGCGGCGTAAGCTACCAGGGTGAGGAATACGTATTCCTTCAGTTCCCGGTCGTCGGCGATACCGTCAGAGACTACCGTCCGGACAGCTACACCACCGCTATTATGCTCGGTGATGAAGTATTCGATGGACAGACCTTCCATTACCACATCACTCTGACCTATGATGGTCATGTCAGAGAAGTGGCTTACCTGGGTCTTGATGACGCAGGCAGACCAGACACCGTAGATGTCGAATAAGCCATAAAAAAAGAGCTCCCGCGGGAGCTCTTTTTTTATGGCTTATTC
>ERZ780075.316-NODE-316-length-24044-cov-3.581391_pt1 | contig 24044 bp, 12 predicted proteins | sample MGYA00511839_ERZ780075 | MGnify/ENA primary metagenome ERZ780075 (study PRJEB29588, sample SAMEA2155953) | human gut metagenome | biome: human gut; feature: human-associated habitat; material: faeces | place: Denmark | collected 2008/2010 ...
GAGTTTGAAAAGGAAATAACCATGGACGAGGCGCAGCATCTTCTGCAACTTTGTCAGGGTGGCGTCATCGATAAGCGTCGCTATCTTGTGAAAAGTGGCAGTCATACCTTCGAGGTAGATGAGTTCTATGGCGATAATGAAGGTCTGGTCATGGCAGAGGTGGAGTTGGCAAGCGAGACCGAAGCCTATGATAAACCTGATTTCATCGGTATGGAGGTAACAGGCGACAAGCGATTCTACAATTCGCATCTCTTGGGCAATCCTTTCTCGAAGTGGCGTGATACCTTGCCGGCTGAATATCGTTAGAAAATGTATCGAAAAAGTCATTTCTGCGCTCTAAAACAGACTAAATAGCATAAATATTACTAAATTTGTGTTTTTGCTTTCAAATAATTCATATATTTCAGAATTATTTTATAATTTTGCACGAAGAAAAATTAAAAAATAAGAAATTTGTAATAGAAAGGTAGAAATGACAGATTCAAATAGAGGAAGTTTTGGTAGCAAGATTGGATTGATTCTTGCTACAGCAGGTGGCGCCGTAGGTTTGGGTAACGTATGGCGCTTCCCTTATATGGTTGGTCAGGAAGGTGGCGCAGCCTTTATTCTGGTATACATCGGAAGTGTGCTCCTGTTGGGCATTCCATGTATGATTTCTGAGTTTATCATCGGCCGTCATGGTGCCTCAAATACCGCACGTGCCTATACCAAACTCTCTAATGGTACGGCATGGAAGTGGGTTGGTTACCTGGAGGTGCTTACCGGTTTCCTGATTACGGGCTATTATGCGGTGGTTTCGGGCTGGTGTCTGCAGTATGTCTATGCCAGCATTATGGGCGAACTGCATGGTGACCCTACCTTTGTGGCGAATTACTTCAAGGAGTTTTCTTCTGATCCTGTGCGTCCGGTTATGTGGACGGTAGCGATATTCCTGATTTGTCATTTCGTGATTATTCATGGTGTGCGCGGCGGTATAGAGAAGGCTTCTAAGGTGATGATGCCTCTCCTGTTCATCCTGCTTTTGATCATTGTGGTAGCAGCTTGTCTGTTGCCGGATGCTGGTAAGGGCGTAGAGTTCCTGTTGAAGCCTGATTTCGGAAAGGTAGACAGAAACGTGTTCCTGAATGCCTTGGGTCAGTCGTTCTATTCTATGAGTATCGGTATGGGCTGTATCTGTACCTATGCCTCTTACTTCAGCCGTCAGACCAATCTCTTCAAGAGTGCTTTGCAGATTTCCATCATCGATTTGCTGGTAGCAGTACTGGCTGGTCTGATGATTTTCCCTGCAGCCTTCTCTGTAGGAGTATCACCGGATAGTGGTCCTTCGCTTATCTTCATCACCCTGCCAAATGTCTTTAACGAGGCGTTTGCATCAATGCCGGTATTGGGATGGATTATCTCCTTGATGTTCTATGTACTTCTTTCTGTGGCAGCATTGACATCCCTGATGTCGCTTCACGAGGTGAATACTTCTTTCTTCTATGAGGAGTTGAAGATTGACAGAAAGAAGGGTGCCATGATTGTTACGGTATCTTGTGCCATCATTGGTGCATTCTGTTCGCTTTCTTTGGGGGCTACAGATAAGTTGTCGTTCTATGGCAAGACCTTGTTCGACTGGTTCGACTTCGTAACGGGTCAGCTGTTCCTTCCTACGGGAGGTCTCCTTACCTGTCTGTTCTTGGGATGGTATGTACCAAAGAAGGTGGTGCAGGATGAATTCACCAACTGGGGAACCCTGAAGGGAACTCTCTTCCCTGTTTTCCTGTTCACCATCCGTTTTATCTGTCCAATCTGTATTTTCCTTATCTTCCTGCACCAGTTTGGTGTCATTTAGCAAAACCGGCAAACTTACAGACAGGCTATCTTGCTTTGTCTTGCCCCTAGTAGGCAAGATACGGCTTGATTCTTTCTATTTCGGCAGGTGGAAAGTCTTTGAGGAGACGCAGTTCTTCAGCACTTTTCAGCGGACCATGGGTTCTGCGGTAGTTTACGATTTCCTTTGCCTGGTAAAAGTCCAGGTAAGGATGTTTGCGCAGTTCGGCTAAACTGAGCTGGTTGACATTCATTTTCCGGATATGTTTTGCATCAATATTCATATAGTGGAGGGCTGTCTCGGGCACGCCTTCCACTTCTTGTATCTGGCTCATGGAAACAAAACCGCCTAACCGCTCTCTGTAACGGATGATGCTTCTGGCATAGTAAGAGCCTATGCCGGGAATTTTCTGCAGTTCGGTCGTATCAGCAGAATTGATGTTGATATACTGACCTTCTTTCAGTTTTCGTGGATAACTGTATTGGGTACTGTCTTTCTTCCTTTCTTCTCTGGTTCTTATAGCCGTCTCTTGATAGCCGTAGTTGTATCTTTCTCTTGGATAAAAGTTGGCAGCCGGCTGGTAGTCTTTACCAATTCTGATAAAGGGCAGCAGTTTTTCGAATTGCTTCTTGGTTAGTCCGTAAACCCGTGCAAAGTCTCTAGGTGTCCTGAAGATACCTCCTTTATTTCGATATTTGATGATGTTTCTGGCTTGCCATGATTCCAGTCCCAGCCGTTGGAAATCAGATTGGCTTGCCGTATTGGGGTCAAAGGCGAATACTTCGCTCGACTGAAGTCCTTCGTCATAATAGCCTGGCTGTTGCCGCGTGGCATGTCTGATGATACTATCGTTATGGGCTTGTTGCTTTTCTGAGGGCATGGTTTCTTTAGAACCTACAATGAAAATCATTGTGGTACTGACAACGAGCAGGGTCAGGATTACGAGTAATGCTCGCCGTTCATGGTAATTGATATAAAAAAAATCCTTTAAAAACTTCATAGGCTTACGGATTTTTTAGTTCTTGTGAAACCGAAATCTCGCCGACCATTTTGGCCACGACCTAGGCAAATCCTCAGTGCTTACGGCACATCTGACGGCTTTTGGTCGGGATTACTGGACTCGAACCAGCGACCTCATCGTCCCGAACGACGTGCGCTACCAACTGCGCTAAATCCCGTTTTGTGGTACTTATGAGTACAAAGACGGTGCAAAGGTACACCAAAATCTCCATAATACCAAATAAAAAAGCACTTTTTTATCTTTTTTGAAAAGTTTTTCACTTAAAAATTTGGTGGAACCAAATAATTGTTGTACCTTTGCACCCGCAAATGAGAAATCATCTGTAAGAGTATGGTGCCATAGCTCAGTTGGTAGAGCAAAGGACTGAAAATCCTTGTGTCCCCGGTTCGATTCCTGGTGGTACCACTTCTTTATGAGACTGAATCTTCGTAACAGGATTCAGTCTTTTTTTATGCCCTTTTTTATAATATTCCATTTTACACTTATGAAAACGTTTGCGTAAGAAAAATGTGCCAGGATGGTTTATAATAGATATTTTTTCACTACTTTTGCATTGTAAAATTCAAAAACAAACAAAAAATAAATCTAACAAATATTCATTAAAATGAAAAAAGCTTATTTATTATTGTTGGCTGGGATGTTGTCTACGGCAGTATTCGCCGACAGCAAACAGACGGTAAAGATTGATGGTCAGGTCATAGAAAAGACCATCTCAGAGATTACCTTCGATGGTGACAATGTCGTTCTTCATTATGCAGATAACTCATCTGCTACAGAGGACATGTCGCTCGTAACCCTTTCATTTTCCTACAGCACGACTACCGGCATCAGTCAGGTAGAAGGCATCAAGAAGGCATTGCAGGGTAAGGTTTATAACCTTCAGGGCCAGTGTGTAGGTTCTTCCCTCCAGGGCTTGTCTAAGGGTGTGTATATTATTAATGGTAAGAAAGTAATCATCAAGTAAAACAGGAGGAACGCAAAATGAAGAAAATCGTATTTACTTTGGCACTCCTCTTGATGAGTTTGAGTGCAGCTTTGGCACAGACATGGAATTTTGCAGATCGTGATCCATTCATCGGTGATGCAGATGTAGCTTTGATTAATGCTGATGCTACCAATTGGTATAATGATGCAACAAAGGGTCGTTACAATTTCCTTTCTGCTTTGGATAATGCTGCTTTAACTGCCAATGGTACAGAATTGAACTTTGCCAAGGGCTTGCTCTTTAAGTGTGGTGCTGCTGTAGCTTCAAGCAGTGGCACTCCTGCAAACCAAAGCGGTAAAATCCGCTTGAACTATACTGGTGAATATTTGGAATTAAATGGTAAAAACCTTGTTCTAACAATTCCTAATGTTCAGAAAGACTGGGTTGTAACTGTTGTTTGCAAGACGGCTAGCAAAACCGAACGTGGACTTTATGCAAGTGCCAATGTTGGTGGAACTACCGGTTTCGGTACACCGTCTAAGAGTCTGACTACTTGTACAGGTACTGTTACAGAGACTGGTAATGTAACTTTGACTACTACTGATGGTGGTATGTTGATTTACAGTATTTCAGTAAAGGATCCTAATGCTGTAATTCCTGAACCGGTAGACCCTGATGCATCTAATAAGGTAAGCAATGCTGTTAGCCGTGATACTTATAAGAATCAGATGTTTGTAACTACAAACAGTGGTTCTGTAAACTATTATAATACAGAAGACTTGAGCAAGGTAACTTTCGAGGGAGATAAGACCATCGTTGTTCCTGTTAAGTCGGGCGCAGAGAATGATGAGTTCGATGCTACAGTAAAGGAATTGAGCTTTGCCAAGGCTGCTGAGCGTGGCGAGAGTGGTGAGGTAACCGAGAAGGGTATCACTATTACTGAGAGCAAGGGATGGCAGGAAAGTGCTTACGCTAAGTGGACTCTGCTTTCTGATGCAAAAAGCTACAATGTTTATGTAAAGGGTGGTCAGTATGCTGACTATACCAAGGTTGACCAGCAGCTTGTTCGCAACTACGGTTCTTATGGTCGTGTGGATATTGTTGGTTTGAAGGCTGGTAACTATTCTTTAAAGGTTGTTGCTGTTGATGCTAGTGGCGCAGAAACTTCAGCTTACGGTATTGCCGACAACTTGAAGGTTGTCAACTATGACCGTCAGGGTTTTGCTCATAAGGGTATCAGCGATGGTGTAGGTGCTTACAACAATGATGGTACTTTGAAGGCAGGTGCTAAGGTTCTTTATGTTACAAAGAATACTTTCAAGACGATCAAGGCTTCTTTGAGCGATGGTAAAAAACCTGTTGAATATACAGGTATTGGCGATATCCTTCTTGCAAAGCAGAAAGGTCAGGATAAAACTCCTCTTGCTGTTCGCGTTATTGGCGAAATTAAGACTGCTGATGCTGGCGACCAACTTAAGACTGACCAGAAGGGTCTTTTGTTGAAAGGCAATAGCGAAACTACAGTCATGAATGTTACCATCGAGGGTATCGGTGATGATGCTTGTTTCAATGGCTTCGGCTTGGGAATCATCAATGGTACAAATGTTGAGGTTCGTAATATGGCCTTCTTCAACCAGGGTTCAAGCAACGACAACATGGAGATTAAGGGAACTCAGCACATCTGGGTTCACAACAACGACTATTTCTATGGTGAGAAGGGTAGCGGTGACCACGGTAAGGGTGATGGCTCTTTGGACTCTAAGGATGGTGCTTCTTTCTGCACATTCTCTTACAACCACTATCACGACACAGGTAAGTCAAACCTCTGTGGTATGAAGAAGGAAACTGTTGATAACCTGATTTGCTACCACCACAACTGGTTCGACCACTCAGACTCTCGTCACCCACGTGTACGTACATCTTCTGTTCATATCTGGAACAACTACTATGATGGCGTTGCTAAGTATGGTGTAGGTGTGACAATGGGCGCAAGTGTATTTGTTGAGTCAAACTACTTCCGTAACACCAAGTATCCTATGATGATTTCTCTTCAGGGTACAGATGCCAAGGGTGATGGAACATTCTCTGGTGAGGCTGGTGGTGTATTGAAGGCTTATGGCAATATCTTTGCAGAAAAGAGCAAATACTTCAGCTATATTACTTGGAAGGACTCTAATACCAGCTTCGATGCATATGAGGTAGCTTCTCCTTCAGAGACAGTTCCTTCTTCTGTTATAGCTAAGAGTGGTGGTACTTCTTACAATAACTTCGATACTGATGCTTCTAAGATGTATGCTTACACTCCAGATGCAGCTGTTGATGTACCTGCTAAGGTTACTGGTTTCTATGGCGCTGGTCGTTTGAATCAGGGTGATATTCATTATACATTCAACAATGCTACAGATGATGCAGACTATGGTCGTTGCACAGGTCTCGATAATATTCTTTCTTCTTACAAGACAGGTCTTGTAAATATCTTCGGTGATGAGAGCGCTTCAAGCGGCGAGTCTGGTTCTACTGGTGGTTCTACCGGTGGCTCAACTGAAGGTGGTGAGACAGGTGGCTCTGGCTCAGGTTCTGGCGAAGGTGGTAGCACTGGTGGCTCAACTGGTGGTACAGAAGGTGGCAGCACAGTAACTCCTATTGAGGGTACAGTAACTTGCAGCTTTGCTGCTGATGGTACTCTTTCTAACACTGCATTTACTTTGACAGGTACAAAGAGTAATGTAAAAGCAGAAGAAACTGTTATTGAAGGTACTACTTATTCTGCAAGTCTTAAGATGGAGACTGGTACAGAGGTTTCTTTCACCACATCTCAGAAGATGACTCTGTATGTATATTATGGTACTTCTGCTAAAAATAAAAATGTATTAGTAGATGGTACAGAGCAAACTGGTGAACCAACTAAAGTTGTACTTGAGGCAGGTGCTCATAAGATTGCAAAGGATGGTGCTTCTACAGTAGCTCTTATCAAACTTGTACCAGTAACAGAATAATGAATGTGTTTTACCCGATGAGGGAAAGATGTATAAATAAACTTAAGGGCTGTCTTTCTTGAAGAGGACAGCCCTTTTTTAGAAACAAAAACTAATCTTATCTAAAATGAAACAAACAAACTCTACTTTTTCTGCACAGCTTAAGGCTGTTTGTCGTAAAACTCTCTTGGCTTCTGCTTTGCTTTGTAGCTTCTCTATGATGGCAAATGCACAGACCCAGGATGGTCGTGACTTCTCTATAGATGGCTTCGCTGCCTATGAAGGTGTTCCAGGTACTAACTGGTTTCGTGCCGGAGGAACTACCGGTGGAGCCGGTGGCAAGGTGGTGAAGGCTGATAACTTCTCTCAGTTGCAGGCTTATCTCCAGGCAACAGATCCATATATCGTTATCGTAGATCATGATATTACTACAGGCATCAAGTGCTATGTGGATGATTTGAGTACCGGTCGTTTGCTTGACGACCAGAGTGGTAAGTCTGGCGTGGAGTCTGTCTATGGCGAGCGCATTATGGTTGCTCCTAATAAGACTTTGATTGGCGTGGTGAACCCAACAACAGGTGAGGCTCCTCTCTTTTCTCATATCACCTTCGTGATGCAGTCGGTTGATAACATCATTATCCGTAACTGTCGTTTCACTATGAAGGGTGTACCTGTGCTCAGAACCGGTGAGAATAAGATTGTGGCTTGGCGTAATGGAGCACAGGTAGAAGTAGGCGACCCTGACTGCATCGGAATCCAGGCAGATAAGGTAAGTGCCAAGACCAATTGGGGTGGACATATCTGGATAGACCATTGTGAATTCTTCAATGGTGGTGCAGCCAATAAAGACCGCTATGATGGTTTGCTCGACTGCAAGAACAATGTGCAGTGGATGACTTTCAGCTATAACTATTTCCACGACCATGACAAGAGCTGCTTGTGGGGTAAGGGTGATTCAGATGTTTATGATAACTGCCGTACCATCTCTTTCCACCACAATTTCTTCGACAATATCCAAGGCTCTCGCCTTCCTCTCCAGCGTGGCGGTCACGTACATTATTATAATAACTATATGAAAGGTTGTGAAGATGGTTGGGATGTGCGCCCAGGAGCCATAGCGTATGAAGAAGCTTGTTATTTTGAAAACAGCAAGTCGCCCATTCGCTCCGATCGTGGCGGTTCGCTCAATATCAATAAGACTGAAGGTTACGATGTCATCTACAAGGGATGTAACAACTTGATGGCGGGATATTCGAATATTGATGGTGCTAAAATTAGCAAGTCGTATTCTGTAGTTTCCACCGATTGGGTTCCTACCCAGACGGCATCCGCCTACACCCAGCATAACCTCGACAAGACGGTGGATGTGCCATCCCTCTGCGAGAAATACTCAGGTGCAGGCAAGGTGGAGATATGGAAGGCATACACCGATGCCATCCCTACGGTGGACATCGACGAGTTCGACCATGCCATCAAGAACTATAGCACGGCGAAGACCTACGATGCGAAGGGCAACGAACTGAAAGGTGCTACCACTGGTATCTCCATCGCCGAGACATCTTCGGTTTCTTCCGCCATCATCCGCACAGAGTATTATGACTTAGCAGGCTCTCGCCTCTCATCCCCTCAGCGTGGTGTCAACATCGTGAAGAGTATCCATGCCAATGGGCAGTCAACAACAAAAAAGGTCGTTTTCTAAACGACCTTTTTTGTTGTTGCTTGTACCGATTTCCGTTGTTTCCTTTCGAGACAAAAATCTATTCTTTCTCTTTCAGGCTTTGCTCCAGAAACTTGTCCCTTATCGCTTCACGGGTCTAAGATAGAAGGGATTTCTCACGTTTTGTAGCTATATTTGCCCTATTTGTAAGAGGGGCTTTTCAACTTATTCTTGCAAACGTTTGCGTAATTATTTGCCTCTATTTTCGTCCTATTTAAATAATTTTTTCTAACTTTGCAGCACTAAACCAAAATTCTTAAATATAAACGAGAATACGGAACAAGATCATTACGATAGATCCAAAACAACTATTTAAAAAATAAATAATCAAACCTAAAGTGTATGTCTGGTAAATTTAAAAATCTGAGATTTGCGCTTGTTGCAGCCACATTGACAATGTCTGCCAATGGCTTTGCGCAAACAGTGATTAAAGGTAATGTCACCGACAATACCGGCGAGCCAATTATTGGTGCATCCGTAGTGGAGGATGGTAATGCTAATAATGGTGGTGTCACCGACATTGATGGTAACTTTACCGTAACTCTGAAAGGCAACAGTAAGAAACTGAAGATTTCATACGTTGGTATGAAACCTCAAGTTGTCAATGTGTCTGGCAAATCAGTGATTAACGTAAAGCTCGAAGACGATGCTACGTCATTGAATGATGTTGTTGTCATCGGTTATGGTGCGGTCAAGAAAAAAGACTTGACAGGTGCTGTTGCCACTGTTGATAACAAGGCTTTGACACAGGTGCCAGTTGCTTCTGCTTCTGAGGCATTGACTGGTAAGATGCCTGGTGTGCAAATCACCACAACAGAAGGTTCTCCTGATGCTGATGTCAAGATTCGTGTACGTGGTGGTGGTTCTATCACTCAGAGCAACGACCCTCTCTACATTGTCGATGGTTTCCCTGTAGAAACTATCAGTGATATCCCTGCTTCTGATATTGAGGATATCACCGTGTTGAAGGATGCTTCTTCTACTGCTATTTATGGTTCTCGTGGTGCTAATGGTGTAATCCTCGTTACTACTAAGGGTGGTAAAGAGGGTAAGACAAGCGTGTCTTACAACGCCTACTATTCTTGGAAGAAGATTGCCAAGAAGCTCGATGTGCTCGGTGCTAGAGATTATACGGAGTGGCAGTATGAGTTGGCTAATCTTCTCGATAAAACGGACAATTATGAAAAATACTTTGGTAGCTATGATGATATAGATTTGTATGATAATGTAGCAACCAATGATTGGCAGGATATTGTCTATGGTAGAACAGGTCATACATTCAATCAGAACTTGAATATCAATGGCGGTAGCGATAAGATTAAGTATGCCTTCAGTTATGCTCGTATGGATGATAAGGCTATCATGCAGATGTCAGATTTCGTACGTGATAACTTAAGCTTGAAGTTGTACGCTAAGCCTACCAAGAGAGTTAGCTTGGACTTCCAAGCTCGTTGGTCTAAGACTAAGATTAATGGTGGTGGTGCAAATGAGCAGAGCAGTACCTATAATACTGATAAGCGTTTGCGCTATGCTATCCAATATACCCCTTATCCTGTTCCAGGTCTTTCAACAGACACGGATGATGATGATACCACAAACTCTTCTTTCTATAATCCTGTTACTTCTTTGAAGGACAATGATCAGAAGAGAACACGTATTACATTCAATATGTCTGGAGCTTTCACATGGGAGCTTTACAAGAACTTGAAGTTCAAGACAGAGTTCGGTTACGATACATATAAAGTAGATACCAAGAGATTCTTTGGCCCTACTACTTATTATGTAAAGAATGTGCCAGCTTCTGCAAATCAAGGTTTGCCTGCAATCACTTTGACCAACCAGTATCGTACTAAGTTCCGTAATACGAATACTGTAAGCTATGATTTCAAGGATATATTTGGAAAAAATAGTGCCCATAGTTTGAATGTATTATTGGGAGAGGAGTATATCATCATGAAGAATGAGTTGATGACGAATACAGCTCATGGTTTCCCAGCAAACTTTACTTCAGCAGAAGCTTGGAAGTTTACAACTCAGGGAACTCCTTTTGAAATCAATGACTTCTATGATCCTGATGATATATTGAATTCTTATTTTGGTAGAATCAATTATAATTATAAGGAGAAGTATCTTTTGAGTGCCACAGCTCGTGCTGACGGCTCTTCTAAGTTTGCCAAAGGTAACCGATGGGGTTTCTTCCCATCAATAGCTGCTGCTTGGCGTATTTCGTCAGAGCCATTCATGAAGGGTGCTGAGAAGTGGCTTGATGATTTGAAACTCCGTTTGTCTTACGGTACTGCAGGTAATAATAACATATCCTCTGGTCTTTTGACGCAAGAGTTCCAAGCTAATGCGACTAGTTGGATTAATGGATATAATTCTTATATTTCTCCTTCTAAGACAATGGCAAACCCAGATTTGAAGTGGGAAACTACCATTACTCGTAACGTGGGTATTGACTATACTATGTTTGGAAGTAAGCTGACAGGTAGTATTGATGCTTATTGGAATAATACGAAGGACTTGTTGATTCAGTATCCTGTAGCTGGTACAGGTTACGATTACCAGTATCGCAATATGGGTGAGACACGTAACATGGGTCTTGAATTTGCTTTGACATGGAATGCTATCAACAAGAAAAACTTTGGTTTGACAGTAGGTGCTAACATTTCATTCAATAAGAACAAGGTTCTCTCTTTGGGTCAGATTGAGTCTATTGACAACATTAGTACACAATGGGCATCTTCTGAAATTGATCAGGACTTTGTTATTAAGAAAGGCGAACCAATTGGTCAGATTTGGGGTTATAAGAGCGCTGGACGTTATGAGGTAGATGACTTTGATATAGCAAAGTCTCAGGAAAAAGGTAAGTGGATTCTCAAAGATGGAGTTGCTGATTGTAGTACCGTTCTTGGTACATCAGTTCGTCCAGGTAGTATGAAATTGGCTGAAATCAAGGAGAACAAGACTGGTAAGATTACGACAGATGATCGTACTGTAATTGGTGATACAAACCCAGCTCACACAGGTGGTTTCAACATCAATGCTCGTGTATATGGTTTTGATTTGACTGCTAACTTCAACTGGAGTGTCGGCAACGATGTCTATAATGCAAATGCCATTGAATATACTCAGACATCTAAGTATCAGTATCGTAACCTCATTGACAAGATGGCGTCAGGTTCACGCTGGACAAATATTGATGCCAATGGTAATCTGTTGAATTGGAACAATGCGGAAGAGTTGGCTGCGTTGAATGCCAATACTGCTATGTGGTCTCCATATACAGGTAAGTATGTATTAACAGATTATTATGTAGAGGATGCTTCATTCCTTCGTTTGAGCACATTGACATTGGGTTACACCTTGCCAACCACTCTAACAAAGCGTGTAGGTATCAATAGCTTACGTTTCTACGTAACAGCATACAATGTATTCTGTATCACCAATTACTCTGGTTTCGATCCAGAGGTGTCTGCTATCCGCAGAACAAACTTGACTCCAGGCGTAGATTACTCAGCTTATCCTAAGAGCCGTCAGTTTGTGATTGGTTTGAACCTCAACTTCTAATTATTTAATAATTGCAAAAATGAAGAAATCAATATATTTTTCATTCATATTGGCTGCAACTTTAGCAACAACCTCTTGTGACCTTGAGGCTCCAACAAAGTCAACTATCAAAGAGGATATAGTGTTCTCTACAGAGAGATTAGCTGATGCAGCTATCATGGGTATTCACCAATCTTTTGGTGAAACCAACTCCTATCGAGGAAGATTTATACCTTATTATGGTACAAATACCGATTGTGAGATTTTCAACAATTATGGTGGCGTTTCTGATCCAACAACAGACAAGGAAGCTTCATTAGCTTGTTATTCGACATCTGCAACTAATACTTATATGAATACAAGCAATAATGCTTGGGCTAAGTTGTATGAGGCTATTGAACGTGCCAATAAAGCGATTAGTGCTATGGAGAAGAATGCCGACATTGATGGTGATGCAGGTTTGGGACAACTTTATGGTGAGATTCTTACTTTGAGAGGTTTCATCTACTTTGATTTGGTGAAAGCATGGGGTGACGTTCCTTACCGTTTTGAACCTGTTACTTCTGAAACACTTTACTTGCCAAAGACTGATCGTGTAACAGTTTTAAAAAAGGTAATGGAAGATTTGGAATCAGCTGAGAAATATCTTGGTTGGCCAAATGAAAACTCATATACTAAGTCAACTGAACGTGCTAGCAAATCATTTGCGAAGGGTCTTCGTGCTCGTATTGCTCTTTTCTTGGCAGGTAAATCAGAATGGCCTAATGAAGACCTTCGTTATAACCTCACGGATGAAAGCGAAAGAAAGGCAATGTACACTATAGCTAGAGATGAGTGTGTTAGTATCATCAATCAACACTGCAATCAGTTGGGTACTACATTTGATGAAAACTTCCGTAACCTTTGTAAGGAAGATGTGACTGCAGGTAAAGAGTCTATCTTTGAGATTCCATTCTCAGATGGTCGTGGTCGTGTACTCTATACATGGGGTGGAAAGCATAAGACAACTGACCAGTGGACAGGCTTGGCAAAAGGTGGCGTAAATGGTCCTACTCCTACACTTTGGTATGATTTTGATAAGGATGATGCTCGTCGTAATATCACTTGCATACCATTTACTTGGGACAATGGAGAAAAAACAATCTCTGGTGGCTCTGGTGGTGGTTGGAGTTTCGGTAAACTCCGCTTTGAATGGATGAGTCGTAAGGTGACATCAACTAATGATGATGGTATCAACTATCAGGTAATCCGTTATGCAGACATCTATTTGATGGCAGCTGAGGCAGAGAATGCTTTGAATGGTCCTGCTAATGCAAAGCAATATCTCAAGCCAATCCTTGACCGTGCATATCCTGCTGCTAAGGTTGAGAGCATTTTGGCAGATGCTTCTACACAAGATGCATTCCAGCTTACAATTGAAAATCAACGTAAGTTTGAGTTTGCTGGTGAAGGCTTGCGCAAACTTGACTTGATGCGTTGGGGTAAGTTGAGCTCAACTTTGGCAGAAACAAAGGAAAAGATGACAGAATTGTCAAACCGTACAGGTAGATATGCCAACTATCCAAAGAAGCTCTATTATAATGAGGGTTTAGGTGCAGCAAGCACTGACGCAGATACTTATGAAGTATATGGTTTGGAGGAAGGACAAACCGATGATGAAGGCAAGGCTCTTTATAGTTCTAGCAGCAACTGGTTTAGCTATCGAGAGCATGTTGATGGCGAGAAGGAATCTGACAAAAAGAGCATAGATGATAACAATAATAAGATAGATAAGTATCTTCAGTATCTCTATGTTAACGATCCTGATCAGAAGATGTTCTGGCCTATCTGGAAGGTATTTATCGATAGCAGTAATGGCTTGTTGAAAAACGATTACGATTATTAATTCTAACTATTAGATAATAAGATTATGAATATTATCAAAAAAATAACTTATATCTTGGCACTGGGAGCGGTATTGTTTACCGCTGCCGGTTGCTCAGACCCAGATGATGAGTTGACAAGCGTTGAATATGATAGACTTTTTAAGCCAACTTCATTCGAAGCGAAAGTTCAAAATAAAGTGAATATTCGCCTTATTTGGGAATGCTTGTCAAAAGCAGATTCTTATACGATTCAGTTGTTTGCAAACGATGAGGATATGAAATTTGAAGGTGAGCCTACTTTAGAGTTTACTGATGTGGCTTCAAGCCCATATACAGTGACGGGCTTGAATGACGAAACTCCATATTCGATTCGTATCAAGGCTGTGGGCTCTTCAAAGGAATCACATTGGTCAACAGCTTTCGTAACAACAGATGCAGAGCAAATTTTTGAAAAGGTAACAGATGATGATATTACAGCAAAAACTGTAACTTTGCGTTGGGATGCTGGTGCAGATGTATCTGTTATTGAAATTACAGGTGGTAAGGATGAAACCTATACACTTTCTGATGAGGAAAAGCAAAATGGCACTGCTACTATTTCTGGCTTGACAGAAGATACTCAATATACATTTACAATCAAGAATGCTGTCAAGGCACGTGGTAAGGTTACTGTGACAACTATGCCAAATTATACAGCTGCATATCCTGGCTCAGATTTGCAAGAGTTGATTGATGCTACTGAAGATGGTGGCACATTGATGTTGCTTCCTGCTAAGGATGGTTCCTCAAATCAGTTCATCTACAATGGTGATGATGGTTCTGCTTCTACTAAAGAACTTACTATCAGTAAGAAGATAACTATTAAGTGTATGGATACAAAACCAGTTGTTGCTCGTGTTAAGTTTGTTCTTGATGGAGCCAAGGATTTCGTTCTTGAGAACATTAAATTTACTGGAGTAACTGGTGATGCTTTGATTAAGACAAGTAATTGTTCTGGAACTATCAATGTAAACAATATTGAAGTTGATGGATATGGAAACTTTGTTGTTGATCCAGGTGAGAATGTATGTACTGTTGACGAGTTTACTGTTACAAACAGCTATTTCCATGATATGTGCAAAGGTAAGCGTTTTGTGGATTCACAGAAGAAGAAATGCGCTATTTTGAAGTTCAATATGAATCATTGCACTGTCGCTAATTCTTGTCAAGGTTCAGATTTCTTGCGTTTTGATTATAATGCAGCGCAGCCAATTGAAGTAAACTTTACCAATAATACCTTGTATAAGGTTGAGGCTACTTCTAAGGGCTTGTTCTACATCCGTTCAAATAAGGCAGGTGACAGATTCTTTACGGCAAACATTAAAAATAATGTCTTTGCAGAGATGAGTGATGCTGTATTCTTCAGCCAAGATTCTAAGTCGGACAACTTGAAGTTCAGCAACAACTGTTATCATAATGCATCTAATTTGCAGAAAGTTGTGGGCGATGAAGACCCTAAGAAGGATACGTATGATACTTCAGGTCTTACTCTTGACCCAGGTTTCAAGGACGCAGCAAATGGTGACTTCACTATTACCAATGAAACTTTGATTGACAAGAACATTGGTAACGTTGCTCAATAATGTTGGCATCAATAAAAGATACATACATTTATTTTGGGTTTGGGGCTAATGGAGTTGTCCATTAGTTGCCATCTAACAAAAACAAATCTATAGAGGGAGCTGGGACGAGAGTCTCGGTTCCCTTGTTAGTTTTCTTAGTCTTGCCTTGCTTTGAGCGTAGGGGGAGAAGAATAAAAATCAGGCGACTCGTCTTATCGACAAGTCGCCTGTTCTTAAATATAATAATGTGTAATTTCTATTCCTTATTGTTTCTTCATGAGTGCTAGCACCTCTTCGAGTGACAGCCCGGTACCTGCAGCCACTTGCTCTGGTGTCAACTTCATGGCAAGAAAGTTCTTGGCAGTGGCAATCTGAGTTTGCTCAAGCAACGGCTGTCGGCAATGTCAGCGAGTCGCTTGAAAATCTTCTTTTGCGTTGCAAACGGTATTCTTTCTAGTGTAGCCATATGCTTTAATACGTAAATCCATTTATCGAAATCTGTTCTTTGTCCTTGAAGGTCACGTCCTTCACATGAAGTTCGCCCTCCAGCAAATCGTTTAAGAAACTAATCAGCAAATCCTTGCTGAACTCTTGTCCGAAGAGCCGCTTGAAGCCCCAATCGGTGAATGGGTTGATGTATTTTCCCATAAGTTCACATATATAAAGTTGTTTTCGCACTATTGCGAAGTGTTGGCAAAGTTACGCTTTTATTTTCATATCGCCAAAGAAATGACATGTTTTTGTCTTAAATGGATGACTTTTCCTAGTATAAGTCAACAATAAAACGGACAAATGCTCGATAAAATGGGCTTTTGTCCTTTTTTTATTCTTCTTTGTCTGATATTTATCTAGCACTTTTCGGTTGTTTCCCTACTTTTGCAACCGAAACTTTCAATCATTTGAAATATTCAATCGAAAAATAATAACCTAATAGAACAGCTAAACAATGAATGCAATCTTGTGTAATACGAAGAGAAGTTTTCTTCTCGTGACATTGTTCCTCATGGGATGTTTGCAGCTCGTGGCGCAAACTCGTACCATTCAAGGTGAGGTGACAGATGCACAAAATGGTGAGGCTCTGATCGGTGCCACCGTCATGGTGGAAGGCGAGAAGGGCGGTACGGTTACCGACTTCGATGGTAACTTCAAACTGCAAGTGACTTTCTCTGCCAAGAAAGTCAAAATCTCTTATATCGGTTACATAGATAAGGTAATCGCTATTTCCGACAATATGAAGGTGAAGCTCGAACCTGAGAGCCAGTCACTCGGCGATGTCGTGGTCATCGGTTATGGTACCGCACGCAAGAGCGACTTGACAGGTTCTGTTGCCACCGTCAACTCCAAGGACTTCAACAAGGGCTTGGTTTCTTCTCCAGAACAACTCATCAATGGTAAGGTATCAGGTGTGCAAATCATGTCAAACAGTGGTTCTGCATCTGCCGGTAGCACCATCCGTGTACGTGGCGGTGCTTCCCTCAACGCCAGCAACGACCCTTTGATCGTATTGGATGGCGTGCCATTGGAGCAGGGTGGTATCTCTGGTAACTCCAGCAACTTCCTCTCTATGATCAACCCTGCCGACATCGAGAGCATGACTGTCTTGAAGGATGCTTCTTCTACAGCCATCTATGGTTCTCGTGCTTCCAATGGTGTCATCATCATCACCACCAAGAAAGGTCAGCAGGGCGGATTGAAGGTCAACTTCAATACCACCAACAGTGTGCAGACTCGTGCTCAGATGGTGGATATGCTCGGATATGACGATTTCGTCAAAGTCATCAATCAATATGGTACAGACAATCAGAAGTCATTGCTCGGCACAGCGCATACCGATTGGAATGACGAGGTATATCGCACCGCCTTCGGTACCGACAACAACCTCAGCCTTTCCGGTAGCATCGGCAAGTTCTTGCCATTCCGTGCTTCCGTAGGTTACTACAACCAGAGCGGTTTGGTACGCAAGGACAATGTGGAGCGTTGGACAGGTAACATCGTCTTGACTCCTAGCTTCTTCCAAGACCACTTGAAGTTGACCATCAATGCCAAGGGTACACTCAACAACAACTCCTTCAATGCAGGTGGTGCCGTTTGGGCAGCCGCTACCTATAATCCAACTCTCCCTGTCTATTCAGGCAATAGCAACTATGGTGGTTACAATGAGGCACTCGATGCTGATGGTTATCCAGTGAATGCCGGTGTGAGAAACCCACGTGGTATCGTTGACCAATATGACTCCAAGAGTAAGGTGAGCCGCTTCATCGGTTCGATGGACGTAGATTATAAAGTTCACTTCTTGCCAGACTTGAAACTCCATGCCACCCTCGGTGCCGACTATGCCAAGGGCGATGGTACAATATATGTTCCTGCTGAGGCAGCCTCTGCCTTCAACAAGGATGCTTCCCTGAGCGGTAACGACTATAAGTATGGTCCTCAGAAGAATGAGAACCGACTCTTGACACTCTATGCCAACTACGCCAAGTATTTCGAGAATATCAAGAGCAATGTCGATCTCACCGCAGGTTACGACTATCAGTATTGGAAGAGTTCTACTCCAGAATATTTCACTAAGAGTGCGGCAGGCACAGTCCTGTCAACTGTGAAGGCATCAGATTATCGTCATGTACTGTTGTCTTACTACGGTCGTGTCAACTATTCATTTGATGGAAAGTACCTCTTGACGGCTACAGTTCGTCGAGATGCTTCTTCCCGCTTCTCCAAGGATAACCGCTGGGGTACTTTCCCATCTGTAGCCTTGGGCTGGACCTTGACACAGGAGCCTTGGTTGAAGGACAGCAAGGTGATCAGCAACTTGAAGCTCCGTGCCAGCTATGGTGTGACAGGTCAGCAGGATGGTATCGGCAACTACAATTACTTGCCAGTCTATACCTCCAGTGTGACAGGTGCCGAGGCTCTCATCAATGGCAACTACATCATGACTTACCGTCCTGAGGCATACGTGGAGAACTTGAAGTGGGAGACCACCACCTCTTGGAACTTCGGTGTCGATTTCGGATTCTTGGGTGGTCGCCTCGGTGGTTCGCTCGACTTCTATACCCGTAAGACCAAGGACCTCTTGGCTTCCGTTCCTACCGCAGCCGGTACCAACTTCTCGAAGAGTATCTTGACCAACGTGGGTAATGTGGATAGCAAGGGTATCGAGTTGACCTTGAATGCGACTCCTATCCAAACCAAGGACTGGGAGTGGAACCTGAGCTACAACTTCACTTGGCAGAACATGAAGGTGAAGAACCTCTCGCTCGTCAAGGGTGGCAACCAGACCAATGTGAAGGTAGGTCCTAGCATCGATGCATATCAGTTCCAGGTACTTTCCGAGGGTTACGAGCCATACATGTTCTATGTATATCATCAGCTCTACGACCCACAGACAGGCAAGCCAATCGAGGGCGCATACGCCGATCTCAATGGCGATGGCGAGATCAATGATGTCGACCTCTATCGCTATCATTCTCCAGCCCCTAAGTACATCATGGGTTTGAGCACCTCTTTGAGATACAAACAGTTTACGCTCGGCATGAGTTTCCGTGCCAATATCGACAACTATGTATATAATGGAATGGGCATGAGCACAGGTGCTTGGGAAACCGTGAGCTACAACAACTCACAGCTCAACAACCTCAACACCAGCTTCCTCAAGACTGGTTTTAAGACTCGTCAGTATCTCTCCGACTACTATGTGGAGAATGCTTCCTTCCTGAAGCTTGACAACTTGAGCCTGAGCTACAATGTGGGTAAAATATGCAAGTGGGCTTCGCTCACCGTATCAGCGATGGTACAGAATGTGTTCACCATCACCGGTTACTCTGGCACCGACCCAGAGGTTCCTAACGGAATGGACAACTCCTTCTATCCACGTCCTCGCACTTACTCATTGAGCCTTGGATTCCAATTTTAAGTGAAGAGTGAAGAATGTTTTCAATCAAACATAAAAACTGATAACAATGAAAATCAAGAATATATTATATACAATGATGATGGGAACAGCGGTGCTGACCTGTGCCACTAGCTGTATTTCCGATCTCGACCAATATCCTCAGACGGAGACTACCTCTAAGGATGTTTATACCAGCCTCGCCAACTATGAGTCTGTGCTGGGCAAGATTTACGCCTCCATGGTGACCAGTGGTCAGGGCAAGGGTGGCGACAACAAAGACATGGAATCAGTCTTGAATAGTGGTAATGGATTCGACTACATGCGTATGTTCATCAACCTCCAGGAGTGTGGTACCGATGAGTTTGCTTCCACTTGGTTGACAGGTGAGCAGACCACAGGCTTGACTTATCTCACTTGGGATGCCAACGATGCCTGGGTATCTGATATGTACTATCGCATCTATTACAACATCGCCCTTTGCAATGAGTTCCTCCGCAATGCCAATGCTGCTAGTTTCACTGGCGAGGATGAGGTGAAGATGAAAGAGTATAAGGCTGAGGTTCGTTTCATGCGTGCCTTGTTCTACTACCACGCCCTCGACCTCTATCGCAATATCCCGATGGTGACGGAGAACGACCCAGTGGGCAGTTTCATTCCTCCTCGCTATACTCCTCAGCAGACATTCGACTATATCGAGAGTGAGTTGAAAGACTGCGTGAACGACTTGCTTCCTGCTTCCACTTGTCCTTACGGTCAGGCTTCCCAGGGCGCAGCCTATACACTCCTTGCCAAACTCTACTTGAACAGTGAGGTTTATACCGGCGTGGCAAAGTATGCCGAGTGCAAGGAGGCTTGCGAGCAGGTGATGAACATGGGCTACTCTTTGGAGAGCGATTACAGCAAACTCTTTAATGCCGATAATGACAAGCGTACCAACGAGATCATCTTCGCTCTGCCAGTATCTGCTACCCATACCGTTAGTTGGGGCTCTTCCACCTATATGGTTTGTGGACAGTTGAGTATGTCGAATGCCAACCAAACTCCTGGTGACTTCGGTGCCACAAGCGGTTGGGGTGAGTTCCGACTTCGTCCAGAGTTTGTGGATAAGTTTGAGGAGAGCGACATCTATTCACAGGGTGAGGATGCCAAGGGAGATGTACGTGCCAAGTTCTTCACCAATGGACAGAGTAAGGACGTGGCAAGCATGACAGATGAGACTACTGGTTACCTGTCAGAGAAGTGGTCCAATAAAAAGGACGATGGCACAGATGCTTCCAATACAGCCAATGATGGTGCCGAGACCGACTATCCACTCTTCCGCTTGTCTGATGTCTATCTGATGTATGCCGAGTGTGTGGCTCGTATCAAGGGAACCAGCTGGGATGATTGGAATGGTGGCACGGATGCCAGCGACCCTGCGGTCATCGCCTCTCGCAAGAAGGGAGCCATCTACTGGATCAATCTCGTCAGAGAGCGTGCCGGAGCATCGGATGTATGGAGCAGTAACTTTGCCGATGATAATGCTCTCCTCCAGTTCATCCTCGATGAGCGAGCTCGTGAACTCTACCATGAGGGCTATCGCCGTACCGACTTGATTCGCTTCGGACAATTCACGACCAACAAATATATCTGGCAATGGAAGGGTGGCACGCACGACGGACAGGCTGTCGATAGTAAGTACAACATCTATCCAATTCCAAATACCGAACTTACCGCAAATCCAAATCTTCATAACGACAACTATTAAGAATAACGACAATGAAAAAGATATTTAGAAACCTAATGATGCTTCTCTGCGCACTCACCGCCTTGGTGAGTTGCGATGAGAGTGGCGACAAGATATACTTGAATGGCTTCGAGGCTTCCGGTTTGATGGCTTCGGCTTCGGATGTCCTCTTGTCAGTTGACAACACCAAGGACATTGTGGTCTCATTTGCATGGAAGAATCCTACTTTGCTCTCTAGCGACGAGACCAAACCTGCTGCTAGTGGTAATTTGCTCACTTATTTGCAAGCATCCACTTCCGAGGATTTTGCCACAACGAAGGATTACACCGTGTCAACTCTCTCCAAGGTTTTCACTGGTGCCGATCTCAATGCACTTGCCAAGGAGTTGCAGATGACTCCAGAGCAGAATGCTCCTGTGTACTTCCGTGTCAAGAGTCAGATGGGTGCCAACCTCGATGCAGCTTATAGCAATGTATGTCAGGTGAACGTTACACCTTATATGATACACATGAATAAGTTGACGCTCGTGGAGAAGGAGGATAAGTCAAAAGTCGTGGATTATCTTTATTCTCCTAATGAAGATGGTATTTATACAGGTTATATGAATGTATCATCTTGGTTGAACTTCTGGGGTAAGGAGAATGATGGCTCCATTTGGGGGAACTCTTCTAAGGAAGGAACCTTCGCTATTGATAATACAGAGACTGCTTGGAGCTGCTGGTTCCCAGAGCCTGCTGGTATCTATTATGCGGTACTTGATACGAAGGCTAAGGAGTGGAAGGCTACTTGGTTGAAGGAACTTCAGCTTAATGGTGAGGCGATGACATACGATGCTCCTAACTATGCTTGGGTGAAGGTCATTACTACATCTGCCGATAATGCCCCTATCTCTATCGCAGCTACAGGTGCAGAATATAATAAGTCAACTGGTACTGTTGATGCCAAGGCTGTAGCCAAGACAATGAACTATACTCTCGCTGATGGCAAGATGACGGATGCAGAGACTGCTGGTAGCGTGAATATTGCAAAGGCTGGTACTTATACCGTTACCGTGAAGGTGGGAGAGAATGGCGAGTTGGCTTACTCTATCGTAGCCGGCGACCAGACTTCTCCAGAGCCAGAGATACATAATACTATCGGAATGTTCTCTAACGATGGAAGTACACTTTATGCTATTTTTGAAAAGGTGAGCGATAACGTTTATTCTTGCACTTATGACTTGAAGAATAAATGGAATATGCGTTTCTACTATGTTGGTGATGGTGTTGCAGACAAGCAAGTTTGCTATGGGGCGGCTCCAACTAGTGATGGTCAGTTCACTCTTTATAAGGAAACTACAACGGAAAAAGATAAATTCCAAGGATGGGACATCTGGTTGAATGATGATGTGGATGGAAAGGAGAAAGTGACCATCACCATTGACCTCAACACCATGACATGGAAGTATGAATAATTAATAAGATAAATAGCAATGAAAAATATATTAGGTAAAGCAATGTTGCTGGCTTCAGCACTCTTGTTCTCTATCACGGGAACCAGTTGCAGCAACGATGATAACACGACTCCTGAAAAGGAGAAAACTTACGATATGAGTGGTTTCGCCAAGGGAGCCGATGTCAGTTGGCTCACTGAGATGGAGGGCGATGGTGTCAACTTCTATAGCGCCAGTGGCAAGAAGCAAGAGTGCTTGTCTTTGCTTCGTGACCTCGGTGTCAACTCCATCCGCCTTCGTGTTTGGGTAAATCCAGATGGCGGTTTGTGCAACAAGAACGATGTCGTGGCCAAGGCTTGGCGAGCACAGCAGTTGGGCTTCCGCCTCATGATCGACTTCCATTACTCTGATACTTGGGCAGACCCTGCTCATCAGACAGTACCTGCCGCTTGGCAAGGTTATACTTTCGAGCAGATGAAGCAAGCCGTATCTAGTCATACTACCGAGGTGTTGACTGCCTTGAAGGATAGAGGTGTCAGCAACGTGGAGTGGGTACAGGTAGGAAACGAGACTCGTGACGGTATGCTTTGGAACGATGATGACGTGAGTGTCACAGGTCGTTGCTCCAAGAACGCTTCCAACTTCTCTGCCTACATCTCCGCAGGTTATGATGCTGTCAAGGCTGTTTATCCACAGGCTAAGGTCATCGTGCATATCGACGAGGGCAACAACCTCGGTCGCTACACTTGGATCTTCGATGAGTTGAAGAACCACGGCGGCAAGTGGGATGTCATCGGTATGTCGCTCTATCCTGAGGACAGTAACTGGACCGAGTTGACAGACAACTGTCTCGCCAACATCAAAACCTTGTCAGACAAGTATAACTGCGATGTGGTTATCTCCGAGATTGGTATGAATTGGGATTCCGATCAGGCAGCCCCAATGATGAAGAAGATGGTGGATGGTTGCAAGGCCATCTCTACCTGCGAGGGTATCTTCTATTGGGAACCAGAGGTATATAACGACTGGAAACCTGCCAACTATACCACATTGGGATGGGGTGCTTACCAGAAGGGAGCCTTCGACAAGAGTGGCAAGCCAACAGCCGTATTCGATGCCTTCAAGTAAGGAATGTGCTAAAGACATTATACATTATTTATATATATATAGTAATGATAGGACAAAAGAAATTGACATTGGCGACTTTCGCCTTGGCTCTCTCTGCGATGACCATGGCGCAAAGTCGAAAGATTATCAACTTGCCATCGTGGGACTTCTCTCGTGATGGCAAGTCGTGGACACAGGTGCAAGTGCCTCATGACTGGGCTATCGCCGGACCATTCGACAAGAAATGGGACCTCCAGATGGTTGCCATCGAACAGAATGGCGAGAAGGAGAAATCTGAGAAGTCGGGTCGTTCGGGTGCGCTTCCTTGGATAGGCGAGGGCGAGTATCGCATGAACCTCACCTTGCCAAAGGGCTACAAGCGTGCCGTCTTGGTATTCGATGGTGCGTTGAGCGAGCCCA
>ERZ780075.321-NODE-321-length-23822-cov-3.868094_pt1 | contig 23822 bp, 19 predicted proteins | sample MGYA00511839_ERZ780075 | MGnify/ENA primary metagenome ERZ780075 (study PRJEB29588, sample SAMEA2155953) | human gut metagenome | biome: human gut; feature: human-associated habitat; material: faeces | place: Denmark | collected 2008/2010 ...
GGCTCGTCGAACAGCAGAACTTCGGGCTCCATCGCAAGCGCGCGGGCTATTGCGACGCGCTGCTTCTGACCGCCGGAGAGCTGGGAGGGCTTGGCGTTGATGTAGGGCGCCATGCCGACCTTTTCAAGATAATGCAGTGCGGAAGCCTTGGCTTCGGCTCTGGACTTCTTGAGAACCTTCGTCTGACCGATCATGCAGTTCTTGAGAGCGGTCATGTTGTTGAAAAGATTGAACGACTGGAACACCATGCCGACGTGCGAACGGTATGCGCTCGCGCCGCCTTTTATATTGTCGATGTTCGTGCCGTGATAGAGTATCTCGCCGGAGGTCGGAGTCTCAAGGAGGTTTATGCAGCGGAGCAAAGTTGATTTGCCCGAGCCGGACGCGCCGATGATGCTCGTGACATCGCCTGGATTGACCGAAAAGTCAATGTCGCGCAGAACTTCGTGGCTGCCGAAGGTCTTTGAAAGATGATTTATCTGTAAAATAGGCTCTGACATTATCTTCCCTCTTTCTTCTTGGCCTTTTTGACAAATGTGTACATTCCGCTGGTGTGGGCGAGAGTGTCGGTGGTCGAGAGATCGAAGTTCTCCGGACCGTCAAGCTTCTTCTCCCACAGTCTGAGGATAAGCGAGCAGATGACCGTCATTATCAGGTAGATAGTCAGCGTTATAACTGCCGACGGGAAGTAGACATACTTTGCGCCGACGATAGCCTTGTGAGCCGCGAAGAGCTCGGCGTAGCCGATAACGAACATGACGGAAGTATCCTTGATGTTGATTATGAGGTTGTTGCCTATCTGCGGGATGATATTGCGTATGGTCTGCGGAAGAATGACATAGAGCATGGTCTTGAAGTGGTTCATGCCTATGGACATTGCGCCCTCCGTTTGACCGACGTCTATCGACATTATACCGCCGCGGACGGTCTCTGCCATATATGCTCCGGTGTTGATGGAGACAACGAGATATGCCGCGAAAGTCGGTTCAAGGTTTATCGCACCGTTCGAGAAGTAGGGCAGGGCGTAGAAGATGAATATCGCCTGGATTATCATCGGCGTGCCTCTGAAAACTTCGACGTAGATACGCACTATAGCCTTGACTATGCCGAGGATGACCCGCTTTACGATATTGTCTTTTTTGCCGCACGGAATAGTCTGGATTATTCCGCAGACAAGGCCGATGAGGCAGCCTATGATTGTCGCTATAACAGCGAGCTCTATTGTCTTGAGCGCACCGGTCAGATACTGCATTGAGCTATCGCTCCAGCACTGGACTATGTCGCTCCACAGCTCGGCAAGCTTGTTCATATCTTGTTATCTCCGTTCTGATTATTGTTGATTACTTTGAAAGGGGCTGAATCTTGGTAGCCTCGTTCATGATTTTGTTGAAGTCGTCTGCGGTCATGCCTGCAAGGGCGGAGTTGATCTTGTCCTTGAGCTCGGTGTTGCCCTTCTTGACAGAGATGCCGATGTTGATGTCGCCCTCGTCAACCTTGAAAGCATTTTCGGGGAGGTCGAGGATCTTCAGATCGCTGTAAGCGATGAGCGCACCCTGAGCGGTGGGCATATCGGTGCAGATGAAGTCGACAGCGCCGGTCTCAAGAGCCATGAGCATTGAGGGGGCGGTCTCCTGTGCGGTCTGGATAAGAGCACCGTTTATCTGCGGAAGGCAGGTGGTATACCAAATGGTTCCGAGCTGGGAGGTGCACTTTGCACCTGCGAGGTCAGCAAGGGAGGTAGCGTTTGCATACTTGCTGTTCTGCTTTGTCATGCAGACGATGCTCGCATAGAGGTAGGGACCTGCGAAATCGACCTGCTGCATACGCTCTTCGGTCATCGACTGACCTGCGATAACGGCGTCAACCTTGCCGGTCTGGACTGCAGGAACAAGTGAATCCCAGTCAAGGCGGACAACTTCAAGCTTCCAGCCGTTTGCTTCGCATATCTTCTTAGCCATCATGATATCGTATCCGTTGGCGTAGTCGCTGGAATCCTTTATCGGGACAGCGCCGTTGGAATCATCGCTCTGAGTCCAGTTGTAGGGAGCGTATGCGCACTCCATGGCAACGGTCAGAACGCCGTCTTCAACGCCGGTCTTGGCACTTTCGGTTTTCGTGCCGCAGCCTGCAAATAATACTGCGCACATGGCGATAGCCAGAATGGCGGCCACAATTCTCTTCGTTCTGTTCATTAGTACCATCTCCTGGAAAAAATTAAATAAGCCTGCGACCCGAAGAGGTATCACAGGCTTTGTATATGCTGCTATATGTGCAGAAAAACCGATGATAGCGCTCCACATAAGTCATGTGACAGTCCGTCGCCTGTTCGGCGAGGGCCCAGCGTTACAGCGGCGGCAACCGCGGTATCACTTCGGCGAACTTGCCTTTCTCCAGCTGCCGCTTGCCGGCGTTGCTGCTGGATACTCTTCTTGTTCGCATCCTCTATCAAGTGCTGTCTTAAATTGTCTGTATTATAGCATTGCATTTTCGGCGTGTCAACAGTTTAACGGGCGTTTTCGGTAAAAACGTCGGATTTAACAGCCTTTTGCGCCGTAACTTTTCATTTATTGGTGATTGTGCAAGTAAATTTGCCTAAATTCAAAGGCAGGGAACGGTTTTCACCGCGCCCTGCCGTAAAGAATCAGGCTTATTTTTTCAGATCGGAGTATGTCTCTTTCTGCACGACGTCGTGCGCGCCGCCCTCAACAATGCTCGTTGCGGAGACAAGGGTCAGCTTCGCTTTCTGCTGCAGCTCGGGGATGGTGAGCGCGCCGCAGTTGCACATGGTGGACTTTACCTTGCTCAGCGAGAGCGTGACATTGTCCTTGAGGCTGCCGGCGTAGGGGACATAGGAGTCAACGCCCTCCTCGAACGACAGCTTCTTGTCGCCGCCGAGGTCGTAGCGCTGCCAGTTCCTTGCGCGGTTGGAGCCCTCGCCCCAGTACTCTTTGTAGTAAGTGCCCTTGAGCGAAATCTTGTTTGTCGGGCTCTCATCAAAGCGCGCGAAGTAGCGGCCAAGCATCAGGAAGTCCGCGCCCATTGCAAGCGCGAGGGTCATATGGTGGTCGTAGACGATGCCGCCGTCGGAGCAGACGGGGATATATACGCCCGTTCTCTCGAAATATTCGTCTCTTGCCTTGCAGACATCGATAAGAGCCGATGCCTGACCTCTGCCGATACCCTTTGTCTCGCGGGTGATGCATATCGAGCCGCCGCCGATGCCGACCTTTATGAAGTCCGCACCCGCCTCGGCGAGGAAGAGGAAGCCCTCTCTGTCAACTACGTTGCCCGCGCCGACCTTGACGCTGTCGCCGTAGTGCTCTCTGACCCATGCGAGGGTGCGGAACTGCCACTCCGAGAAGCCCTCGGAGGAGTCGATGCAGAGCACGTCTGCGCCCGCCTCGACAAGTGCGGGAATACGCTCGGCGTAGTCTCTTGTGTTTATACCTGCGCCGACAACATAGCGCTTGTCGGCGTCGAGAAGCTCGTTCGGGTTGTCCTTATGGGCATCATAGTCCTTGCGGAAAACAAAATATCTGAGCTTGCCTTCGGAATCGACTATGGGCAGGGAGTTGAGCTTGTTGTCCCAGATTATATCATTGGCTTCCTTGAGCGTGGTGGTGTCCGGAGCGGTGACGAGCTTTTCGAGGGGAGTCATGAAAGACGAAACTTTCTCGTCTCCGGTCATGCGGCTGACGCGGTAGTCTCTGCTCGTGACTATGCCGACAAGCCTGCCGTTTGCCGAGCCGTCCTCGGTCACGGCGATAGTGGAATGGCCGTTTCTCTCCTTGAGCGCGATGACGTCGTTGAGAGTCGCGTCGGGAGTGATGTTCGAGTCGCTGATGACGAAGCCCGCCTTGAAATTCTTCGCTCTTGCGACCATTGCCGCCTCGTCCTCGATGCTCTGAGAGCCGAAGATGAACGACACGCCGCCCTCCTTTGCGAGCGCCACGGCGAGCTTCTCGCCGGAGACGGACTGCATAATGGCGGAAGTCAGCGGGATGTTGAGTGAAATCGCAGGCTCTTCGCCCTTCTTGTACTTGACAAGGGGCGTCTTGAGCGACACATTCGCGGGCACGCACTCGCTCGACGAATAGCCGGGGACGAGCAGATACTCATTAAAGGTGTGCGATACTTCGTTGAAATAATAAGCCATTTTATTACCTCCGATATTTATAGAAACTCCGCTCGGCAGAAGAAATATTCTCCGAGCGGAATTATTATCTCAGAACAGACCTGTTATTCTGCCGCTTTCGTCAACGTCGATTTTCTCTGCGGCGGGAACCTTAGGCAGCCCTGGCATGGTTAGAATGTCGCCGGTCAGAACGACGATGAATCCCGCGCCCGCGGAGACCTTGACATTTTTCACCGTCACAGTAAAGTGCTCGGGCGCGCCGAGCTTTGTCGGGTCATCCGAAAAGCTGTACTGGGTCTTTGCTATGCATACGGGGCATTTGCTAAAACCGAGAGCTTCAAGCTGGGCTATCTGCTTTTTGGCGTTGGGCATGACGGTTATTCCGTCGCCTCCGTAGACTTTTCTGACAACGGCTTCGATCTTCTCCTCGATCGAAAGTTCATCTTCATAGGCGAAAGTGAAATCGCCTTTTTCCTCTTCGCACAGGCGGACTACTTCGCGCGCGAGCGCTTCGCCGCCCTTGCCGCCCTCGGCCCACACGGTGGAGAGTACGGTGTTGACCCCGAGCTCGCGGCATTTTGCGATGATGAAATCTATCTCGGCGTCGGTGTCGGTCGGGAATCTGTTGACCGCAACGACGCAGGGGAGTTTATAGACATTTTTGATGTTGGAAACATGGCGCAGGAGGTTCGGTATACCTCTTTCGAGCGCGCCGATATCTTCAACCGCAAGCTCCTTTTTGTCGAGCCCGCCGTGCATCTTGAGCGCGCGGACAGTGGCAACAACGACCACCGCGTTGGGCGCAAGTCCCGCCATGCGGCACTTTATATCGAGGAACTTTTCTGCACCGAGATCCGCGCCGAATCCCGCTTCGGTGACGGTATAATCGCCCATCTTGAGCGCCATCTTAGTCGCCATGACGGAGTTGCAGCCGTGCGCTATGTTCGCGAACGGTCCGCCGTGGACGAATGCGGGCGTGCCCTCAAGGGTCTGGACAAGGTTGGGCTTCAAGGCGTCTTTCAAAAGCGCGGTCATCGCGCCGGCCGCCTTGAGCTCGCCGCAGGTCACGGGCTTGTCGTCATAGGTGTAGCCGACGATCATGCGCGAGAGCCTCGCCTTGAGGTCGGTTATCGAGCTTGAAAGACAGAGCACAGCCATTATCTCGCTCGCGACGGTTATGTCGAACCCGTCCTCGCGGGGCATACCGTTCGCCTTGCCGCCCATGCCGTCGACGATAAATCGAAGCTGGCGGTCGTTCATGTCAACGCAGCGTTTCCATGTTATCTTGCGGACATCTATGCCCAGGGCGTTGCCCTGCTGAATGTGGTTGTCGAGCATCGCGGCAAGCAGGTTGTTCGCCGCACCTATCGCGTGAAAGTCGCCGGTAAAGTGGAGATTGATGTCCTCCATGGGAACCACCTGCGCATATCCGCCGCCGGCGGCGCCGCCCTTGACTCCGAAAACCGGGCCGAGGCTCGGCTCGCGCAGGGCGACCGTGACATCCTTGCCTATCCGGCGCAGTCCGTCTGCGAGACCTATCGTCGTCGTGGTCTTGCCCTCGCCCGCGGGGGTCGGGGTTATGGCGGTGACAAGAATCAGCTTTCCGTTTTCCCGCTTCGTCTCCGAGAGCAGGGACAGGTCTATCTTCGCCTTGTAGTTTCCGTATTGCTCGATGTACTTTTCGTCAACATGGGCGCGCTTTGCGATAACGCCGATGTGCTCGGGTTTGCAGCGCTGCGCAATTTCAATGTCGGATAAATAGGCCATGCTCCATTCTCCTTGTCATCACTTAAAATATTTAACAGCCGCTTCAAACATACGAATATTATAATCTCCCGGGACATTTTTGTAAAGACCTTTTCCGATTCTTTCGCTGTGTCCCATTTTTCCGAAGACTCTGCCGTCGGGCGATGTGATGCCCTCGATAGCGCAGACGGAATCGTTGGGGTTGAAATGTATATCGTTTGAAGCGTTGCCGTCAAGATCAACATACTGCGTGGCTATCTGCCCGTTCGCGGCGAGCTTGGCTATGAGCTCGTCGCTTGCGAGGAAACGGCCCTCGCCGTGCGAGATCGGCACGGAATATATGTCACCGACCTGAGTCAGCGCGAGCCACGGCGATTTGTTCGAAGAAATGCGGGTGCGCACTATTCGCGACTGGTGGCGCGCGATGGTGTTGAAGGTGAGCGTCGGGCAACTCTCATCTGTGTCGATTATCTTGCCGTAGGGGACGAGTCCGAGCTTTATCAGCGCCTGGAAGCCGTTGCAGATTCCGCACATGAGTCCGTCCCTGTTTTCGAGCAGATCGGTGACGCCCTCTTTTATCGCGGCGTTTCTGAAGAATGCCGTGATGAACTTTCCGCTGCCGTCCGGCTCGTCGCCGCCGGAGAAGCCGCCGGGGATGAATATCATCTGCGAGGAGCGAAGCTCGTCCGCGAATTTTTCGACGCTGCGGCTGATGCCGTCCGCGCTGAGGTTGTTTATAACAATTATCTCCGGCTCTGCGCCTGCGTCGCGGACTGCCTTTGCGCTGTCGTATTCGCAGTTCGTGCCGGGGAAAGCCGGGATGAGCACGCGCGGCTTTGCGACTTTTATTGCCGGGACTTTGCGCTCTGTCGTCTCATATGAGAAGTTCTCCGCGCCCTTGCCGGCGTTTTTGATATTGCAGCTGTAGACGCTTTCGAGCTTGTTCTCGTATATTCCGAGAAGCTTCGAAAGAGTGATGCTCTCGCCGTTAAGGCTGATGCAGCCGCTGTCATTTGTGTGACCGAGAAGCGTGCCAGTTTCTTCTGCGCCGTCCGCAAGCTCGAGAATGAAGCCCGCGTAGCTGAGTCCGAATATCTTTTCGAGCGTGATATCTTTGCTGTATTCAAAGCCGATGCCGTTGCCGAACGCCATCTTCATGACTGCCTCCGCTATGCCGCCCATGCCGGGGGTGTAGCAGGCGACCGCCTTGCCCGAGCGAAGAAGCCCGGTAACTCGGGAGAACACATCTATTAGCGAGTCGGTCTTCGGCAGACCGTTTTCGTCTTTCTCCGGCGCGATGAAAACAACCTTGTGACCCGCCGATTTGAACTCTGGCGAGACTATTGAAGAGGTCTTTTCCGTCGTCACGGCGAACGAGACGAGGGTCGGCGGGACATCGAGATTTTCAAACGAGCCGCTCATCGAGTCTTTGCCGCCTATCGAGCCGATGCCGAGCTCCATCTGCGCCTTGAACGCGCCGAGGAGCGCCGCCAAAGGCTGACCCCAGCGCTTGCCGTCCCTGCCGGGACGCTCAAAATATTCCTGGAATGTGAGATAAACATCTTTGAACTCTGCGCCCGAGGCGATGAGCTTGCAGACCGATTCTATAACCGCGAGATATGCGCCGTGATAGGGGCTCTGTTCGGTTATAAACGGATTGTAGCCGAACGCCATGAGCGAGCAGTCTTCGGTGTGCTTCTTCTCGACGGATATTTTCTGCACCATCGCCTGAATGGGAGTCAGCTGATTCTTGCCGCCGAACGGCATGAGTACCGTGCCCGCGCCTATCGTTGAATCGAAACGCTCGGAAAGTCCGCGCTTCGAGCATATGTTTAAATCCGATGCAAGCGCCGAGTAGTTCTCCGCAAATGAGCCGGAGATTTCCTTCTCTTTGAGTGCGGGAGCCTCGGGGGTGATGTCTATATGCTTGTCGGCGCCGTTGGAATTCAAAAATTCGCGGCTGATATCGACTATCTTTTTGCCGTTCCAGTTCATGACGAGCCTCGGGTCAGCCTGAACCTTTGCCACGGGCACTGCCTGGAGATTTTCTTTATTCGCCAGCGCGAGGAAAGCGTCAACATTGTGCGGCTCAACAACAACCGCCATGCGCTCCTGGCTCTCGCTTATCGCAAGCTCCGTGCCGTCGAGACCCTCGTATTTTTTCGGCACTGCGTTGAGGTCTATCTCAAGTCCGTCCGCAAGCTCGCCTATAGCTACCGATACGCCGCCCGCGCCGAAGTCGTTGCAGCGTTTTATCATCAGGCAGGCTTCTTTGTTCCTGAAAAGTCTCTGGAGCTTTCGCTCCTCGGGGGCGTTGCCCTTCTGAACCTCCGCGCCGCAGCTCTCGAGCGATTCAACCGTGTGGGACTTCGAAGAGCCCGTCGCTCCGCCGCAGCCGTCGCGTCCGGTCGAGCCGCCGAGCAGGATGACAATGTCTCCGGGAGCGGGTACCTCGCGGCGCACATTCTCCGCGGGCGTTGCCGCTATTACTGCGCCGATTTCCATTCTCTTGGCGGCGTAGCCGGGATGATATATCTCGTCGACTATGCCGGTGGCAAGGCCTATCTGATTGCCGTATGACGAATAGCCCGCCGCCGCAGTCGTGACTATTTTCCTCTGCGTAAGCTTGCCCTTTATCGTCTCGTCAATGGGCTTGAGCGGGTCTGCCGCGCCGGTGACGCGCATCGCGCCGTAGACATAAGAGCGCCCCGAGAGGGGGTCGCGGATAGCGCCGCCGATGCAGGTGGCCGCGCCGCCGAAGGGCTCGATCTCGGTCGGGTGGTTGTGGGTTTCGTTCTTAAATAGCAGCAGCCAATCCTCGTCGCTGCCGTCAACATTGACCTTTATCTTAACAGTGCAGGCGTTTATCTCCTCGGATTCGTCGAGCTTGTCGAGTTTGCCGTGCGCCTTGAGATATTTCACCGCCAAGGTGGCGATATCCATAAGGCATACAGGCTTTGTGCGCCCGAGCTCACGCCTGACTGCCATGTATTCGTCATAGGCGCTTTGGAGCAGCTCATCCTCGAATACCGCGCTGTCGATATGGGTGAGGAACGTGGTGTGGCGGCAGTGATCCGACCAATAGGTGTCTATCATCCTGATTTCGGTCATAGTAGGGTCACGGCGCTCCGATTTGAAATAATCCTGGCAGAATTTGATATCGTCTGTATCCATGGCGAGGCCGTAGCGGCTCACAAAATCCGCAAGGCCGTCGCTGTCAAGCGCGGTGAAGCCGTCAAGGGTCGCAACGCCGGAGGGGATATCATACTTTATCTCCAATGTATCGGGCTTCTCGAGGCTTGCTTCACGGGCTTCAACGGGGTTGATGACATATTTCTTTATCGCCTCAAGCTCGGCGGGGGCAACGCTGCCGTAGAGCATATAGACCTTTGCCGTGCGTATGAGCGGGCGGTCGCCCTGCGAGATGAGCTGGATGCACTGTGCCGCGGAATCCGCACGCTGGTCAAACTGACCGGGAAGATATTCGACGGCGAAGCAGGCCGCGGAGTCATCCTCAAGCTCGTAATATGTGATATCAAGCTGCGGCTCGGAGAAGACCGTGCCGACAGAGTAATCGAACAGCTCCTCGGTGATATTCTGAGCGTCGTAGCGGTTGATGACACGCACGTCGGTCACGCTCTTTATCTGCAAAAGCGAGTTGATATCCGAGAGCAGCGCTCTTGCCTCGGCGGCAAGCTCTTTTTTCTTCTCGGTGAATATACGATAGACCATGTTATTTGCCCTCCCTTGCTTTGAGCGCTCTCGTTCCGATATCCTTGCGGTAATATGCGTTTTTGAAGCTGATCTTTTTAACTTTTTCATATGCGGCGGCTATTGTGCCCTCAAGCGTCGGCTCGACCGCCGTAACGCCGAGCACCCGCCCGCCTGCGGTCAGGAGCTTATCGCCACTGAGCTTTGCGCCCGCAATGTATACGCTGCTTTTAACGGCGGGGTCAATTTCAAGCTCAAACCCGCTCTCGTATTTCTGCGGGTAGCCGCTCGATGCCATAATAACGCAGGCGGCAGAGGCGTTTTTGAATTTTACCTCGGTCTTGCTGAGAGTGCCGTCGGTCACGGCTCGCATCACGGTGAAAAGGTCGCTCTCGAGCAGCGGCAGCACCACTTGGGTCTCCGGGTCGCCGAAACGGCAGTTGTATTCAATGACCTTGGGGCCGCTCTCGGTCAGCATAAGCCCGAAATAAAGGCAGCCCTTGAAGGTGCGTCCCTCGGCTTTCATCGCCTTTATTGTCGGGATAAATATCTCTTTCATGCATCTCTCGGCGATGTCGGCTGTATAATACGGATTCGGGGCAACCGTGCCCATACCGCCCGTATTCAGCCCCTTGTCGCCGTCAAGCGCACGCTTGTGATCCATTGAGGATACCATCGGTATCAGCGTTTCTCCGTCGGTAAACGACAGCACCGATACCTCAGGGCCGCTCAAAAATTCTTCTATCACGACTCTTGCGCCGCTCTCACCGAAAACTCTGTCGCTCATCATCGAGCGCACGGCGGCTTTCGCATCTTCGCGGGTCTCGGCTATTATAACGCCCTTGCCGAGCGCAAGTCCGTCCGCCTTGATGACCGTCGGAACGGGCGCAGTCTCAAGATAGGCAAGCGCCGCCGACTCATCGTCAAATACCTCGTATGCGGCGGTGGGAATGCCGTATTTCTTCATCAGATTCTTTGAGAATACTTTGCTGCCCTCGATTATCGCCGCCCTTTTGTCGGGGCCGAAGCAGGGGATGCCCGCTGCGGTCAGCTCATCTACCGCGCCGAGGCAGAGGGGGTCGTCGGGGGCGACAACGGCGTAGTCTATTTTATTCTCAACGGCGAATTTCACCTGAGCGGCTATATCCTTTGCGCCGATATCGACGCAGACCGCGTCGCTCGCAATGCCGCAGCTGCCCTGCAGGGCGTAAAGCTCGGTTATTTCGCTGCTCTCACGCAGCTTTTTGATTATGGCGTGCTCGCGGCCTCCGCCGCCGATTACCATTACTTTCATTTGCAAAACTCCCTATCAGTGATGGAAAAGTCTCATGCCGGTGAATGCCATTGCCATGCCGTATTTGTTGCAGCAGTCGATAACGAGATCGTCGCGGATCGACCCGCCAGGCTCGGCAATGTAGGTGACGCCGCTCTTGCGGGCGCGCTCGATATTGTCGCTGAACGGGAAGAATGCGTCGGAGCCGAGCGACACGCCCGATATGCCTGAGAGATATTCGCGGATATCCTCGTCGGTGAGGGGAGCGGGTCTCTCGGTGAAGTATTTCTGCCAGACTCCGTCGGCGCAGACATCCTCCTCGTTGCGGTTGATGTAGCCGTCTATGATGTTATCGCGGTCGGGGCGCTTGATATCGTCCCTAAACGGGAGTGAGAGCACCTTATCGCACTGGCGCAGAAACCATGTATCCGCCTTTGAGCCTGCGAGGCGGGTGCAGTGAACTCTTGACTGTTGACCAGCGCCGACGCCGATAGCCTGACCGTCGTAGGCATAGCAGACGGAGTTTGACTGTGTATATTTAAGAGTGATGAGCGAGATTATAAGGTCACGCTTTGCGCTCTCGGGGATATTCTTATTCTCGGTGACGACATTTGAGAGCAGAGCCTCATCTATTTTGAAGTTATTCCTGCCTTGCTCGAAGGTGATGCCGTAGACCTGCTTGCGCTCGATCTCCTCGGGGATATAATCGGGGTCGATCTCGACTATATTATAGCTGCCCTTGCGCTTTGATTTGAGTATCTCAAGAGCCTCGGGCTCGTAGCCGGGGGCGATGATGCCGTCGGAGACCTCGCGCTTGATAAGCTCGGCGGTCTTGACGTCGCACACGTCCGAGAGAGCGACCCAGTCGCCGAACGAGCACATACGGTCGGTGCCCCTTGCCCTTGCGTAGGCGCAGGCGAGCGGGGAGTCGTCCAGACCCTCGATATCGTCGACGAAGCAGGCTTTTTTGAGCTTATCGCTCAGCGGGATGCCCACTGCGGCGCTCGTGGGGCTGACATGTTTGAACGAGGTGACTGCGGGCAGCCCGAGGGCGGCTTTCAGCTCCTTCACAAGCTGCCAGGAGTTGAAGGCGTCAAGGAAATTGATATAGCCGGGCTTGCCGTTAAGTATTTTTATCGGCAGCTCGGAGCCGTCTGCCATATATATTTTTGCGGGCTTCTGATTGGGGTTGCAGCCGTATTTCAGCTCGAATTCTTTCATTTTTGACCTCCTCAGCGGTTTTTATTTATCAGCTTGTCGGTGTATTCGCCGCTGCCGATATCGGTGTAGCGGACGTAAAGCGAGATCTTGTTCTCTTCATTGAGGCTGTCCCAAAGCTCGGCGGCAAATCCGTCGATATCGTCGGGAATGGCTATGCGTTCGGGCTCGCCGCAGAAGGTGGGCAGCGGGTCGCCGTCGCAGATATAGGTGTGGATGAAGTGGCCGAGCCCCGCCTTTGAGGGGTAAGCGTAGGTGTAGCGGCAGCAGTCCGAGCCGTCGGGGTCAATGCTTTTGAGGATGCTCATCTCGTAGTCGAAGCCGCCGTCTAAATGAAGAATGCCGCTTATCCTCGGGGTGAAATTCGGTGAATCGGGCTCGAAGCAGCGGGTAGCGAGCGCCTCGGAGAAGCTCTTGCCCTCTGCCATCAGGTCACAGACCGTGTCGGTCTGGTCGCCGTTCGTGACCACGAGGTCCCCGCCGTTCTCGCGCACGGCGTTATAGATTATCAGCGAGGGATCCTCGACCTTGGAAGAGTCAAAAGGCTCGGTTCTGACGGTCGCGCCGTCCTTAATAAAGATGCGGTTGCGGCTGTTTTGGCTTCTGCCCATTATGAAATAGGCGGTCACGGCGTATCTGCCGTTTGCCGAGGTGCCGATGATTATGCCTCTGCCTGCGTAGGCGTTGCCCTTGAGCAGATCGGCAGCGGAATCGGTTTTATATATGTTCATCATCTGTTCTCCTTAATCTTTTCGCATACTTTTTCCGCCGATTTCGGCAGCAGTTACCATTCGGCGTTCTCCATGACCCGCCTCTGGAGCGTTTCGGGTGTGTCGTTTTCCTCAATATAAACGGCCTTCTGCATTATTATCTTGCCGCCGTCGGGTATTTCGTTGACAAAATGCACGGTGGCTCCCGTGACCTTTACGCCGTAATTCAGCGCTGCCTCATGCACCCGAAGCCCGTAGAAGCCCTTGCCGCAAAACGACGGTATCAGCGAGGGGTGCACATTGATTATCCGCTCGGGGTAGAGCTTCACAAAGTTCTCGCTGAGGATGCACATGAAGCCCGCGAGGATTATAAGCTCTATGCCGTTCTCTTTCAGAGCTTTGAGTATATCGGCTTCAAATTCCTCCTGGCTGCGCCCGCGCTTCTCACAAACGCAGGTCGCTATGCCTGCATCCTCGGCGCGCTTGAGGGCGTAGGCGCTCGGGCTGCTCGATATGACGAGCGTTATCTCGCCGCTGTGAAGCGCTCCGCTGCGCTGAGAGTCAATGAGAGCCTGCAAATTCGTGCCGCCGCCCGATACGAGCACGGCGATGGCGACCCTGCTCATATGAGCACCACCTTGTCGGTCGATTTGATTATTTTGCCCAGGATATAAGCGTCAACGCCGTTTGCCTTCAGCGTTTCAACCGCTTTTTCGGCGTCCTCGGCGGCGACTACGGCGCTCATGCCGACGCCCATATTGAATGTATTATACATATCGCGTTCGGGGATGTCGCCCGCCTTTGCGATAAGGTCGAATATCGGCAGCGTGCGGACATCGGCTTTCTTTATCTCAGCCCCGAGGCCGTCGGGAATGCTGCGGGGGATATTCTCATAGAAGCCGCCGCCCGTGATATGCGAAACGCCCTTGACTTTTACCGCTTCAAAGAGCGCCAGCATGGGCTTCACATATATTTTTGTCGGGGTCAGCAGCGCTTCGCCGAGCGACTTGCCGCAAAGCTCGTCGAGAGGGGAGGTGAGGTCGCAATTCTCGACGTCGAATACCTTGCGAACGAGCGAAAAGCCGTTTGAATGCACGCCGCTTGACGGCAGGGCGATAACCGCGTCGCCCTCGCACATGGATTTGTTATCGGGTATCTTCGTTTTATCGACTATGCCTACGGAGAAGCCCGCAAGGTCATATTCGTCGGCGGGGTAGAAGCCCGGCATCTCGGCGGTCTCGCCGCCTATCAGGGCGGCGCCGCTCTGAACGCAGCCCTCGGCAACGCCCGCAACTATCTGAGCTATCCTCTCGGGCACGTTTTTGCCGCAGGCGATGTAATCAAGGAAGAAAAGGGGCTTCGCGCCGCAGCAGATGATGTCGTTGACGCACATTGCGACGCAGTCGATGCCGACCGTGTCATGCTTATCCATAAGGAATGCGAGCTTGAGCTTGGTGCCGACGCCGTCCGTGCCGCTCACGAGGGTCGGGCGCTCCATGCCGTTTGTGTCAAGCTCAAAAAGCCCGCCGAAGCCGCCGACATCGGAGCAAACTCCGCTTGTCAAAGTTCTTGCAATGTGGCTTTTCATAAGCTCAACGGCCTTGTAACCCGCGGTGATATCAACGCCTGCCTCGGCGTAGGACTTTGACTGTGAATTCTTCATGCTTTACTCCTTGTTTTCGGAAATTTTGGTTTCAAAGCGGTTTTTCATCGGCGCCTGCGGTATCTCGGTCGGATACATCCCGTCGAAGCAGGCGGAGCAGTAGCCGCCGCCGTTTATGCCCTTGGCTATCTGCTTGACGCTCTCGATGCTCAGGTAGCCGAGCGAATCAACGCCTATCTTCTTTGCAATCTCGTCCACCGAGTATTTGCAGGCGATGAGATTCTCCCTCGAGTCGATATCCGTGCCGTAGTAGCAGGGGTTGAGGAACGGGGGAGCGGATACCCTCATGTGTATCTCCTTTGCGCCCGCTTCACGCAGGAGCTTCACTATCCTTGCGCTGGTCGTGCCCCTGACTATCGAGTCGTCTATCATAACAACTCTTTTGCCCTTAACGACCTCGGCAATGGGGTTGAGCTTGATTTTGACCTTGTCCTCACGGCTCTTCTGACCCGGAGCTATAAAGGTGCGGCCGATATATTTATTCTTGATGAAGCCTATCTCATAGGGAATGCCCGACTGCTTGGAGTAGCCGAGCGCCGCGTCGAGACCCGAATCCGGCACGCCGATGACGACGTCCGCCTGAACGGGATGCTCGAGGGCGAGAAATGCGCCGGCTCTGAGCCTTGCGGAGTGCACAGAGCAGCCGTCTATGACCGAATCGGGGCGGGCAAAGTAGATATATTCAAACACACAGAGTGCGCCGGGCGCTTTGCCGCAGTGATCCTCAATGGAGCGAACTCCGTTTTTGTCGAATACCACTATCTCGCCGGGTTTAATGTCGCGGATAAATTCTGCTCCCACAGCGTCAAGGGCGCAGCTCTCGGAGGCGACGATGTATCTGCCGTCCTTGGTGATGCCGTAGCACAGGGGGCGAAAGCCGTTCTCATCGCGCACGGCTATCAGCTTCGACGGGGACATGATGACGAGCGAATATGCGCCTTTTATCCTGTCCACCGCGTGATTCACCGCCTGCTCTATCGACGGCGCGGAGAGCCTCTCTTTGGTAATAATGTATGAAATGACCTCGGTGTCGCTGGTCGTGTGGAATATTGAGCCCTCAAGCTCCAGCTCACGGCGCAGCTCGCCCGAATTTATCAGATTGCCGTTGTGGGCGAGTGCCATTTTGCCCTTGATGTGGTTCACCACTATCGGCTGAGCGTTGCTGCGCTCGCTTGAGCCGGTGGTGCCGTAGCGCACATGGCCTATGGCGATGTTGCCCTCGCCGAGACGGTCGATTATATTTGGGGTGAAAACGTCGTTTACAAGCCCCGTGTCTTTATAATCGGTAAAAACACCGTCGTCGTTGACCACTATTCCGCAGGATTCCTGACCCCTGTGCTGCAAGGCGAAGAGGCCGTAATAGGTGGTGCTTGCAACGTCGTTTGTTTCACCCGAAAAAACGCCGAAAACTCCGCATTCTTCTCTCAAATTGCTCATTATATCCTCCGATTCAGTCGCCGAATACTCTCTTCATCATCTCGTTGTAAGCGTCCTCAACTCCGCCCATGTCGCGGCGGAAGCGATCCTTGTCGAGCTTCTCACCCGTGGTTGCGTCCCAGAAGCGGCAGGTGTCGGGCGATATCTCGTCCGCAAGCACTATTTTGCCGTCGGGCAGCCTGCCGAATTCGAGCTTGAAGTCAACGAGCTTCACGTTGAGCGAGAGGAAATATTCCTTGAGAACGTCGTTGACCTTGAAGGCGAGGGCTTTGATTGTCTCGATCTCCTCCTCGGTGGCGAGGCCGAGGGCGAGGGCGTGATATGAATTGATGAGCGGGTCGTGAAGCTCATCGTTTTTGTATGAGAATTCTATCGTGGGCTTTTTGAATACTATGCCCTCCTCAACGCCGTAGCGCTTTGCGAACGAACCTGCGGAGATATTGCGGATTATGACCTCGAGGGGAACTATCGAGACTTTCTTAACTACCGTCTCACGGTCGTTCAATTCCTCCACATAGTGGGTGGGCACTCCGTGCCGCTCCAGCAGACGGCAGAGGTAATTTGACATCCTGTTGTTGATAACGCCTTTGCCCGCGATGGTGCCCTTTTTGAGGCCGTCGAGAGCCGTGGCGTCGTCCTTGTAGGAGACGATAACAAGGTCGGGGTCGTCGGTGGCGAATACTTTCTTTGCCTTGCCTTCATAGAGCTGAACGGTTTTTTCCATTTTGATTACCTCCGTGGTTGATTTATAATGAATTGATTCTTTTTTCTATATCCGAGTCTTTATCGAGGACCTTCTGAGCGTCCGCTTTCCTCTTGGCTTCGAGCTTTGCGGCAAGCCCGTCATCCGAGAGGCTGAGAATTTCAACGCATAATAAAGCGGCATTGACTGCACCGTCTATGGCGACCGTCGCTACGGGAATTCCCGATGGCATTTGTACGGTCGAGAGCAGTGCGTCAATACCGCCTAAATCTCCTGACTTTATGGGTATACCGATAACCGGCAGGGTGGTGTTTGCAGCTATAGCCCCCGCAAGGTGAGCCGCCATGCCGGCTGCCGCAATTATTGCGCCGAAGCCGTTACGGCGCGCGTCGGCGCTGAATTCCTTTGCCTGTTCGGGTGTGCGGTGCGCCGAAAAGACGTGCGCCTCGTAGGGCACCCCAAAGTCATTGAGCGTAGCCGCAGCTTTCCTGACAACGGGCAGGTCGCTGTCGCTTCCCATGATTATTGCTACTTTCTTCATGTTGTCCTCCTTCCGAAAATAAAAAAGGGCACATTTATCCCGATGAAGGATAAATATGCCCAGACGGTCGGCAGCTTCGGCTTCTCGGTCCACGTGGTGCTCCACTAATCCGTCAGTCCCGAAAAGCTATACTTGTTATACTTGGATTATAACATATCGCCTTGCCCGTGTCAAGGAAAATACGGCTGTCGGTAATGATGAAAAATCTGACGATTTTGTCTGAAAATTCGTAGCCGATTGCCAAAAATCACATTTGTGGTTCCAAAAATGCCGCACAATATTGCGCTTTTGTAACATAGCGTTTTTTTCTCTTATTTTGTCATTAAATTGCTTGCCTTTTGCCGCCGAATGGTCTATAATAAACGAGTATTTATCAAGCAATTTCAATAAAAATTATCCTGCTCTTCGTTTTAACTTGTGCATGATGCGTAAACGCGGGGCGGATAACGGACGGAAGTGAGAAAAATGAAAACGGCTTTGATAATCCTTGCAGCCGTGCTCGGAGTATTCATCCTCCTGCTGTTTTTGATCTGCGGCTTCATATTCAACCAGATAATATGGTATAAACAGATGCCGCTGCCGAAATTTATCGGCAAGCTCGTCGCGGGCAATGAGGCTCCTCAGAGCGACTTCGACAGGGACAGGGACGCCGCGCTGAAAGCGTTTGCGGATTTCCCGATAGAGAAGCTGTCGCTGACCGCCTCGAACGGCGAAACGCTCAGGGGCAGCGTCATAATACCGCCCGTGAGCAACGGCCGACTGCTTATCGCCTGCCACGGAGCGCACAGCTCCGGTGTCGGCGAATTCTGCTTCGATATGCCGTATTTTTACCGTGAGGGCTACACAGTCCTTATGCCGGAGCACAGGGGCTGCGGCGAGAGCGACGGCAAGTTCCTCGGCTACGGCACACATGAATCGGCGGATACTCTGCTCTGGCTCGATTATGCAAGGAAGCGCTTCCCGAATCTTAATGTCTATCTGCACGGCGTTTCAATGGGCGGCGCTACCGTGCTTATGATGAGCGACAAGGTGAGCGACCCCGCAGTCAAGGGCATTATCGCCGACTGCTCCTACACGAGCGCATGGGATGAATTCTCATATCAGCTCAAAACCTCGTTTCACCTGCCTAATTTCCCCGTGTTGCATACCTGCGACCTTATCTGCCGCTTGATATGCGGATATGACTTTAGGGACGCCTCGCCGCTCAGGGCGGTGAGCAATTCAAAGCTCCCGGTGCTTTTCATTCACGGCGCGGCGGACGACTTTGTGCCGCAATTCATGCAGGATGAGCTTTACGCCGCCTGCCCGACCCGCAAGGAGAAGCTGACCGTGGCGGGCGCGGTACATGCCCGCAGCTATTATACCGACCCCAAGGCTTATGAAGCGGCGATCGAGAGATTCGTTGCCGAGTGTGAGAATGACCGTATCATTCAGACGTCATAAGCAGGAAGGAGATACTTATGTCAAATAACGAAATGATGAAAGAGAAACGATACGTCGGCGTCAAAGAAACGGTGCTTTACGGCGTCGCAAACGGCGGCCAGGTCATAGGTTACAACATGGTGCGTATGCAGATGACCTTCTTCCTTGTCACCGTTTTCGGCATACCGAGCGAAGCGGTTGCCACTATGATAATGGTAATGGGCTTCTGGGATGCCTTCAATGACCCGATCATGGGAACCGTGGTTGACCGCACCCGCACAAGGCTCGGCAAGCTGCGCCCGTATCTGCTGTTTGTTCCGATCCCGCTCGGCATAGCCACCGTCGTGTTTTTCGGCGGCGCGGAATTCCTCTCGGGCGTGCAGTCCGATGCGGTCAAGATAGTCTATATGTGCCTGACCTATTTCATATGGGAATTCTTCTATACGATAGGTGATATACCATTCTGGGGCTTGTCGGCGGCAATATCCCCGAACCCGGTGGACAGGTCAAATGCCATTGCCTCCGCGCGCTTCCTCTCAAGCATCATCGGCGGCCTTGTGACCCCGATAATTTCGCTCTTTATCGACCTGAGCAACAAGGGCGTCATAGGGCTGAATATGCGTCAGCTCTTCCTCGTTATGGGTATAGTCGCCGGCTCGCTCGGCATGGGTCTGTTCTCTCTTTCCGGCATATTCTGCCGCGAGCGTGTGGTGCAGAATTCCGATGAACCGAAGGTGCTTGACTGCTTCAGGTTCCTGTTTAAGAATAAGCCGCTCATGCTCATTGTCGGCTCAAGCATTCTCTCAACGATCGAGGGAATAACCGATACCTTTGCTCAGTATTTCTATATTTTCTCGCTCGGTGCGGCAAGCTGGGGCACCATAGTCGGGATTCCAGGCGCAGTATCCGGCTTTGCAGCCTACCCGCTTATGCCGCTGATTGAACGCAGGCTGACCTCAAAGCAGATAGTTATCCGCACCTCGCTGCTCAAGGCGGCGGTCGCCACGGTGATTTTCCTTATCGGCTTGAAATTCTACCGCAAGCCGATGGTCATAGTTCCGCTGCTGATGATCCAGGGCTTCGTTTTCAGTGCGATTTCAAGTATTAAAATGGTCGTGCCCACCAAGATGATCGGCGACACTGTCGATTACATGGAATGGAAAACCGGCGAGAGAAATGAGGGCATGGCGTTCTCGCTGCTGAATTTCATCAGCAAGCTGAACGGCTCGCGGCGCACCGCCATTGCGACGCGTATTATGCCCGTTATAGGCCTTGTCACCGTGGAGCTTGCGGATAATTCGCTTCAGCTTGTCGAGAGCGCGACCGTCAATACACGCTTCTGGCTCTGGGCGCTGATAACCATAATCCCGCCCGTAGTGTCGCTGCTCTCACTGATTCCTTATAAATTCTATGACCTCGAGGGCGAGAAGCTCCGCACCATTCAGGAGGAGATGATGGCTCACCGCGAGGAAAAGTCAAGAGCCGTGTCGCAGAATTCGACCTCCGACTGATCAAAAAAGCCAACGCCCGAAAGGAGAAATATAAATGGAGAATAAATGCCCGAAATGCGGCAGGAAGCTCGGAATATTCGACCTCAAGCAGAACTGCCCCGAGTGCGGCTGCAATATAATGTATTACGATATGGAGAAGCGCCTTGAAGAGGACTCAATAAAGGCCGAAGCCGAGTGGGCAAAGCTAAACAGAACCCTCGATAAAATAACTCCGCAGTTCGTCAAGAATATCAAGGCGAAAAAGGCGGCAAAAAACGCCGACGGAGAATAACCGCATATAATAATTCAAGCCCGACCGTAAAACGATCGGGCTTTGCTTTATGCATATTTCTTTGACCAGGCGAGGGGGGAGAAGAGCATGAACATCGGCACAAGTTCAAGTCTGCCGGCAAGCATATCAAACGAGAGAAGCAGCTTGCCAAGCCCCGAGAAGTCCGCAAAGTTGCCTGCGGGCCCGACCGCTTCAAGGCCGGGGCCGACATTGCTCACGCACGAGAGCACGGCGGTGAAGGACGTCACGAGATCCCTGCCTTCAAAGCAGAGCAGCAAGGTAGAGACTGCGATAAGAAACATCTCCGCCGCAAAGTAGACGAAAACGCTCTTGACCACCGATTCGTCCACACTGTGGTGATCGATCTTGACCGATTCGACTCTCCTGGGGTTGGCGGCTTTTCTGACCTCGCGCACGCTTCCCTTGGTGAGGATTATAATACGCGATACCTTGAGGCCGCCGCCGGTCGAGCCGGCACAGGCGCCGCAGAACATCAGCAGCACAATGACCGCCTTTGACAGCACGGGCCACATGTCGAAATTCGTTGTCGAGAAGCCCGTTGTTGTGATTATCGAAGAGACCTGGAAAAATGCGTATCTGAAGGATTCGCCGACGGAATGCTTGGTGAGGATAAGGTCGCCCGCGATTATCAGCGACGCGCCGCCGATAACGCCGAGATACCATCTGAGCTCCTCATTTTTAACCGCCTGCTTGCCTTGCTTGATAAGGATAAAATAATAGAGATTGAAGTTGACACCGAAGAGCACCATAAACACCGCTATGACCATCTCGGCATAGAGGCTGTTATAGCCCTCGATGCTTTTGTTGAGCACCGCGAAGCCGCCTGTGCCCGCCGTCGCAAAGGAGTTGACTATGCTGTCAAACAGCGGCATTCCGCCGAGGGCGAGCATGACTATCTCAATGAGAGTCATCACGCAATAGATGCCGTAAAGTATCCTTGCCGAGACGCTGAGCTTTGAGACCAGCTTGCCTACCGTCGGGCCGGGCACCTCGGCGCGCATGACGTGCATCGAGGAGCTGTCGGTCTTGGGCATTATGGCGATGACAAAGACAAGGATGCCCATGCCGCCTATCCAGTGGGTGAAGCTGCGCCAGAAGAGCAGGCTCTTCGGCAGCGCCTCCACATTACGCAGGCAGGTGGAGCCTGTGGTGGTGAAGCCCGAGACCGTCTCAAAGAAGGCGTCGAAAAGATTCGGCATATGGCCGCTGAGCACGAACGGCAGAGCCCCGAAAAGCGACATAAGTATCCATGAGAGCGCCACTATAACGTAGCCGTCGCGCGCGTGCAGAGTGCGGCTCTTGGGTTTCGCCGAGAGCGCCGCAAGGCTGCATACGGTCAGGACGGCAATGGTTATCGCGAATGAGAGAAGCGTGCCGTCCCTGTAAATTATCGAGCCGATGGCGGGGAAGATGAGCAGCGCCGCTTCAACGGCAAGTATCCTGCCGATATTGAATGAAATTGCTCTGTAATTCATAATTTAACCGCTCACCGCCGATCACATAAAGATATCGTGCAGATCCTCGATGATCCTGCCCGCCGTGACGACGATAACGCTGTCGTTGGCTTTCATCACATCGTCGCCGCCGGGGAAGATGATCTTGCCGTTGCGGATTATGCAGCCGATGAGCAAGTTCGGCATCAGCTCGAGCTCCTTAAAGGGAATGTTGAGGTAGCCCGCGTCCTCGGGGACTATGAATTCAGCCGCCTCGACCTTGCCGCCGACGAGCTTATACAGGGTCTGTATCTGTGAATTACCCGCCGAATTGTGAAGCGCGCGGACATATCTTGTGACAAGATTACCTGCGACAATCTGCGGTGAAACGACCGTCTCAAGCCCTATATCGTTGAGGATGGAGTATGAGTGGCGGTTGACCTTGGTGATGACCTTGTTGACACCCTTTGACTCGGCGTACATGGAGACGATTATATTCTCCTCGTCGATGCCGGTGAGGGCTATGAGGGCGTCCTGACCGTCAATGCACTGCTCCTCGAGGATATCCTGGTCGGTGCCGTCACCGTGTATCACGGTCACATCGTCGAGCATATCGGACATGTGACGGCATCGCTCGTCCTTGAGCTCGATGAGCTTGATATTTCTGCCGGTGTCGGAGAGCAGCTTCGCAAGGTAATAGGCTATCCTGCCGCCGCCGACTATCATAACATTCTTTATCTTTTGCTTATAAACGCCGGTCTGCTTCATAAATGAGGACAGCTCGGCTCTTGTGCCGGTGATGCTGATAACGTCGTCGCAGTGCAGCACAAAATCGCCCGAGGGGATAAATACGCTGTCGTTTCTCTGCACGGCGCAGATGATGACCTTGGCCTTGGTCTTTTTACGTATCTCGTGTATCGGCATATCGCAAAGGGGGTTGTCCGAGTGGATTCTGACCCTTGCGATCTCCACTCTGCCGCCGGCGAACGAATCGAGGTTCGCAGCGGAGGGGAAGCGGATTATCCTTGATATTTCGTTGGCGGTCTCGTACTCGGGGTTGACCGTCATGCTGATCCCGAGGTCGTTCCTCAGGAATTGCGACTGACCGGCGTAATCCGGGTTGCGGACTCTGGCAATGGTGTTCTCGGTGCCCATATGCTTCGCAAACAGGCAGCAGAGGATGTTCAGCTCGTCCGAGCCGGTGGCGGCGATAATGAGCTTTGCCTTTGCGGCGCCTGCTTCCTTGAGCACTTCATAGGTAGCGCCGTTGCCGCAAATGCCCATAACGTCGTAGGCGTCCACTGTCGAGGAGACTACGCTGTTGTCGGGGTCGACCACAACGATGTCATGCCCTTCGGTCGAGAGCTGCTTTGTCAGAGTTGAGCCGAGCTTGCCGAGACCGACAATGATAATATACATATCGTTTGTATCTGCCTTTCATTTATCATTAACTGTATGTTGCTTAGTGTCAATCGGTATTATAGACAGGTTGGAATTAAAAGTCAAGGAATAATTTTATATTATTTATTGTCCGCCTTTTTCCACTCTTTTTCAAGGAAAAACAGTGGGATGAGGATGACCGCGCCGACTATTGCGGCTGCGAGGAAAATGTGTGAGGAGGGGACGAGCGCAGGCTCGCCGTAGGCGCTGATATAGGTGGTGTTTGAGTAGCGCTCGGTGACCTCTGCGCCGAGCCTCGGGCCGATTATCATCGGCAGCATGACCGCAAATATCATGCGGATGCCCTGGAAATGCCCGGCCTTGTCCTTTGGCGTCCAGTCGCGGATATTCGCGCCGAGTGCGGCGGACATCATCATGTACCCGCTCATGCTGCCATCGTCCTGTATTATCATGCCCATGAGCTTTATTCCGCCGTCATTGGCGGATTCGGCAGCATTTTCAGTGCCTGCGCTTTCAGGCGGAGATGAAACCTGTTGGGGTTCTTCCCTGCCGCAGCCCCATAGAAGCAGCATCAGCACAAGCATTATGGGGAATATCTTCTTCACCTCAGCGCCCTCCTTTCAGCC
>ERZ780075.325-NODE-325-length-23694-cov-3.714709_pt1 | contig 23694 bp, 13 predicted proteins | sample MGYA00511839_ERZ780075 | MGnify/ENA primary metagenome ERZ780075 (study PRJEB29588, sample SAMEA2155953) | human gut metagenome | biome: human gut; feature: human-associated habitat; material: faeces | place: Denmark | collected 2008/2010 ...
TATTAGTCTGTTTGTTTAGTTTGCATCTAGATGCACAGACTGAGTTTAGAGTGTATCAGAAGGATACTGAGAAAAGTCGTTATTATATGAGTGCGTCAATTAATGGCACGAAACTCAATGATATTTTGATAACCTCTAGTGCATCTGGCTTTTATATCAAGGAGCATGACTTTAATAAACTATTTACTAACCATTCTTTTACAAAGTCCAAGTTGAAGGTGCACTTCGTAAAGTGTTTTAGCAAAGATTACCTTGTGAAAGACATTCTAGTGGGAAAATTTAATGTGGGAGATATTTGCTTTGTGGGCAATATTTTTGTGTTGGAAAACTCTTATCCGTTTAATGCGGAACTCACAGTGCAGAATCTCTTCAACATTTCCGACTCGACCAAGAACGTTATCAATATTAATTTTACCAAGCAAAAGTTGGCATTTGTGGATATGAATGCCTTGGATACTACCAAACTGAGCAAGTTTGATATCACTTCCGTTTATCCTTCACTTACAATGAAAGTGCCAATGAATATCCGACAGGATGGAAAGGTGTGGAACTTAAAGGGGAATTTACGGTTAGACCTTGGTTCTGTAGAGTTGATAGAGTTTTATCCAAGCAAGTATCTGGATGAGTTTTGCAGACAAACGAAGGTGAAACTGATAGATGTTTATAATGACTATTTGGATAGCTATAAAGCTATCAGATATGATAAGTTAAAGATAGGTACTAAGTATTTTCCTAATCATTTTATTCCTATCATGAAAAATATCTCTATTAAAAACAGCTTTGGTAGTATCAATGGTTCGTTCTTTAAGGGGAATTTTTATATTGACTTGAAGAAAAATAAGCTATATTACGAATAAAAAGTGCGAATTCCGAGCCTTAGTCATTCTTCTTTTCTTTTGAAAGGCATATATTTAATATTAAAAATAGTAAAAACTTTCTCTATGTGAAAAGTTTAGGTTAATTTTGCAACTCAAAAGATATTAATATCATATATGAGTTTAACAAGTATAGTAAGCAACGTCTTCAAACCTCGCCAGAAGGAGTTGGAGAAGTACCTTTATGATGCAGAACATATGCAGCATAAAGTACTCATGCACCTTATCAATAAGGGCAAAAATACAGAATATGGCGTTAAGCATCTACTAAATACGACTGATAGTTACGAGAAATTCGCTAAAAATGTACCTGTCAATTCCTATGAGGAACTGAAAGGGGATATCGACCGTATGCGCCACGGAGAGCAGGATGTTCTCTGGCCTGGAACCGTGAAATGGTATGCTAAGTCGTCTGGTACTACCAATGACAAGAGTAAGTTTATCCCTGTTTCACGAGACGGATTGCATGGTATTCACTATAAAGGTGGATTCGATGCCGTGGCTTATTATCTTCGCAACAATCCGAAAAGCAAGATTTTCGATGGAAAGAGTTTGATACTCGGTGGTAGCCATTCGCCTAACTACAATGTATCTGGCAGTTTGGTCGGCGACTTGAGTGCCATTCTCATCGAGAATATCAATCCTCTTGCCAATATGGTGCGTGTACCTAAGAAGCAAACCGCTCTTCTGAGTGACTTTGAGGTGAAGCGTGATCGCATTGCCCGTGAGACGATGAATAAGAACGTGACTAATATTTCGGGTGTTCCTAGTTGGATGCTCAGCGTATTGGTACGTGTCATGGAACTCTCTGGCAAGAAGCATCTTGAGGAAGTATGGCCTAACTTGGAAGTTTTCTTCCATGGTGGCATAGCATTCACTCCTTATCGCAAGCAGTATGAGCAGCTCATCACTTCGCCAAGTATGCACTATATGGAAACTTATAATGCCAGCGAGGGTTTCTTTGGACTTCAAGACGATCCTAGCGACCCAGCCATGTCGCTCATGATAGACTATGATGTCTTCTATGAGTTTATCCCGATGGATGAGTTTGGTACAGACAATCCTACGATAGTGCCTTTGCAGGGTATCGAGGTGGGCAAGAACTATGCGATGGTCATCACCACTTCTTGCGGCTTGTGGCGTTATCTCATTGGAGATACAGTGATGTTTACAAGCAAGAATCCATATAAGTTTATTATCACTGGACGTACCAAGTACTTCATCAATGCCTTTGGAGAGGAATTGATTATGGACAATGCCGAGAAGGGATTGCACTATGCTTGTGAGAAGACCGGTGCGCAAGTGGCTGAATATACAGCGGCTCCTGTCTATATGGACAGCAATGCCAAGTGCCGTCACCAATGGTTGATAGAGTTCTCTCAGGAACCTGCCAACCTGGATGAGTTTGCCACCTTGCTCGACAAGCGATTGCAGGAAATCAACAGTGACTATGAGGCTAAGCGTTTCCATGATGTGACACTCCAGCATCTGGAGATTGTCAAGGCTCGTCCTAACCTCTTCAATGATTGGCTTAAGAGCAAGGGCAAGTTGGGTGGTCAGCATAAGATACCTCGTCTGAGCAATAGTCGAAAGAATATCGATGAGATGCTACAGATGAACTAATATGAGTATATATATAATAATGTATCATATCTCTTTAATGAGATAAAGCAGAAAGGTAAGTATTCATGAGAAAGTTTTTGAATCGTTTTTCAATGTACAAGATGAAGAGGGAAAACTCGTTGTTGGTTCCTCTCTATCTGCTTGCTTTTCTGTTGCTGGCTTCTTGTGCCAAGATGGGACAGCCTGATGGCGGTTGGTATGATGAGACACCTCCTAAGGTAATCGGAGCAGATCCTGCCGATGGTGGAATCAATGTGAAGAGCAAGAAGGTGAACATCTATTTCGATGAGTTTATCAAACTTGATAACCCTTCAGAGAAGGTGGTCGTGTCTCCTCCACAATTAGAAACACCGGAAATCAAGACGGCAGGCAAGAAAATCACGGTCTCTCTGGTTGATTCCCTGAAGCCGAACACAACTTATACCATCGACTTTTCTGATGCTATCAGTGATAACAATGAGAACAATCCGATGGGTAACTTCACCTATAGTTTTTCTACAGGTGAGGCAATTGATACCCTGGAAGTTTCTGGTTATGTATTGGAGTCGGAAAACTTGGAACCTATCAAGGGTATCTTGGTGGGCTTGTATAGTGACCAAGCCGATTCTGCCTTCAAGACGAAGCCAATGCTTCGTGTGAGTCGTACAGATAGTCGTGGTCGCTTTGTCATCAAGGGCATAGCGCCCGGTTCTTATCGTATCTATGCTCTCCAGGATATGGATGGCAACTATATGTTCAATCAGAAAAGCGAGAAATTGGCTTTTTGCCATGACATTATCGTACCATCTTCCAAGCCCGATGTTCGTCAAGATACTACTTGGGTCGATTCCCTTCATATCAAGTCTATCGACCAAGTAAAATATACTCACTTCTTGCCTGATGACATCGTACTGAAGGCTTTCACGGAGATGCAGACCGATCGCTTCTTTCTAAAGTCGGAGCGTAAGGATGCCAACAACTTCTCACTTTTCTTCAGTTACGGCGACTCGATCTTACCAACTATCAAGGGATTGAATTTCGATGAGAAAGATGCTTTCGTCATAGAGCCAACGGAGAAGAAGGATACGGTAACTTATTGGTTGAGAGATACAGCTTTGGTCAACCAAGATACCTTGCGATTGGAATTGGCATATCGCATGACAGATAGTACGGGAATTTTGGTTGATAAACTAGATACCTTGGAATTGTTGTCCAAGCAGCCATACGCCAAGCGCAAGAAGCAGTTGGATAAGGAATTGGAGGACTGGACCAAGAAACAAGAGAAACTGAAGAAGAAAGGTGAACCATACGACTCCATTATGCCTGTCAAACCATTGCAGGTACAGGTGGGTGTGTCATCTCAGTTGGATCCCGACAAGAATGTGCGGTTTACCTTCCCTACGCCTTTAGCCAAGGCAGATACATCAGCCATCCACTTGTATGCTAAGCATGATACCCTATGGTATCGAGCGGCATTTGACTTCCAGCCGATAGCCAATCGAAATAGGGAATATGAATTGAGAGGAGAGTGGCGACCAGACATCGAATATAGTTTGGAAGTGGATTCCGCAGCCTTCCAAGACATCTATGGATTGGCATCGAAAGCCATCAAGCAAGGATTTAAGGTATCATCGCTCGATGAATATGGCACGCTCTTGGTCAACATCACCAGTTTGGAGGATGAGCCATTGCTCGTACAGTTGCTCAATGCACAAGACCAAGTTATCAAGGAAGTGAAGGTTTCCAATGGTGTAGCTGAGTTCTACTATCTGAAGCCAGAGAAGTACTACATGCGCTTGATAGTGGATAAGAACAATAATGGCAAGTGGGATACGGGCGATTACGATAAAGACCAGCAAGCAGAGGATGTATATTATTATCCTAACTTCATAGAGTGCAAGGCTAAGTGGGACATCACAGAGTCTTGGGACCCTAAGAGTACGCCTTTGTCTCGTCAGAAGCCTGCTGCCATCACCAAGCAGAAGCCTGACAAGGAGAAGAAAGTTAAGAACCAGAATGAGCAGCGTGCCAAGAAACTTGGCATACAGTACATTCCTAAATTATAAGAGTTATGAAAAGAATCAAGTCATTGTGGATAGCAGTTTTACTGCTGATGGTCAGCACTACGGTGTCGGCTCAGTGTACTTTCCGTAATACGGCTTTCAAGTCGGGTGAGTTTCTCACTTATAACTTGTACTACAACTGGAAGTTTGTATGGGTCAAGGCGGGTACAGCCAGTATGTCTATCGTTCAGACCACCAAGAATGGCAGGCCTGCTTATCGTACGTCTCTAGTGACACGTGGCAACAAGAAGGTGGATGATTTCTTCGTGCTTCGTGATACGCTGCTTTGCTATGTGGGTACCGATATGGCACCTATCTATTTCAGAAAGGGTGCTCGTGAAGGCAAGCGATACACAGTAGATGAGGATTTCTATAGCTATTCTGGCGGAAAATGCCATGTAAAGATGCATCGTAAAAAGCATGATGGAACCCAACATTGGAAGAATGTCAGCTACGATGACTGTGTGTATGATATGTTGAGCATTTTCCTCCGTGCCCGTAGTTTCGACCCTACCAACTGGAAGAAGGGATATGTAGTCAAGTTCCCTATCGTGGATGGCAAGAATCGTACTCCAGCCCAAATCAAGTTCTCCGGAAAGGAAACCATCAAGGCGGACAATGGCATCAAGTATCGCTGTTTGCGCCTTTCCTATATGGAGTATGAGGATGGCAAGTACAAGCGAATCGTGGATTTCTACGTTACCGATGACGACAACCATGTGCCAGTGCGCTTGGATATGTTCTTGAAATTTGGTAGTGCCAAGGCATTCTTGATTGGCATGAAGGGAGTAAGAAACCCTGTTAGTTCACAGGTGAAATAAACTTACGAAATTTTATATCGTGTGCAGCCTTGTTTTATTTCGAAATAGAGCAAGGCTGTACTTTTATTTGGCCAATGGACAAGTCTCCATTGTAGAGAGTGAAGATAAGAAGAGAATGGACAAAGCTAGTTTCGAACAATTATTTAGGGACAACTATGGCAAAGCCTACTATCTTGCCTTGCGCATCTTGCATGATGACGAGGCAAGCAAGGATGTTGTTGCTGATGCTTTCGAACTGGTTTGGCGTCGATTGCAAGATAGCGACGTGGACAAGTTGTCTTCTTATCTCTTGACGGCGGTGAAAAATGTCTGTCTCGACTATATCCGAAAGCAAAATATCCGTAATCGATATGTACAGGCGAGTGTACAGGCAGTAGGCAAGCAGAGTTTCAATCCCGAAGAGGTGGATTTGCATGAAGAGAAGATACAAACCATCATGCGTTCCTTGGACAAGTTGACTCCACGTACCCAGCAGATAGTGACGATGTGCTATGTACAGCGTAAGAAATATCGGGAAGTAGCCGAGGAGTTGGGCATCAGTGAAAGTGCGGTCAAGAAGCACATCATGCAAGCCCTGAGTTACATGCGGCAAAAGTTTAAAGCTCATTAGTTTTACCAAACTTAACGTATTGTAACTAATTATAAAGAAAATAAGGTGTCGTATTTTCAAGTAAGTTCGTTTTATAAATACTAAAAAGAAACGATGAAAGATCAGAATATTCAACAACAAGTCTTAGACAGTCTCGATGGTCCCATGTGTCAGGAAGATTGTTTGGAAGCACTGCTCAGAGATGAGGAGGGCATGGATTTCTTGTGCGATATCAACGATCTGGATGAGGCGGTCAATCGGAAGCAGGGGCTTTCTCCTGATATAGATGCAGCTTGGAGTCAATTTGAAAAGACGCATCTCTTTGCGGAAACAACTCTGCAAGAAGAAACTGATGAAGAGGAGGAAGGGAAGTCGTATGCTAAGTGGCATCGTCTCTTCAATTATGTGATGGCTGGAGCAGCCGCAGTAGCCTTGTTGTTAGTCTTGTTGGGTAGAAATGAGACGCAAGATGTAGTTCGACAGGTAGCTGTTGCCCCGGATTCTGTTTCTACTAATGTTTCGGCTCCCATTGTTATCAAGCAGAAAGACAGTCGTACCCATATCGTTTATAATATGATAACGATAGCGGCTGGAGAGCAGAAGAACGTCACCTTGCCTGATGGCACGGAAGTATATCTCAATGCAAAGAGTGTGTTGAAGTATGCCGAGAATTTTGGCAAGGACAATCGCAATGTGGAGTTTTGTGGCGAGGGTTATTTCAAGGTGCATCATGACGCATCGTTGCCTTTTGTCATCAAAACCCATTCTGTAGCCACCAAGGTGCTGGGTACAGAGTTCAACTTGCGTTGTTATGACAATGAGGATGTGCATGTCACCTTGGTAAGAGGTTCAGTGGAGGTTTCCTTAAATAATAATAAGGTAACGATTACTCCTAATCAGGATGCCTATGTCGAGCATGGCAGTGTGATGGTGCAGAATGTGAATCCCAAGGACTTCACCAGTTGGAAGGACGGCATTTTGTATTTCGACAATGCTTCCCTTCGCACGATATTGCAGCAGTTGGGTAGGGTGTATAATGTGAATGTGGTCTGTCGAGACGAGCAGTTGCTCAACAAGCATTTCCATTATATGTGCAATATGAAGGGTAGCTTGGATGAAGCCTTGAAAATTCTCAATGCCTCTTCAGATATCAATGTGAAGGTGAAAGATAATACGATAGTGATAGAGTAAAATAATGTTGATGTTATCACTTTGTTTGCTTAATTATTGATATTTTATACATAATTCTTACAAAATGAAAGTTTTTTCTTGAAATTTCTATCAATTAGGGTGCCCTGTTTGAAAAATGGCACGTCATAGTGGCATAACTTAATTCTATTAAGAGAGAGTTTGTCAATTTTAATAATATACTAAATATGCTGTTATGAGAAAGAAGAGAATTCTATTATCTACATGCTTAGCATTGATGCTGTCTAGTTACAATGGTACTTATGCCATTGCGCAGACCAATGGTGTGAAGTATGAGCAAGTAATCAATTCAAAGCCGCTTACCACGGTTTTGAAACAGTTGGAAGAGAGATTTAATACTAAGATTGTTTTTTCTTATGAAGATCTTGCGTCTTACAAGGTAAATGCAAAAGTAAAGGCGAATAACCTTACTGATGCATTGAATCAAGTATTGGCAGGACTGCCAGTGTCTTTTACTCAGCATAACGGCTTTATTTCTGTAAAAAAGAGTACCCATTCAAAGGGCTCTGTACCTATGACGAAAATCAACATCAATACTGTAAAAATTAGAGGTAAGGTTGTTGATAGCAAAGGCGAGTCTATTCCTGCTGCTACAATTCAAGTTGCAGGAAAGAAAGGAGTGGGTATTGTAACAGATGAGAATGGATACTTTTCTATTGATTTGGAACAAGGAAAGGGGGAAACTTTGGTTGCCTCTTTTCTGGGTATGAAGACTTCTCCTTATTATGTAAATTGTCGAAAAGACGTAAATGATGTGGTTATTAAGTTGGAGGAGGACAAACAAGTCTTAAATGAAGTCGTAGTCACAGGTTTGTTTAATTATAGACAATCCAGCTTTACGGGTTCCTCTTCTTCCTATACACAGGATGATTTGAAATCGGTAGGTAATCAAAATGTTCTTAAGAGTTTGGCTAACCTAGATCCAGCTTTCTTTGTAGATAATAATACATTGAATGGTTCCAACCCTAACACCTTGGATGATATATCTATCCGTGGAAATTCTTCTTTTTCAGGTCTTCAAGGTGAATATACTGGTAATCCAAATGCTCCATTGTTTATCCTTGATGGATTTGAGTCGACGCAGCAGCAGATTTTTGATTTGGATATGAACAGAGTCAAGTCGGTTACAGTATTGAAAGATGCTGCTGCCAAATCTCTTTATGGCTCTAAGGCTGCCAATGGTGTGGTAGTAGTTGAAACTATCGAACCAGAGACGGGTCGTCTTCGTGTCACTTATAATGGTGATCTCAATATTCAAGCTCCAGATTTGACATCCTATGATTTGTGTAATGCAGCCGAGAAACTTCAGGTGGAGTATAATGCAGGGCGATATACTTCTGCTGATCCAAATTATAACCAATCTCTTCGTGAGCAATATAATGCTATCCAACAAAATATAGCAAGAGGTGTGGATACATATTGGTTGTCTCAACCTTTGCGTACAGGTGTTGGTCAAAAGCACACTGTATATATGGAAGGTGGTGACCAACGAATGAGATATAGTGCCAATGTAAGCTATAATGGCATCAAGGGTGTCATGAAAGGTTCCGATAGAAATACCATTTCTGGAAACGTAAAACTGTCCTATCGTTACAAGGACTTCTTGTTCCGCAACTCTTTGTCTATCACATCCAATAAGGCGGTAGATTCACCTTATGGTTCTTTCTCTGATTATGTATCTGTAAACCCTTATTATTCTCCTTATGACGAGAATGGAAACTTGGTAAAAGTCTTAGGTACTTTTACCCCTGCTGGTTATGGAGCTACAACGCAGGTTTACTATAATCCATTGTATAATGCTTCCATTGGTACTAAGAATCAGTCAAAATATACCGAATATACTGAGAATTTCTATATAGAGTGGAGACCTCTTGAGTCTTTGCGTTTTACTGGACGTATTGGTTATACTTATCAAACTAACAAGCGAGAGGACTTCTATCCTGGTGACCATACTAACTTTGTAGAGTGGACTGGCGACAACTACTATAAGAGAGGTTCTTATAGCATCACTGATGGTGAGAGTCATACTTTGTCATCTGATATTACAGCCTACTATAATGCTCAGTTTGGCAAAAATCTCTTGTTGGCAAATGCTGCTTGGAGTTTGAGCGAAACTTCAACTGATACTCATGGTATGACAGCATGGGGATTCCTTAACAATCATGTCGATCATATTTCTTTTGCCAAGCAGTATGCTGACAATGGCAGACCTTCTGGAAGTGAGGGTACTTCCCGACAAGTTGGTGTAACTGGTGCTGTCAACTACTCTTACGACAATCGATATTTAGCAGATTTATCCATTCGTTTCGATGGTTCATCGGTATATGGTTCCGACAATCGTTGGGGTACATTCTGGTCTGCGGGATTGGGATGGAATCTTCATAATGAAAAGTTTATCAAGAGATTGAAGTTTGTCGATCTCTTTAAAATACGTGGTTCGTATGGTTTGACTGGTAGCCAAAACTTTAATCCTTATCAGGCTAAGGCTACTTATAAGTTCTATGATAATATCAGTTATGACAACATCACCGGTGCTTACTTGATAGCTATGTCTAACAATCAATTAAAATGGCAGCAGACTGGTGACTTGAACCTCGGTTTTGACTTGCAGTTGTTCAAACAACTCAATGTACGTTTTGATGCCTATAAGAGCACTACAAAAGATGCATTGTTGGCGATGACCTTGCCTACATCTACAGGTTTTAGTAGCTATTACGAAAACTTGGGTAATGTAGAAAACAAAGGTTTTGAGGCAACAGTTAACTGGCGTTTTTATCAGAAGGGCAATAATTATTTTTCAGTCAATGCTTCTATAGGTCATAATACGAATAAGGTGACCAAGATTAACGATGCCTTGAAGTCTTTCAACGACAAGGCGCAAGAGGATGCAAACAACAATAATAGCACAGCTCCAGTTATCAGATATGAGGAAGGGCAGTCGATGACGGCTATTTGGGCAGTACGCTCTTTGGGTATTGACCCTACCACAGGACGTGAGTTGTTCTTGAAGAAGGATGGCGTTACTACAACCTATAATTATGATACAAATGATAAGGTAGTGGTAGGAGATAGCAATCCTAAATATCATGGTAACTTTGGATTCAGTGGTGAATATCATGGATTTGGTGCCACATGCTCTTTCAGTTATCGCTTTGGTGGTGACTATTATAACCAAACCTTGGTGGATAGAGTAGAGAATGTAAATGTGGCTTATAATGTAGATCGTCGAGTATTGCATGATACTTGGCAGAATGTAGGTGATATGGCTATTTACAAGCATATTTCTTCTACACCTTCTACAACTTATCCTACTTCAAGATTTGTCGAGAAGTACAATGAACTTCAGTTGGCTTCATTCTCTTGCTACTATGATTTCAAGTATATGAGCTGGTTGAAGCGCATCAAGATGGAACGTCTCAAACTATCTTTCAATATGAGTGATGTTTTCCATATCTCTACGGTCAAGACAGAACGAGGACTTAACTATCCGTATGCTCGCTCGTTCTCATTCTCTTTGGCTGCAACATTCTAATTAAATTCTAAAGATATGATACGTATGAAAATAAGTAATAGTATATATACGTTTTTGTTGGCAATAGGCTTTACTTGCATCTGCAGTTCTTGCAATGATTGGCTTGATGTTCAACCAAAATCACAAGTAGAAGATTCCGAACTGTTTTCGTCTCAGCAGGGTTATAAGGAAGCATTGGCAGGCGTCTATTCTTCTATGGTAAGTGATAATACATACGCCAAGAACCTTACTTTTGGTGCGATTGCTGTGTTGGGACAAGAGTGGACGTCCTTTCCTACAGCTGCGTATGAAGATATTGCTAAGTTTGATTATACAACGACCTATTCTAAGTCGTTGATAGAAGGTATTTGGACTACTAATTATAATGGTATTGTCAATGTCAACAATTTGCTTTCGCATATAGACGGAAGTAGAAAGTTGTTCTCGGGTGACAATTATAGTGTTATCAAGGGTGAGGCCTTGGCGTTGAGAGCTTTTCTGCATTTCGACTTGTTGAGATGTTTCGGTGTCAGCTATGCTCAATCTCCCAACAAACCTTCCATTCCTTATTGCACGACAATGTCGTATAGAGTTTCTCCGCAGTTGACTGTAAAGGAGGTGGCAGAAAAGGTAATTGCTGACTTGAAAGATGCTGCCGAATTGCTCAAGAATACCGACCCGATTGTCACAGGGAAAGAAATCACGGAGTTGGACGACAATGGTTATCTTAAAAACCGTCAAGTACACCTTAATTATTATGCCGTACGCGGTTTGATGGCAAGAGTGTATATGTGGATGGAAAACTATAGTGAGGCAGAGAAAGCTGCCGAGGAAGTGATTTCTTCAGAAGCTTTTTCTTGGGCAACTGTGGATAAGTTGAGCAAAGGTGAGGATAATAGCTTTGCTACAGAACAGTTGTTTGGACTCAATGATGATTTGATGTCAACTATTTCAGATTATTATTTCAACCCTGAGCTGAGTACAAGTAGTTTCTCTATCGATCAACGTACATTGTTGGATTACTATGACCAAGAGACGAGTGACTATCGCTATTTGTATCTCTTCCAGTCGGGGGTAGGTGAGTTGGCAGACTATCGTTTCTCCACTAAGTTTACCGAAAGTTCTGGTGATGATTCTTACTATACCAAGAAACTCCCAATGATCAGATTGAGTGAGATGTATCTGATATTGGCTGAATGCCAATATCGCAATGGTGGCGATGCACTTACTACAATCAATGAATTGCGTACAGCACGTAATATCGTGACTCCTCTGAATGATTTGTCTGAGGATTTCTATGGATGGCTTGTCAAGGAATATAGAAGAGAGTTCTTGGGTGAAGGACAGTTGTTCTTCCTTTACAAGAGATTGAATCGACCTTCTATTTTGGGAACGGATGCTGATGTCATAGCTCAAAAGGCTTATACATTCCCATTGCCTATTTCTGAGACTGATGCTTCTCGGCGTGAAGATAATAGATAAAGAATCTAAAAAGGAATAAAGATGAAGAAAAAATATATCATAAAAGCCCTAGCTGTGCTTTTTGGCTTTGCTGCGATGCTATCGGGCTGCAGCAAGAATGAGTATCCTGAGTTTGATACCAATTATGCTTCTTTGGCAATTTGGTTTGGTACTGAGTATGTTCCACAAGATAGCATTACTTATAACTACTCTTATGCCTTGGGCGAGAAAACGGTGCATTTTTATGCTCGTACCATAGGTGCGTTGTCCGACCATGATCGTTCTTTCCAATTGGAAGCGTTCGATGGCGATTTGGATGAAGCACAAGGTAGTTATTCTCTTGGTGAATATACGATTAAGGCGGGTGAGTCGCTTGCTCAATTTGATATTACCTTCGACACATCCAAACTGAAAAATTCCCTGGCTTTCACCCAAAAAGATGGACATTTGAAGTTGAGAGTAAAAGCAAATGATGAGTTTAGCGTAGGTGTCAAGGAACTTCAAACTCTGACTATCGTCTTGAAAAACTATTTGAGCAAGCCAGATAATTGGGATGCCGATCAATATCCATTGAGACCTTTGAGTGCCTATTTTGGTGAATATAGCAAGGTGAAATACCAGTTCATGATTCAAGAGTTGAATCTGGTAGATTTCAATATATCTTATAATGCCACGATTTCTTACGATGAAGAGACAAATACTTTGTCTCACAATTACGCCAATTACCTAGTTTCAAAGATGAAGTTGGCTTTGGAGGAGTATAATGCGTCGCATGACACACCTCTTACCGATGAGACAGGCAATATTGTTACATTCTAATAAAATGAGGAAGGAACGTATATGAAAAGAATTCTCAATATGATTACAGGTTTATCCTTGTTGGGAGCAATGACACTTACGTCTTGCTATGATGACAAGGGTAATTATGACTACCATGAGCTGGACAAAGTAGAGATAGACACGGCAGATCTGGGTATCCAGTCTGCTTACGTGATTTCAAGATATGATAAGTTGGAGATTGAGCCAAACATCTATTTCAATGGTAAATTGGTGAATGATGATAACACTGCGCCACTTGATTATGTTTGGACGATTTATTCAGCTCATTCTGGAGCCAATGTGGATAGAACCATTGATACGATAGGACACCAAGCTAAACTTGATGCTGAGATTTCTCGTGTGGCATCTTCTTATAATATATTGCTCACGGTAACCAATCGTGAGGATGGTACTCAGCAATATCTTAAGTTAGGTTGCCAAGTAGAGGAATCTATTACGGCTGGTTGGATGCTGCTGTATGAACCTGCTGATGAACCAGGTAAAACGGATGTGGGATTGGTGGTCAATCCATTGGTTAAGAAAAACATTATTCAAAAGAAGGAATTTTGGAACCTTTATCGTGCTTCCAATGGTGGACAGTCTATGAATGGTCTCCCTGTCAAGATTATGCGTCCTGTAGTAGATTTGCCTAAGGGAACCGATCCAGTGTTTGTTCAGACAGACAAGGATTTCTGTGGATTAAACAATGACACATTTGAGCGTAACCTCAATTGGGAACAGATGTTTTATGAGGCACCATCTACATGGGACTTGTCCTATTATGGAGTGAAGAGCGTTGCTGGTGGTGGTGAGGTTGTGATTAATGACAACAAGCTATATACCTCTAGCTTTACGGGAGTGAGTCGTAATGATTATTTAGGTCAAGCTAAAATCGGAGACTATGGCACTTTGGCTCCTTATGCTAGTGAGGTGAAGAATATGTATTTCGACGCTGTCGTGTATGATAATACTAATGGACAGTTCTTGTGTGTCAATCGTGGTGGTATCAATCTCACTCACTTTGCCTCTCAGGATGAGACTTGTCCTGTGGATGTGAATAATGTGGGGATGCAATATGTGATGAGCGATTGGGGCAGAAACTATCAAGAAGACTTCATCATGGACAAGGATGGCAAACGTTATCTCTTGACTGCCAACTTCAATACCGCCAATTCATCTACCAATAATATAGGTACAGGACTTTACGACATCTCTGAGTCGCCTAATGTGATGAATATGACTTCCATCGCAGCTCCGTTTATGGGTGAGTTCTTGCTCTATGGTGCAGCCAACAATGTGTATTGCCTTCGCTATGCGGCATCTACTGTAGCCACTCCTCTTTGGACAGCACCTGATGCTGACGAGCAAGTCACTTGTGTGAGATTGCAAAAATTCTATCACCGTACCATATTTATGGCGATGATGCCTAATGCCAATACGGTTATGCACGTTGCCACTTGGAATGAGAAGACACAACAAGGCAAACTCTATCAGTTTACAGTTAACCCAGCCAGTGGTGTCATTATGGGCGATCCTTTGGTATATACTGTGCCAGGAAAGGTAAAGGATATGGCTTGGAAATATGTGATGGAACGATAAGAAACAATCAATAAAATAATGAGATAAACAATGAAAAAGATTTCTTTTTTGCTGCTGATGGTAATGATGTGTATTACCATGCAGGTGAATGCACAATCTACTGATGGCATACAGTTCTGTCAAGAAGGAAGCCAGTTTGCTGATGCAGTCAGCAAGGCTAAGGCAGAAAACAAGATGGTGTTTTTGGATTGCTACACCTCTTGGTGTGGTCCTTGCAAGATGATGGCTCGTGACATCTTCTCACAGAAGAAGGTGGGAGATTTTATGAATCCTAAGTTTGTGAGCATCAAGATTGATATGGAGAAAGGTGAGGGACCTGCTTTGACCAAGAAATTCCAAGTAAGTGCTTTCCCTACCTTCATTATCTTCAATTCTGATGGTCAGGAACTCGGTCGTTTCTTGGGTGGAAGCGATGCGGATGGATTTATCGACAGAGTGAAGAAGGCTAGTGTGGATAATGGTTCTGCGGATATGGACAAGCGTTGGGAGAGTGGCGATCGTGACAAGAATTTTCTGATGCAATATCTCACTTCTTTAGGAAACGCTTACAAGAATGAGCGAGCTAATGATGTAGCCGAGGCGTTGCTCGACCCTGTGGCAGATACATTTGCCAAGGATTCCACATCCGCCATGATTTTCATGCGCTATATCAACAATCCATTCAGCAAGGCTTTCGTTTATACTGCTAAGCATCCTGCAGACTTGATTGCAACATTGGGAGATAGACCTGCGGAAATGAAATTGCAGAGTGTATGGCGTGGTTTCGTAAGACAGGTATTGAAGACCGATGGCGACAAGCAGACGCTTGATATGGACTTGCTCAACAAGTGGGTGGCTCTGATGGAGGAATGTAATGTACCCAATCGTGAGGAATTGCGCTTGGAGGTGTTGATTACAGCCAATCAGAAAGCTAAGAATTGGAATGATTATTTCAGATATTGCAAGGAGTATTGGGACAACAAAAATCTCGATGTCACCGACTTGCAGTTGTGCCGCTGGTGTTCTCCATTGGCTAAGGAATGCAAGGACGTGTCTATTCGTAAGGAGGCAAAGAAGATGCTCCAGAAGCGCTTGAAAGATTTGCAGACGGGTAAGCGTGAGCCTCAGAAGAAGCAGGGCAGCATGATGCTTTCTGGTAATATGGATCGTGCCATGCAGATGCTCATCGACACCTTCGATGGCAAGGAACCTCAAATGAAGAAGTAAAATCTCTCTCAACATTATAAAACGACAGCGTTTTATAAAGAACATATATATCGGGCACGGCTATCTGTGAAGATGGCCGTGCTTTTTTATAGCTTTACATGCTTGTCTAACCAGATAGAAAGTAGGGGGTCGGCGATGCTATATATCTTCTCGTTGCGAGTCAACACATCATCCTCCAGCAGTTTTTGTACTGCCGACTGTGTGGCACTCGGTGACTTGAGCCGATGTTTCTTGGTAAATGCAGCTGACGAGATGCTCTTCACCTCACCTTCGTCATGGATGGCATACAAAACCTCCTTTTGAGGCTCGGATATATAAGCTAGAAGCTCACGGATGCGATAGTCGTTCTCTGCCACGAAATCATTAACCAGTTGGTCGATGAGCGATATGTCGCAGGTCTCGCCTTGTGGAGTCAGCGCATAGGCATCCTTCAAGATGCGCTGGATATACAGGGTTACACCATGGAAAGTGGTGTATGCCTTCTCGATAGCTTCTGGAAAAATGTCCTTGTTGGCATCCTTGAAATGACCTATGGCAAATGACGTATAGATGGGTAACTCGATGGCTTCCAACTGCATCAACTTCGCACTTTGGAAGAAGGGGCGGCGTGAAGACAGAAACATTTCCTCCAATATCGTACGTTGGCTTCCTGCAAACACAAAGTTGGCGTTGCTTGTCTTCTGGATATACGAGCGTAGAATAGCTTCTATGTTTTTCTCAGGATACTTGGTGATCTGTTGAAATTCATCTATGACAATCAGACATCGTTTGCTAGCTTGGTCGATGAACTCGAATATCTCTTTGATGGTATATTCCGGCAAGTTGATATCGCCTAATTTGATGTCGAAAGTAGGCGTGTTCTGCACTGGGTCATAGCCAAAGCTGGCGGAAAGTGAACGGAGTGTCGAGATAAACAACCTTCTCATCTTGTCGCTCTTGGAGGCTATCTTGTCATAGATGGCTGTGCCAAGTGTGTAGATGAATTCCTTGAAACAAGTGGTGTGGAGAATATCTACATTGATGGTGAAGTAGTGATCCTCGATGCTTCCTTGATGGAATACGAAGTCAACCAAGGCTGTCTTACCCATTCTTCGAGGAGAGGTAATAACTACGTTCATTTGGTTTTGTATAGCCATATTGAGCACTTCCGTCTCTTTGACACGGTCGCAGAAATAGGGCTTTGGAATCGTACCTGATACGATGAAAGGGTTGATGTTGATGGTCATATCTCTGATGCTTTTTGGTGCAAAGATAATACTTTTATTCTATTATCCAAAACAAATTATCTTTTTTTGATAATTTGTTTTGGATAATCATGCCTTGATAACATCTTCTGGCAAGATGATCTTCATTTCTTTGGTCATTTTGCGAGGAGATTCTTTCAAGAACAAGACCAAATGTACTTCTTGCCCTTTTTTAATGAATGGTAGATATTTCGCTTTCTCTGCCAACACGTCCATCAGTCTGTCGGCATCATCGTCATGTGTCCATTTGCACTCCCCGATTAGTATATGCTTTTTGTCGATAGATTCGGCAACTACATCCAGTTCTACCATCTTTCCCTCCTTGCAATCCGAAGGGAAAATCTTTCCCCACCAACGAGAAGCTAAGTTATAGACAATGCCATCTATGACGTTGCCACTGACATAGTTGCGGCACAATAGCTCCCAGCAATAGCCTATGAATTGTGGCAACTGACTGTTGACAACCTCCATCACGGTGTCAATTTTCCCCAATTCCAATAGCGAGCGATAAGGCATAATGAATTGATAATGGAAGCGAAGTAATGAGTCATTGATATGGTAAAGACCTTTCTTGCTCTTCTTGGGATTTTCGCCAAAAGGAACTTCTCGGCAGACGTATCCCAAATCGCAAAGTTTGGACAATGGCTCGGAAATGGCACTCGTGTCCTTTCCAACTCTTGATGCTATCTCGGATGGTTTGTTGGCTCCGTTTCCGATAATCGTCAATAGAGAGGTGGCTTGGATCGTATCTCTCATGTCATCCCTGAGCAAGCGTTGGGGCTCTTCTATCAAAACACCTTGTGGATCGAGCAAAACTTTACGAATAGCCGTTTCTGTATCTGGATAGTCCCTACGTACTTCCCAATAGCGAGGTACACCGCCCCATATCGCAAACTCTTTCACCGCTTGTACTGCATCACACTCCAATGCCACCCCTATATACTGGAACGGAATAGGTTGCATCTTGATGATTTCATTGGCAAGACCATAGAGAGGAGATTGCTTGTTGAGTACATATCCATGCATCAATTGCTGGGAAGAGCCACACAAGATTAAGTCAAACTTCAAGTTTTTCTCATTCAAGAGTTTTTGGATGATAGAGGGCAATGCTTCGCAACTCTTCGCAAGGTAAGGAAACTCATCAATGCAAACCAATGTGCGACTGGTCAATTGCTGGTTGAGACTTCGGAAAAATGTTTCCCAGTCTGGATAGATTGCCTTGTCAAATCCGTCAATGACGGCGGATGCCGATTTGGAGAAAGCTGCTCGTTGAACAGTTTCCGATGAAGTGTCGCTCAGAAAATAAATGGCGTTCTCTTGGGTGTTGACAATATGTTTGAGCAACGTAGATTTTCCTATTCTACGTCGTCCATAGACTACGACAAACTGAGTATCTTCTCTCTTGAGTGATGTCGTGATTCTATCTAATTCGTTCTTCCTATCTATCAGCTTCTTGAACTCCATAATTGCCTTCTTTTAAAATTATAGTTCACAAAGATAATCTTTCTCAACTATAATTCCAAATGTTTGAACCTCAAAAGGTTAATAATTATTATAGTTTAACACTTGCTATGAAAATTGTAACTTGTAAATGATTAATGAGTCCTATTGGCTATCTTATACCGTGTGATGTCGAATAGTAGGTGGGACAAGTTGGCGAGTTCTCAATAGAAGCAATTTGTCGTTAAATATTCTAAAAACTATAATTATCGTTAAGTTGTTATGCAAAAATATTACTTTTTTTACTAATTTTGCAGATTATTATATAATAAGGTAAAACTTAAACGAGGAAAATAATGAGACTGACTACACTAATGTTAGCATTTGGCATCTTGCTGTCTCCAATGTTTTTACAGGAGACAAATGCAAAGAGCAAGAAAAAGTTTAATCTGTCTTCCTTAAAGGCTGATTCTACAAATACAGCCTATAAGAAGATTTCGGGGGGGCAAAAATAGCTGATGGCCTTTTCAAGGTAATTTATAAGCCAAAGGATGGGAAACTGTATTTTGAGCTTCCCGACTCAGCTTTTTCACGCCAGTATATTTTGGCAAACAGAATGGCATCTACCAGTGATACGCAAGATTTTGTTGCTGGTCAGATGATAACCACTCCTATGCTCATCGAATTTACCAAGGATGAGCGTAACGTATATATCAATCTTATTCAAAGCAATAGTACTGTGTCGAAGGAAGACCCTATAGCTTCCGCCTTCGACAAGAATTTTGTAAATCCACGTCTCAAAGGATTCAAGATAGAAACTCGTAACGGCAGTAATGTTGTGATTGATGTTACAGCCTTTTTTGGCACTAATGAAGCTAGTATTTCTCCACTCAAGCAAGACTCTCCTTTGTCAAAGCTCTTTGGAAGTAGCAATTCTATTAAGGGTACCTTTGCTGCAGATGCATCAAGCATTGATGCAGTGAAGGCTTTTCCTGGCAACATAGAGATCGAGAGCACGTTATCCTTTAATACGACGGGAGTTATCAAGAAACCTTATTCCGTAAGAGTTCATAGATCACTATTTGTTTTGCCTACCGATCCTATGCCTATGCGCTACCAAGACAATAGAGTAGGATACTTTTATAATGACAAAAGCATTTATAGCTCCTCCAAAGATAAGATAGAAAGTAAAACCTTTATTCATAGATGGCGTTTGCAGCCAAAAGAGGAAGATAAGGAACGATACTTTGCTGGTGAACTGGTAGAGCCAATGAAGCCTATTGTATTTTATGTAGATTCTGCATTTCCAGAAAAATGGAGAAATACGATTAAATTGGGTATAGAAGACTGGAACCTGGCTTTTGAGCAAGCAGGATTTAAACATGCTATTGTGGCTAAAGACTATCCTAAAGATGACCCTAGTTTCGATCCTGATGATATGCGCTACAACTGTTTTAAATATGCTGTTACTCCTACTGCCAATGCGATGGGACCAAGCTATGTGGACCCTCGTACAGGTGAAATTCTTACAGCAGATGTAATATGGTACCACAATATCGTTTCGCTTCTTCATAATTGGCGCTTTATCCAAACGGGTACTGTTGATAAGCGTGTGCGTAAAAGTGTATTTGATGATGATGTTATGTGTGAGTCCATTCGCTATGCCGCTGCCCATGAGGTAGGTCACACATTGGGTCTAATGCACAATATGGGAGCTAGCTATGCTTTCCCTGTTGACTCTTTGCGTGATGCCAAGTTCACCCAGCAGTATGGTACTACCCCAAGTATTATGGACTATGCACGTAATAACTATGTCGCTCAACCGGGTGATGTGGAGAAGGGCGTGAAACTCACACCTCCATTGATAGGCGTGTATGATAAGTATGCTATTGGATGGGGATATCGTATCATAAAGGATGCTCGTACACCGGATGAGGAGAAACCTATACTCGATGCGTGGATTAAAGAGAAAGCGAGTGATAAGAAATACCAATTTGGTGCACAACAGGTGTTTGGCAATGTAGATCCAACCGACCTCACAGAAGACTTGGGCGACGATCATATCAAGGCTAGCAATTATGGTATCAGCAACATGAAGATACTGATGAAGCACCTGGAGGAGTGGACAATGGAGAAAGGGGAGCGTTATGATGACTTGGAAAAATTATATCGTGAAACCACTCGTCAATATGTTCGCTATTTGAATCACGTGGCAACCTATGTGGGTGGTATAGAATATGTCGAGGTACGACAAGGTGACGGACAAGCTACGAGCAAGAAATATATTGACCGTCGTCTGCAGAAAAATGCAATGACTTGGCTCTTGGCACAGTTGCGCAGCTATGATGGTTGGCTTACCCCAGCCTCTCTCATTGCAAAGTTGGAACTCAATATGGACGTGAATAATAGCATTCGCCGCAATATAGTGTCATCATTTTTCAATTCTGCCATGTTGTATCGCATCAAAGAAGGCGGTATGATAGATGCAAGCAAGAATTACACTGTAGATGCCTATTTGGACGATCTGACAGCTCTACTCTTCAAGGCTCCAATGGGAGGCAAACTTAGCGATAGCGAACAAGCCCTTCAAGCAGAGGCTATTTCGGTGATGATGACACGTTCCTGCTTACAAAAAGCAGCGGCAAATAAAACTTCTTCAAAGAGTTTCAGTGAAGAGCAAATATGGAATGATGAGTTGGCTCAAGGTACACTACCTTGCAATTATATGCAGCATGAACAAACTGACTTTACCCGTATTAACATGGGGGGAAGCACACTCAGTACGACAGAGGTGGGTGCCTTGATGTTGGGACGCTTGCAGCGCATACTAGCAAAGTACCGTTCGTATAAGGCTAGCGCAGTAGGTAGTACTCGTGACTTTTATAACTATCAGATATTACTTATAGAGCGACTTCTGAAGGGAGAGTGATTTAACATATATATTATCCAAAGAAACGAATATGAAAGAGAGAAATAATAAGAAGATGTTAGGCACAGCCATAAAGTTTCTGTTGCCCTTCGCTTTTTTGACCTATGGGCATCCTGCTATGGCTCAGGCTATTGTAAAAGGAAGGGTAATAGATGATGGCGGAGAGCCTATCATGGGTGCTCATATCCAATGGAAGGATACCAAGGTAGCGGCTACTTCTGACATAGATGGCTACTTTTCTATACCTTATAATAATAAGGGCAAGCTTGTCGTGTCTTTTCTTGGCTACAAAACCAAGGAGACAGTGGTGCAAGAAGGAAAAAAACAGGTAGAAGTTAAACTCGATGAGGATGCCCAGAATCTAGACGAACTGGTAGTTATTGGTTATGGTTTGCAAAAGAAGTCATCTATAACAGGAGCTATAGAGACCGTGAAGGCTGAAGATTTGATGATGATGCCTACTGCCAATCTCGACCAGGCACTTACGGGGCAAGTAGCTGGTTTGCAAGTCATGGAATCCACAGGCGACCCTAGTACGGCCAAGGAGTCATCTATCCATATTCGTGGTATCAACTCTTCGCCGCTTTTGGTTATTGATGGTGTGCCAAGATTTGGCACCAATACCTCTGATGGCGAAACTCGATTGTCAGACTTAAATCCTGATGATATAGAGAGTATCACAGTATTGAAAGATGCTGCTGCGGCAGCTGTGTATGGTTCTCGTGCAGCCAATGGTGTTATTTTGGTGCAGACAAAGCGAGCTGGGGGCAATCAGAAATTAAAAGTTAATTATCGAGGTCAGTTCAACTTACAAGAGGCTACCAAGTTGCCAGATTTTCTCAATGCTTATGAATTTGCACTTTTGCGTAATGATGCCATTGCTAATTCTCCTTCTAGTACTCTTGTACCCTATACTGATGACGAGTTGGAGCAGATACGAACTCACTCTAATCCCAATGTGTATGGTAATACCGACTTGCTAGATTATCTAGACAAGACTGGTTACTCTACTACCCATGCCGTTTCGGCTAGCGGTGGCAATCAATTCGTAAAATACTATCTCTCTTTAGGTTACGCTGATTCTAAAGGACTCTATAGTGGAGTGGGGCGCAATCGTCTCAATTATTCTATGAAGCTCGATGCGACACTTGCCAAAGGACTAGTACTTTCTGTGGATTATACAGGCTCCAACTCCCATGCCAAGAACAGTAGTTATGCCACCATAGATGCGGCGTATAGCTATTCTCCTTTGCAAGTACTTGAGTTTACCGATGGCAAATTGGCTAGTATCGATGGTAGCAATCCACTTATCAACATTCGTGGTTTGGGCGGTTATATCAAGGATGAGGCGAAGATGAATACAATTACAGCCAATCTACGATGGGACATACCATGGGTGAAGGGACTGAATGCCTACTTGCGAGGTACTTTTGATAGCAATCATCGTATAGAGAAAGACTTTGATACTCCTGTGACCCTCTATACTTATGATGCCACTCAAGGTTTCACCATTGATAAAAATACAGTGTATCCAACAGCAAAGACAACTTTGGAGCAAACCGATCGTGCTTATAGCAGCCAACTTTATGAGGCGGGTCTTAACTACAATAATACTTTTGCTGTTAAGCATAACGTGGGTGCAACATTTGTTGTGAACTATCAGAGACTCAACAACCAGTATATGACAGGCAAGAACCTAGACAAGAGTTCTGTACCCGAAACGATGGGGGTAGCGAAAGATGCAAATCTCTCTGGTGACGAGAGTATCAACGAGCGTGCTTCCATGATTGGACGTCTCAACTATGGTTATGCCAACAAGTATTTTGCAGAGTTTAGTTTCCGTGTAGATGGTTCTACCAACTTTGCCCCATCTCACCGTTGGGGTTTCTTCCCATCCATCTCTGCATCGTGGGTTATCTCCAATGAGGAGTTCTTTATGAAGTGGAAACAGAATGTACTCTCCAATTTCAAGTTGCGTGCCTCTACCGGTTGGCTTGGCAATGATGGCTTGGTGAGTGCCTATTCTTATTTGAAGAATTACACAGAGTCGGGTAACTATGGTTATAACTTTGGCAGCAGTTCCTCTACCACGGGTAATTATCGTCCAGGCTTTACCCTCCTTAGTTATCCTAATACCGAACTTACATGGGGTAAGACCCATGACTATAACTTCGGTGCAGACCTAGGATTTTGGGATGGCAGGATAGGCGTGTCGTTCGACTACTTCATACGTTATGAGACGGATAAGATAACCTCGGCTCCCGACTATCTATTCCCTCCTTCAACGGGAGTAAATGGAGCTTATCCATCTATGAACTGCAGCCAG
>ERZ780075.326-NODE-326-length-23687-cov-16.243272_pt1 | contig 23687 bp, 16 predicted proteins | sample MGYA00511839_ERZ780075 | MGnify/ENA primary metagenome ERZ780075 (study PRJEB29588, sample SAMEA2155953) | human gut metagenome | biome: human gut; feature: human-associated habitat; material: faeces | place: Denmark | collected 2008/2010 ...
CAGTAGAGATCCCTCGGCTACGCTCGGGATGACGATGCCGGAGAATCCCAGTCACCAGTCACTCCTAATCCCCAATCCCTAGCCACTCCTCCCTGCTTTCAAATTTCGAGGGAAAGAAATCCTCGCGAGCTGAGCAGACCCCTGGAGAGAGGTCGCGCCAAAGGCGCCGGATAGAGTGCCCCGCAGAGGCACAACTCTACGTAGTTGTCAGCGTCCCATCTGCGTGAATCGTTTTTCAGTGATCCTCAAAAGGCCTACCGACCCGTTCTGCAGAAATCTGCCTCTTCGAGACAGTCTATCCCTGGCCTTCGGCCTGCCCCTTCTCCAAGGGGCGACGCATTTTACGTGATTCCATAATCCGCAGCGCTTTCATTGTATGATGCGCCGCACCACCATTCTTCATTCCTCCTTCTTCTCCAAATAAAAAAACGAACCCTCGCGGGTTCGTTTTTTTATTCAGCGATTACTGCTGGCTTTTCTTTACATTGGCACTCTTATATCTAGCCTGACGGGAAAGAACCATCTTTCTCATACGGATGTTTTCCGGAGTGACTTCGACGAGTTCATCATCATTGATCCATTCGAGCGCCCCTTCCAGCGTGAACTTGCGGCATGGCGGCAGCTTGATGGCATCATCAGAGCCGGAGGCACGGGTGTTGGTCAGATGTTTCTTTTTGCATGGGTTGACATCCATATCCTGATCACGGGTATTTTCACCGATGATCATGCCTTCATAGACTTCGACGCCCGGTTCCAGGAAAAGCTCGCCACGGTCGAGGACAGAGTTCAGGCCGTATGCGGTGGTGGTGCCGGATTCGAAAGCCACGAGGGAGCCTCTGGTTCTGCCCGGGATATCACCCTTGTATGGCGCATAGCCCTGGAAGACATGGTAGAGGATACCTGTGCCGCGGGTGGTGGTCAGGAGTTCATTACGGAAGCCGATGAGGCCGCGGGCCGGGATGGAGAATTCCATCTTCATATAGCCTGCGAGTTCTTCCATGGAGATCATTTCTGCTTTTCTCGGTCCAAGACCTTCCATGACAGCGCCCATGAATTCCTGCGGTACTTCGATGGTCAGACGTTCGAGTGGTTCGCACTTCTGTCCATTGATCTCCTTGAAAATGACCTGCGGCTTGGAGACTTCGAGTTCGAAGCCTTCACGGCGCATGGTCTCGATCAGGACGGAGAGGTGGAGCTCGCCGCGGCCGGAAACCTTGAATGCATCAGATGTTTCCGTGTCTTCTACACGAAGAGCCACGTTCGTTTCGATTTCCTTGTAGAGACGGGCACGGATATGGCGGGAAGTGACGAAGTCACCCTCACGGCCGGCAAATGGGCTCTTATTGACATGGAATACCATGGACAGGGTCGGTTCGTCGATGTGGATCGCCGGCAGTGCTTCCGGGTTCGCCGCATCAGCGACCGTCTCACCGATATTGATATCTTTAAAGCCGGCCATAGCGATGATGTCGCCGACCTTCGCTTCATCGACAGGCGTACGTTTCATGCCCTGCCAGTGGAAGAGCTGAGCGATATGGTCGCTTCTGATCTTTTCGCCATCGGTGATAGCGACAGGCATCCCCTGCTTCGCGGTACCGCGGGTCACACGGCCGATAGCGACCTTGCCGAGATAGTCATCCGCTTCGAGCGTGGTGACCATGACCTGCAAGCCGGCATCCGGATCGCCTTCCGGGCATGGGATATATTTCAGGATCGCATCAAAGAGCGGGTCAAGGTTCTTGCCTTCATCATTCATGTGGAGCTTGGCGATGCCGCTTCTGGCCGATGCATAGAGCAGCGGGAAATCAAGCTGGTCATCGTCCGCATCGAGTTCCATGAAGAGCTCGAGGATCTCGCCTTCGACATCGGAAATACGCTGATCCGGACGGTCGATCTTATTGATGACGACGATCGGCTTCAGCTTGTGTTCCAGCGCTTTTCTCAGGACGTACTTCGTCTGCGGCATCGGGCCTTCATGAGCATCGACGAGGAGCAGTACGCCATCGACCATGTTCAGGATACGTTCGACTTCGCCGCCGAAGTCCGCATGCCCTGGGGTGTCGACGATATTGATCTTCACACCGTCATGCATGACAGAGGTATTTTTCGCCAGGATCGTGATGCCGCGTTCACGTTCCAGTGGATTCGAGTCCATGACACGTTCTGCGACCTTCTGGTTATCTCTGAAAATGTGGCTCTGCTTCAGCATGGCATCGACCAGAGTCGTCTTACCATGGTCGACGTGAGCGATGATGGCAATGTTGCGGATATCTTCTCTTTTCATTTCTTTCCTTTTCCCCCTCGGGCAACCTATTGCGCCTAGGCGCACTTTTTTGATGATGACTTCACGCTATGGTGAAGCCGTCAAGTTATCATATATTCGGAAATACAATTTATTATACCACGTATACGCAAGAGTAGGAAAATAATTTTTTCATAAAAAACGGGTAGGGGCAACGGGTTCAAAGGATTCAATGGGGAAGGTGCGGTGCTGCGCGCCGTTTTTTATGCGTACTTCTCATATTCTCGCCCCTTCCTTTGGAAGGGGCAGACGAGCGCAGCGAGACGGGGTTGGCTTCGCCTTGGTTGGACGGACTGGCGCCTGCTCTAGTCTCCCGCTGACCATCCATAAAAATTGTGGCGAAGCTGCCATCTTTCAGCCTCCCCCATGGAAGGAAGGCTGATGATATAGAGATGCCGCTTTCCCCATACTTTTCAAAAATCAAAACCGTGTAAAAAGAAAAAATTTTCCCGATATTATTTGATGGAGAGAGGAAAATCTTCCCGGGAGCCAAAAGCTTATCTCCGCGTCCCCACGTGCACTGACCTATAGGAAGGGGACGGCGTGAATGAGCTGACAGCGGATCCGATATCCCTCCTCCCGCCCGAAAGCGTGCTAGCCGCCGGAAGGTGAGTCAGACACAAACCACATAAAGACGCAGCATGGCGAAGAAGCATCCCATGCAGGATTCGCCTCGCGGGCAAACCCTAGAGCAAAGTTTAGCCGTACTTGTACGACATGAACCGTGAAATGCGCTGGTGCCAGATTGCAGGGAATGCCTCCATGGATCGCTATCTATCATGCTGCGTCTTTTGGCATGCAAAAAAGGCTTTGCCCGTTCGGGCAAGGCCTTTTATTGTCTTTCTTATACGCCAAAGTGCGCATTCACACGTTCGGCGAGGCAGCCGTTTTTAGCGGCTTCTGCTGCGTCTTCCTGCACGAAGTGCGGATTGTTTTCTTTGAATCGTTCGTCAAATCCCATGATATAGTTTGTAGCGATAAGATAAATAATCCTCGTAGGTGCCATACCATAGACCTGATTCGCAAGGATATGGCGGATGCGCTCCTCGCTGTCTGGATAGAGCTTCTTCATCTTTTCGCTCCGATAGAGGCGTTTCACGATTTCCGTGATGTAGAGCCCCGACTTCATGTAAAGATCCGCGAAGGTCGCCTTCGGGTCATCGAAGCAGCCCGGATTCTCCTCTTCGAGCTCATCCACCATTTTCTCCACGACCCAGCGCGGGGTGAAGATCTGGTTCGTCTGCTGCGGCGGGATATAGTCGAAGATATCCTCTCCCTGGCTTTCATCGAAGTAGTTTGCGAGCGCTTCCTTCTTATTCAGAAATTCCTGCACTGCGTCATTGAAGACTGTCTCGTCAAAAAGGTGGCCCTTGAAATGCTCGATCTTCCCCGTTTCCGGGTTCAGCCTGTCTCCGCCGTCGCGCAAGAAGCGGAATTCTTCTTCCGTGATATTTGTCACCTCATAGAATACGTCATCCTCCGTATAGTCATCGAGGTTCGCAAGCGTCAACTTCCGATCCCCGTACGCCATGAGAAAACTCGGGATCGCACGGGAGAAACCACGCAGATGGTCGCGGATCGAGGTCTCGATGGACTTCTTCTCTTCCGCCGCCTTATGCTCTTCCATCTGACGGACGAGCTCCTTCGGTTTCTCCTGGATGGTCTTCTGCACCGTTTCCTGAATACCCGTTTTCAGCTGATTGATGAGCCCATCCATCACTTCACCATAGCTGTCATGGGCTTCTGCGATTTTCTTCGCATCCCCCTCCGCTTCCTTGACCTTGCGATCCATATCCAGTTTGGCAAGATTCGCCCCTTGGATGAACTTGTCCTTCTTCTCTTCTACCTTCCCTTTGACATCGGAGCGGATATCATTCTCCATGCGCTTCTGCCGCGCCTTGGTCACGCCATAGGTCGCCGACACCTGGGGCACCAGATCGGAAATCAGGGTATCTGCCACCGCATCCGTCGCCGTATCGATCTTCCTTGTGATCTCCTCCACAGCATTCTCCGTCGCTGGTGTATGCTGCGCGACATCCTGCAATGGCTTTTCCACATCATCTGCAAGTTTTTCGTAGATCTTATCACCGAAAATATCCGGCGTCTTGCCGATGACGATGGACTCTACATCTCGATTTCCTTCTTCATCGAAAGGCTTATCTTCACTTCCAAGATCCTTCGCCCCATCGTCTTTCTTTTTCTGCTCTTCCTGCGCCGTCGGCAGCTTCTCGATGATCTCCTTGACCGCCGCCGGTGCGCCGAAGACATTGGAAATATTCTGGAAAAGGAAATTGGAAAGGAAACCGCGCCGCACGACTTCTGCGCTCTTGAGTTTTCTCGGGATGGAGAGTACCTTCGCTGCGTCGAGCTCCACCATCTCCCCATCGCTGTCCTCCCCGATGACCGGGAAGAAATTCAAAAGCCGCTTGATGTTCTGCCTGCGGTCATCCGCCGTCCCGCTGCCGCCCGCGGTATCCGAGAGCAGGTCATTTGCAAACTGGTCGAAGATGATGAGCGTCCGCGCCGGATCAAAGTCGAAGACATACGCATTTTCCTTGCGATACATCTTTCCATCCTCGTCCTGAAAACGACACGGATTCTGCGCACGGAATGCCGCCTGCATGTACGACGACGGGCTTTCCAGATTACAAAGCATCAGCACCGCCGACCACTCCTTCACCGTCACCCCCACCGTCAGCTGTCCGACCGTGAGCGTGATGGTCTTATCGTGCGTCTTGATCGCCTGCTTCACGCGTTCATAGGCTTTGTCATTCGTCTCATCTTCCTCATCCTGTCGCCCATCGCCTACGGCCATGATGACTTCATAGTCCTTGAAGACTGGATCCTCTTTGAGAAGCTTCCGAAGCGCTCTAGCTGCCGCGACACGGTTCAGGTACCACATCGTATGCGCAAGCTCTTTCCGAAGCTCTGGCGTCGAGAAAGGATACTTCGCCCCCGTCCGGAGTTGTACGAGAAATTTCCGCACTTCCTCCTTATGGACGAACTGTCCGCTCTCATTCACCGCGAAAAATTCATTGAGGTCGAAGGCATAGTCCGTCTTCCCTTCCTCCGACATATCTGCGCCCTGCGTGATCTTCTCCATGATCATAGGAGACATCTGATATGTCAGCATCGTGAGCTTCGGGAGATCCTCATACGGATTGTATCCATCCCCCGTCCAGGATGCCTTCGCCTCCTGCTCATCCGCATACGACCAGTTATACACCTGATCTTCTGCAAAATCACCGCGCGCAAGCTGCTTGAACGGCGTCCCCGAGAGATAGAGCGTATGCGCCTTCTTCATCTTGCCGAAAGCCCAATCCGTCTTCTTCGTATCCACACCTTCCTGCGACTCATCGACGATCACGAGGTCGAAAGAAAGATCCGCGATCCACTTCAGCTTGTCGATCCCATCTTTCGCAAAATACGCCGAGCCCTTCAGCCCCTGCAGCGACTCGAAAGCCACCATGCGATACGCTTTGTCCTCATTGAGGCACGCATTGACGTACTCCTCATGAGAAAGCACGCCCGACTTCCCCTTCAAAGCATCCGTCTCCGACACGAAAAGGATCGGCTCCTGCCAGGCGATGAATTTGCGAAAATCCTCCAGCCAAGAATTGGCGATGCTCGGGCGATTCGTCACAATGAGCACATTCTGCGCCTGCATCTTCCGTACAAGATCATAGGCCGCGAGCGTCTTACCGAATCGCGGCTTCGCATTCCAGAGAAATTCCTTTCCTCCCTTCTCGAAGTACACCTTCGCCCTCGCGACAGCCTCCGCCTGCTCGCGCCGAAGCGTGTAGGTCATCCCTTCCTTCGCCTTTGTCAGGTACCTTCGGCTGGCAAATTCAAAGAAATCCCGCTGCGAATCCCATCCGCTGATCTGGAACCACTCCGTTCCCTTCCTGCGAGGGATTTTTTTATTCGTTTCAAGGAAATGGTGGAAATCGTAGTCCTTGAAGAACTCTCCACTGTCATCCTTGTACCGAGCGAAATCACTCCAGAGGATCTCATAGTCGAGCCCGGCGGTATGTGTCTGCTGCTCGACGCGCTTCTTCACGCCCTGCTCCGTGTAGCCGATCTTCGTCCAGCCGTCATTTTTCGGGTATCCCGGGGTGGTGTAGGCGTAAATCATGGGGGTGATCCGGGTGGCAGTGTGGATCATTTGGGCTGCTTTCATTTTATTTCATCTCCTTTACATTTTTCTCAATAAAGGAGATTTCGTTCTCGTCAAGCCCGTACTTCACGTAAAGCTGACGGTCGATCTCTGAGATTGGTTTCGTCCAGTCGATGTCTGAGGCGGTAGTGAAGTCTTGGAGGGGGACGAAGCGCCAAACAGCTGGCGTTATATGTTGCGTTATCTTTAGCACCCCCAACAGTGCACGGCAAAATTTTGTTTTGATGTAGTTCAATACATTAGAAGCCTCGTCTTTTGTTTCAAAGCCACCAATGCTTAAAAAAGTTTCTGTCGAACCAGTACCAGGATCTGCTAAAACAGGAAATGAAATAATTTCACCGAATTTCCCACTACCATTTCCTTCTGGAACCAGTACCTTGTATTTATCTAAAATACCTACTTGATTGATGTATGATCTTAAAACATATTTATAAACGCGTTTATTCTTCTCTCTTCCTAAAAATCGAACATAGTCACGATTATCAGGCTTTTCTTCAAAGAAGATTTGTGGAAGACGCTCAAAAATGTTTGTAGACATATCATAGGCATGCCCTTTACTCAACTGCTTTATTGCTTCTGGATAATCTTTGTGTACTTTATCCGTTAGTCTATAAATTGTTCTCGTCACCACTATAGATTCAAAACTTCTAAAAAATTCGCTGTTATGCACCTTACGAAATATACAATTCAGTTGATTATAAGGTGTAAATGTTTCCATCGCACCAAAATTCTTACGGCCGTCTCTGTATGAAATGGCAAGTCCACCTTTAATATCAGTGTTCGGAAAAATCTTTGCACTATGCGCTTCATAATGTAGAATCTTAAAATGCTCATCATTTAGCATCTTCTTATTCCACGCCTTCGGAGTACTCCCCGCATTAAACAGAAAACGTGCAGGATGAATAAGTTCTACTCCCCCCCAATATTGTCAACCTCATCCATGAATAAATGGTAAACAGGCGGAGCATACGTCTTATTCTCGCCGATTGTCTCATCCTGATACGGCGGATTCCCCACAATATAATCAAACCTCATCCCACAAGACCTCGCTTTCACATCCTCATACGAAACACTCTGGCAATCACTTCTCCACGAATATACCCGGCATACCGGCTGGCCTACCGAGAGGAGCGGACGAATATCTATATCCCCAAAGGAGAATAGATCCGCGCCCTCCGGATCCTCCGCGCAGTACGGGATGCGCCCCGAGAGCCCATCCATCTGCCAGAGATTCCACGCTACCTTATTGGTCAGCTTTCGAAGGAAAGATACGGGCGCCGCCTCCTCCCACTTCGAGAAGTAATGCTCCATCACCGTCTTCATGATATTCACACGGGCGATCAAGAGATTGTCTCCCTGAAACTCATAGCCATACGTTGCTTCCACCGCGCGGAGTGCCCAGTGTTGCCAGTCCTCTCTCATCTCCGTAAAGTGCGAGATCGCAAGGAGCTTCCGATCAAGCAATCCACGGCGGGAAGAAACTTCGATTTCTTCCCCCGTCGATACATCATAGCGCTCGGCCAGATAGGGTGCCTCTCCGCAGGTGATTTCCAGACGCCGGCTGTCCACATACCGCTGCCAGCGCGGTGTCTTATGTCCCTTCTTCTGCAAAAAGAGCGCATCCAGATCCTCCCACACGTCCGGCTCCATCTTTTCTACGCCGAACCAGTCTCGATCGAGCGCGTCATTCATGAAATCACAGACCCAGCGCGGCGTGAAGACTTCCCCATGCCGCCTCGTACGGCTCGACTGCTGCTCCGCCGCCTTCCGCGCCCGCGTTTTCACAAGCGAAATCTCCGCAAGCTCGATTTCCCGCCCGCGTCCATACGCTTCGCCCTCCGTCTCATAGGCATCCGTAGCCCAGAGAATATGGCGTCCCGTGGTCTTGTCCGCGAGCAGCTTCTCCATGAGTCCCATCGCAGAGAGCTCTCTGATATCCTTCTGTATATCGATCAAAGGCTCACCTCCTGTCTGTTTCTTACAGTATAGCATAAATAAGAGCCACTTTTCTCACTTTGCATCCGCATCGCGGATGCAGCGGCGCTGCGCGCCGTCCATCACCCCTGCTCCCCACTTGCCCCATACTCTGGAAGGGGCTGCCGAGCGCAGCGAGGCGGGGTTGGCTCGCGCTATTGTTGAAATGGCGTTTTCTCTGCACCACCATTTCTCATTTCGCATCAAAAAAGACGCCCACAAGAGGCGTCTTTTGCATTTAATCCATCTTCGCGGCGAGCTCGTCCCATTTCTCATAGAGAGCTTCGAGCTTTTTCTGCGCTTCGTCGTACTCGGCGGCGAGGTCTGCATAGTTGTCCGGATCCATGCTCATCTGCGCGGTGTACATCTTGACGGTCGCTTCGAGGCGGCCGATCTCCATTTCCACATGGCTGAGCTTTTCCCTTTCTACGGCCGAGACTTCCTGCTTCTTCTGGTGTTCCTTCTCAGGCGCAGTCTTATCTTCCTCCGGCTCTTCTTCTACAGTCTCTTCCCCGCTGCGGTCTTTTTCAAAGGCTTCGAGGTCGAGCTTTTTCTCTTTATAGTAGCTGTAGTTCCCGAGGTACTCGGTGAGCTTTCCATGTTCCATTTCTACGATGCGGGTCGTGATCTTATCTAAGAAATAGCGGTCATGCGAGACGACGAGTGAGGTGCCGCCGAAGGCCTGGATAGCCTGCTCCATGATCTCCCTCGTGGGGATATCGAGATGGTTCGTCGGTTCGTCGAGGATGAGGAAATTCGGTTTCTCGAGAAAGAGGCACAGGAGCGAGAGACGTGCCTTCTCTCCGCCGGAGAGCATGGCGACCTGCTTGAATACGTCATCACCGCGGAACAGGAACATACCGAGAATATTTCTGGCTTCTTTCTCTCCGAAATTGAAGGTGTCACGCACTTCGTCAAGGACGGAAAGCTCGGGGTGGAGGCGCTCCTGCTCCTGCGAGTAGTAGCCCATCTTCACATTATTGCCGAGCTGGATGATGCCGCTGTCTGCCGTCTTTTCTCCCGTGATGAGTTTCAGGAGCGTGGTCTTGCCCGCGCCATTCGGGCCGATGAGGCCGAGTACTTCCCCTTTTTTGATGTGAAGGTTCAGATCCTCAAAGATCAGATGATCCTTGTAGGAGGCTTTCGCACGCACGATGTCGAGTACCTTCTCCGCGCATTCCTGCGGCGGATCAAAGTGGAAACGGAGCGTCGCCTGATGGACAGGCTTATCGAGACGCTCGAGGCGGTTCAGCTGTGGCTGGCGGCCGCGCGCCTGCTTCGCCTTGATGCCTGCCTTGTAGCGTCGGATATACTCTTCCGTTTCCTTGATGTGCTCCTGCTGTTTGTCGTAAGCCTTCTGGTAGGCTTTGTCCTGGTTCGTCTTTGTCTCCAGATAGCGCGAGTAGCCTCCGCGGAAGCTTCGGATATGATGGTTCTCCAGATCGATGATCCCCGTCGCCGCCGCATCCAGGAAATAGCGGTCATGGGAGATCATGAGGATCCCGCCTTTGTACGAGCGCAGGTAGTCTTCGAGCCACTCGAGCATGCCCATGTCGAGGTGGTTCGTCGGTTCGTCTAGGAGAAGGAAATCCGGATGGCGCACGAAGGCGGCGGCAAGGTTGATACGGACCTTCTGCCCGCCGGAGAAGGCGTGGATGTCTCTGTCCCAATCCTCCTCTCTGAAGCCGAGCCCTGTCAGGATCTTTTTCGTCATCGACTCATAATCATAGCCGCCTAAGAATTCAAATCGCTCTTCCGCCTTGCCATACTGCTCAATGAGCTTCTCATCGTCCTTGTGCTGCTCGAGCTCTTTCGTCAGCGCTTCGATGCGATCTTTATAAAAGAGGACATCCCGCCACGCCTCCTCCATTTCCTCGCGGATGGTATGGGAGGTGTAATTGAAATCCTGACGGAGGTAGCCGATGATGGCACCGTCGCTCGCCTTGACGGAGCCTTTATCGTATTCCTCATCACCGCGAATGCATTTCAGAAGCGTCGTCTTGCCCGCGCCATTCGCACCGACCAGACCGATGCGTTCCCCGCTTCGGATGTCAAAGGAAACATTTTCAAAGACAGTCTTGATGCCGAAGGATTTCGACAGACCGTTGATACGTAGAATTGCCATAGTAATACTCCGTGGCCGGCATGTAGCATGTCGGTCTATAAAAATAGTTTATAGGTTTAGGGCTCAGGGTTCAGGGTTAGCCCGTGGAACGTGCTAACCCTCGATTGCGTATGAAAGAGGGGGCGCGGGTTCTACGGGTTCAAAGGGGTTGGTGCGGCGCATTTCGTCATCCTGAGCGGAGAAAAACGTCGTATGTTAAAAAATGGCTTATCTGAAACAGGAGAACTGAGTCGAAGGATCTAAGCGCCGCGGAGTATAAATAATGGCGATGCCATGAGCTGGCATTCCAGCCACTAGTCACTTGAGACTCCTAATTCCTAACCACTAATCCCTAATCCCTGCTTTCAAACTTTTGGGGATACCCTTTTCTCGTATCGTCATTTCGAGCGCAAGCGAGAAATCTTTCTTGCAGACCGATAAACGATGCATGTGTGAAAGCAGAAATACGTAACACCAAGGCGTCGTTTCCCTGCCAGTTCTTATGTGATACTGACCGCAGTGCAAAGAAAGACCCTCGGCTACGCTTTCGATGACGATGGCGCGAAGCGCTATCAAAATTCTGCGGCGCTTTCCTATTTTTATGCGCCGCACCACCCCCCTTGAACCTTGAACCTTGAACCCTGAACCTTGAACCCATCAAAGGACATATTCTATGAGCAATACATTCGGACAAAAACTGAAAGTCACCATTTTTGGAGAATCCCATGGCGCTGCCATCGGCTGCATCATCGACGGACTTCCCGCAGGGATCTCCATCGACTGGGACGCCGTGCGCCGGGATATGGCGCGCCGCGCTCCGGGCAGCAGCGCACTGGCGACCCCGCGCAGGGAGAAGGACGCTTTTGAGATCCTCTCCGGCTATTTCAATGACCACACGACCGGGACACCGCTCGCAATGGAGATCAGAAATGGCGATCAGCATTCGAAGGACTATGGCATTCTGAAAGACTGTATGCGCCCCGGACATGCCGACTACACCGGACATGTGAAGTATGGCGGATACAATGACTACCGCGGCGGCGGCCATTTCTCCGGCCGCATCACCGCGCCCCTGACCTTTGCGGGCTCCATTGCCAGGCAGGTACTCTCTGCCAAAGGCATCCATATCGGCGCGCATGTCACCCGCATCGCGGGGATCGAGGACCGCCGTTTCGATCCTTTGGGAGAGAGCGAGGCGACCTTCGCTTCTCTTCGTGAAGAGAAGCTCCCCGTCCTCACCAAGGACATCGGTGAGAAGATGGAAGCCGCCATCCTCGCCGCCAAGGCGGAGGGGGACTCCGTCGGCGGCATCGTCGAATGTATGGTGACCGGCCTTCCCGTAGGGCTTGGCGATCCCTTCTTTGATTCGCTGGAGAGCGAGCTGTCCCACATGATGTTCTCCATTCCCGCCGTGAAGGGCATCGAATTTGGAGACGGCTTCGGCCTTGCGGCGATGAAAGGCTCGGCGGCGAATGATGGCATGCACTGGGCGGAGGGGAAGGTGGAAACAAAGACCAACCACAATGGCGGTATCTTGGGCGGTATCTCCGGCGGCAGCCCCGTGATCTTCCGCCTCGCCATCAAGCCGACCGCCTCGATCGGAAAACCTCAGCTCACCGTGAACCTCGCCGAAAGGAAGGACACCCTCCTCACCATCGGCGGCCGTCACGACCCCTGCATCATCCCTCGCGCGATCCCTGTCATCGAGACCGCCGCGGCACTTGTCATCCTGGATGAGATATTGGTGACTGGTGACTAGTGACTGGGGAACAACAGTCCCTCTCGCGTCGTCATTTCGAGCGAAGCGAGAAATCTTTCTTGCAGACCGATAAACGATGCATGTGCGAAAGCAGAAATACGTATACCAAGGCGTCGTTTCCCTGCCAGTTCTTATGTGATACTGACCGCAGTGTCAGGAAAGCCCCTCGGCTACGCTTCCGATGACAACGGCGCGTAAATTCCGCAGCACTTTTAATTTTTATGCGCCGCACCACCATTTCTCATTCAAGCGAAGCTTTCACCCGCAATCAAAGGGCACCACGCCCCACGGGCTAACCCTGCACCCTTTTTTCGGAGACATCCTATGACACATACACTCAAAGTCGGCTGCTATGGCGCGAAAGGCTCCTACACCTACGAGGCCATGGAGCAGCAATTCGGCAGCAAGGAACGGGAAGAATCCTATTTCCCTTTATTTGAGGACGTCGTGAAAGCCGTGAAAGACGGCACCATCGACTACGGCGTTCTCCCCATCGAGAATTCCTCGACTGGCGGCATCACCGAAGTCTACGACCTCATCCAGAAATACGACTGTTCCGTCGTCGGAGAGCAGCTGGTGAAGATCGAGCACAACCTTCTTGGCATTCCCGGCGCGACCTTGGATGACATCGACACCGTCTATTCCCATCCGCAGGGCTTCCGCCAGTGCCGCCCCTTCTTCAATGAGCACAGAGACTGGACGCTCGAGCCGTATTTCTCCACATCTCGGAGCGCAGAGCGCGTCGCTGAAGACGGCAGGAAGAACCAGGCCGCAGTCGCCAGCCGCACCGCAGCCCGCCTCTACGGGCTCTCCGTCCTCGCGGAAAATATTTATTTCAATCAGAGCAACTACACCCGCTTCTTCATCATCGCCCCGAAGATGGAGATCACCGAAGACGCGGACAAGATCACCCTCGTCATCTCCGTCAAGCATGAGCCGGGCGCGCTCTACCACGTCCTGGGCTACTTCTTCTACGGCGGCATGAATATGACGCACCTCGAGTCCCGTCCCATGGAAGGCCATCCCTTCGAGTACTTCTTCCACATCGACGTCAAAGGCCGCATCCACGACCCATCCAACGCACAGACCATCCACGGTCTCGCCTCCATGTGTACCTACTTCAAGATTTTAGGAAATTATCCGTCGTGTAAGAGATAGTGGCTGGGAGACGTCATCTTCACCTCGCATTGTCATTTCGAGCGAAGCGAGAAATCTTTGTCATTCGCGGGCAGGCGGCCGATGGGGAAGCCTCAAACAGGAAACCCGATGCCTTGCAGATCTTCGGGCCTCGTCCCTTTTCGTCAGCCTGAGCGGAGTCAAATGTCGTTTGTTAGAAAAGTCGTGTGCGGAATGTGTAGCACTGAGCCGAAGGATCTCGGCGAAGCCGCCGCCTTCCCATTGAACCCGTTGCCCCCGTAGAACCTGCTAACCCCAAGGAGATTTTTATGAAACTCGGACTGATCGGAGAAGTGCTCGGACACAGCCTTTCTCCTGTAATTCACGAAAAACTATTTCACAAGCTGTCCATCCCCGGGCGCTATGACCTCATCGAGATCCCCAGGGACCACTTCGCTGAAGTATTGCGGGATACCCTCACCGCCCGCGACGGGCTGAATGTGACCATCCCCTACAAGCTCGATGTCATCTCCTTTCTGGATGACATTTCCCCGGAAGCAAAGACCATCGGTGCGGTGAATACCATCGCCAAGACAGACGGAAAGCTCGTGGGATACAACACCGACTACTTCGGTTTTCAGCGCACGCTCCGAAAGATTGATGCCAAGGTCAATAGAAAGACCGCCGTCGTCCTCGGTCACGGCGGTGCGTCGCGCGCCATCATCCAGTGCCTTTATGATGAAGGCGCAGCAGAGATCCGCGTCATCTCCCGCCATCCGGAGAAGGTGGACTCCGATCTCCGCTCCTTTGCAGAAGAGCGCCGCGTCCGTCTCATGGACTACGTCGCTTTTGAAAGAGAGGCAGAAGGCGCACTTCTCGTGAACGCCACTCCTGTCGGTATGTATCCCAAGGTCGGCGTTTCACCGATCTCCGAAGAGGCCGCCCGGCATTTCTCCAAGGTCATCGACATCATCTACAACCCGAAGGAGACCCGCCTTCTCCATGACGCTTCGCACGCGGACAAGGCCAATGGCATGTACATGCTCGTCATGCAGGCCATCGCGGCGGAAGAAATCTGGCTGGAAAGAGAGATCCCCGATCGCATTGCAGAAGAGATCGCAGAAGAGATGGGAAACTAGTGACTAGAGACTAAGAGACTGGGGGGCATTCTTTCTCATTTGTCTTTCATGCCGCCTGTGCCCTATCCGCCCCTTCGGGGCACCTTCCCCTCGAGGGGAAGGCTGACGATACGAGAATACCGTCATCTAAAATACGGCGAAGCCGCCACCTGAACCCATTGAACCCTCTGAACCTATAGAACCTGCTGAACCTTGAACCCTGAACCCTTACCCCTGTTTCGCTCTCTTGCGCCGCGCGCCCCGTTCCTTTAGAATAAAAGCCAAATGACAAGGAGGGGACATGATTCCTATGACGACTGAAAAGAAAAAGCTCTGCCTCTCGCTTCTAGGCATCTTTTTCGTGATCTTTATACTAAACAGCCTCATGGCGCGCAGTGCGGGGGATGACTACGTGTACTCTTTTATGTGGGAAGGACACTCGATGTATGAGCCGCTGTCAGCGGATGCGCGGCGCATCGCGGGATTCTCGGACATTGCGGTGTCTGCGTGGTCGTATTTCCTGACATGGGGCGGACGCATCGTCGCGCAGTCGATGGCGATGTTTTTCCTTTGGATGCCGCGAGGCGTCTTCAATGTGGCCATCGCGCTCACAGTGGTGCTCCTCGTCCTCCTCATGCAGTGGACGGCACGGGGCGGGAAAGTCACGATGGAGCTTCCGGCAAAGAGCGTCCTTATCACAGGCTTCTTTCTCTGGGCATTTCAGGCAAACTTTTGCGGCATCTTCCTCTGGCTGGATGGCTCGTGCAATTATCTCTGGCCGATGGTTTTCCTTCTGGCGTGGCTGCTGCCTTACATTCGGCATTACATGACGGATGGGGAAGCGCGCTATGGAGGCTGGCTCTCGCCGCTCCTCTTCCTTCTGGGGCTTCTTGCTGGGAACGGAAATGAAAATACGCTCTGCTGGATCGGGCTTTTCGGACTATTTTATCTCTATCACATATATAAGAAGGGGGAGATGCAGCTCTGGATGCTGGCGGGCTTTGCAGGACTCTCCATCGGCTACGGGATCCTCATGCTGGCGCCGGGAAATTTGCTGCGCATGGAAGAGAGCGGAGAGAGCTTCCGGCTCTTCCAGTTCTCTGTCAAAGCCTTCGTGGCGATCTGGTTTCATACGCTGCTGCTCTCGCCCTTCTATTTCTACCTGATGAAAGCCTTTCGGAAGAGGAGAGCGCTCTGCGCTTTTTCCGGCGGCAGGAAATATGTCCGTCTCTCACTTTGGTTTCTGTCGGCGAGCCTGCTCTTTGAGATCATCATGTGCATCTCGCCGGAATTCCCCTTCCGAAGCCTGTTTCCGAGCACCATCTTCTGCCTGACGGCGGCGCTCCTCATGCAGCACGCCGCTGATCGCGCCGGCGCATCGCCGGTTCGCTTGCCGGGGGCAGGGGTGATGAAGCGGCTGGCCACCCTCTACTTCGCCTTCACCTTCGCCATGACCTTCTGGATATTTGTGGAAAATGCCAGATGGTTTGACCGCTGGCTCGGAGAGGCTGAGGCCATGCGCGGGACACCGGCTATCCTCTCTATCACCGAGCGACCACCGTATGAGGAGGAGCTGTGGACGTACCTTACAGGCTTTCACCATTACGCCGTGGGATTGAAATCTGATCCAGCACACTGGGGCAATGCCGCGATGGCACGTTTCTATGACATCGGCGGCGTGACGATGGTGGAGAAGAAGTGACGGCATCTTTCTTAAAGGATCTGTACACGATGCATTTGGGACAAGCATGAATAGAAATTTCTTAATATATAGAATTTCTAAAATCGATGTGGTAGAATTAAACAAATATGTACTAAAGGCTTTACAAGAACGGAAAAACACAAGCCCCTTCGCACCGGCGGGGAGTGAAATAGATGGGTATCCCGAAAGAGGGGGTCACATGAAACTAGCAGACAAACTGGCCAAGGCCGCAGGGAAGATGTCGCCTCGAAAGCTCATCCTTCTCTGCGCTTTCTTTGCGCTCATGATCTTCATCATCCTGTACAGCACACTGTCTTCCTTCGAAGACAAGAAAGAAGAAAAGACACCGGAGGTAGCGGGCGTCGCCGTCATCGAAGCAGCGACGGATATTTCGCCGCGGACGGTCATCACAGATGACATGCTGAAAGCCTCTGTCGTACCGGAAAGTCTGCTCCCGCCGGGGGCTTTGACAGACAAGAAGCTCATTGTCGGGCATAAGGCAGGCGTCACCATCCTTGCGGGCGATGTCATCACCAGGCGAAAACTCGATGTGTCGGCAGCCGCCGGTTTTCAGGGGCTCATCCCGGATGGGATGCGCGCGCTGTCTTTTGGCATCAATGACATTTCCGGCGTCTCCGGCTTTGCGAAGCCCGGCGACCATGTGGATATCCTTCTGATTTCCAGTCAGGACGGGAAGAACCGCGTCACTTCGAAGATGCTGCTCCGTGATGTCCTGCTGCTTGCCATCAATAAGTCCAGCATGGGTCAGGGCTACGTCGCACCGAAGAAGGATGACAAAGACGGAAAAGATGAATCGAATGGAAATAAAATGCCGACCGCGCCGCGTCGCACGGATACCTCCTCCATGGGGACGCCCGCTGTCGCGACGGTCGCTCTCTCGCCCTATGATGCGGCGAAGCTCACCGCTTCCCTGCAGGTCGGACAGGTACAGCTGATGCTGCGTCCGGCAGACAGTGCGGCTGAGACGGAATCGGTCGCCTACTACGTGATTCCGCTGCCGAAGCCGGATCCGCAGCCGACGGCCGCTCCGTCCTACGCGCCATACCCGCCGCAGGGCGCGCCCCAGCCGCAGGTGGAGATCAGCGGGGGACAGACCGGCAGTGCCGGCAGTGGTATCGAAGTCATTCGTGGTACAAGCGTAACTAGGGGGCAGTAAGATGAACGGAATGAAAAAAAGAATCGGACTCCTCCTCGCCGCTGCGATGCTCTCCTTCGGAAGCGCCTGCGCCGCTGAACCTGTCGAGGTGTCTCTGAATGAATCGAAATACATGGCCGCTTCCGGCATCACACGCCTTGCGGTCGGAAATCCTGCCATCGCCGACGTACAGCTTCTCTCTTCGGGGGATTTCCTCCTCGTCGGGAAGAAAGCAGGGACGACATCCCTCATCGTCTGGTCAGATGGCGGACGGCGCACCGAGTATACCGTGTACGTCGCGGGCAATGACCGCGGCATGGCGAGCGCCATTCAGGACGCTATCGGCTATCCGAAGGTCCATGTGCAGATGATTAAGGACCGCGTGATGCTTCGCGGCAAGGTCGAGAACCAGTATGAGCACGACACCGCACTGAAGATCGCCGGTCTCTACACCGGCGGCGATGGCTCCGGCGTGATCGATCTCCTCGAGATGGAGCATCCGAGCCAGATCCGCCTTGAGGCGCAGATCATAGAGATCAATTCGGACTATACCAAGAACCTCGGCATCCAGTACTGGTCGCAGACACCGGGTTCAAACAGCAACTCTGGCAGCAGCACTGGCAATCCCAATAACAATATCACCGTAGGCACTGCTGGTCTCTTCTACGGCGGCGAGGATTTCTCCTCCACCCGAAAACACGGCGGCTGGCTGGGCTCACATGTCGCGAATGTGAATGTGACCCTGCAGGCGCTCATCAATGAAGGAAAGGCGCGCATCCTCTCCCGTCCGTCCATCACGACCATGTCCGGGAAGGCGGCGAACATCCTGATCGGCGGACGCATCCCGATCCCCGTCTCGGATGGCAATGGCAATGTATCCATCGACTGGCATGAATACGGCGTGAAGCTCAAGATCGAGCCGGTCGTCGACTCAGAAGACAAGATCACCTCGAAGGTCCATGCCGAAGTATCGACCCTGGACTACAGCCATGGCGTCAAGATCGACTCCTTCAGCGTACCGGGCATCGCGACCCGCGAGGCCGAGTCCGAAGTCAATGTCCGCTCCGGCATGACCATGGCGATCGGCGGACTCATCAATTCCGAGGACGCGAAGATCGTATCGAAGATCCCGCTCTTGGGAGATCTCCCCATTATCGGGCGCTTCTTCCGTCATACATCGAATACCCGTGACAAGCGTGAGGTCATCATCCTCATCACGCCGACCCTCGTCGCAGACGATACCCCTGCGCCGATGAGCCGGCGCATGAAGGAAAGCTATGAGGCTAGCGAGCGCGCCGCCAGAAACCGTGAGCTTGTAGAGACGGGAAAGCCCGTTCCGCAGGGGACAGATGCGGAGGAGCGTGACCTCTGGGGCGAAAAGCCCGGGGACGATGACACCATCATCCTCGAAGAAAAAGCACCTGCCAAGACGCGGTCCTACCTCTTGAAGACCACGGATATTCACGGCGAGCCGATCCTCGTCCCTATGACCGAGGAAGACTACGAGGCACAGAAAGACCGTTTGACCGTCGCCCGTCGAGAAAAGACAAAGCCGGAGAAAAAGGCAAAGCAGGAGACTGCTCGGCCAGCCGTAAAGATACAGCAGCCCACCCGCACCGCCGCTGACGCCACCGCCCAGAGGGCAAGGATCAAGGCGGCGATGGACAGGTACTCCGGAAAGAGCACGACCCTGAAAAACAGGTAAAAGTGATGGGTTCAAGGCTCAGGTGCGGCGCAAAAAAATATGTGACTAGTGACTTGTGACTGGTAGCTAGGGATGAGTAGCTAGGGATTAGGAGTGACTGGGATTTCTTCGGCATCGTCATCCCGAGCGCAGCCGAGGGATCTTTCTTGCACTGCGGGAATCAGCGTGTATGCGCTGAGGGAAAAAGATGTCTTGGTGCGGTTTCACATGCGACAATAAGCGTTCTGCCATAGAGATTTCTCGACTTCGCTCGAAATGACGATACGCGGGGAGTAGTTTTTGAACCCTGAACCCTGAACCCTGAACCCACAAACCATTTACTTCTTATTCGCCTTTTTCGCAAGATTGCTTCCGATAAACTGGATGAGCTGGACGACGACGATAAGGACGAGGATGGTAGCCACCATGACATCGGCTTGGAAACGCTGGTAGCCGTAGCGGATGGCGAGGTCGCCTAAGCCGCCGCCGCCGATGGTGCCTGCCATAGCGGAAGAACCGATGAGGGTGACAATGACGACAGTGATATTCTCAATGATGGAAGGCAGGGCTTCCGGAATGAGGACTTTCTTAATGATCTGGAACGGGGAAGCGCCCATGGATTCAGCTGCTTCGATGAGGCCGAAGGGGACTTCACGGATGGAGGTCTCGACCATGCGGGCGGTGTAGGGGATCGCAGCGATGGTCAATGGGACGATGGCTGCGGTGGTGCCGATGGAGGTGCCTGCGATGAGACGGGTGAGAGGAATGATCGCGACCATCAGGATGATGAATGGGATGGAGCGGATCATATTGATGATAAAAGCGAGCGGCTTATTGAGCAGGCGGCAGGCGAGGATGCCATTTTTCTCCGTGACGACGAGGAGAATCCCTAGAGGAATGCAGACGACAGCGGCGATCAGGGCAGAAACGCCGAGCATGTAGAAGGTTTCTGCCGTACTTTTCAGAAGAAGATTACTAATGACTGGAGACATATCCGAGCACCTCGCTTGTGATAGGTAACGATTTCAGATGATTGAGCGCTTCTTTCATATCGCTGTCATCGCCAATGATGGTGATAATGAGACGGCCGAAGGATACATTCTGGATGTAGTCGATGGAGCCGTACAGGATAGATACGTCCAGATTGTACTTTTTGATGAGGTTGGCGATGATCGGTTCATTTGCGACGTCGCCGCGGAAGGAGAGGGAGAGGACGGTCTGGTCGTCCGCGTTCTCTTTATCGGCATGGATATCCATGTGGGAGAGCTGTTCCGGTACTTCCGAAGACATGACCGAGCCGACGAATTTTTTCAGAGTCGGAGTCTGCGGATTGGTGAAAAGATCGACGACGGAGCCTTCTTCGATGATGCGGCCATGTTCGATGACGGCGACACGTTCAGCGATCTCCTTGATGACTTCCATCTGATGCGTGATCATGATGATGGTGATGCCGAGCTTCTTATTGATATCTTTCAGCAGCTGCAGGATGGATTTGACCGTTTCCGGATCCAGCGCAGAGGTTGCTTCATCGGAGAGAAGTACGGATGGATTGGACACGATGGCGCGTGCGATGCCGACACGCTGCTTCTGTCCGCCGGAGAGCTGTGCGGGGTACTTATCTTTGTACTCGGTGAGACCGACCATCTCGAGGATGTCATCGATGCGTTTCTTCTGCTCTGCCTTCGGCACATTGGCAAGCTCCAGAGGGAATGCGATATTTCCTGCCACTGTGCGGGAGGACAGCAGGTTGAAATGCTGGAAGATCATGCCGATGCCTTTGCGCTCGCTTCGCAGTTCCGCCTTGGAGAGCTTCATCATGTCTTTGCCATTGATCAGGACTTCGCCTGTGGTCGGCGGTTCAAGCATATTGATGCAGCGGACCAGGGTCGATTTCCCTGCACCGGACTGCCCGACGATACCGTAGATTTCACCATCTCTGATGGTGACGCTGACGTCGTCCAGTGCTTTGAAATTGCCATATACTTTCGTTATATGTTTGAGTTCAATCATTGGAGTCTCCTCATAAAAACAAAAAAACTTTCATCGGAAGATGAAAGCTTGCAGTCGCATCATCTTTCGAGAATACACTCGCTGGAATTGGCACCGTTTCATAAAGATGGTTGCCGTGGCTTCAAAGGGCCAGTCCCTCCGCCACTCATGATGAAAGTCGTATGTAATTCAATCGACAAAGCCGATTGAATGAATTGTACTCTTTATGAGAAGGAAAGTCAATAGGGGAAGCCCGTGGGCTGTGCTGCCCCATGATTGCGTGCGAAAGTTTTCCCTTGAGTGAGGAGTGAGGGGTGAGGAGTGGGGGTGCGGCGCATAAAAATATCGCAGCGCCGCGGAGTATAAATAATGGCGATGCCCGAGCTCTGTTTTTCACTCCTATCTTTGGAAGGAGGTGCCACGAAGGGGCGGATAGGTATGAAAAAGATTTCTCGCTTTGCTCGAAATGACGATATGAGAGAGTCTGATGTCTCCTGCTCTCCTAGTCTCCTAGTCACTAGTCACCAGCTACTCCCCTCATTTTCCTTTTGCACCGCTTCGCCTCTAATGCTATAATATACTAAAGTATCGTAACCATAGCTACCCAATGACAGGAGGACATATCAATGAGTGTGAATCACAGACTGGTGAATCCGCTGACGGATCAGCTTTTCGATGGCATTCTGACTTTGAAGACGAGAGAGGAGTGCTATGAATTTTTTGAAGATCTTTGTACGATCAATGAACTGCGTGACATGTCGCAGCGTCTGGAAGTGGCACGTATGCTCGAAGCGGGAGATAAGTATGACCGCATCGAAGAAGCGACGGGTGCGAGCACTGCCACGATTTCCCGCGTGAAGCGTTGCTTGAAATTCGGTGCCGACGGATATGTGCAGGTGCTCTCTCGGATGGGAAAAGACGTATCGAAGACGACTGACTGATGATTTCAGGGACATGGGGATCCAATCAATGGATTAGATTTGCCGATGGATGCTGTCTGACGATGATCAGCTCCCTGTCTCCTTCGGTTTTTCAAAAAGGAAGAAATACCATGCAACCACTTCAACTTTCTCATAAAGGCTTCAAGGCCTATGATATTCGCGGTGTCGTGGGGGCGGAGGTGAACGAAGACCTGGCATATCGCGTAGGCCGCGCGTATGCAGCACTCTACCATCCGCAGGCGATGTGTGTCGGCTATGATATCCGTCCGAGCTCTCCTGCCATCGCTAAGGCTGTCATGCGCGGGCTGACGGATGGCGGCGCGGATGTGATGGACATCGGCCTTTGCGGGACGGAAATGATGTACTTCGCTACGTTCCATTACGGACTTTCCGGCGGCATCATGATTACCGCGAGCCATAATCCATCGAATTACAATGGCTTAAAACTTGTGCGCGAAGGGGGGATCCCTGTCAGTGCCGATACGGGACTGAAAGACATCGAAGCACTTGCATTCTCCGGCGATTTTCCCGAGGCAGAGAAAAAAGGGAAGACCTTTGCGAGACAGATCCTCCAGGACTACATCGGCTGTGTCCTCTCCTTTGTGGATGTCACGAAGATGAAGCCACTTCACATTGTGGTGGATGCAGGAAATGGCTGTGCCAATATCGCCTTCGCAGAACTAAAGAAACACCTGCCTTTTACTTTTACAGAATTATATATGGAGCCGGACGGCAGTTTCCCTCACGGTGTGCCGAATCCGATGCTGGAAGAGTGCCAGAAGCCGCTCAAGGAGAAGGTGCTCGAAGAAAAAGCAGACCTCGGGATCGCCTGGGACGGAGACTTTGACCGCTGCTTCTTCATCGATGAAAATGGGAAATTCGTAGAAGGCTGCTACATGGTAGGACTGCTTGCATCCTATTTTCTCAAGAGGCATCCCGGAGAGATCATCATTCACGATCCGCGTGTCTTCTGGAATACGGAAAAGATCTGCCGTCTCTATGGAGGTGTGCCCGTCGAATCGAAGGGGGGACATGCTTTCATGAAGGAGACTATGCGTCGCGTCCATGGCATTTATGGAGCTGAAAACAGTGCCCATCATTTCTTCCGTGACTTCTCTTACTGTGACTCCGGTATGATCCCATGGCTCATTGTGACAGAGCTCATGAGCGAGACAGGCAGGCACCTTGGCGAAATGGTCGCTGAAATGGAGAAAGAATTCCCCGTGAGCGGAGAAATCAATCTGCCAGCCAAAAATGTGGAGAAAACCCTCGCTGCAGTCAAGGCAGCCTATGCACCGCAAGCCTTGGCCATCGATCCTACGGATGGCGTAGGGCTTGAGTTTGAAAATTGGCGTTTCAATCTCCGTCCATCGAATACGGAGCCTCTTATACGTTTCAATATGGAGACGATGGGAGACCGATCGCTCCTCGAAGAGAAGAAAGATGAGATCATGAAGCTCGTCGAGGAAAGTAACAGATAATGCGGCTTATCGCTTCTGCACGGGCAGCAGCGCCCATCGGGCATTCGTTTTGAGAGGATATGCTCTTAGCGATCAAGCGCTCTGCCCTGATGCATACATAGGATGTATACAATCTCTCATGCAAACAATGGAGCTGTGAAGAAATGAATCCTCATTTCTTCACAGCCCCTTTTTACTTTGCTTT
>ERZ780075.331-NODE-331-length-23558-cov-2.475812_pt1 | contig 23558 bp, 14 predicted proteins | sample MGYA00511839_ERZ780075 | MGnify/ENA primary metagenome ERZ780075 (study PRJEB29588, sample SAMEA2155953) | human gut metagenome | biome: human gut; feature: human-associated habitat; material: faeces | place: Denmark | collected 2008/2010 ...
TCATCATAGATGAATACATTGATTTTTACAACAATGAAAGAATACAGTTAAAAACAAAACTGACACCACAAGAAATGCGATGTCAGTATGTTGCTTAAATATTAATATTGATGCCATAGACACTCTTTTTTGTGCTGTCTGTACAAACTGGTGCACTTCAAAATTGCGGTTACTCTCTTTTTACATCTATTCAATTATTTTGCCATAATGACCGCGTCTCCCCCACGGACTAATCAAAGAAAGTATATTTATTAATCCGACTGAGTAAAGTTTCATATTCTTTTTAAATCTGCAAAAAGACTTTTGAACTTCCTGGGTTTCTGTTTACATTAGGGTGATATAAAGACATTGTACCCATAGATATAGAGAAATTTATGCTTAGGCAGGAGCGATTTGCTTGGGCAAAGTATCTTGAAAAAAACATACCCAAAATTTTGCATGATGAACCCATTGCATTATATAGATATATTTTATTTTTTTGCGCGATCCATTTTAATTCGATAGCCATATGCACATGAGCTGCTGATAAGACCAAATGCCATGGCTATGGCTATGACTGTCCAAAGGGTATCCGAAGACCCGATTGCACCCGTTAACAATGAAGAAATCATTTGCATACCATACACACTGAGCAGCACCATGGCAGAAACAAGCAACGTGTTTTGAGAAAACTTTTTGCATAAATCATGCAGTCCCATTGGAATCACAGCACCACCTATCAGACCTGCCGCAAACATAACCGCACACATTTCATAAGCCGACCGCGCCAATACCGATGCGCCAAGCACCGCAGTTGTAATCAACATAGCGCGACTGATATAATTTTCGGTTTTCATAGGTAAAAATGGCACGGTAAATCGGGATATAACCGTTCCGACCCAAAACAAGGACACAGCAAACGCCCCCAATCTTTCGCTTCCAAACGTAAGTTTTACAAAACGTGCAATCCAAAAAACAATACAAATTTGGTGTGCCCCGTAAAAGGCAACACTGAAAAGAATAAAAAGATTTTGCGGTGTTAAAAATTTCTTTATATCGCTCATATTGAGCGAAGAACCATGCACATTTTGTACGGGTAACTTTGCCTTGGCCTTGCAGTATGAGGTTGCATTTAATAAAAACACCGCCAATGCAATAAATGAAAAAATACCCAAAATACAGTTCCATGCTACTTTTTTGCCTAAAAGAAATTGAATAAAAAGCGGACCGATCATACCGCCGATTCCAATTGCCGAGTGCAGCACGCCCATATAGCGTGAAGCATGTCTCCCTGAATGCATATCCGCCATTAGCGATGACGATACCGAGTCAATATTGCCGTACGCAGCGCCGATGCAAAAATAGCAAACGAGAAACACGAAAAACGGTGGCGCAAGGTATAACGCACCAAATGAAACCGCAACCGCTGCCAACCCGAGCATTAAAAGACGGCTTTTAGACAGCTTACCTTTTCCAAACAGCAAAAAAAGCATGGCCAAAATCATACCCAAGCTTTGAAAAGCACTGATCGCCCCTTGGCTCAGGGAGGTAAGATGATAATATTCCGCGTAGTTGCTTAACAGAATTCCCTGCGTATTGTTACCGAATGAATACAGCATAACCGAAAAAATAACTGCAATTGTATACATATTCAAAACAAAAATTCCCCTCTATCATTATGAATCAAATTTACATATGGCATCACGTAAAAGCCTTCGGCTTCCGGCAAAAAGTCGGCGGAAACCGAAGGCTTGCAAGACCCTTTAAAGCGCCAGAATGGAAAGCCCTTGCCCATAAAGAGACGGAAAGATTTTTACACGTTTATATTCCTCGGCCAATGCCAAAACCGGTGTGCCGGTGGATACACCGCCGACCGTTCCGTCCGGCTCTATTGCGTCAATTACGGCATCAGTCGCGCGTTCGGCACACAAAAGAGCCGTCTGGTCGACCAACCCTGTGCGCACCGCCAAACGAATCCCGGCCGCAATGCCAGCCGTTGCTGAAATTTCAACATAGGAGCTTGCATCATCCAAAACCGTACCAAATCCTCCGTTTTCTCTTTGCACTTTTTCCAGTGCATGAATCTGAGCCGTCAGATTGCCCTTTATCTCTTCATATTCCGCAAAATCAGATGCTTCGCTTAAAATAGCCGCCGTGGCATATACAATCCAGGCATTGGCTCTGCCCCACTTGACTGCGCTCATATGATCCTTGGTCACACCGTTGTAGCCGTGATAATACAAACCGTCCTCACTTCGTAAAACCTTGTGATGCAAAACCATTTGCCGAACGGCAAAGTCTATGTATTTCTGTTCATCAGTCAGTTTACCAAATGAAACCAAAAACATGCAAGCCATAAATAAAGTATCCGCCCACATCTGCTCTGCAAAACCAGGCACTGGCTCGGTCACTGTGTGCTCCAAGCCGCCAATGGATGTAAGAGGCGCCTCGCATATAATATAATTCGCTATTTTGCGGCACACCTCTACATATGCTTCATTCGGACGCACCGCACACATAGAACATACCGTCAAAAGCGGCGCGGTAGAGTTCACCGTTTTGTTGCAAAACGCTTCATCAATATGCCTTTTCGTCCAGCCCTCTAAAAAATTTAAATACTTTTCATCGCCGGTCTTTTGATAGGCACTAAAAATACCATAAAGTCCAACCCCTGGTGCCCAGTCGAAACATTCAATGTTCATGCCCCAGTCGGTTGCACCGGGTTGTATCATACGGTCGGCAACCAGCCTTACATATTTTTCATGCACTGGTTATCTCAGCTCCTTTACCAGATACTCATAGCTTTCCCTTGCCAATGTAACCGTATCTTCAAAACTATAACCGCCCTCGGTCTCCACAGATACAGCACCGTTATAGTTGTGATTCTTTAAAATGCCCAAGCATTCCTTCAGCTTTACATTGCCCCGACCCAGCGCCACGCACTGCTGTTCATCATTCATATCCTTCGCGTGGAAATGCACCACCTTATCCATGACCGCTTCCAGCACCGCTGCTTCATCTTCCCGGTTGCCTGCGCTTTTCCATGCGGATTTTCCATGACTGCTTTCCACATAGCCGGCGCGGTAGATGTTTGCCGCATCGTAATTAATGCCCAGCCTCGGCGAGTCCGAAAGCGACATAATCCGCTTCAGTCCGTCAAGACTCAGCGAAAAACTTCCGTGCGGTTCAATGGCAAGCTGCGTAGAAAACTGCGCCGTAGCATCTAAAATGCCGCTCAATTTATCGCCTAATATTTTGTAAGCTTCCTCATCCGCCAAGCTGTCATCTTTAAAGCCGTCTCCGGTATTCACAACCGGAATACCGGCCGCCGATGCCCACTCAATGGCACGAATTGCAGAAGAAACACCATCTTCATTTGCAATTAAATTACCATTCGGCATCCATAACGCCGTTACTTTTTTAAAACCGTAGCTCTTCGCAAGCTCTGCAAATTGTACGGGGTCCGTCGAAAAAATATCAACATGCTGGCACCACGGCCCTACGCCCTGCGTCTCCGTATATTCGTAACCAATGCTCCGAATCGCGTCAAACGCACGCTCCAATTCAAACTCCCTAAATAATACTGTACTGCATCCTATCTCCATAATATTGTGTCATCCCTTTCCCAAAGTCCCGCCGGTTTTTCACAGCGTGTTGTAATTTCTTTTCTTGTCCCTGCTGCCGCCGCTTCTTCAAACGAAAGCATAACATCGGTAACATGGTTTGCCAGTTCAATCCCTGCACGATGATTTTCGCCGGTTTTAAGGCACAGCGCAATATCAGCAACCGCCGCGCCTCTCATATAATTTGCATATTCATTCAGTTGCGGGCAAACCTCCCACTCGTTGTTGCCATATCTTGTCATGAGCACATCGCCATAGTAAAAATTTGGATCAGGCAATACCAGTGTACCCTTGGCACCGTAAATTTCTATGTAAGGCATTTTAGATTTCCATATATCAAACGAATTGATCAGGGTTCCGATTGCTCCGTTTTCAAATTGCATAACGCCCGAAACAAATGTGGGAATTTCTACCTCTATTTTTTCACCCCGTCTCGGCGGTACTTTAATTGTTCTTGTGTCAAACGTAATTCTCGCCTCGGCAGATACACTTTTAATGCACCCAATAATGCTGACCAGTGCATTCAGATAGTAAGCGCCCATATCCAGCATAGGGCCTGCACCCTTTTTGTAGAAAAAGTCTGGATCAGGCCGCCAAAATTCGTTGCCGCGCATCGGGCACATTGCCGTAACGCCGACAATTTCGCCAATCCAGCCGTCCTCAACCATTTTCTTTGCAGTCTGCATTGGCGCGCTCATAAAGGTATCCGGCGCACAACCCACGCGCAGACCCTTTTCCTTCGCCTTATCCATAATTTTTTTAACGCCTTCTCTGGTCACGGCAAGTGGTTTTTCCGAATATACGTGTTTGCCTGCCTCCAAACATTTAAGCGTCAATTCTTCATGAATCATCGGCACCGTAATGTTAATGACCAAATCAACCTCGTCATCCTTTAAAAGCTCTTCGGGCGTATAGGCCTTGGGAATATCATATTCCAAAGCCTTACTTTTTGCACGTTCCATAATAACATCTGCGCACGAAACAATTTCGAATTCATCATAAAAGACTTCCTTAGCGCCTTTTAAATACGCATCACTGATAGCTCCGCAGCCTAATAATCCTACTTTCAGTTTACTCATTGTCCTTCTACTCCTTTGGTATGTTAGTTTTATATTTTCCGGGTGTAACACCCTCTAGTTTGGAAAACGCACGCATAAAGGTTCGTTTTGAAGTAAAACCTACCTTTTCCACAATCATATCTATTGTATCGTCTGTTTGCAAAAGCAGCGCTTTTGCTTTCTCAACACGCAGCCTTTGTATATAGTTTGGCAACGATTCACCAACTTCCTTTTTAAAGACCATAGACAAATAATAAGGAGACGCGTTTACATGCTCGCCAATCATCACAATACTTAAGTTGCTGTTTGCCAATTCACTGCCGACAAAACGTTTTACTTCTTTTATCATTTTTCGTTTTAGGGTATCTGCCTTCGGAGCGTTATTTTCTTCTGGCATCAGGGGCTTATCACGGCATATCTCCTGCAACCACCCTAAATAACACACCTCAAAGCCGTCTGACTCGTCACTTCGCAAAATACTTTTAATTCCTGTTGAATAGTCATCATACAAATTTTCATCATTTTGCTGTTCTCTAGCTTCATAAATACACGAAAGCATAATGCCCGTCAAATCGGTTGCAATCCGTTGCATAGCCGCCGGATTGCCGGACTGTTCACTTCCGGATAAAAGGTTATGCACAATGGCAGAAGCATTTTCAAAGTCCCCGACCGAAATCATTTGTTTCAACAGTCGTTCCTGTCCTAGGCCAACCTTTTCTTTATGAAAGCTGTCCTGAAAATCGGCATAGAACAAAACATTGTTTTTTAATATAAATGCCTTGTATTTCAGCATTTGTCGTGCTTCTTCATATGCCTGATTAATTTCGGACACATGCTCGTGCAGTGCTGATACAACGGCCGAATAGCTAAATCCAAAATTTTCTCTTATAAATGTTTTGCCACGCCGAATAATCTCCTCCACTCTTTTATCCCATTCCTTCAAGCAGTCATGCTCCACCGAAATAAGGCCCACACAGTTTAAGCTATGATAATCAATCAGCGTGCAACCAAGCTCATCACAAAAAATCTCCTCTAAAATATTCTTCATAATAAACTGCATTTCTTCATTCCTCTTAAAGTTATCAATTTCCTGCTCCGGATAATACATATCCCTGTCAAAAATCTCAAAAATCACGCAGATAAAAAACGGAGATTCAAACTCTGTTCCCAGCATTTGATTCACTTCGTGCAAACGGTGTATACCGCTGCTTGCTCCCTCCAAAAGCATTTCAAAATTTTTGTGTCTGCGCACTACATCCTTTCGCCTCGATACACTCATAAGTTGGCTTTTTGCCGCAATAAAATCGGCAATGGTTTCGCGCAGAACCTCGTATTCGTTAAAATTAGAATCAGATGAAACAAAGTTTTCACACATACTGACCAAACTACTGATGGGTTTGTAGTTTTTAAGCGCCAAAAAGATAACCATTAAAACACCAAACAACAAGCAACACATTACATTAAGAAAAGCAAAACGCCAAATGATTTGTATTTTTTGACGGTAAATACCGTTGGGAACAACAGAAACAATCGTCCAACCGGAAGTCTTTGAATAACTGGTAAATACAATATCATCCTTTTGTTTTGTCATGTAATTCTCGGCACCATCAAAATTGACGGCATACGGCAGCTCATCCTCCTCTTCCGTCGATGCGATCACCTTGCGTTCCGCGCTTACAATGTAAATTTTTCCACCGTTTTGCTGCTTATAATAATCAATAGTGGCGGCAAAAAGCGGTTGCCTGATGCGGATAACGACACTGCAATTCACATCTCGACCTTTATCCTCCTGTCCCTGATATATAAAATCAATGTATCGTCTGCCGTCTGAGCATTCCGTCAGAAGATATTTAAAATATTGATATTCCCCCATTGCATTCTTCCATGCCTGCTCCGTTACGGAGGAATCTCCGTAATAATCGGCATATATCCTGTCCCGATTGCCAAAGTTGCTCTTACCAATGCCAAAATCACGTTTGTTAAAGTAAATATAAATGTTTTCTATGTTACCAATATATCCTATATTTCCACCGTTATAATCTGTTAAAATATATTGATTTAATTTCTGTGCAATTTTAATATTATTTAAAACGTCATCAGTCGTCGTTTTACCTTTTATCACACGGTTAATGTCTTCATCCACGCTAATTGTCGCAGCGGTTTTATAAATGGAGTTTAAAGACGCTTCTATAGATTTGTTCATTTGTTCCATCAGCATAACGTTTCTGCTACTGATTTCCTTCTCAAACACCCCTTGCAGTGCACGGGTCATCATAACACTGCCAATCAGCGGGATCATTAAAATAAAAAGATAGGAAACCACCCAAATAAAAAGCGTTTTCTTCTTCATTCTTCCGTTCAGCTTCAGTTTGCGCCATGATTTCACGTTAAATCCCTCCGTTTACATGGATACCGACTAATATTTTACCAAAACAAGCCCTTTAATATAATCCATTCTTCTGTAAATATAAACCATATTGCAGCCATCATATTCAATTGAACCATCGGAAGCAATATTTTTGTTTGGTATCACATCACTCAGCTTGCCGGCAGATACCTTTTTGTTGCGGCAGTCAAAAATGTAAACGGGTGGTGTGCTGTTAATCGGATGAGCCGTCAGGGTCGGTGTGCCATCGGAAAGCGTAATTGTGGAAACTGCCGAAAGGGATTTCCCATACAAATAGCCGAAAACCGAGACAAATTCGCCGCCGATAAGATGGTCGCCGCCGATAAAGGTATTCGGTTTATCGGCAAGCGAAACAATTCTTTGGGTGTCGGTAATGCGGTTTTTGTAGTCTAAGGAGATTCGTAAAAGGTCGCCCTGCTTGACATCAGACGGCAAAACGCCGCTTTCTTTCTCCATAAAGTTAACATAATTCCCATCATAGCAGCCATACACTCGTGTGCCCGGAACACCGTCATCATCCAATGCCTTTGCAATTCTGTCCACCAAAAGAAAGCTATCTGTATAGTCGTCCGTTTTATTGCCTGATTCAAAAACACATATTTTAGCCGACAGCGTTGCATCCGCATCATACAACTTTACATGATAAGTACTGCCGTCCGTAAATTGTGAAATTTTGCCGATTGAAAATGCTTCCTCGTCCGATATACTGTCGGCAGGCGGAATGTTCATAATGACGGTATTATTCGATATGGTGTAGGTACCGTCAAAGCTTGCGCCACCCTTTTTATAAAAAGCGTCCGTCTTATCGTAATCCAGGCTGAAATCGTTTTTATTGTAACCATACAAGCCGCTTGATTTTGCCGTTTCAAGTCGGTTAACTGAGCCGACTTCATTAAATCGACACTTAACCAGCTGCGGCAAAAAAACTTTTGTTCCATCCGCTTTCGTTTGATAGAGACCGTCATACTCATATAAATCCTTACCCGAATAACCTTTGGTGCCGTCAATCTCTATTTTTTGGGCGGTAACCGCCGTAACAAACGTACCGTTGGGCATAAAAAGTCGCAGCAATGTGTGCGATTCATCCAAAACGCTCTCCGGCTTACCCACTTTTGTCAGCACGGCATAGCTGTCGCCCTGCGCCGCCTGAACATCGGCAACCTGGCCAAAGGCATCTAAAAATACCTTACAGGCAGAGCCTATAACAAAAATGTCCCTGTCGGTCATGCCGTTGTCAATGGCCGCCGCAAAATCAAAGGACAACCGATAGTTATCATCGCCAATCATAAGCTCCGTATCTTTCGTTGTGGCAACGTGCGAAACAGCATTTAAAACGCCGGAGACACTTTGCCGTGTCAGGCGCAAAATAATCAGCTTGTTGTCCCTTGAAGGCTCACAGGATAAAATATCCCCTGCGTTTATGACGCCTATACCCGTAAAATCGGCACAAATAACCGTGCCAAAATCCTCCAGTCTCATTTCTGTTTCGTATTTGTTGTAAACAATGCGATTCACTTCATCAACCGCCGCCACCACCAGATTTTTCACGCTATGAACCGAGATAACATCATAGCTGCCATCCGCATCATTGTCTATCAGCTCCAGGCTGCCGTAATGTAACTTAAAATCACTGTTTAATGCCTCAGGATATGCAATGCCGTTCCACAAAATATTTGCGTAGCGTGACAATGTAACCTTTTTTCTGTCGCCGTCCTCCTCAAAATACGAAACGTGTGAACCAAGCTTTGCTTCAGAAAAATCATCATACGCAATGTGCAAAACATCGTTTCGGTCGGTCGGGTGGATATATACAATTTCCCTTTCGGTGCCACGGTCACGATAATAAATCTCCGTTTCCATGCCTAGATATCTATAGTCCTGCTCCGAAGCCTTTTGATAAACTATATCATCAACAACAAGCTGCCCATCACCGACAGCACTGGCCTTTGATAAGGCTGTGTACCCGTTGTCCGATACTTTTCCGCTGACTTTATATATAGCCCGATACTGCGAAAGCAACGTTTTGCGATTCTCAGAATGAACGACATACCCCTCCTCCGAAACGAAGCCGCCCTCAGCAATGGCTGTATCCAGTGCATTTTCAAAAAGCTTAAAGGCATTTTCTATGGATAATGGCTTGTCCGCTTCTGCAGTAAGGCCCTTCGTCAGCCGTATCTTTGCTCCCACCCTCGCTTCCCCCCCCCCCGCCATAACTGTACCCGCGCCGTCGCCAAATCGTTCCACATAAGTTTGATACCCCATGGCACTTAACAACACCTTTACAGCATCTGCATACAAAATAGCCGTATCCGGCTGAAACTGATAGGGATTAACACCTTCCATTAAGCCGCAGTCTTTTAGTGCATACACCGCAAACGCATATGGGCTGTCTGCCTTTACATCCAGATAGGGATTGTCTATCGAGTTCGTTTTTGTCAGCCGAATCCCCATCAAGCCGGCCAGCATATCGGCAAATCGTCCTCTCAAAAGATAATCGCTTTGTGTTTCCTTTAAATTTGGATTCCATATGCCGAGTGCTGCAAACATGTCTGTTTGCGGCAACGCTTCAGATGTGCTCTCCGCTTCCTCCTTTGCAAAAGGCCATACCGTTACTGTCGTAATGATTAGAAAACACAAAAAAGCTCCGACAATTTTTTGAAATCTATGCTTCACAATAAAACTCCCCTCTAAATCATTCATGTAGTTTTAAAAGAGTTTCTATACCACAACTACCCTTTTAAAGCTCCAACCATTACACCCTTAACAAAATACTTTTGCAAAAACGGATATACAGTCAAAATCGGAACCGTTGCCACAACAATTACCGCATATTTAATCGTTTCCGCAATTTTCATGCTGTCCTCAACATTGCCTGCCCCCTGCAACATATTTTGCGAATCGTTCTGAAGCAAAATTTCACGCAAAACCAGCTGAAGCGGATACAGTGATTTATCATTCAAATAAATCGCCGCGTTAAACCACGAATTCCAGTGTCCTACACCATAAAAAAGCACCATAACCGCCACAATTGCCTTTGAAAGAGGCAAAATAACATAAAATAGCTTTCTGAAATGTCCCGCTCCGTCTATAGTGGCTGCCTCATCCAGACTAATCGGCAAGGCAGTAAAGGAGGTACGCATAATAATCAAATTATAGGTGCTGATGGCACTTGGCAAAATCAGCGCCCACAGGGTGTTTGTCAAATGAAGATTTTGCACCGTTAAGTAAGTCGGGATCATGCCACCGGAAAAGAACATTGTAAACACAATGATTCCCATAACGGCATTCTTAACCACAATATCTCTACGAGATAAAAAATACGCGCCAAAAACGGTTAGAATAATGTTTAATGATACACCGACCACAACAATAAATATGGTATTTAAGTAGCCAATGCCAATCATTGGGTTTTTTAATACCGCAGCATAAGAATCCAAACAAAACCCAAGCGGTTTATATAAAAAACCCGTATACTGCGCAAACAAATTGGAATCACTTAAGGATACGAACACCACATACAACATAGGATACAAGCATATCACAATCATAAACAGCATAAACACAGAATTTATAACCACAAACAGCTTGCGCCAGATCGTTTCATGCATACTATTTCCCCCCTACCACAAGCTTGTTTCCGTTAATTTTCTGCTAATCAGGTTGGCGCCCACAAGAAAGATAACATTCACAAGCGAGTTAAACAATCCAACCGCCGTGGCATATCCGAAATCGCTCTCAACCAACCCTTTTCTGTATACAAACGTGGAAATAACGTCTGCCGTTTTAAAAATGGTTGGATTGTAAAGCAAAATAATTTTTTCATAGCCCACGCCTAAAATACTGCCCAATCTTAAAATAAGCATAATCATGATGGTTGGCATAATGCCGGGCAGAGTTACGGTAAAAACCTGTCTGATTCTTCCACCACCATCCAGCGTGCAGGCCTCGTAAAGTTCGGAATCCACATTTGTCAATGCCGCAAAATAAACAATAGACCCCCAGCCCACACCTTGCCAAATATCCGAAATGATATAAATTGGAACAAACGCATTTGCATTCATCAAAAGCGTGCTGCGCGTGCCTCCGAAAAATTCTACTATGTAATTCACTATGCCATCCTGTGCCGTAAAGTTTTTAATCATGCCGCAAATGACAACCAAAGAGATAAAGTGCGGCAGATATGTAATGGTTTGCACGGTTCTTAAAAACCATTTATGCTTCACTTCGTTTAACAAAAGCGCTAAAATAATCGGCGCTGGAAAACCAAAAAGAATACTGCACAAGCTGATAGTCAGTGTATTTTTTAAAACTCTTCCAAAATACATGCTGGAAAAAAAACTTTTAAAGTTTGCCAATCCAACCCACGAACTTCCTAAAATCCCTGTTGAGATATCATAGTCTTTAAATGCTATTATTACGCCATACATTGGTAAATAAGCAAAGACAATATAAAATAGTAAAACAGGAATTATCATTATATAGGCCGCGCGGTTTACCTTTAAATCGCTTGCAAAACGAGCCGCAAAGGAGCCTTTGCCCCCGGAAACATATGTATTTTTCTGTATTTTGTTTTTCATATTCGATTACCATTCCCTTGATTATTGCCAGAGCCCAGGCAAAAGTTTTGTTCAATCAGCCCGGTCTCTGGCTTTGCAAAAATGTCAGCGCGTTAAAAATCTGTCATATGCCGCCTGATAAATACTGATTGCCTTGTCAATATTCATATCGTGTAGAGTTTTCACAAAGGTATCATATTCCGAAACGGGTGTTTTGCCAAGCATAAAGTTTGTGATACTTTCTGCTACATATGTATTAATCTCTGTCATAATCCCGGAAAACTCACTGCTTTCCTCTTTAGTAAGCGTAATCTGCGGAATGGCATGGCTACCGTAATCATTTTGGGACCAAACCTCAAGTGCTTCTTTTTGGCGCGGTAACTGATAATACTGTTCAATATATCTTTCATCCTGCACAAACGGTCCTTCAACGGTAGAACGTGCATAGGTTGTCAATATCTGTGCCATAGCCATGCCATCCGGGTTATCCGTAATTAATTTTGTAAAGGTCGGATACCCATCCTTCATTTCATAGCTTTCACCTTCAATACCGAAATTATTCAGCATATACCCATCCTCTGAGTATGCATAATCCAAATACCGCACGGCTATTTCCGGTTGAGCGCATTTTGTCGTAACCGCTGCCGCGCTGACGGGTGAGTAAGGCAGCTGCCTTGAACTGTATGTTGATTTTTCACCCTTTTTAAGAACCGGAAACGGTACCGGTACTAAATCATATGTTGGCTCCGATGCCTGCTTAGTCTTTAAAAACGTGCCGAGCTGACCGCCGCCCGCTCCGAAGCTTACACCAGCAGAACCGTTTAATATTTTTGCATTCATGGTGTTAAAGTCCATAATCGGGAAGTTTTCATCAATATATCCTTTGCCTACCCACTCGCTTATTTTTTGTAAAAATTGCTTGTAGCCGTCCTCCAAAGCGCCGTATTTTACCTTGCCATTGTCCACATAAAAGCCCTCGGCCGTATGATAAGCACCTGTAAAATATTTCAACGAGTCCATCTGAACAGCAATCGGATATTCCACACCAGGACGAGCCTTAAACTTCTCTAAAACAGCATCCCAATCTTCAATGGTCTCCGGGGCACTCAGTCCTGCCTCCTGTAACCAGTCCGCTCTTAGAAAAAAGCCCGATGTGTTAAGCAACTTTTCCGAAGCACGAACCATCGGAAAAACATAATAGTTTTTTGCATCCGTCATAACAGACTTAGCGATGTCTTCGTGCTCATTTAAATATGCCTTAAAATTAGGAGCATAATCATCAATATAGTCATTCAGCTTATAAATCACATTTTTAGAAATTGAGCTGTCGGGGTCACGCTTTAGCCAGTTTGTTTCAACAATATCCGGAAGATTTTGTGAGGCAATCAAAAGATTCAACTGCTCCGTTTCGTTTCCCTGTGCAGGATGAATATACTCTATCTGCACACCGGTACGCTTCATAGACTCCTGTGCAAATTTTGTTTCACCATAATTGGAAACAATCGTCGAAATGTTGCTCGGCATTTTTACATAGTACGTAAGCTTTACATCCGTATCCATAGGATATGTAATGGTTCCGTGGGGGTAACTGCCGGTATCACTGCTTCGTACAGACTGTCCGTTTCCGCAACCGGCAACGCAAGCCATCATTGCAACAGACATCAGCAAGGAAATTGTCTTTTTCATCATAGTATCCCAACCTTTCAATCCATTTTTTCTGTCTTTTTCAGCACAATTATAACATTCGTTTTTTTCTTTCGTCAATTGTCAGATTTTGTGTCCACAAACACAAGATAACACCGAAAGGTGCGCCGATACAGGTTTTTCGGCGTTTTTCTCTTCAAAACTTGTCACCGTTTGCGAAGACTTTCAGTCCTCTATTTTCGCTTCGCGTATAATTCGAGCATCCGTAAACACATCCGTCTCATCTGTGCTTGTGGTGGAAAATTCTGAAACCACCGCGCCGTTTTCTCCAGCCTGAAACCAATGTAGCGTTTCCGGATAAATGGTATATTGCTGTCCTGGCCCCAAAACAATCTCATGAAAAACTGTCACATCCGTTTCGGGCAGGCGGGCATGAATATCCCTCCTGCTGCCATCACCGCTTACATATAAATATACCTTTCCGAATCGGCAACGGAAGGTTTCCTCCTTGCCTTCGTGCAATGCAGACGGAACATGCTTGTGTTCCGGACAGGTCTGATGAGGAAATAATACCATTTCCTTTGCACAAACACGATACGTATTAATATATACACAAAGCTGCAGCCCTATTTGCTCCAATTGATTTAAGCCAAAGTCCGCCACTTCAATCGCTTCCTCCGGCCTAACCACAATACCTGCCTTTTGAAAAAAATCCCGTGTTTTCTTCGCCATCTCTTCATAAATTGCTCGTTTCATAACATCCCATTCTTTCTTTTATTTTTTTCGGCTAGTTCTTAATAATTACATCATACAACGACATAACATGAACATCGTTCTCGTTGTAAGCACCTTCTGCGGTTATCGTTACACTCTTTCCATTTGCCAAATGAAAATAATTTTCAGACAAATTCACATTGCCAACGCTGACGAATACATACATAGCAAGCGTGCGAGCCATCAGGGTAATCCACGTTTTTCCATCCCTTTGCTCTGTATGCACTCGAATGTTCGGATCGGAAAGCTTCATGTTTTTCGGTCTTTCAAACGTAAGCAGTTTTTCTCCCACAATGTCCCCCGCTTCGTTTTTCAGGACGGCATAAAGGTAACGGCTATCCTCAAAACCCTTTATTTTGTCTGTCATATGCAAAACCGAAATATCCTTTGAGCTAAGTGCCGCAACCTCTGCCACAGATTCATAAACATCCAGCACCTGAAAATTTTCGCCATATAAGGTAACGCCTATCGTTCCGGAAAATGCTTCTCTCGTTTCGTTTGAAACATTCACCGTCACGTCGCTATTATATAAATGCAGCGACAGCAAAACAGGTGCAAATATCTGACTGCTGATATAGTAAAGCGCTTTATATCGGCCGCAGTAATCAACCGATGACCACGAAATTGTCGGCCACGAATCATTGAGTTGCCAGTAAATCATGCCCATAAACACACCGCGCATGCGCCTTGCATGCTCCACCTGGTAGGCAATCACATCTGCCTGGCGTAGCTGAGACAAATAGCAGATTTCTTCAATGTTTGACGGATACGGATAATAATCCGCAAGCTTTGACATAATCATGGCCGCGCCGTTTTTGCATTTGTGGTGCGATGCAATGGTTTTAGAATAAAAATTCAGCTCCTTTGCATCCGTAATATATTTTTTCAAGGTCTCCGGCGCAGGCAAAGATTCAAACCCAAACTCCGAACAAAAACGTATTTGCTGCGTACGGAAAACCTCCATATCTCGCCCGTGGAACCATGTTTCCCAATAGTGCGCATCGCCTCGCTCGTAAGTGTTGGTATCATAAAAACCACCGCCTGCCGATGGCGAGGAAGGCCAATAAAAAACATCGGGTGCATACTGTTCGCACAAATCGGGCAGCAGTTGTTCAAACAATTGCAAATATTCCATTTTGGCCCCTTCACTGCTGATCGGAAACCACAAAAATGCGCCCTCAATTTCGTTGTTGCCGCAAAAAAGTGCCAAAGATGCATGGTTGCGATACCGTTTGATTATTTGTTTTGCCTCTTCACGTACGCTTTTTTCATAAGCCGTGCTCAGATGGACACTTTGACACGCAAACATGAAATCCTGCCAGATTAAAATACCGCACTTATCACATTCTTCGTAAAAATATTCACTGTAATAATAACCGCCGCCCCAAATACGCACACAGTTAAAACGGGCCTGTACCGCATCATCAATTACTCGTTTTTCCCTTTCACGGGTTACTAGCGGCAAAATATTATCAACGGGAATCAAGTCTGCGCCCATGGCAAAGATTTTAACGCCGTTTACCATAAAGCAAAATTCTTCGCCCACCATGTCTTTATCGCGACTGATTTTCATATCGCGCAAACCAATCTGCTGTGTTATTTCATATCGGCCACACCTTGCATCCTCCACTAAAACCGTCAGTGTATATAAATGCTGTTCGCCGTAACCCCTCGGCCACCACAGTTTCGGCTGTTCCACCGTCAGCACAGCCAACTTGTTCACAATCGTCTGTTCAATACATGTGTTACCATCTGTAAGCCTTGCCTGCGCCTTTGCGTTGTCAGGCATGTTTTCAAAAACAATTTCCAGCCGCACATGGTTATCCTTGTGAAACTGACGAACAAGAATATCACGCTTGTCTTTCACATGTTTATTTTGAAGATAAACTTTACCCTGTATGCCCATATCCGGCAGCTGCGGACCCCAGTCCCAGCCAAAAGCGTAATTTGGCTTTCGGATGTGCGCCATGCCTTCAATACAGTCCGGTTGTGCAATTAGGCTCCACTTGTTTTGCCTTTCCGTAATATAGCGAATCGGCGAATGACAATACACCCTGACCATATTTTCACCCGGATGCGCCGCGCCCTCCAAATCAAACCGATATTCCACGTGCATATTGTCCGTTTTGCCAAGCAAAACATCATTTACATACACATCACAAATCGTATCTAGCGATTGAAAAACTATCACCATATCCTTTGTTTCCTCTAAGGTAAAGCTTGCCGTAAATTCGCAGTCATCCTTGCACAAATCTCTTACTTTCGCCTCGTTCCTGTCCTGATATGGATGTGGTATCAGTTTGTACTCCAGCAAAATTGAATACAGCGAGCAAGGTGTTTGTGCCGCAAGCGGCGGATTGTCCCTATATTGCAATTTCCAATTGGTAATCTCCGACATCTCTTTTTTCTTCCCTTTCATCATTTACTGTATTTTTTCAATTGTCACATTCTGTATATATAAGCCGTCGTCCTCCGTTTGTGTACCGATACGCATATCTGCCTTGTAAGAACCCTGTGCCTGGCGGAATGATGCATCATCTAAAATAAAGGAAACGTCCTCCCAAGTATTGCTGCCTGTTTTTTGTAAAACAGTTTTTGACTTATAATCGCGCGGAATACCTTCCGCTACACCCGTATCACCGGAATTGTACTGCAGAATAATGTTCCCTGCGTTATCGTCATAATACCGAAGTGAAATTTTCACCTTAGAATAATCGGACGGAATCACAGCCGGATCAACTGTCAGATAAAACCATTTTCCCTTTGCCGCATAACGGCAGTCCTCACCGTCTGCTTGCGCCGCCGTTGTGACCCCGTCGGAGGTTGCTCCAGCAGGTGGCAGCCACAGCTGCAGGCCGTTAAATGCGAGCGTCCCAAAATCTGCACTGACAGAGTTTTGTTGCGGCTCCTCCGGCTCACCCGGTTCATCAGCGCCCGCATCGTACAAATTGCTGCCAATCACCGCCACATTACGCACATACAGCGTTTCACCTGCGCTGATGCCAATTCGGAACCCGGCGTATTGCAACGCCGCCGGATTCGTAAACTTCGCATCATCTACCGAAACAACAGCTGTTTTCCATGTTTTGGTGTCTGTCAATTGCGCAACCGTAACCGCTTTGGCTATGCTTGATTCTGCATTATATTGAAGCTGCACAGTTCCGTTGCCGATGTCATAATACCGAATGCGAAACGTCACATTCTTTTGCTCTGTCGGCAACTTGTTTAAATCAACCTTAAAATACAGCATACCCTGTCTGGTCGTATTATTATAGGGAATCGGCCCTGCCGCACGGCAATTCACCTCCCCTATAACCGTATCCGTCGTGTAAGAGTCACTTCCCATATTGGTGGCGTTATCCACAAATCCCAGACCGTCCTCTTTTTCTACCGAATCAAACCGATATTGAAACATCTTTTTTGTACTTGCACAAATCTCTGCCTTTTGCGACTCCACGCCCTCTGCATCTACAGCTGAAACAGCATAGGTATAAGCTGTGTCTTCTTCTAAGTTGCGAATCGTACAGTGTAAACTATTTTGAATCGTTTGCAGTAACACATCCCCATCATAAACGCGATACTCCGTGATTACCTCATCCCCAGAACTCTCCGACCAGAATAGTTCCAGCGCATTGACCTTTGCCTCTGCCTGTATATTCTTCGGCATGGCAGGCGGCGCACACTTTTGCGTTTTTCTGTCAGTCAGCGAATCCCAAATATAATATGTCAATGCGTTGTCCTGTAAATTATACACATGAATTTTTGCACTGATGTGACAGGCGCCATCTGAAGCAGTGGACGCGATTTCTCGGATATATCCCGTTGTTTTGTTTTTCAGGACTGCAATCAGCACAGCCTTTTTTGTCACCTCAGCATGTACGGTAATCATGCCCTCCTCTGCCGAAGGAATCACCATCTCGCCGCCGTCTGTTTCCTTGGTAAGATATACCTTGGGGGATGCAGCAAAAATACGCGGACAATACAGTAAACTTATGCAGAATACAAGCAATACCATCACGCATTTGATTTCTTTTTTAATGTTCACGTTCAACACCCTTCCATAGTTAAGGTTTATATGCGCAGCCGTTTTTAAATTTTTAGCAAACCGTATATAATTTTGGCTGCCTCAGCTCGCGTAACCGGCCGGAGTGGCTGAAAATCGCCGCTTGGAAAACCGTCTACAATGCCTGCGTTCTGCAAAGCCGCCACACTGTCCGTTGCGTAACCCGCTATCTGCATTGAATCAGAAAACACTTTTCTTTCACGGTTGCCTGCAAGCTGTATAGATTTTTTCCGACAAACACGATCTGCAATCACGCACACATCCTGTCGGCTGATAGGATCCGCCGCGCCAACCGTTCCGTCATCACATCCGTAAATTATATCGTTTTCGTAAGCGCTTGCCAAATATGGATAACACCAGCTGTCTTTTGCCGCATCGTTAAATTCACATTGCGCATTTTCGTCATATAATTCAAATGCTGTAACAACCATTTTAATGAATTCGGCACGCGTAATGCTCTGATTGGGACAAAAGCTCATTTCATCAGTTCCATTTACAACGCCGATTACATAAAGCGCCGTTATGCTCTCCCGTGCCCATTCCGCTTTGTCCAAATCCTGGAAAGGCGTTTTTACCTGCGGATTTTGAGGCTTTAATGACGCAGACGGAATCTGCACCTGCAACGAAAGACCACCCTTTCCACCACCACCGCCACCGCTTGTGCCGGAAGAGGTTTTTGTCCGATCCAGTTCATTCATTCTTTTTTCCAAAGCCGCAGCAACATCACGTGCCCTTGTAAAATCCGCACCGACGAGCGCCCGGTTAACCGATACGCTGTCGTATTGACAATACCGCGTGACATCAATCCCTAGCTGCTCCGCATAGGTCTCAATCACCCGGCTCATGCTCACCGCATCGGAAAGATTCACCAGGTTCACTGCAAGCAGCTCATCCAAAAACCTTGTAAAAGACGAAATTCCAATCGGCATATCTTCATGACAACGCTTGTACAGAAGCGCAGCAAAGCCTTCCTTATGTTGAGTATAATCCGAGTTGTCAAGTTGCTCCCAAATGTCTGTGCCGTACAACTCAAGCACGTTTAATATCTCACTGCTGCTTGCTCTTTTAAGCTCCGTCAACATCATACTGTATGTATATGCCCTTTTGATTTCCTCCAGGCTCATAAACCCCTTAGAATATTCTTTGTCCCGAATTACAATCCACTTTTCTGCCGCCTCGTCAATGGCTTGTTCGTAAGAAGTGTCAATGATAATTTGAAACAACAGACTGTATTTTCTGAAAAATGCATCCACTCCATCCTTTGTCAGACGGTTTGCTTCCGGCAGAATCATTTGATTCACATCTGTACGACTTTGATAGTCAAACAGTACGGTTTCTGCCCGTCCCTTGCCGCGCACGGACAGACTGTATCGTCCGCTGGCATCCTCCTCCGTCATAGCAAAGGTTTTTGTCACCTTTTCCTGCTCATACAAAAGCGTTTCATCAATCCGTACAAATTCGTCCGCTTTAGAAAGATCCGCGCCCTCTTTATATATTACAAAGGAAACCCATTGCGGATAATCGGCAATATTTTGAACGGTAACGCTTACTTCCTGTGTTTCATGCTTCATCTCGGCGCTGACGGTAAGTGTCTGCATCTCCTCCGCCGAAGAGAATATGCCAAAACCATGAAACAGCATAAGCCAAACTAACAGTATAACGGATATTTTTTTCAATTCAATCTCCCCTCTCACTCATTGCAACGAATCTAACAGCACAATCGTTTGCCTTCACTTGTCCGATGCGGATATCCATTCCACATTTTGAAGATACACTGCCGAATATGCACCGCTGATTTTAAAATCCGCGCCCTGTCCGCAGGCGTTTTGCATGTTAACGTTTGCAAGCGTTATCACCTGCGTTTTCCATTTTTTGCTGTCCGTCCTCACAAGCTCATACGAACAGTTTTCATAATTCGCCAAATCCCAAGTATTCTTCACACCGCCGCTGTACACAATCCGAATCGGCATAACGCCTTCATCATAGTAGGTAATGCGCAGGCTTACCTCCGTTGCCGCCTCATAGCAGACCGCGTCATCCACACAAACGGCAAGCTCCTTATCTCTGCCAATTTTCACGGCATTTTGACCTGCTTTTTGTACCTCATTCACATCAACAGCAGAATTTTCATATGAAACATAGGTTACGGAATCGGAAAGCTGTCTCCCCTTATCCTGCGGAACCTGCGCAACCAAGTCACTCACATCAACCCAGCCGATACCCAAAACTCCATCAGCATTTCTGGTATTAAAAGATATTTTTTTGCCGTCCGGCGAAAAGCACGGATGCGGCTGATTCGGATGGTTTGTATTTTCCATCTCGCGTGCACGGCACACCAAAATCTGCTCATTTGTCTTTGTATTAATTAACACAATGTCAACATACTGATCTGCCGCGGTGCCGGTCGGCAGCACGTCCGCAACAATCCAATTGTTGTCGGGACTTACGCTGCAATGCCAATAATGGTATTTTTCGTTATCGGGAAAATACGTGCGCTCTGTACCGTCCTTTTTCACACGGATAATGCCGTTTACCCCAATGTTTTGCGGATAGGAAAACTTAACGGCATACATATATTCTCCATCCCACGACCACTTTTCATGGCCGATTGTCTCGCCGTTGATGCCGTCCTGCCGAATTGCATGCGGAATCAACACCTTGTGTTCCCCTGTTTGGTAGTTATATACCCAAGCTCTGTCCGGAACATAGCTTGTGTCGCCTTCATGGCAAAACGCCATCAAATCAGGATATTTTGGATTAATCATGGGATGACCCATGTTGTAATAACCGGCGCCGTAAACCTCGTTAAATTCATGTCGGCAGCTCAAATCCCATTCACCCGTTTGTGTGTTCAGCCTTGGCGCTATGTATAAACGTTGGTTCCCGTCAGGCCCCTTTGTTGTGTCATAGCCCCAGTAACCGCCCAAAAACTTTCCATCTGCTGTCACTTGCGGAACACCCGCATTTTTGGCTGCAACAACTCGATTTTCCATCGTATCCAAATTAACACAATTCACGGTCCCATCCGCACGGTTTTGGTAATATACATCGTTCCCTTCCGTCACATAGGCATGACAAATTCCGTCATTTAAGCAGCCGTTACCTAAAAATACCGTCTCTCCCGTTTCAGTATGATAAGAATACAGTGCATTATTTGTCCCCTCTACGCCGAAAACAATTCTCTCACTTTTGTTGTCCCATTCGTTCTGCGTTACATAAGGCCGCAGCGTGTTAATCCCGTTAAAGCTGACGAACTGAATCGTCCGCCCTGTAACTTCATCCTTTATTTCCTCTTTGGGAATAAAGGATGCCCCCTCGTAAACCGATCCGGACATTTTCTCATCCTCCGATTGCCTTAATCTTTCCGTCATCCCTTTATCCGCCTCCATCAGTTGTTTGATCAGCGTTCTGCCGTTTATCTTTGCAAATAATGCACGATATGCTAGAATGACAAGATTGTCTCCCGTCGCTTTTTTATCCGCCGAATAAATCAAATCCGAATTGGAAATGCTCTTTTGACCGTTTAAATACACAACACCGCTGTCCTGAATCAGCTGATATTGCTTGGCTAGCGCAAAACAATTTTCGTAAATATTTTCATCCGGCGCACCCAACATCCGCAAAAATACCGTTAAAAGCTCCCTGACCGTAATGTCCCTTTGTGCCATAAAACCGTTTTGCTCGTCGCCGCTCATCCATCCTGTGCCGACCGCATACGCTGCATAGGGTGCGTTCTCTTCTCGCACATCATGAAAGGAGCACGACTTCGGCATATCCAAAAGCTGCGGATTCGCAAGCTTTGTCACATGCCTCGCTACATCTTCGCGCGTAATGCCCCCCAAAAGCGAAACATCCTTTTCCAGCAGGCCAGCCGCTTGCAGGGCTTCTGCCTCCCGATAGTGCGACGCACCGACAAGCGCTTTTGTCCGCTTGCGTGCACGGGATACATTGATAATTTCGATTTTAGAAAACGTATTATATAAATTGGAGGCAATCCGCAAATCCGCTCCGTTTTTTTGTGCATGCCGCAGTTCAAAATCGTCTATTGTAATGGTTTGTGTGCACCATTGCGCGTCCGGCGCCGATTTTTGCACGGATCTTCTTTGATAATCGTTTCCGTTTGTGCTGTTATAGTCAAAATGAAAATAACCCTTACCGTTGTCATAACAAAAATATTCGGCCACAATCGCAATTTCGTGATCATTCGGGCCGATAAAATCATCATCCAAAGAAATGTAAAGATAATTTTCTTTATACACCTGCCGTCCCTGCTTGCCGCAAAAAACAACTTTTTCATTGTACAACTCGTCATATCGTTTTGCCGATGCATCCTCAATCAACCGCATATGAGAGCCTTGTATGCTTTCTCCCAAAATGAGATAGGCATTCAGCGGATCTGCTTCTGCCGCAACACCTCGCTCCTCCGGCTGAAGCCCCTGATCGGGCACAAAAACCTCCGCATAAGCCGCAACCGTAAAAAACATTAAAAAGCTCAGTAGCAGCGATGCTATTTTTTTCATACTTTTCCTCCTCTGCAAAACACAACACGCACTTTTTTCGTTATGATATATTCATTATACGTTGTTTTTGTATGCCCTGTCAATTGACAAAATTCAAGCTGAAATCACACAAACGGCCGTAACCATGCTTTGTCGCCCAAGCCAAACCGCCGGGTAACACAAAATTTGTCCATACATTAATTAAATATATCATCCATCTGCCGTCAGACAAATGCTTCGTCACCAACCGTCCGCCGATTCAAAGCACACGGGTGCACTCTCTCGCCTTTGCCGCATAACGGGCGACGATTATAAAGTGTACCCTGAAAAAAGCAGCCGTTATTGAAGAAATGACAATTTTCGAGAATCCGAACGGATAAAATATACACCACTATGGCTTTTTCGTCTGTTTACGTTGGTTTTTCTCTAAATTTTGTCAATTGACGTACCGTAATTGTCTATGCTAAAATCAACTTAGAAAATACAAATCGGAAAGGACAGAGGAACTATGAGAATAAAAAAAAGATGCTGTGCTCTTTTGTTTGCATTGATGATGACCATACTCTATGCAAACGCCGCAACGTTATGCGTGGGAGCAGAAAACAACGAATTGGAAATTTCGGCACCTTCCTATTATAAGGTAGTAAACGAAGCCGAAACCCCCATCAAAAGACCGGAAGCCGGCATGATTCAAACAAAGGTTTCGGCAACCAACCACAAAAGCAGCTCTCCTGCCCGTGCAACCTTAATTGTTGCCGTGTATGATGACATCGCAAAAACCCTTAAATCCCTTGATACCGACACCCAAGAGATTGCACCGAACGGCAGTGTGGTTCTATCGGCACAAACACTTTTACCCACATTAGACGGCTACACCTACAAATATTTTGTTTGGGATGATTTTGCCACCATGTCACCTTTGCAAACCGCGCCGGAGTCTCGCATGGCTCTCTCT
>ERZ780075.335-NODE-335-length-23497-cov-4.700154_pt1 | contig 23497 bp, 19 predicted proteins | sample MGYA00511839_ERZ780075 | MGnify/ENA primary metagenome ERZ780075 (study PRJEB29588, sample SAMEA2155953) | human gut metagenome | biome: human gut; feature: human-associated habitat; material: faeces | place: Denmark | collected 2008/2010 ...
CCAGACCCCTGCGGCGGCGGGCGAGACTGCGGCTGCCGACGGCCCGTCAACATCATCGAGGGACCGCGTTAAGTTCACTATGGAGAACGGCGGCAGCTTCGTTATTGAGCTTTACCCCGAATACGCCCCCGACACCTGCGACAACTTCAAAAAGCTCGTTGCAAGCGGTTTCTATGACGGCCTCACTTTCCACAGAATAGTGGATGGCTTCATGGCTCAGGGTGGCGACGGCAGCGATAGCGCCAAAGCCTCCGAGGCGCAGCCCATCTACGGCGAATTCGCCTCCAACGGCTTCTCGCAGAATACCCTTTCGCATCAGCGCGGCGTTGTCTCGATGGCGAGAACAAACGACCCCAACTCCGCCTCCTCGCAATTCTTTATCTGCTATGGCGACGCGAGCTTCCTTGACGGCAAATACGCCGCCTTCGGCAAGGTAGTAGAAGGTATGGAGACGGTCGACGACTTCTGCAAGGTCGAGAGAGTTTATAACTCGATGGGCGAGCTTGCAATGCCCAAAGAGCCGCTAAGAATTGCCAAGGCGGAGGTGCTTCTCTGATGAATATCGTCACTTTGAGAGCGTTCAGAGCAACGGATATTGAATTCATTAACCACCACGACAGCGGCGTTCGTATCGAGTTTGAGAATACCTATTCTTATAACGTCAAATACACACCGGATAATAACTGCATAGGCGAATTCACCCTCGAGGTCAAGGATAAGTCAGCGCCCGACAAATTCCGTATCAAAGCGGTTATAGTCGGCTCGTTCGGCTACGACCCGTCGGTCAAAAAAGAGAAGATACATATCGAGAGCTTCAAGGAGCTTTTCCCGTATGCGAGGGCGATGGTGTCGTCGCTTACCGTCAATGCGGGTCTGCCCCCGGTGATGATACCGAGCTTCGATATCGAGTCTCAAAGCATATATAAATTCGGTAAAAATTGTTAAGAAAGAGGAATAGAAATGGATATTATGGATCTCGCCTCAAAAGGCATCTGCGCTATCACAAGAAAATACGGCAAAAAGGTCGCTAAGCAGGGCGTAGCCCCCGTGATCGAGAAGGTCGCCCCCTCGGTCATCTCGGGCAGCGCTTACAGAGTCGGCTTCTCGAGAGCGGAAATAATGCCGAATCTCGACGGCAGGACCTATTGGATAGCCGGTCATGGCTCGGGTCATAAGATGGAGGGCGTCCTTTCGCCCGTTTACATAAGTGCCGTATGGATCGACTGCGGCGGAGACGAAGGGATGCTTTGGCTCAGCGCCGATGTGGTCGGCATGACGAGGATAGAGGTCAATAAGATCCGCTCAATGATACTCGCCTCAGATAAGATAAGAGGCTGCAAGTGCATCAATGTCAGCTGCACCCACAGCCATTCGGGCATCGACACTCTCGGCTATTGGGGCAAGCCCAATTTTGTCAGCATTCCCTCCGACGGTAAAGACCCAGAGTATATGGATATGCTGATGAATACTGCCGTCAAGGTATCCGAGGAGGCTTATGCCGCAAAGAAGAGCGGCAAGCTCTACTCCGGCAGGATAACAATTAAAGACGGTCTCTTCAGCAAGAGAGATTTCATTGATAAGCACGAGGTGCTCACCCGCCTGCGCTTTGTCCCCGAGGACGGCTCGGCGGAGACATGGATAATGAATTTTGGCGCTCACCCCAATTCGCTCGGCGGAGGCAACCGTATGCTCAGCGGCGAATACCCTTATTTTATGCGTGAGCAGATACTCGCCGACAAGGGTGCGAACGTCCTCTTTGGCGTCGGCGCGATAGGCGGCATGGATGCGGCCCAGCTCGACGATGATGACAGAGTCAATTGCATTAAGCTGCAGGCCAAGATGATAGCCGACGCAGCCGAGAAGATCGACAATGACCGTGAGCTTGAGCCGAGGATAAAGTATCTTCAGCAGCCGTTCTATCTGCCCGTCGGCAACTATGTGCTGACCCTGCTCGCAATGCGTCATGTGATGAGCTTCAAGGCTTATCCCTGTAAGGAGAGCGACACGGGTATCGAGATGATGACCGAGATGACTTATATGACTTTCGGCGATCAGAAGGTGCTCCTGCTGCCCGGTGAGAATTTCGTATCCACCGTATACGGCAGCTATAACCCTGCCGAGACCTCAGCAACGGGCAAAGGCCCCGAGATCAACCCCAAACCGCTTGCCGAGATAGCGGGCGACAGCGAGCTTATCTCATTCGCAGTTACCAACGACATGACCGGCTATGTGGTGCCGCCGAATGATTTTATCCTCAACCCCACTCAGCCGTATCTCAACGGCTATAAGGACAGATTCGGCAAGAATCATTACCATGAGACAAATTCAATGGGTATAGGCACTCAGAAAGCCATTGCAGATGCCTTTGCCGATGTAGTTTCAAGATTTTGAGTAAAAATTTATCCCCGCTGTTTGAACGCAGCGGGGATTTTTCTGTAATCAGATTTATTATGCGTCGACGGTCTCGCTGAGCAGGATATCGCCGTCAACATTAACGGTTTTAATGTCTATTTTGCCGTCGTGCAGGGTCAGCATGGTCACGCCGAAGTCGTTGCCGCCGTCTATCTTGCCGCCGCCAATGACTATGGGCGGTTCGCCGTCAATGAAATCGACCATGTGTAAATGACCGGTGACAAAAAGTGAAGCGTCAAGCTCCGCAAAAGGCTTTATCCAATTCATGCCGAAGTGATCCTCGATATTCGGCATATGGCTGAATACAATTCTGTATTTGCCGCCGAGGTCGGAGCTGTCAAGGCTGTTTATCCACTCGAATTCCTGCCTGCGATAGCTCTCAAAGTCAACAAGACCGCTGTATTCCCTGTGGTCGTCGCTTTTATCCTCGCCTGTGTCGAGCACGGCGGCGGAAAGAGCGCCGAAATCAAAGGTGAAATAAAGCTCGCCCGTTGATGTCGGGAAGTAATCGGCAAGCTGAGAGGCGAATTCGCCCCTCGTTTCGTGATTGCCCCTGACATAGAGCACGGGAACTTTGCCGCCGCTGAGCATATTGGCGTCCTCAAGGATGGTTATGAAGTTTTTCTTGCTTGTCATCTTTGACGGAATGTCGCCGAGCAAAACTATGAGGTCAGGCTGCACGTCTATATGGCTGACAGCCTTCATCATCTTTTTTTCCAACTCATGGATATCGGATATCGAGAGTATCTTGATATCGTCGTCCTTAGGTATGCCGCCGAAGAAGTAAGTATCGGACTCAACGGTCTTGCACTTAATGGCAAAATAACCGAATTTGTATGTAACGCTCTGCGACACGACCTTGTATTCGTTGCCGATAAGCTCGTTTTTCGGCACCTTTACCACATGGATGGTGTCATCTGAGGCTATTGCGCCGCTGCGGGAGTCCCAAACGGTCTTTTCTTCGCCGTTGTAGGTGTATTTAACGCAGCCGCTGCCCTTGCCCGAGGTGACCCATATCACGGCGTAGCAGTCGCCGCACTCAAATACCGATGGCTCGACCGTGATGCCGAAGCCTATGCCGGATATTGCTCCCCAGCAGAAGTTGGAGACCGCAGTCAGGAAAGCGAGTATTGAAGCAAAAAATTTAAGCATAACAGTCTCCTTATTCTTTTATGCAGACCATCTGATGAATATAGACTTTCGGCACGGTGAAGCTGACGTTACCGTTTTCAAATACGAACGGCAAGCTCTCGCCCTGCGGCTCGAGGGTGACTGCCGTCGGCGCTTTCTCCGCCTTGACGGAGCATTTGATATCATAAAGCGGCACAGTGTCCTCAATGACCTCAGTGTTTCTGCCTCTGACGGTCGTGTGGGCAAAGAGCAGGTGGAGTATCATGCGATTTTCGCCGCTCTGGCGGGTGAGGGTGACAATGCCTCTGTCGGGCAGCGAGACCTTGACGCTCGCTTCATCGCCGAGCAGCCTTTCCGCAAGGTAAGCGAATATCTCCTTGAATATCAAATGACCTTCGTTTGCGTATGCGTTGAAGATATCCCAGCCGATATATGCGATATTTCCCTTGACGGCGACGGCGGGGAACTGCTTGTCGGGATTGTTGGGGGCGTGCTGATGGGAGCAGAAGTGCTCCAACGTCCTGTTGAAGTAAGGATTCTGCCCGCAGCCGACTATGTCGCAGTCCTTTGCGTCAAAGAGATAGGACTTTGACTTCATTACATACTGAGTGGTGCCGTCAACGGTGTCGAAGCAGGGGACGAAATAGGTCGGGTAGAATTCGTTCTCGCCCCTGTATTCAGCGCCGATATCGAGATAAAACCTGCCGTCATTCACAAGCGATTTGCCGCTTGCGATTATCTTGCCGCCGTTTGCGGCGAAGTTCTTTACCTTCTTGATAATGTCGTCGGGAAGGTCGCCCACGTCGGGCAGAATGAGCATTTTATAAGAGGAGAGATCCGCCTTGGCGTCAACAAAATTATACAGGCGATGGGTTTCAAGCAGCATTCTGTTCGCGCCGACGTCGCTCTTTTCGCCGAGGTTGCGTGAGCCTGTGACCGCCTCTGCACTGAGCACGGCGATATCCGCTATGTTGACAGCGTCATTCAGCCACGGCTCCTTTTGCTCGATGAGCGAATAAGCCTTGCCGATGAGATTATAGGTCGCCATATTCATCTCGCCCAGCGGATGCATCTGATCGCCTATCGAGCATCCGCCGCCGTTGGCAACGCTGAGGGAGGTCTCATATATCAGAGCGTTCGGGTGCTTGAAACCGCCGAATTCGCCCCAGGTGTTGTGGAATTTACCTGTCATGCCGATGAAATCATAATCTTTGAGCGTGCGGACATATGCGGCGGAGAGCGGGAAATGGTCGTAGCCCCAGCCGCCCGTGGGTAGGCTCTCAAGCTCAAGATGAGTGTTGCAGTTTATCAGCGAATAGCCGCCCTTGGGGATGTGACCCGCGTTGTGGAATATCGTTGCGGTGTCGCTGTATTTCCTGACCGCTGCGTTCGTTGCGGCGGTGTATTTCTCAAAGGTCATCATTGAGAATTTCTTCCTGTCCGCTTCGCTTTCGACGTCAAGGCCGAGAGCCTTCATGTCGGCAAGGCACTTGTCGCAATAGCAGACGCGGGGCGAGACTATATCAAGGAAGATGCCGCAGGGGTCATATTTCTGCATGACCTCCTCGATCTGAGCGCAAAGGAAGTCGAGGTAGTCCGTGTTGAAGCAGAGAAAATGAAAATGCACGGCTTGCAGCTCTTTCTCGTGCTCCTTGGGGTCGGGTGACCAGTGATGGTGCCATTCGGGGTGACGGGGAATTTCTTTTTCGTCAAGACCCGCCGAAATATATACGGGCGCGCGCACGCCTATTTCTTTGCAAGCCTCAAGCTGCGCCCCGAGCAGGTCAAAGCTCAGCCCCGGGTGCATTTCGTTGACCTCGGTGGGGTGATATGAGTAGCCGTGGTGGCATTTTGAGAATACCGTTATCGAATCGACGTGCCCCGCCTTCAGCGCCGCCTGAAACTGCTCCTTGCTGAATTCGGTGCCGACGGTCAGGGTGCCGTTCGTGTGGAAATCAAGATGAACCTGTCTTTTTCTGAGCTTATGCAATTGAATACCTCCTAAAGAGTTATTGATAATTAAATATAACATATTTATATACGGACTGCAACAAATATTTGACTTGTGCGGCACGATATGATAAAGTTTTATTCGGATAAAACAAAGGAGGTGCGGCAATGCTCGGCTTTATGAGCGAACGGCTCTCGTCGTGGGAGAAGATAAAACAGAGCGGCAGAGAAGTCGTTGTCTACGGCATGGGCAACGGCGCGGATAATGTGCTTGACGAATTTGCCCGCCTTGATATCAAGGTTCGCGGCATTACCGCAAGCGACAGCTTCGTGAGGGGGCAGAGCTTTCGCGGCTTCACGGTGCAAAAGCTCTCGGAGTTTAACGGAGACTTCATAATTGCCGTGGCTTTTGCAAGCTGCATCCCCGAGGTCATGGAGCATATTTATTCTCTATGTGATAAATACCGTGTGCTCGTGCCTGTCGTGCCCGTGTGCGGCGGTGAAATTTTTAACCGCGAATTCGTCGAACGCAATTCCGAGCTGCTCAAGCAGGCGCATTCTCTTTTCACAGAGGATTCAAAGAAAATTTTCGCGGGCTGCATCGATTTCATGTTCGGCGGCGAGCTTGATACGCTCAGAAATATCACAACGCCGAAATCCGAGGCGTTCAAGGGCTTCTTTAGGCCGAGCAGTGACGAGGATTATCTCGACCTCGGCGCATATAGAGGCGACACGGTGGATGAATTGCTACGTTACTCCGGCGGCTCATACGGCAGCATTACCGCGCTTGAGCCGGATAAAAAGACTTTTGCAAAGCTCACGGCGCACCTTGACGGGATGAAGAATTGCACGTTGCTTCAAAAAGCGATAGCCTCGCATGGAGGCGTAGTCGGCTTCAGCGGGGCGGCGGGCAGGCAGTCCGCAATATCCGATAAAGGAATTCCGACCGAGGCAACGAGCATTGACTCCCTCGGCCGTGAGCAAAGATTCACATATATCAAAATGGATGTTGAGGGCGGCGAGCTTGAGGCACTCAAAGGTGCGAAAGAAACACTTAAACGTGACAGACCGAGGCTCAATATCGCTCTTTATCACCGCAGCGAGGATATATTCACTTTGCCTTTGGCGGTCAAAGAGCTGAACCCCGATTACGAGTTTCATCTGCGCCGCCACCCTTATATCCCGTGTTGGGATATGAATATGTACTGCGTGTGACATTGACCCGTATTTATCCTATTGATTATTGAACTCAAGCCTTACAGCGGCTGAAAGAAATTTACAATTTATAGAATGTTTTGATAAATCAAAACGGCATCCGCACGGTGTTAATATCATGCGGATGCCTTGCTTTATATGTGTTTTTCGATCTCTTCGACCGTTGTTTCGGTCAAAACGCCTTTTTTAGCGTGGAAGCAGCGCTCGCCGAGCCTGAAAATGTGGATATCGTTCTTTAATGAATCCGAATATACGTTGACAAATTCGGCATTCGGCAGCGCCTCGGCTATGCGGAGCGGCTTCTGCTTATCCTTACAGTTTCTGCCGATTATCGTGCCCGTGCGCGGGTCCATTCGCGTTGCTATCATTGTATCAACGCCGTATTTCTCGCATATGGGTCTGAGCAGGAATTCGGGCGAAGCGGAGCAAACGACCGTGGGGCGCTCTCTGTTTTCGGGGCGAAAGAACGGATAAATTTTCTTCTCCTGCTTCTCCCAAAATTTCTTTGCCTCTTTTTCTCCATCGATAAACCGCAGGAATGTGAAGCACCTGCCCTTGAATTTATCGCCGAAGCCGAGGAAAAAGAGAATGAGATTCAGCAGCAGCCACGGTGAGAGTATCAGCAGCCACGGCTTGCGGAAAAGACAGTGAAAGAGAAATACCGTCTCGGAGTCATAGGGATAAACGGTCTTGTCAAAATCATAGAGGTCATATTTCATATCAAAGTCTGACCGTTATCCTCTCGCCGCCGAGCTTAACGGGGGTCTCCTTTCCGTTCACGATGACAGTAAAATCTCCCTTGCCCTCGAGGCTGTATTCGGTGAGCTTGCCGCCGTGCCACTCGATGTCGACGGTGACATTGCCCCTTGCGAGCAGGCCCTTGACGCTGCCGTCTTTCCAGCTTGAAGGCAGAGCGGGCAGCAGGTAGATGCGCCCGTCGCGGCTCTGCATGAGCATCTCGGTTATGCCGCTCACGAAACCGAAGTTACCGTCTATCTGGAACGGGGGATGAGCGTCAAAGAGATTCTCGTAAGTGCCGCCGCCGTTTGTGTAGTTGAGACCTACGCTCTTGACGGGTCTGAGCTGCATTTCTATGAGCTTTAACGCATGGTCGCCGTCAAAGAGCCTTGCCCAGAAGTTTATTTTCCATCCGAGGCTCCAGCCCGTGCCGTTGTCGCCCCTGCGCTCGAGAGTTTTGCGGCAGGCGGCCGCAAGCTCGGGGGTGCCGTCGGGCGTGATATCGTGCGCCGGGTGAAGAGCATAGAGATGCGAGCAGTGGCGGTGGTGAAGCTCCTCCTCGTCATAATCGTCGTCGAATTCGAGGAGCTGACCCTCGCTGCCGAGCTTGAAGCCCTGCATTCTTGAGAGCGTATCGCGAAGCTCGGCGGCAAATTCGCCGTCCGTGCCGAGAATTTCACAGCTCTTGATGCAATTCTCAAAAAGCTCTCTTGCTATCGACATCGACATTGTCGAGTATCTTGCTACGCAGCAGGACTTGCCCTGATATGAGAAGCGGTTCTCGGGTGAGGTGCCCGGTGCAAGCACGAGCTTGCCGTTATATTCGGTCATTATCGAAAGATAGAATTTTGCGGCTTCTTTCATTATCGGATATGCCGTGTCACGCAGGAATTCAACGTCGGCTGTGTATTCGTAATGGTCAAACAGATGCTCGCAGAGCCAGCCCGACGAGCCGTGCCAGAACGCCCACTGGGCGCTGTCGCTGACGGGCGTCGTGAGCCTCCAAAGGTCGACATTGTGGTGCGATACCCAACCCTCTGCGCCGTACTGCTCCTCGGCTGTCTTCCTGCCCGCCTCCGAAAGCTCCTGCACCATCTTAACAAGAGGCAGGTTGACCTCGGGCATACGGCACATGAGCACCGGCCAATAATTCATCTCCGTGTTGATGTTTACCGTGTAGTTTGAGTGCCACGGCGGGGATATCTTGTCATTCCATATACCCTGTAGAGTGGAGGGCTGCGAGCCGGGTCTTGACGAGGCTATCGAAAGATAACGGCCGTAGTTGTAGACAAGGGCGATAAGGCCGTTGTCGTCCTTTGAGCGCTTGAATGCGATAAGACGCTTGTCGGTCGGCATATCCTTGCCCTCGCCGATATCGAGCCTGACCCTGCCGTAAAGCGAGGAATGATCCTCTATATGCTCAAGCAGCATTTCATTGATATCGGTCAATCCCTCAAGTCTTGAAATGCAGGGGATAATATATTCCTTGCCATCGAGGTAAGGGTGGCGGTCAAAGCCGTTGAAGCTCGTCTCGGCTGTGAAATAGAGATAAGCATAGCTCGCTTCCTTGATCTCAAGAGTATTCTCATATTCCTTAACTTTGCCGTCAGTCTCGACCTTGACGCCCGCTTTGAATCTGATGCCTCTGCACTCGGGCTCATCGTAATATGCCTGCTTGCTCGACTGATTGTCAACGTTGTTTTCACCGGGGCATTCGCCGTCAATATAGAGAATACCGCCGTCGATAGAGTTGTTTGAGCGCAGCTTTGAGGTGAGAGAAACGCTGAAGTCCATCGTGCCGCCCTCGCAGGTCAGCTTTGCTCCGATGGCTTTTGCGGGGTATGAAGCGAAGTATTCACGCTTATATTTCTTTTGACCGCAGGTGAATTCCACGGCGGCTACGGCGTTTTCAAGGTCGCGGCTGCGCCTGTAATCCTTGACTCTGCCTTTGAGTGAGAATTCAAGCTCAAGGTCGCCGAGGGGCATATACGCCTGGCTCCATACGCTTAGGAAGTCCTGCTCGATCAACTCCTCTGCCTCATGCAGCTTGCCGTCAAGGGCGAGACTGCGTGCTTTGACAAATACCTCGGGTGCGCCCTCGCGGACTGTATCCTTGGGTCTGCCCGTCCACAATTCGTCGTGATTCAGCGCCAAACGCTCGTGTGCGGGTGAGCCGAATACCATTGCTCCGAGAGTACCGTTGCCTATGGGCAGGCTTTGAGTCCACGCCTTTGCGGGCGAATTATACCATAATGTTGAGGTGGTGTTCATATAAAGTATTCTCCTTACCTTATTTATAAGGCAATTATATACTATATTTTCCGTGCAGTCAATGAATAAAAATGAAGGATATTTTGCAATTTTTAAAAACTTACTTGCATTTTTGACGAAATTCGTGTAAACTGCTTTTATATGTGACATTAATTGAAACAGAGGTAATGGGAAATGGCAGACAGCTTTCAGGATCGCATCGGCGTATTCTATTCGGGACTGTCAAAGGGACACAAAAGAATAGCGGATTTTATTAAAAATAATTATGAAAAGGCTTCCTTTATGACTGCCGCAAAGCTCGGCAAGACCGTCGGCGTAAGCGAATCCACCGTGGTGCGTTTTGCTTCTCACGTCGGTTTTGACGGATATCCCGAGCTTCAGAAGCATCTTCAGGAGCTTGTCAAGAGTCACCTGACGAGCGTTCAGCGCATGGAGGTCGCAGCCAACCGCATGGGGGGCGACGATATCATCAACGACGCCTTTGCCGCCGACGCCGAGATGCTCAAGCGCACAAGAGAAGGCGTGTCGAGGGAGGATTTCTTCGGCAGCGTGGCGGCTATAAACAAGGCGCACAAGATCTATGTACTCGGCTCAAGAAGCTCCGCTTCGCTTGCGAGCTTTGCCGCATTCTATCTCAATTATCTTTGTGACAACGTCGTGCTCATCGACACCTCCTCAACCAGTGAGATGTTTGAGCAGATGTTTAGGATAAGCGAGCAGGATGTCTGTATCGCCATCAGCTTCCCGAGATATTCAAATCAGACCATCAACGCTCTTTCCTTTGCAAAATCAAGGGGAGCGACCATTATATCCATAACCGACGGCGAAATGTCGCCGATAGCGCAGTATGCGACCTATCTGCTCGTTGCGGAGAGCAGCATGGTGTCGTTCGTTGACTCGCTCGTTGCGCCGCTGAGTCTTATAAACGCTCTGATAGCGGCCTGCGCCAAGGAGAACGACGGCCATGTGTGCGAAAATCTCGGCGAGCTTGAGAAAATATGGGATAAATACCATGTTTACCGTACCGATAAGGAGGAGCAGGAATGAAACCATCCGTGCTCGTGGTCGGAGCGGGGGCCGCAGGTATGCTTGCAGCCGGTTTTGCGGGCGCAGGCGGGGCGGATACCGTCCTGCTTGAGCGCAATGACAGGCCGGGCAGGAAAGTTATGATAACCGGCAAGGGCAGGTGCAATGTCACCAATGACCGCCGCAGCGTGCAGGAGCTTATAGCCAATGTTCCCCGCAACGGCAGATTCCTTTACGGCGCATTCTCGCGCTTCATGCCCGAGGACGTCATGGAATTCTTTGAGAGCCGCGGCGTTGAACTGAAGGTCGAGAGAGGGCAGAGTCTTCCCCGTCTCGGACAAGGCATCCGACATAGTTGATGCCCTTGCGGCGTTCGCAGGCCGTTACTCGACCATAGTTAAAGGCAGAGCCGTGAAGCTGATGCTTGACGGCGGCGAGGTCAGCGGAGTTGAGACGGAGGGCGGCGATAAAATCTACGCCGATAAGGTGATAATCGCTACGGGCGGGCTTTCTTACCCGGCTACAGGCTCCACCGGCGACGGCTATGAGCTTGCAAGGCAGGCGGGGCATAAGGTAGTGCCCGCGGTTCCGTCGCTCGTGCCGCTTGAGATACATGAGGGCTTTTGCAGCAGGCTCATGGGGCTTTCGCTTCGCAATGTCGCCCTTAAAGTGCTCGATACCGACAAAGGCGGTAAAGAGATATATAAGGATTTCGGCGAGATGCTGTTTACGCATTTCGGCGTTTCGGGCCCGATGGTGCTCAGCGCCTCGGCCCATATGCGTGATATGAAGAGCGGCAGATATAAAATAGTTATTGATTTAAAACCCGCTCTCACTCCCGAGCAGCTTGACGCACGAATTTTGCGCGACTTTTCTGAGAATACTAACAGAAACTTTATAAATGCGCTGAATTCGCTGCTGCCAAAGAAGCTCGTGCCTGTTATAGTTTCTCTCAGCGGCATCAGCCCGTCCGAGAAAGTGAATCAGCTCACAAAAGAGCAGCGCAGGCGGCTTGCCGAGCTGCTTAAAGGGCTCACCGTCACCGTCACGGGCTTTCGCCCGATAGCCGAGGCTATAGTTACCTCGGGCGGCGTGGAGGTTTCGTCCATCGACCCTAAAACTATGGAGTCAAAGCTCGTTTCGGGTCTTTATTTTGCGGGCGAGGTCATTGACGCCGACGCTTACACGGGCGGATATAACCTACAGATAGCCTTTTCGACAGGCAGGCTCGCGGGCATAAGTGCAGCGCAGTCGATTTCCGATAAAACAGGGGGATAAACAATGAACAACAATATTATCAATGTTGCTATAGACGGCCCTGCCGGCGCGGGTAAGAGCACCGTCGCAAGAGGTGCGGCAAAGCAGCTCGGTTATATCTATGTCGATACCGGCGCTCTCTACAGAGCGATAGGCGTGAATGCGCTCAGAAACGGCGTTGATACCAAGGATAAAGCGGCGGGGGGGGGGGCCAACGCGGGGGTCGCCGCAAGCCTTGACGGTGTTAAGGTCAATCTTGTGTTTGAGAACGGCGAGCAAAAGGTCATGCTCAACGGCGAGGATGTTTCTGTCGAGATAAGGACTCCCGAGGCTTCAATGGCGGCTTCAGATGTTTCTGCTGTGCCGGAGGTCAGAGCCTTCCTCTTTAATCTTCAACGCGATATAGCCAAGAGAAACAGCTGCATCATGGACGGCAGAGACATCGGCACCGTCGTGCTGCCGCAGGCGCAGGTCAAGATATTCCTAACCGCTTCGCCCGAGATAAGAGCCGAGAGACGCTATAAGGAGCTTATCGAGAAGGGGAGCGAGGTCGATTATCAATCCGTGCTTGACGATATCGTAAAAAGGGATTATAATGATTCGCATCGGGAGATCGCGCCGCTCAAGCCCGCAGAGGACAGCGTGCTGTTTGACACCACGGGTCTCGCTCTCGATGAATCCGTCGCAGCGATAACAAAAATCATCAAGGAGAAGATATAATAATGAAAGGCTTTGATTATTCAACGATAACCGAAGGCAAACTCTATGACGTTTTAAGGCCGCTCGGTAAAGCCGTGTGCAGGTTAAGGAACGACGTGCACTATGTGGGACTTGAGAATATACCCAAGGAGGGCGGCTTTATTCTCGCCTCAAACCATTTGCAGGCGCTCGACCCCGTCTATCTTTCAATAGCAATCGAGGGCAGACAGGTTCACTATATGGGCAAAAAGGAGCTTTTTGCAAAGCCCTTAGTCAGACATGTTCTCACAAAACTCAACGGCTTCCCCGTTGTCAGAGGCGGCGCGGATTCCGAGGCGCTTAAATATGCGGTGCGCCTTGTCAACGAGGGCTATATCTTCGGTATCTTCCCCGAGGGCACCCGCTCAAAGGATCATAAGCCCGGCAAGGCCAAGAGCGGCATTGCAAGGATCGCCCTCGCTTCCCACGCCGATATCCTGCCCGTTTCGATATATAATTCGGACGATATGAAGAAGCATACAAAGATGACCATCAGATTCGGCAAGCTCATTCCGTTTGAGGAGCTAAAGCTCAATGAGGACAGCGGCAGGACGGAGATACACGCCGCCGCCGACTACATAATGAGCAAGATAAACGAGCTTTGGAGTGAAGGACATTGCGAGTGATACTTGCCAAGACCGCAGGCTTCTGTTTCGGAGTCGACAGAGCGGTCAATATGGCCTATGAGCTTGCGAATTCCGACGCACGGGCGGCAACTCTCGGCCAGCTTATCCACAATTCGCTTGTCACCGACGACCTTGCCGCAAAGGGCGTGAGGATAATCTCTTCACCTGCCGAGGCGCAGCGGGGAGAGACGGTCATAATCAGGGCGCACGGAGTAGCTGCCGAGGTTTATGAAGAGCTGAAGGGCACGGGTGCGGAGATATGCGACGCCACCTGCCCGTTTGTTAAGAAGATACACCGTATCGTCGCCGAGAACAGCGGCGAGGATACCGAGGTTTTCATCGCGGGCGACCCGAATCACCCGGAAGTCATAGGCATAAAGGGTCACTGTAAGGGCGAGGTGAATATCTTCAACAGCGAGGCGGAGCTGGACGAGATAATCAAAAATGACGGCAAAAATTACGATAAAAGAATAATAGCTGTCTCTCAGACGACTTTTTCGCAAAAAGTCTGGAAAATTTGCAAAGAAAAAATAAAAAAATACTATACAAACGCTAAAATTTTTGATACAATATGTTTTGCAACTCGCGAACGGCAGGATGAAGCCGCTTTGATTTCCAAACAGAGCGACATGATGATAATCATCGGCGACCGTCACAGTTCAAATACGGCGAAGCTAAAAGCCGTGTGCAGTGAAAACTGCGACACTTATTTGGTGGAAAGAGCTGCAGAGCTCAATACCATAAATTTCTCGCATTGCGCCACTGTAGGCGTGACGGCGGGGGCATCGACCCCCTCCGCAATAATTAAGGAGGTACTTTTTGCAATGTCCGAGATCGTTAACGAAACCACAAATATTCAGGTAGAGGAGGTGCCTTCTGAAGTAGCAGCAGCTGAAGATATGGATTTTTCCGCAGCTCTTGAGGAATCACTCAATAACATGAGTACCGATCAGCGTGTTAAGGGCGTCGTTATGGGTATTACCCCGACCGAGATCCAGGTCGATATCGGCAGGAAGCATGCAGGCTTCGTTCCCATGGACGAATACAGCGCAGACCCCAATGCAGACGCAGCTAAAGAGCTCAAGGTCGGCGATACGCTTGATCTTATCATAATGAAGACCAATGATGCCGAAGGCACCGTAATGCTTTCCAAGAGACGTTTTGACGCTCAGAAGGCATGGACCGACATCATCGCAGCAGAGGAGGACGGCAGAGTCCTTGAGGGCACTGTCGCCGAAGTTATCAAGGGCGGCATCCTCGTTGTCAGCGGCGGCGTCAGGATCTTCATCCCCGCTTCGCTCGCAACCGAGCGCAAAGACGAGCCTCTTGAGGATCTGCTCAAGAAGACCGTTAAGTTCCGTATCATCGAAGTCAACAAGCAGCGCAGGAGAGCCGTCGGCTCCATCCGTGCCGTTCTCAAGGATATGAGAAAAGAAGCCGCCGAGGCTTTCTGGGCACAGGCTGAGGTCGGCCAGAAGTATCACGGCGTTGTTAAGTCAATGACCAACTACGGCGCATTCGTCGATATCGGCGGCGTTGACGGTATGGTACATATCTCCGAGATGTCCTGGAAGCGTATCAAGAATCCCGCCGAAGTATTCAGCATCGGTCAGGAAGTTGACGTTTACATCAAGGCTCTCGACGCTGAGAATAAGAAGATCTCTCTCGGCTACAGAAGAGACGAGGACAATCCCTGGGAGATCCTCAGGAAGAATTATCCCGTAGGCAGCGTGATCGAGGCTGAGATCGTCGGTCTCACCACCTTCGGCGCATTTGCAAGGATCATCCCCGGCATCGACGGTCTTATCCATATTTCCCAGATCGCCGACAGACATATCAGCAAGCCTCAGGACGTTCTTACCGTAGGCGATAAAGTGACCTGCAAGATCACCGCTATCGACTTCGACAAGAAGCGCGTCAGCCTTTCCATCCGTGCTCTTATCGAGCCCGCCGCAGAAGAGGCTTCCGAGGAAGAAGCCGCTCCCGCTGAAGAAGCAGTCGAGGAGTCCGCTGAATAATCTCTGACCTTTTGCCGCCCATGGTGTTCGCTGTGGGCGGCTTTTGCGAGTTTACGGTTCGTTCCGGGGTGATTCTTATCAAAAAGACTAAATTTTTAGGGCCTCTTTATTGCATTCTCGCCGCAGTGATATGGGGGCTTTCGTTCGTTGCACAGAGCGCAGGCGGCGAAAAAACAGGCACTTTCACATTCAATGGGCTTAGGACTCTGCTCGGCGCAATAGTCCTCGTGCCGCTTGTCATAGTGTCGTTTAAGAAAGAAAATTCCGCACTTCCCGACGGCGAGAAGAAAAAATTTCCGTTCAAGGACGTGCTTATAGGCGGCGTTTGCTGCGGCCTGCCCCTCTTTATCGGCACAAATTTGCAGCAGTATGCCTTTAATTTCCTCGATGCGGGCAAGGTTGGTTTCATAACCGCTCTTTATATGCTTTTGGTGCCGCTTTTCGGGCTGTTTCTCGGCCAAAAGGTGCGCCCGAGGATATGGGTTGGCGTTGCGCTCGGCGTGGTCGGCCTCTATTTCCTCAGCATCAAAAAAGGCGATTTCTCCATCGGCAAGGGCGAGATAGTGACCATTGTGTGCTCCGTGGCGTTCGCCGTGCATATACTTGTTATCGACCATTTCTGCAAGAAGGTCAACAATGTGGCGCTCTCGTGCGCTCAGTTCTTCGTATCGGGTATTATTTCGGTTATCTGTATGTTTATATTTGAGGAGCCGAAAATGGACGCGATTATCAGCGCGGGAGTTCCGCTGCTGTATGCAGGCATTATGAGCTGCGGCGGAGCATTCACGCTGCAAATATTCGGTCAAAAATATGCCGAGCCTGCCGTGGCGTCGATACTTCTCTGCCTCGAGTCGGTATTCTCGGTGATATTCGGCTGGCTGATACTTCATCAGCGCCTCTCTTCGAGGGAGCTTTTCGGCTGCGCCGTCATGTTTATCGCAATTATCATTACTCAGCTTCCCGAGCGTAAAAAGCAACTAAGATCGGCATGATCTGAAATATTTATTCTACAAGGAAAGGACTGAAGACAATGGCAGATATCAATAAGCATTGGTACAAGGAAATGGCTGTCTACCAGGTCTGGCCCCGCAGCTTCAAGGATGGCAACGGCGACGGTATCGGCGATCTCAAGGGCGTTATGGAGAAGCTCGATTATATCAAGAGCCTCGGCGTTGACGCAATTTGGTTCTCGCCGCTCTATAAATCGCCGCAGCATGATTACGGCTACGATATAGCGGATTACAGGGATATCAACCCCGAATACGGCACCCTTGACGAATTCAAGGAGCTGCTTGCCGCCGCCCATGAGCGTGGGCTGAAGATTATTATGGATCTTGTCATCAACCACACCTCCGATGAACACGAGTGGTTTAAGGAGAGCAAAAAGAGCCGTGATAACCCGTATCACGACTACTATTTTTGGCGCGAGGGCAGGAAGCCCGGCGGCAGGAAACCGCCCAACAACTGGCTGTCCACCTTTACCGGCCCCGGCTGGGAATATGATAAAAACCTCGACGAGTGGTATCTGCACCTTTTCTGCAAGGAGCAGCCCGACCTCAATATGGACAATCCCAAGGTGCGCGAGGAAATAAAGGATATCATCCGCTTCTGGCTCGACATGGGCGTTGACGGCTTCCGTGAGGACGTTATCACATTCATATCTAAAAAAGAGGGTCTGCCCAACGGCTTCCCGATACCCGCGGCCTGCGGCATGGAGCATTATAAATGCGGACCGCATCTCGACGAATACCTCGGCGAATTCAGACGTGTTACCGATAATTACGACTGCATGACCGTCGGCGAGGCACCGATGATGACCCCGAAGCTCGCTCTTCGCTTTATCAAAGAGGGCGTAAATCAAAAGCTCAACATGATGTTCAACTTCCAGCATATGGAGGCCGACTGCTTTATGATTGGCTGGGTTCCCGCACCGTTCAATCTCAGGAAACTAAAGAGAGTCTATAATAATTGGCAGACGAAGCTCTACGGCATTGCGTGGAACGCAAATTATATCGAGAACCACGACCAGCCGAGGATCATCAGCCGTTACGGCAGTGAGAAATACAGAGTTGAGAGCGGCAAAATGCTCGCCACGATGTATATCTGCCAGAGCGGCACTCCGTTCATCTATCAGGGTCAGGAGATCGGTATGCTCAATATCAAGCTGCCCGAGATAGATATGTATGCCGATATCCAGACGAGGGATACTTATAAGCTATTTAGAAAGCTGCTTTTCCCGCACAGTGTTACGATGAAGATCGCAAACCGCGCTTCGAGGGATAACGCAAGGACTCCCGTCCAGTGGAGCGCCGAGAAGAACGCAGGCTTCACCACGGCGGAGAAGCCCTGGTTCTATGTCAACCCGAATTACACCGATATCAATGTTGAGGCGGCGGAGAAGGACGAGAATTCCATTCTAAATTATTACCGCAAGCTCCTTAAATTCCGTAAGGAAAACGAGGTCTGCATCTACGGCGACTTTAAGCTCCACTATAAAAGCAGCAGGAAGCTCTTTGTATACGAGCGCAACTATGAGGGCAAGAGAATGCTGGTCATTAATTCCTTCTGCGAGCAGCCGGTGTATTTCTCAGCTCCGCAGGGCTTTGACCTGAGTAAGGGTAAGCTTGTGCTTTCAAACTATGATGTCACCGACAACTCCCTCAATTCGTTTATGACGAAGCCCTACGAGACGAGAGTTTATCTCTTTGACTGATATAGAATTATATGTTGTTTATGAGATGCCATAACGAGAGTTTCAATATGTTTTTAGAAATGATCGTTATGGTATTTCACTTTCAGGAGTTTTTTACATTGGAGTATCAAAATGGGAAAGATTGTTGCAATAGGCGGCGGAGAAAACGGCCATCATAATACGAAATATGAAACAGCGCCGTTTGACAAGGAAATTATAAAGCTTACAGGTAAAACAAATCCGAAATTCTTGTTTATCGGTTTAGCTAATAAATATCCCGACTATTATTTTGAGGTTATGGACGGGATATATGGCGGCATGTATAATTGTCAAACCGATTATCTACGGTACAAAGAAGTAAAAAGCAAAAATATAGCAAGCAGCAAAATAAAGGATGCCGACATAATCTATGTCGGCGGCGGTAACACATATAAGCTTATGCGGTTATTTAAGCTCTACGGTATTGATGAAATGCTTGCGGAAGCATATAATGACGATAAGGTCTTGTGCGGAGTCAGTGCGGGCGCTATTTGCTGGTGTGATTACGGCAATTCCGACTCGCGGACTATTTCTTCAAACTCAAGCGAAATGATAAGGGTTGCAGGGCTTGGATTAATTCATATCTTGTTTGCGCCTCACTTGATAAAAGAATCCGGCAGAGCCGAATCTGTTAGACAAATGATGAAGCGCACCTATAAAATTCCGGCAGTTCAGCTCGATAATTCCGCTTTAGAAGTTGTCGATGATACTTATCGAGTCTTGACTACCGGCGAAAACTCTGTTGCGGAAAAATGCTATTGGAAAAACGGAGAATATATCAGGAAAAGTATTATTTGCAACGAATTTAGAAGCCTTGAAGAACTATATGAAAAAAACTGAATTGACTAATCAAAAAGGAGCTGCTAATTACAGCTCCTTAAATTTTTATCTGTTTATGCTCTTTTGCCAGCATTTGTGGCACATGGCGATGTAGCAGTCGTTTGCGCCGAGCAGCACCTGCTCGCCGCTTGTGACCGTGTTGCCGTTCTCATCTATCCTGGCGTTCACCGTCGCCTTTGCGCCGCATTGGCATATGGTCTTTATCTCCGTTATCGAGTCCGCAAGCTCAAAGAGCCGCCGACTGCCCGGGAAGAGGTGGGTCAGGAAATCCGTGCGAAGCCCGAAGCACATTACGGGGATGTCGAGAATATCTACTATATAGCGGAGCTGATCTATCTGCTCCGGCTCAAAGAATTGGCTCTCGTCCGAGATTATGACGTCGACCTTGCCCGCATTTTCAAGCATTGCGAGGATATCATCACCCTTTTTGATGGATTGCGCCGGGCTTGAGATGCCGATCCTTGATTTGACCGTGTCCTCGCCGTAGCGGGAGTCGATGGCGGGCTTTATCAGCCAGACCCTCATGCCCCGCTCCTCATAGTTGAATTTCGCTATAAGCGCCTGAGCGGATTTTGAGCTGCCCATTGCGCCGTATTTGAAGTATAGCTTCGCCATTTAATCAACCTGCCGATCATGATTGTTATGTTAATATTATATCCTCGGCATCGCATAAAGTCAATGATTGAAAAACGATGAAATATTCTGTTGAAAAAAGTTGAACCGTGTGATAGAATTACAGAGGCGTTATATGGGCGCAAAATAATTTACGGGGTGTAAATATGTCAGAAAGAGTTCTTGCGGGTTTAAAACCCGAAAAGGTATTTGAGTATTTTGAGAATATCTCGGCAATTCCGAGAGGCTCGGGCAACACCGAGCAGATAAGTTCCTACTGCGCCGCTCTTGCGGCAAGTAAAGGGCTGAAATATATTAAAGACGGGCTTGGCAACGTAGTTATCTTTAAACCCGCCTCAAAGGGCATGGAGAGCTCCGAGCCGGTCATTATACAGGGTCATCTCGACATGGTGTGCGAAAAGGTTCACGGCAGCACCCACGACTTCAAAAAAGACGGATTAAAGCTGATCGTTGACGGCGATTTCGTCCACGCGGACGGCACCACCCTCGGCGGCGACGACGGCATTGCCGTTGCAATGGCTCTGGCTCTTATCGACAGCAACGACCTGAGGCATCCTCCGCTCGAAGTGGTGCTCACTGTCGATGAGGAGGTCGGTATGGACGGCGCGGTCGGCATCGACACAAGCGTGCTCAGCGGTAAGCGCATGATAAATATCGACTCCGAGGCCGAGGGCTATCTCTGGGCGAGCTGCGCCGGAGGCAAGCGTGTGGATATCCTTCTGCCCTTCAAAATGACGGCAAATTCCGCACCGACCTATGAAATCGTTATCGACGGTCTCCACGGCGGTCACTCGGGCGAGGAGATCCACCATGGCTATGCGAATTCAAGCAATCTCATGGGAGAGCTGCTTGCAAGAATACTGAAAGCAGGCTCGTACAATGTCGCTTCGATAGTCGGCGGCTCGATGGATAACGCGATAACCCGCGAATCCGTCTGCCGTATCTGTGCCGACGATATAGCTCCTCTCATCGCCTGTGCCGACAGCTTCCTTGCGGAGCTTAAAGTAAAATATGCGGGCATTGACGACGGCATCCGTATTTCGATCAAAGAATGCGACAAGTCCGCTGAGTGCTTTGATGATGAGAGCACCGCCGCCCTTGCGGGGCTGCTTTCGTCCTTCCCTGCGGGTATTGTCAAGATGAGCGGTGAGATAAAAGGCCTTGTCCAGACCTCGCTCAACCTCGGCATCCTGCGCAGAAAGGGTGACTGCATCGAGTTCGGCTTCGCGGTAAGAAGCAATAAGAATAACGAGCGTGACGAGCTTTGCGAGCGGATAATAAACCTCGGCAAGGCGTTCGGCGCCACAGCCACCACCCACGGCGAATATCCCGCTTGGGAATTCAAAAAGACCTCCACCATGAGAGACACCATGGTCGAAGTTTTCAGAGAGCTTTTCGATAAAGAGCTGGTAGTTACCGCCGTCCACGCCGGGCTTGAATGCGCCGTTTTCAGCGGCAAGATGAAAGACCTCGACTGCGTTTCGATAGGCCCCGATATGAACGGGATCCATTCTCCCGAGGAGAGATTGAGCATTTCTTCGGCAGCAAGGACTTGGGATTTCCTTGTAAGGACCCTCGAAAGACTCTGATCTCACACACTATCAGCAGCCGACGCAGGCTGAGATAAAAATTCAGTATCTCGCTGAAATACAGGATAAATATATATCCCTTTACCGAGTATTTCGGCAGTAGCGCCGCGACAAGTATCACGCAGAGCGCGGAGTCTATCATATTGTAATTCATCGAGTGTACCTGTTGATCCAGCCCCTTCAGCATACCGTCCGTCACCATGTCGGTATACATTATCGGCACGAGAGGGGAGAGTATGCGGATATAAAGCACTGCTTCATCCGAATGATAGACCGCGTTTGAGACAGCGGGGGCACCGATGGCAAACACACCCGCACAGACGCAGGCAAATATCAGTGTGCGCCTCAAATTCCGCTCAACGCAGAGGCTTATGCCGCTTTTGTCACAGGCTTCACGCCTGCGGGCAAGCTCAGGAATCAGCAGTGCGGAGAGCGAAGACAGCGCGGCGCTCGGATAGAGCAGCAGCGGCAGAGCCATGCCGTGAATGTTGCCGTAGGCCGCCAGCGCCGCCGAGCTTCCCTCGCCCGAACGCTCAAAGCCCTTCGGTATCAGCAAGTGCTCGACGGTCAGCAGTATGCTCCTCACGCAGGTGCCCGCGGCGTCGGGCAAAGCAATACGAAAAAACGATTTAAGGCGCACCGATTTGTCGGCTGCGCCTTTTTTAACGACTGATTTTTTGAGAGCGAACGAAAGCAAAAACGACAGAGCCTCGGAGACGACCATTGCCGTGATGACCGCCGTACAGGCACTTTGCGGCGTGTGCGCGCCCCTTATCAGCAGCATTGCCGCAAGCGTTTTTATTCCTTGCTCGATAAGCTGAATACAGGAGTAGGGCAGTATCATACCTTTGGCCGTAAAATATCCTCCGAGCACGCTGCTCGTCGCTGTGAACGGCAACGCAAACGCAAGTATCCGCAGCATCGGTGCGGTGCAGGCGTTTCCGAGCCTCTTCAGGCTTATAATATCGGCAAATGTGTAAAGAATTACCCCCACCGTGCAGCCGCAGCCCATGGCGCAGAGCATAAAGCGGTCGGTCGAGCGCTCCGAAGCGGATTCCACCGTCATTCTCATGCTTGCAAGCCGCATTCCGGCGCAGGAGAAGGTGACCGCAAGCGAATAGACCGTCATTACAAGCTGAAAAAGCCCGATTCCCTGCGAGCCTATCCTTGAAGTCAGATAAGCGTTGAAGCCGACCGAGACTGAGCGCATTATCATATTGACGGCGGTCATAATAATCGTGTTGCGCAGCAGCGGAGACGGTTTTTTCAAGTTGATTCACCTTTTTGCTCTACAAGATGATTTAGTATATTGACAATTTTTATTTGATATGATAAAATACTGATAATTTCATATAAAGGCTTTGACGAGGAGTGCGTTCGGCATTAGTTTCAAGAGAACCGGCGGTTGGTGCGAGCCGGCAGCGAGGGTCGTCCTGCTGTAGCCTCAGAGCCGGGGGAAAGAAAGCGCCTGTGCGTGAGTAGAATCCTCCCGTTACGCTGCGTTAATGCAAAGGGCTTGTCAGAGCCTGAGAGAGGCGCTTAACAGCGCAATTTGAGTGGTACCGCGGGTATGTAATTATTACTCGTCTCATTGATTATTTGATCTGTGAGGCGGGTTTTTTCTGTCTCGCGAAGGAAGAAAGGATTGATTCTTATGGCAAAGGATCTTGCAAAGCAGTATGACCCTAAGAATGTCGAAGATCGTATTTATGATTTTTGGCTCAAGGGCAAATACTTCCACGCAAAGACCGAAGAGGGCAAAAAGACCTACACGATCGTTATCCCGCCGCCGAATATCACCGGCCAGCTTCACATGGGTCACGCTCTTGATAACACTCTCCAGGATATCCTTATCCGCTGGAAGAGAATGCAGGGCTACGATACCCTTTGGGTGCCCGGCACCGACCACGCTTCGATAGCCACCGAGGCAAAGATAGTCGAGGCGATGAAGAAAGAGGGTATCAACAAGGACGATATCGGCCGCGACGGTTTCCTCAAAAGAGCATGGGAGTGGAAAGCCGCTTACGGCGGACGCATCATCGAGCAGCTCAAGAAGCTCGGCTCCTCCTGCGATTGGGACAGAGAACGCTTCACCCTCGACGAGGGCTGCAGCAAGGCCGTGCGCGAAGTCTTTGTGCGCCTTTATGAAAAAGACCTTATCTACAGAGGCAACAGGATGGTCAACTGGTGCCCCTGCTGCAAGACCTCTATTTCCGACGCGGAGGTCGAATATGACGAGAAAGACAGCAACTTCTGGCATCTTCTTTACACCGTAAAGGAGACGGGCGAGCAGCTTGAGCTTGCCACCACCAGACCCGAGAC
>ERZ780075.347-NODE-347-length-22817-cov-3.420306_pt1 | contig 22817 bp, 21 predicted proteins | sample MGYA00511839_ERZ780075 | MGnify/ENA primary metagenome ERZ780075 (study PRJEB29588, sample SAMEA2155953) | human gut metagenome | biome: human gut; feature: human-associated habitat; material: faeces | place: Denmark | collected 2008/2010 ...
GTAGAGGATATGAATATATATGTCTTTTATCGCTATATGAAGCTATAAAGAAAATTAGAACTGCTCAAATTGTTAAAAACAGCAGTTTTATGGCAGCTGAAACCGTATGGGATTCATTGGAGTCTCATGAACAAGCATTGTATTCTCTTAGTGCGAAATCAACAATAGATATAATTTTCGCTTTGGAGCCAAATCTTATAGAAAATACACCAGATATGTTAAGCCTTTATATACAAAAGGATAAAAATGGTGAAGAGGCAGATGTCCGAGATATAATTATAGAAAGAAAAGATATAACTTGGGAAATTGGTCTTAGCATAAAGCATAATCATATGGCAGTAAAGCATAGTCGTATTGCACATGGATTAGACTTTGGGGATAAATGGTATGGAATTAAATGTTCCCAAGCGTATTGGGAGGAAATTAAACCGATTTTTGATTTTCTAGAATCAGAAAAAGCCAAAGGAACTTACTTTAGAGATTTAAGATCAAAAGAAGATGACGTTTATATTCCATTGCTTAATGCGTTTTCACAAGAAATCAAGAGGCAAGTAAAAGACCATGCGGATGTTCCTTTAAAATTAGTTGAATACCTACTTAGTAGATATGACTTCTACAAAGTCATTAGTATTGATGGAAAACAAATAACTACTATCCAGTCTTTCAATATGTTTGGTACTCTTAATAAACCAAGTAGAACAAAACTGCCAGACATTTTGGTGCCAAACATAAAACTGCCAACGACCTTGCTTCACATAGGCTTGAAGCCCAAAAGCAAAACTACTATTATTATGTGTTTTGATAATGGATGGCAGTTTTCTTTTAGATTACATAATGCTAAGGATGTTGTTGAACCTTCTCTAAAATTTGATATACAAATATTAGGAATGCCAGCAGAAGTAAATATAAAATATACGTGTAAGTGGTAATTATGAATTTGATAAGTTTATTTTCAGGTGCAGGTGGATTAGACTTAGGCTTCCATAAGGCAGGCTTTACAACTGTCGTTGCAAACGAATTTGATGCAAAGATATGTCCTACGTTTAGAGCAAACTTTCCAGACGTTCATCTCATAGAAGGAGATATTCGAAGGTTGACTTCTGAGGATTTCCCCGATAATGTAGATGGTATTATTGGGGGACCTCCATGCCAGTCTTGGAGTGAAGCCGGTACGTTGAAGGGGATAGAAGATGCAAGAGGGCAATTATTCTATGATTATATTCGCATTTTAAAGGATAAGCAACCATTGTTCTTTGTTGCCGAAAACGTATCAGGTATGCTTGCTGCTAGAAATGCAGAGGCTGTCAAAAACTTTTTGGCACTTTTTGATGAAGCTGGCTATAACGTAAAGCTTCAAATGCTTAATGCGAATGATTTTGATGTACCGGAAGACCGTGACCGAGTTTTCTATGTTGGTTTTCGCAAAGACCTTGGAATAACAGATTTTGTATATCCTGCTCCACAAGACCATCGCCCAACGCTGCGTGAGGCTATTTGGGATTTAAAAGACACTGCTATCCCAGCAAAAGAAAAGAATCATACAAATGGCACCAACTGCAAAGTTCCTAATCATGAGTACTTTATAGGAGCATTCTCGCCTATATTTATGTCTCGTAATCGAGTGAGAGCATGGGATGAACCAGGGTTTACGGTACAAGCAAGTGGACGGCAGTGCCAACTGCATCCGCAAGCACCTAAAATGATAAAGGTGGAAAAGAATTTGCAGAAGTTTGTGCCAGGCAAGGAACACCTTTACCGCAGAATGACTGTTAGAGAGGTTGCACGTGTTCAAACGTTTCCTGATGACTTTGTGTTCATATATAATGATGTAAATTATGGATATAAGATGATAGGCAATGCAGTACCTGTAAATTTGGCATACCATATGGCGAAACAGATAAAATGGACTTTGGAATCAAGAGGTATAAAAAGTAAATTAGCATGAAAGTAGTATCTTTCTTTTCGGGATGCGGAGGCTTAGACTTGGGATTCGAGCAAGCAGGCTTTGATGTCATTTGGGCAAATGACAATGATCAAGCCGTACACGAAACTTATATGCTTAATCATCCCAATACTTATTTGTGTAAGGAAGACATGCGTAGCTTATCTGCGCATGATATTCCTGACTGTGACGGTTTTATTGGCGGTCCACCTTGCCAATCATGGAGCGAAGGTGGAAAGCAACTAGGCTTAAACGACGAGCGTGGAAAAATGTTCTTGACTTATATTCATTTCATTCAATTAAAGAAACCAAAATTCTTTGTGATAGAAAATGTCAAAGGCATTTTGAGCGATAAGCATATTCAAACATTCATGGAGATGCTTGATAGTTTAAAAAACGCTGGGTACAACGTGCATTATTCATTGCTGAACACAATGTATTATCATATTCCGCAAGAAAGATATAGGGTAATAGTTGTTGGCATTAGAAAAGATATAGGCATCCTTTATCATTTCCCTACTCCGGATGAAAGTAATGTTATATCATTAAGGAAAGCAATAGGAGATATTTCCGAAAAGCCTCGGGAATATATTGATGAACCCATATTGCAAGATAATGATACAAGGCTTAATCATGATGTTTATATGGGGGACTTCGATGAAAAGTATATGGCAAGAAATCGAGTAAGGGCTTGGGATGAAGTTTCATTTACCATTCAGGCGCAAGCGCGAAATTGTCCATTGCATCCTCAAGCACCGAAGATGCTTTATATTTCTCGTGACAAACAAATTTTTTTCCCGGAAAGGAATATTTATATCGGAGATTAAGCATTAGGGAATGTGCTCGCATACAAACATTCCCTGATAATTTTAGGTTTATATACCATAATGTCTTTGATGGATATAAAATGGTAGGAAATGCTGTGCCTCCACGATTGGGGAAAGCAATAGCTTTGTCTATAAATGAAGCTTTCTCTCATATCAAAAAAGTAGTTTCTGTTTTAGTTGCGACTTATAGAGATAAATATCAACTTCAAATTACCAAGGAAAAAAAGATTTACTATGTCCGAGCAGGATTCAGACTAGGATCGATGCAATTTACTCCTGGAATGAAAGCTCCTAAGTACTTGTTGCTCCATAAAGGAGATGACAAAATACTCTTTACTTTAACAGAAGAAGAGCCTCAATTGGTTTCTGGGGATGTTTTAGAAAGTTATGGATTTGTGCCTTCGGGTGAATTGTATTGGCTTTTTCATATAGCTGAAACTGATAATGTTCAATGGCCTTTGGAAATATCAGAATTTAGCCAACTTAAGGAGATACATAAGAAATATGCTCCTTATATTGTAAATTTTGAAGATTCGTAATCCGATGAAGTTATGCTTTTCTCCTCTTTAATATACTTTAACTCCCTTTCCCATTGTGTATCAAGAAAGAATGCGTATATTTGCCACCGAAATAGATGTTACTCTTCTTTGGAAGGGAAGCATCCTCTCTAATATAATATCATGTACTAGCAATAAGATGATGGAATGATAGGCGAAAACTGAAGAAATAGAATCATGAGAAGATGACTTCATATTGATGAAGACAATATAGTTTTAAGTAAATGATATTATACAATGAACAGATTTTGTTGGATGCCAGTAGTTGGACTGGCAATGGCACTGAGCTTGGTAAGTTGCAGTGCATCTGATGATGAGTTGGGCGGAAGTTCGCTCGGTGAACAAACTGTGACAACGACTCCTTCGTTCTCGATGCTGAGTTATTCCCAGTCGGAGAGCACGTCTATCCTACAGGATGGTAGCAATAGCGAGGGGATGGAAGAGAAGTTGGTCTGCAAGATTTTGCCAGGGGGCAAGTTGATGCTCACTCATAAGAATGTGGTTTTCGATGATGCGGTTGCTGTCAAGATGAATGTCGAATTGCAAGGCAACTGCTTGTATGTGACAGAAATAGGAGAGTACGGTCAGTCGGGCAACTATGGGTATTACACCTTGGTCGCTACTGTTGGTACACTCCGAGACGGCGATTACTCCATCATCGTGAGACGCAACAGTAATGTACGAGCTGAGTTTGAGATGACATACGATTCATCCAAGGCAAAGCTGTAGTTCTTAGTACCGACAAGATGAGCACAAGGCTCCAGTCGATGAAATGATATTTCCAACGACCAGTTTTATAAATATTCGTCTAGCATTTTCGTCAGTCTAGACATTTCATAGATGCTTGACCAGCGTTTCAGCGGAACAGTCTTTCAGCACCACTCGGTTGCCTTTGTCGAGTAGGTATATCGTAGGCATCGCCTGCAAACTATAGAGCTGGCTGATGGTATCGTCGGCATGGACCATTAGCATCTGGTATTCTTGTGGAATCGTTTGCTGGCTGAGCCAAGCGGATATGCGATGACAATTCTCACAATCGGGATCATAGAAGTAGAGGATGACCTTCTCATCCTTGTAATCACTCAGACGATGAGGCTTCCCATCTTTTCCCTTGAAGGAAAAGTCGATGGCGGTAGTGCCAGGAAGATTCTTGTCGTGCATCTTGATTTTGAAACCGATTCTTTCTTTCTCGACTTCATCAAAAGCCATCGAACTCTTCATTCCTCTCAGGAAGAGAAGATAGACCCTGTCGTTGCGCATCGGCGAGCGAGGGTCGTCGAGATAATGGTCGATGAGGCTCTCAAACTTTGTCTTGCTCTGAGATTTCGCTCCGCTTGGGGCGGCGCTGCTTGTTTCCGATGTGGAACCAGGGAATGCTTTTGCGATGAAAACTTCCATGCTCCTTTGTGCCAACTCTTGACTGAATCGAGGCAAGAGGTCGATATAGTTGACGAAGCCTTGTTCCGCCACGTTGGCATCGTTCAGCAGCAAGGTGTCGGCGAAGTCGAAACGGTCCCAATAGTGCAGGGCGAGATACTCCATGCGCTTCTCCACGGTTTGAAGGGAGTCGGGCATGGTGGGGTAGGTGAATGAACTGCCTTGTGCCATCAGGTGGAGGGCGCAAGAGATGAGGCTTACTATGATGATGATTCTTTTCTTCATATCGTTTGATTTTACTAAGAATGAATATTTCGGTTCATTTACTTTACTAGGATAAGAAAGTCGTGGAGCCATAGAAGGTGAGACGTCTCGGCAACTATACCTCCAACGACCAGTTTTATAAATAAACGTCTTCGCACCTTGTAGTTCTTAGTAAAAGTAAATGATATATAAAGATTTCTTATTGTCTGTTATCGGTATGTGAAAGTAAACTCCTTGGCTTTGGTTTCTTTATAGCCACCATTGTAGTAGTTGGCTTTCACATAGAATTTTCCTGTCGCACCATACTTATTGGCACGGGCGTTCTTGACGTCGATTTCTTGGGTTGTCCCAATCACGTCCTCCGATTCGTATTTCTTCACAAACCAGTTGTTCCATCCTGCGCCTCCATCTACTTCCGATGTGTTATTTACTTCCACGCCACAGTATTGTGGATTGATGTCATTGGAAGCAATGCGGATTTCTATCGGCAACAGTTCCTTCGGATAGTTGGCTGGAATCTTGAAGCTCAACGTTGAGGTGGAGGTGCTTTCCTTTCCCATGGTTGTTGGGAAACGGAACTCATAGTCGAACTGCGTGATGCTATAGAGATGGATGTTGCGACTGAGGTTGTGCTTCTTGTCGAGCAGGTGGATGACACCTTCCTTCAGTTCGTTCTCGATGCTGCCGAGCGTGTAGTGGACGTAACCTACGCCATTGCTGTAGCTGATGGTAGGTGCATCGCTGCTGCCGAAGTTGATGTTCTTCGTCCAGGTAGCCTCGAAGTCATTGGCAGTTATATCGTCGTCCCCTCGATACTCGAATAGGATGGTTTGCGGCATGTTGCTACCCTCGTTCAGCAAGACGTATGTGCCGTTTGTTATCTTCAACGTGTATTTGCCATCGCAAATCTCAGGCACGATGTCCTCTACCGCAATCCAAGGGTTGTTGGCAGGCATTCCATTGACGGCGGCATCGAAACTGTTGTAGCCCAGATCGGGGTTGAGTTTTTTCACGATAATCTTGTATTCGTGGTTACGCTTGATGCGATACAACTTGTTCTCTTGGTTTTGCAACAAGACGAGAAAACGCTTGTCGGTGCCATTCTTGTAGGTCACCCAAAGGATGACTTTGAGAGGTTTGTCGGCATCGTTGCGATTCTCGAAGGTGTATGCCACGTTCTCCATCTGTCCTTCCGAACCTTTGTAGGTGTTTTGATTTTCGGATAGGGTGATGTCGTCGGGTGTCCAAGCAGTGATGTCGTTGGTTGTAGGGAACGTCAGGTTCTTGTTGAAGGGGGCGATGGTTCCATGCTCCTGTCCGTCATAAATGGATACGATAACCTTTTGGATGTCATTAGCCGCCGCTTCATCGAGTTCTACCTTCACCTTGGCTCTGTCTCGGATGAGATGCACCACGTTGTCGATTTGTCCTCCTTTCAAGAACTCTTTCATCTCGGCAGGGGTGTTCTTCTTGACATATCCCCAATAGACGATCTTCTGGTCTTGCCTTTCACCCGCACTCGACTCGAAAGAGGTCATGAGGGTGTTCTCGTGCATTCCCATCCAACTAGCCGACTGTGAGAAGTCGTTGGTGGCATTGGCTACGAAGTGGATTCTAGCTGTGCTGTTGGGCACCAAGGCCTTGATGCTTTTGAGACTGCTGCTTCCATCTTCTTGAATTTCGTTCTTGGGTGTAGCCTCTATGGTCACGTCCTTGGCAAGTCCGATGAAGAAACCTTCCTTGTCGAAGCAGAACAAGTGCATGTCGGCAGAGCTTTCGATGCCCTCGTTGCCATAAGTCTGGCTTCGGGTCAGCACTTCTTGATGATAGGCAGGAATCGCCATCTGGGTGGTGATCGGGTAGAAACCTTCCTCTAGCTCAGAGATTTGGCGAGAGTTGGTGTCCACCAAGGTGTCTGTGCAGGCTGTCAGCATCGCCAACAGCCCCACGAAGATTGCTATCTGATATTTCACTTTTCTCATAATCATTCCTCCTTCTTAGTCTTTTTGGTTTTCCAACTTTTGTACTTCCTCAGGAGTCAAGTCACGTACACAACGGACGAAGTTACCAGAATTTGCATTGGCAATTCCCGTTGCTTTTGTAGTCTTGTTCATTGTCCGATACGCAGCACCTGCCAAAACCTTGTCGATAGGAGACGTCGAGTCAGTTTGGTATTTGATGATGATGGAAATCTCTTCCTCTGTAGGCAATCTCCATCCGTCAAATTTTGTCTCTGTACCATCGCTGTTCTTGGCTACCTCTCTGTAGGTCTTGCAGTGAGTAAGGGCTGTATTCTTGTCAAAACCAGCTGATAGAACGGCTCCCAACTGTGATGCAATCATAAAGGCAGGTGAGACTACGTGGTCTTTGGTGGAACCATCTGATTCTTTCTTAGGATGAGCGATGGTATATTGGCTGCCGATGGTACTTGTAATCTGTATGACATACATTCTATTGTTGGTGAGATTACTTAGGTCGGAACTTCCTGCTGTTCCCAAATAGCCGAATCTTCCGTTATTGTAAATCTTTGCGTGATAAGCACCGTTGTAGTCGCTTGATGTCTTTCTGTATGTGTTGCCAGGTGACACCCATCCATCCTTACTTCTGCTAGAATACCAACCTGCGATGTTCTGTGCATACTCCAGAGGATACTGCTTGACAGTGACCTGCTGCGACTTGTCGCCCGAAGTGATGGTGAACTTGATGTACTTCACGGTGAGGGGAGCGAATTCGCCTGCCTCGATGTTGACGATGCCTTGGTTTTTCTTCTCTGTGTGACCATTGGCGAAGTTGAGGTTGATTTGCGGATAATTGCTTCCACCCGTGATCATCTTCTTGTTTCCGTTCTTGTCGTAGTAATACACCTCGTCTATCTTGACCGTGCAGACATCGGAACCATAGAATTGGATGGTCTTGTAGTCGATCTTCTCATTCCTCATGATATGGAAGGTAGGAGATACCAACAGATAGTTCTGCTTGTCGGCATTGATGATGGTCTGTTCACCCTCCGTCCATTTCATCACGTCGTATTTCAACTCCATCGGAGTGCCGTAGATAATCTCGGTGCTGCTGCCGATATTGGTAATCTTGGCATCCACGGTATAGATGAAATTACGCTTCAGTTCGGTTTGGCTGATGTCTCTGACAGGGATGCTATAGAAGTTGTCAATAGTTTCCCCGACGCTTCCTTCTCCCTCGGCACTCTCGTCCATCTTGGTCAAAGGCACCTTGACGATGAGTTGTGGCATCTGCTCAGGATTGTCTTCCCAGTGCATGGCATAACTGTAGGTGGTAATCGTATAGTTGCCATTGCTGCCGTTGGCACTCTCGAAGGTGTCGCCCATGTCGCCCAAGGTCTTCGATGTGTTCTCATTGAAGAGGGTGGTGGAGGTGTTGAAGTTCTTGAAACTCCAAGTAGGATGCCCTGCTGTATAGCCAGGCACCTCAATGTGGAGTTGGGCGATGATCTTGGCGGCAGCCCTGCTGAGACTAGCCGGAATGTTTTGAGTAGCAGCGGCTGTCCTCTCGCAGGCGCTCAGGGTGCTCATTCAAAAATTCAGGTAGTCGCTGGTGCTGCTCATCAAGAATTTCTTGCCAGGATTGGAAGTGGCATGGTATGGTTTCCAAATGTCGGCATCCTCTTGTGTCTTGTTTGCTAGCTCGCTTAGGCTTTGGACAGATTGGAGGTCTTCCTTGGCGTTGGCGATGCAGAGTACTTGATAGGTCTCGCCATCCACTAGGTTGTTCTTGTCTTTCCAGTTGCCTTGGTCGAGGATGGCTTGTGAGCCGCTTGTCATATTGCTCAAGCATCGGTTGAGCCGCATTGCCGAGGCGGTCTTGTCGAATAGCTTGACATCCAAATGGTCTATCTTCGCCTCGTTGAGGCTTGCATCGGAGGCGGTGCTGTTTTTGGAGTCGATGACTTGTGGAGAGATAGCCAATGCTTGCATGGCATCGGCTCCCTTGTCGAAGTCATCCTCACTGGCACAGCCTATTAGGAGCGCACTCATCAGTAGCGTCGCCCATCCGATGAAAGGTAGTTGATATTTGTTCCACGTCTTCATAATCTAAGTCTTTATGGGTTATTTCACTTGTATGAAACTGATTTCTGTTGGTGTACCTGGCAGTTTGTCCTCGTCTTCTCCTACATTGATGAGTGCTTTCTTGTTAGGCACTACGGTCAGGTAGATGTCGGTCTCGTAGGTATGCGGCTTGGCGATGTCCTTGACGAGTCTTGGCACGACATAGAAACTGATGGTTTCCTTGTTGCCATATCCTTGTAGGTTGTCTCGGATTTCGCCGCTGGCATCTCCTGCAAGGATGAAACCGAAGAGCGGATTGCTGCTTTGCAATACCCACTTTCTGCCACCCGTGTAGATGTTCTCGAAGGTAATCTTCGGACCGAAGGTCGGGTCTTTGTAACCGATTTGTATTCTGCCGTCAGTGGTCTGGTAGCCACCTTCCACAATGGTATGTACTTCCAGTTTGTCGATGAAGTCATACTTTCCTCCGTCTTCCCAGTCGAGAACGGATGGCTCAATGGTCAACTTGCCACTGTCGAGGAAGTAGGCATAGACTACTAACTCATGGTTGCGTGCCGCTGGCTTCATGTTGCTAGGTATCACAAACTCGGTGCTTTGCTCAGGTGAAGTCTCGTCGAGTTTGAAGAAGATTCTTCCCTTGATTGGTTTGTTGCTCTCTCGCAAGTAGCTGGTGTTGTGAGAGATGAAACTGGCTTCGGCGAGACGAGTCATATAGTTTGCCGCCTTCTCTGCAGTTCCTCTACGATAGGTGAGAGGGTCTGCCACTGCATTGATGTACTTGTTGGCGACTCCTTCGAGCATCATCTTTCGGCTGACATATTCCGTACTATTATTATATAAGGTGGAAGTGAGTCCATCTTCGTCTATGTATGCTTCGGTGGTCGCATCCGGGAAGACATAGCTGGCTGTCGGGATGATGTTCTCGTCCAACTCAATCTTGGTGATGGCAGCCTTGTCAGTACCGCCATCCGCTTTCCTCGCAAAGCAAAAGTGGAGCTTTGATACGGATCTGACCAATGGTACGGTGACTGCCTTGGCTGCGGCTCCGGTCTCGGTGTCAGCCACGTGGTTTTCTACCTGGATGTGGGTGATGACACGGGAGAGAGGAAGACCGGTGGTAGGCGCTACCGTGTTTTGCGGTACACCCTCATTGGTGATACCAAACTGGCTCTTCATGACTAGCTCCTTCAACTGTTGGCGAGTGAGCGTCTTCTCATCGAATCCATCGGCGAAGGAGATGTCCTTGCCATTGAGCGAGGTCGTTCCGATGCTCTCGGCATTCGCCAAGACGTAGAGGTCGAGGTGCTGGTTGTTCTGCTTGATGGCATTGCGAAGCAACTGGATGCTGACGGAGTGCATTTCTGTTTCTCCATTCACAGGCTGTGGCAAGACCTCCTTGCGATACCCGATGGCAATGGCATTGTCGTTGGTGGATTCGGAGTCGAATACCCAAACTCGGATGCTGTGGATGTTGCTCTCGGATGTCGGATTGGCTGGATTCTCGTCATCCGCTACCCTTGTGCCCTTGGCTAAGGCTTCACGATTTTCGGCTGTGCCAGAGGTGATGACACTCAGGTTGATGAAGGTGTCACCCTTGTAAGCCTCCGTGCCCGGCTCGTAATCGTCATAGACGCAAGACGAGAGGGAGAAAATCGCTAGCAGGGCTATCAGCGATATTTTAATATAATTGTTCATATAGTCCTCCTTTCTTTACTGGTTGTTGCCACCGAGGTCGGCATCTTGTAGATTGAGAACCCAACCATTCACTTTCACCTTGGCATCGAGCGTGTAGTCTCGCTTGTCTGGTACATAGAAGGTCAAGATGTAATGGTCTTGGCGGTCGAGATACTCTTGGGCATCCCATCCCTTGCTTTGTCCTTCTCCGCAAAGGGCGAGGAACCAAGGGAGAGAGTGGTCGAATACCTTTCTAGGATTCTCCTTGTCACGCAAGTCCCAAATGACAATTCGCTTGTCGTCGTAGGAGTATGAATTCCGTATTGAAGACTTGACAGATGGTTCTTCCCATTCGTTTTCTCGCTCAAACATACGAGAGGAGGAAAGGTCATAGACCAAGGCTTGATCGATGATGTCGCCTTCTATCGTTGTGTAGTCTGAGTACTGATAACGATGCTCACTGTTGTAAGGCAGATAGTAGATTGGTTCATTGCGAACCTTGTCGCCCTTGTGGTCGAGCCATGCTGCGGAACCTTCGATATAGACATCAAAGTTCTCTGGTCGGAAATCGGTCTGCTCATTGTCGAATGGCAGGAGAACGATGCGGTAGGTCTTGGTACACTTCATCAAACTAAGGTTGCCAGCTACCACATTGCCCGTTTTGCCATTCTCATCGAGTTCCTTGTAATCGACGGTGGTCTGGGCGGTATAGAGGGCAGCGAAGTTCTTGTCATTCTCTACATAACCCTCGTCATCAGACTTGCCCATTCGCTCGGTCAGGTCGTCAATGGTGGAGATGCCTGGGGTGAGGGAGGCAAAGCTGAATTCCATCTCGTCGCCCTCGGCTCTGGTGGCGAGTTGACGGTCACGAGCCAAGCAGACGAAGGTATATTTTCCATCCTTCAAACCGGTGATGTCCATCTTGTATCCTTGGTCAAACTTTTCCTTGCTCTCGATATAGGAGTCGAAGAACTTGCCGTTCTCGTCGAAGGCATACACATTGATGTTCTTGACTTCCTCGGCAAAGGCGTCGGAATTCTTCACATTGTAGGTGTAGTCGAACGAGAGGGATAGCTTGCTAGGAGCAGGAGTTGGACAATCATCCAAGTCGTCGTTGATGCAGGATGACATAGACATGAGGGTTATGGCAGAAAGGAATACCCATTTGCCCCAATGGTTGGAAGTATGTTGTGCGCTTCGGCACAAACTGTTAGTGATGAAGTTTGCCATATTGTTCAATCTTTTACTTGTTAATATTCTTAGAAAAATAATGATCTCTTATGTGGAGTGCTGAAGTCGCGGAATACTGTGGCTCCAGCATCTTGATTTTCTTATTCCAAGGTGTGCTTGCGGTGAAGTACGGTATGATTCTCACCTATATTATATAATAAGGTATAGAGTTCTGATGTTTTTGTTTTGAGTTGTTGTGCTGTCCCTTGAAGGTTTTGTTGCGTTTCTCCCTTTGTTCTTTGTGAAATCTCTCGGAGGAGAGAGAAAAACCTCCGAGAGATTGAAAACAAAACTGATGAATAACTATTACTTCAAATCAACATCGATCGTGTTGAGAACCCATGGGTTGACGGTAACCTCCACGTTGAGATAGTACATTGGATCCACTGTGGTAGGGTCACCATTAGGAACATCGGCACCTACATTGTACACGTTCTTGATGTTCAACTGATATACGCTGTTGCGCTGAATCAGGTGACGACCTGTATAGGAGAGGAACTTGTCGTCGATGGTGGTCTTGTAGTATGCCTTACCTCCGACGAAGATTTCAATGGCATGGTCAGTACGGAACTTGGCAAGTTCTGCCTCTGTAGCGGTGGTCTTGCCATCAACGATCTTCAACTCTGCGAGAAGAACATCCTTGGTATCTGTACCAAATGGATTGCTCTGATTCTCGTATGCCTTGAGGATGTCTTCGATACTGGTGTAAATCTTATTAGCGAAACGATAGAATGTACCATCGGTGAAGTCCTTGTGGGTACCAGCTACATCTTTCAAGTTGATGGTGTATTCCAAGTACATGCTGGTGGCATTGTCTGTGCCCGCTACATTGTTCTCGAATACATACTCGAAGTTGGCTTGCTTGCCTTCAGTGGTAGAGGCGATTGCCTTGAAGTAACCATCGTTGTCCTTTCGAGTTGTTGTACCAAACTCACCGTATGGTTGCCACCAAGCGGTAGCGTGAGTGTTGAAAGAAGAGAAGTTGTCACCCCAGTGCTGCATGATGTAAGTTGACTTGGCTGCATTGGCGATGGCGTATCTGCTGAGGAGGATAGACTCAACTCGCTCGATGGCGTTGTCCATGATAGCCTTCTGCTTATCAGTCAAATTTTCGATTTCTTCCGAAGTCATCAACTCCTTGTAATCCACAAGTTTCACAGCCTCGGAAGTTGGCTGGTCGATACGAGCTGCGATACGCTCTACCTTGATAGCCTTGCCACCCTGGATGGTAGCGGCATTCTCCTTACCCTTGTTGGCTTCCGTAAAGGTTACCTTGTAAGCGTCAGCAGAGACGGTAGCATCATTCTGGTTGAACATCGCAAACTGGTTAGGCTTTCCATATTCGCCGGTAAACTTGGTGGTAGCAGTATATGTGCCATTCCAAGGTGCGGCATCTGTGGTGTTAGCCAAGAAATATACGTTGTAGGTAACGCCGAAGGTGACGTACTTGACCGGAATCTCTAGCGTGGTGCGACCTGCTGATGACTCGCTAGGAACTTTCGCCTTTTCCCAATCGGCAGTAGTCAAGGTCTTCTGAAACACGATGTTCTTGTCGGCATCGGTGATGTAGAGTGTTCCGCTGTTTACCTCATGCTCGCCAGCAATGGCGTTGAACTCGTTCTCCTGGGCGGTTTTTGTGCCCTCAGATTCTCCACTACTGACAATCTGCGTCTTCAGAAAAGCCTCTTGATTACTTGTACCAGAACCCGGTGTCAAAGCGTCGTCTGTATTACAACTGTTGAATGTGAATGCTGCTGTCGCTAGCAAACTCATTACGGCTACATTTAATTTCTTCATAAATTACGTTCTTAAAAAGTTAAACTTATATTACTTATACAATGAATTTCAAATAGTGTTTCGCATATAGATGTTATATTTCATCTTTTACTTATTTTCTTTATCTCATGGTTGCCTCTTACTTGTGAGGAGTTTCCTTAATCTCGTAGTTGACGGAGTATTCCGTGCGTCTCAACTGTGGATAAACTTCCTTGATGAGGAATCTGTGGGCATTGCCTGCCTTCTTGGCGATGGCTTGCTCCTTCTCGTCTGGAGTCATGTCGCTGTTGATGATGTCGAGCACGATATTCTTCTGTGGAATGTCGTGTGATTCTACATAGTTACGCACTCCCTGCCAGTCTTCTGCCGTAGAGGAGAACTTGAAAAGATGCTTCTCCACAGGGTAGATGCCGATGAGGTGGTCGTACACCGCCTTGGTACGAGCTTCAGCCAAACGCTTGTTGTTCTCGTAGTTGCCGTCAGGAGAGGCGTAACCATGTAGGGTGATTGATACGATGCGAACATTCGGATTGTTCTTCACCCTGTCAATGGTTCTGCATATCTTGTCAAGCTCCGCATCATTGTTGTTAAGTTTGGTATTGATAAAAGCTTTATTGATATTGAAATTAAGTCTTGCAGATCCTTTCTCCTGCCAAATCTTTGGAGGTCTTGGCTTCTCGATTGGCTTTGGAGGTGCCACTGGGGTAGGGAGGATGTCGCCCACCGTAGAGAGCAGTCCTTCTTCCACAATGACTTGGTTGCAACCACATACATCTTGTCCGATTACCAACTGCGAGTTGTTCATCCACTGACAGTAAGGGGTATTATATGTATAATGTATGTTTTGTGGTTCGCCATTCTTTCTCTTTTCCACGATGAGTGGAGCGAAAGTGGCAGTCTTCTGGTTGCGCTGATAATAGATGTATCGCTTGCGCCCCATAATTTCCATGGCTGGCATTTGGAGCGTGTCGTCTCTGTTGACAATCATCGGGATGAGGACGATGCCTTGGTTGCTCTTCAGCTGGAGGTTGTCGAGCTTCAAGTCCATGCCTACCTTCACGTTGTTGCCTTGCTTCTTCACTTCCTTGTTGAGCAGACTGACCTTTCCGCCTACCAACTGTTGTGCCGTAGCCGTGGTGCAGAAGGCAAGCCATGCCGCCGTAAGGGATGTTCTGATGATATGGATTGTTTTCATAATCGTGATCTTTTACTTAAAATGATAGAATATAGTGATGGATGATGGTCGTCGGGATGATGCCTTAGAACACATAGACGAGGTTGAGTGCAGCCTTGGTCGGTCCCACATAATTGTGCGTCTTGTTGTCCTTCACTTTCTCGCCACACTTCTCACATTCGTATTGGTCGTACTTGGAGAATACGTAACCGAGACCAATCTCTGCCTCCAGGTTCCAGTGCTTCGACAATGCCCAGGTATATCCGTAGGCGATGCCAGCTCCGAGCATCCATCCCTCGAAACGGTAGTCTTTGAGTTTGGCGAAGTCGGTGCCGAGCAACATGAAGTCGGCGTCGATGTTACCGATGTTGTACTCACCGCCAAGGGCATGGAAGCCGAGGAAGTGTCCCATCATCTTGTTGCAGAACCAATATCTTGCCTCCGGCTGTACGACCCAATGTTTCCATTTCTTGTTGTTTGAGAATGTCCAAGGATTGTAATTCCCCGACACATCCAGTGTCCACTTCGGGGAGAGGGCGAACTCAGCACCAAGGTTGAAAGTGGTGGTGGCGTCATACAGGAGGTTGGTCTTGATGGCTGCCTTTTGCGCTGAGGCTAGGTGGACGACACCTAGACAGGCAATCATTGTTATCATCATCTTTTTCTTCATAACCTTTTACTTTTTAAATATATAATAGTTCTTAGAAATTCCATTCAAAATAGTTCTTAGAAAAGCCAAATGACAGATTAATCAGTCTAATCAAAAGCAAATGAATTCGTAATCATTAATCTAAAATTCTACTAGCAGTTCTGTTTCGAACTTGCAATGGCAAAATTAGGAGAAATATCAGTAGGAAGCAAGTTTTTCTACACTGAAAAATACTGATTTACACATATTTTTACGATTTGAACACTGAAAAATACTGAAAATGTCAATATTTACCCTCTCGAAGGGGTATTTTTTTTACGAAATTACACTTTTTTTTGTGGATAATGCAAATGAGGTATCGAGAAAAATATCTATCTTTGCAGCGGTAACTGAAAACAATATTTGTGTATGAAAGAGCTTAGTTCTAGTATAGTAAGACTGATTCAATTTGTGGAATACTATCTTTGTCCACAATATTGCGGTGTGGTAGATAGACGACGTGTGATTGCCTATCTGTTTACGACACTCATCGAGTTGATCGTCATCCCTTTCCATTTCTTCTTGTTCCTGATGGTTTGGGAACCCAGTGGGTTTACGATGGCTTGTCTCCATCTCATCGCTTTCATCTTGATACAATATATGATATGGAAGCAAGTGTTTCCTTTCCATCAAGGTGTGTCGGCGCTCTTCTTGCTTGTGGCGGTGAAATTGGCGGCAGACAGCGTGCTCTGTACTTACTTTGGAGCGTTCGATGATGATATCACGGTGATAGGCAACATCTTCGTGATGCTCATCCTCGACATCGCCGCCCTGAGCTTAATGCTTCAGATGACGAGCTTGTGGATTACGCTGATGGTGATACCTCTCATCGGATTCTACTACTATACGCTTCCGCATGGGGAGTGGTACTATTCGATGAAACCCATCTTGGTGGGTGTCTTGATGCTGGCGTATGTCTATACCTATAATATGAGTAGGGTGACCAAGGGGTTGCGGCAACCTAGGGAAATCAGCCTTGAAGAGAGGAAAGCCTTGGAGATGTTGGCTAACCTGCGTGACATGGATTATGGCAAGGCTGGCAGCTTGCTCGAACGTCTCAGTCCGGAAATCCGTCAGCGTATCGTGCATCATGCCACCGAGCGACTCCGTAAGGAAGAGGTGGAAAAGTTGGCTTGGGATATGGTATGCGCCGATTTGACAAAGAGTGAGAAGGAAATCTGCAAGTTGGTGCTCGAAGGCAATAGTCTCAAGGACATCTGTCAACGATTGGACAAGTCGGAATCCAATATCACCAGTCAGCGATGCCACATCCGAAAGAAACTCAACATGGATCGCAAGGATGACCTGCGTGGTACCTTGGAAATGAAAATCGCCGAACTCAGAAAGGTCATGTAGCCTTTCTGAGTTCGGCGGGACATATCGAAGCATATCTTGACGCTTCGGTGTTGCTGAATCGTGCTTTCTAGTCTTCCATCCTTAGGAATGCATTTGGCAGATATTGGATGAGGTCGCTGGCGATGAGGCTCTCCTTGCCGGTGTCCTTGATGGCGAGGTCGCCTGCCAGTCCATGGAGATACATTCCGATGCGACAAGCGTCGGCTCTGCTGTAACCTCTGGCTAGGAGGGCGGTCAGGATGCCAGTGAGTACATCACCGCTACCAGCCGTTGCCATTCCGCTATTGCCAGTGGAGTTGAACTCGACGTGTCCATTTGGGAGGCAAAGGGCTGAATAGTGTCCTTTCAGAATGATGTAGGCTTGCAGTTGCTCTGCCAATTCGCTTGCTTTTGCCAATCGCTCATAACTATTACTGCTAGGACTTCCCAACAATCGGTCTAGTTCTTTCGGGTGGGGTGTCATCACGATGTCCTTTGGCAGTTGCTGCATCCAGGCACGATGACTTGCCAGAATATTGAGGGCGTCGGCATCAATGATGAGTGGACTGTTGGTGCGACGTATCTGGGCGATGAGGGCGATGGCGGAGTTCTCGTTGGTGCCAAGCCCCGGTCCGATTCCTACGGCATCAAACATTTCAGTCTCTACGGGTTCGCTGAAGTATGTCTCCTCGTGGTCCAGTTGCAATACGGCTTCTGGCACACTGATTTGCATGATGTCGTAGTTGCGCTTCGGGGTATGGGTGGTCACCTTGCCGACACCAGCCCTGAGGCAAGCCTTGGTGGCGAGGACCGATGCGCCGCTCATGCCATAGCTGCCAGCGATGAGGAGGGCATTGCCCATGCTTCCTTTGTGGGCGAAATCCTCACGAGGTTTCATCAACTGTCGGATGTCTGATTCCTCCAATATCTGGTACTTGCAATCCGTCTTTACCATAAACTCCTGCGACAATCGGATGTCGAGCACCTTCAGTCGTCCGAGGTATTGCTGCATGTCGGCGAGCAGCATGGAGAGTTTCTTCTGCTGCAAGGTGAGCGTGAGGTCGGCATGGATGATGTTGGCATGGATATTGAAAGTGTTGTCCTCGCACATCATGCCCGATGGAATGTCAATGCTCACCACCTTGGCGGAACTCTGGTTGATGTATTTCACCATAGCTGCGAAACCGCCAGCTAATGGCTTGTTGAGACCACTGCCGAAGAGACCATCGACGACAAGAGTGCCCTCCGTCAACTGTGGAGGGTCGAAGTTGACGGTAATCTCTGTGAAGTGCTTGATGCTCTTGCATTCCGTCAGTCTCTTCTTGTTGGTGGCACAATCAGCAGAAAGTTTATTGTGTACATTGAAAAGATAAACGGATACTTGGTAGCCATCCTCGCTGAGGAGACGGGCTACGGCGAGGGCATCGCCGCCATTGTTGCCAGGACCCGCAAACACGACGATAGGTGTGCGGTTGGACCATTCCTCCTCGATGCTTCTCGTGAGGGCTTTGGCGGCACGTTCCATCAGGTTGAGAGATGAGATAGGCTCGTGCTCGATGGTGTATTTGTCAAGCTCATGTATCTGAGCGCTTGTGAATATTTTCATGTTGCAAAGAGAGTTAAAAGACAAGTGTTAGGGTCAAAACATAGTTGTTTGTTGACTTCCAAATGCAAAAGTACTAAAAAAAGCCCATTGAAAAAGCGTTGTTTCGCATTTTTTTCGTAATTTTGCACAAAATATTATCATATTAGACTATGGGCGTAGTTAAAATCAAGGACAAAACCTTTAAGACTTCCATTCCGGAAGCTGAGATTTTGAAGAAAGTGCAGGTCGTAGCAGATCGTATCAACAAGGACTATGAGGGTAAGACTCCTGTGTTCTTGGCAGTGTTGAATGGCTCTTTTATCTTCGCAGCCGATTTGATGCGTATGATAACCGTGCCAAGTGAAATCTCATTTGTGAAGTATGCTTCTTACGAGGGCACTTCCTCTACGGGTAGCATGAAGACACTCATGGGTATCAACCAGGAGTTGGAGGGTCGCCATGTCGTCATCGTGGAGGACATCGTTGACTCAGGCTTCACTATGGCTCACATGATAGAGGAACTGAAGAAGAAGAATCCTGCCTCTATCGAAATCTGTTCACTTCTCGTTAAACCAGGAAATCTGAAAGTTGACCTTGACATCAACTATGCTGTCATGGAAATCCCTAACGACTTCATCGTAGGCTACGGCCTTGATTACGACCAGGAAGGTCGCAACCTCCGAGACATCTATACGATTGTAGAGGAATAACAACATAATTTTTATACATAACAAAGAAAGATGAAAAATATCGTAATTTTCGGCGCTCCAGGTGCAGGTAAGGGCACACAGAGCGACAAGATGATCGAGAAGTATGGTCTCGGTCACATTTCAACAGGTGACGTATTGCGTAACGAAATCAAAAACGGTACTGAACTCGGTAAGACAGCTAAGGGTTATATCGACAATGGTCAGTTGATTCCAGACGAGTTGATGATCGACATCCTCGCAAGTGTATACGATAGCTTCGGTAAGGATCACGCTGGTGTAATCTTCGACGGTTTCCCACGTACCACTCCACAGGCTGAGGCTTTGAAGAAGATGCTCGCTGAGCGTGGTCACAAGGTTGCTGCCATGATTGAGTTGGCTGTTCCTGAGGATGAGCTGATGGCTCGTCTGCTCAACCGCGGTAAGTTGAGTGGCCGTTCTGATGATAACGAGGAGACTATCAAGAAGCGTCTCAACGTATATCATACACAGACTGCTCCTCTCATCGACTGGTATGAGAAGGAAGGTATCCACCACCACATCGAGGGTCTCGGTACTGTAGATGAGATCTTCGCTCGTGTTTGCAATGTAATCGACAACTTGTAATCAAGATAAAGAATCTTCCCCGCTATGGTGGGGAAGAGTTATTATTCGTTAAATAAAAAAAGAAAAATCAATGGCTGAATCCAATTTCGTAGATTATGTAAAAATCAACTGCCGCTCTGGTAAGGGTGGTAAAGGCTCCATGCACCTGCGCCACGTGAAGTACCAACCTAATGGTGGACCTGACGGTGGTGATGGCGGACGTGGAGGAAGCATCTATCTTCGCGGCAACCACAACTACTGGACTTTGCTGCATCTGAAGTATCAGCGCCACTTCTTCGCCGAGCATGGTGGCAATGGAGGACGTGACAAGTGCCACGGCACGGATGGCAAGGACATCTACATCGATGTGCCTTGTGGTACCGTGGTTTATAATGCCGAAACTGGTAAGTATGTTTGCGATGTTACCTATGATGGACAGGAAGTGCTGCTCCTCAAGGGTGGTCGTGGTGGACTGGGCAACTTCCAGTTCCGTACTTCTACCAATCAGGCTCCTCGCTATGCCCAACCAGGTGAACCGATGCAGGAGATGACCATCATCATGGAGTTGAAACTCTTGGCTGATGTCGGTCTCGTGGGTTTCCCTAACGCTGGTAAGTCAACATTGCTTTCTGCTGTCTCCAGTGCTCGTCCTAAGATAGCAAACTATCCATTTACTACGCTCGAACCGTCGCTGGGCATCGTGGACTATCGCGATCACCAGTCGTTTGTCATGGCAGACATCCCTGGCATCATCGAGGGTGCGAGCGAAGGAAAGGGATTGGGTTTACGATTCCTCCGTCATATTGAGCGCAACTCTCTCTTGCTCTTCATGGTACCTGGTGATACCGATGATATCAAGAAAGAATATGAGGTGCTGCTCGGTGAGTTGAAGAACTTCAATCCAGAGATGCTCGACAAGCATCGTGTACTTGCTATCACCAAGTGTGACTTGCTCGATGATGAACTCATAGAGATGTTGAAGGAGACTCTTCCTACCGACCTCCCTGTGGTATTCATTTCCTCAGTGACCGGACAGGGCATTCAAGAACTGAAAGACATACTTTGGAAGGAACTCAATTCAGAGAGCAACAAACTTCAGGAGATTACCGCCGAGGATACGCTTGTACATCGTGACAAGGATATGTCTCGCTTCCAGCAAGAACTCGAAGCAGAGGGCGAGGACATCGTGGAGTACATCGATGATGATGAAATCGAAGATGTAGAAGACCTCGATGATTTCGAGTACGAGTAAAAATATAAATTATGATCAAGGAATATAACATAGCCGATGGTGTCAAGGCTTTCTCTACCACTCGAAAGGGTGGTGTGAGCACTGGCAACTACGGTGAATTCAATATCAATGAATATTGCGGTGATGAGGCTGTCAATATCGCTGCCAATCGCAAGCAGTTGGCTGATGAACTCGGTATCTCTACCGACCATATCATTATGCCACATCAGGTACATGGCGTTGAGGTGCGCCAGATAGCAGGTGAGTTCTTGTCAATGCCAGAGAATATCCGCAAGATGGTGCTCGAAGGTGTGGATGCGGTTATCACCAAAGAGAAAGGCATTTGCATCGGCGTTTCTACTGCCGATTGCATCCCGGTGCTTCTCTATGATGAGGAACATCAGGCTGTGGCTGCTATCCATGCAGGTTGGAGAGGTACGTTAGAGCGCATTGTCCATAAGTCGGTTCAAGAGATGACTTTTGCGTTTAAGACCGATCCGAAGAAATTGAAGGCGGTCATTGGACCAGGCATCTCATTGGAGAACTTCGAGGTGGGCGATGAGGTCTATGAGGCTTTCGAACAAGCCGCTTTCCCTATGGATAAAATTGCCGCTCAATATCCTAATGCTGCTTTAAAGGCAAACGCAGAGGAGCGTGAGCGAATGGCAAGGGAGGGAAATGTGGAGCAACCACTTAAATGGCATATAGATCTTCCGAAATGCAATGAGATGATACTGAAGCATATCGGCGTGCCAGAGGAGAATATCCAAAATTGCGGTATCTGTACTTATGCTCATAGTGACGAGTATTTCTCTGCAAGAAAACTCGGCATCGAGTCGGGCAGAATCTATACAGGAATCCTAATCAAGTAAATGATCATTCAAGATAACATCCATTCTTGGTTTCGCATGGAACCAAGAATGGATGTACTTTTTTGAGTATGTCCAGAAAGGCAACTATATCAATGAAGAATAAGCATATATATAATAAGGTGGCGATAGTAGGCATCGCTTTTGCTTTGTTTGCCTCCTTCACGCCTGTCAAGAATTTTTTTACCCCTGCCGAACAACAGCAGATCAGTATCGCTACGCCGGGACTTTTCGACCGTAGCCAGGCTTTCAATGTCGATTTCGAGATATTCGGAAGTAAGGAATATTCCTTCCCACTTCCTGTAGGTAAGGCAACCTTGTTGGCTGGCAATAGTGTGCTCAAGATAGAGACTTCCAAGGGGGATGCTGTCAAGGCAATGTTTGATGGTCATGTGCGTTTGTCTCGCAAGACAGAGAGTCAGGGCAATGTTATCGTCCTCCGTCATGATAATGGATTGGAAACCGTCTATGCTAACAATGCCGAGAACCTTGTGAAGGTGGGGCAACGTGTGGAGGCAGGACAGACCATTGCCATCGTAGGAACCAAGAACAATGAGACTTACTGTGAGTTCTCTATCATGGTGAATGGTGCTCGTATCAATCCTGAGACTATCTTGGAAGTGAAGAGCCATAAACTGCGTCGCCAGACAGTACAGTTCCGAAAGAACGGCAGTCGTGTCAATGTCTCTGTCATTGGTGGCAAGGATTCTTCGCTTAGTAAGGATAAGGGTGGTAGTGCAGACAAGGCATCATCAACCAAGAAGAATCAGGCTTCAGACAAGGGACCTGCTATAGATGGTAAGGTGACGGCGTGGCCTAGTGGTGAGACATTGGACCCTGATGAGGTAAACGACCCATTCGTCTTGACGAATACCTTTGAACTCGACTTGAAGAAGATAGAGGCAGAACACTGGGCATACCCTTTGCCGGGTGCCAAGGTAATCAGTCCTTAT
>ERZ780075.360-NODE-360-length-22466-cov-18.494132_pt1 | contig 22466 bp, 17 predicted proteins | sample MGYA00511839_ERZ780075 | MGnify/ENA primary metagenome ERZ780075 (study PRJEB29588, sample SAMEA2155953) | human gut metagenome | biome: human gut; feature: human-associated habitat; material: faeces | place: Denmark | collected 2008/2010 ...
TTCGACTCAGGTCGCAGCTGTTCTGGCATTCGTTATCTCACATACGACGTTTCTCACCGCTCAGGATGACGAAACGGGGGCGATGCCCGAAGGCCTGCGGATAACAGGTTTCCCGTTTAAAGTTTCCAAACATAGCCCGCCTGACCGCAAATGACAAAGATTTCTCGCTGCGCTCGAAATGACGATACGAGAGTCATATTTTCTAATCCAGGCACTAGTATTTCGTTTTCTAAATAACTGGCATTTAACTCAACTCCCAAATCAAGTGAGGAGTTAGGAGTGAGGAGTTAGGAGTGAAGGTACGGCGCATAAAAATAGGAAGCGCCGCGGAATTTTATATTTATATAAGGAGGGGTATTGGGGCACTATATGAATGGTGTGCCCCTTCCAGCACTTCTCACTAAGTCCAGAAGTTAACAAATCGCTATACCAGCTACCAGTCACTAGTCCCCAGTCACTAGTCACTCATCCCTGCCTTCTCGCAGATCCACTTCGCGGCCTCTTCATACCCTTCTCCGGTCTTTCCGCTGACCTTGAAAACGGGTGCATTCTTATTCAGATGGCGGATGCCTTTCATGAAGAACTCTTCATCGAAGTCCAGATAGGGCATGAGGTCGACCTTGTTCAAGAGGATCATATCTGCTTTTTCAAAAGCGAGCGGATACTTGTACGGCTTGTCGCTGCCGTCTGCCACGCTGACGATGAGGAGCTTCATGTGCTCACCGATATCCAGCTCGGCAGGGCAGACGAGATTTCCGACATTTTCGATGAAGAGGATGCCCGGCGCATCGAAATCCATGGTGTGTACCGCGTTATGCACGAGCGGTGCATCCAGATGGCAGGCTCCGAAGGTATTGATCTGCGCCGCCTTCACATGCTGCTTTCTGAGGCGCTCGGTATCGATGTCGGACTCGATATCCCCCTCGATGACATAGACCTTGCGCGCGATGTACTTCATGAGCTGCTCGAGCGAGGTGGTCTTGCCCGTCCCCGGTGCGCCCATGACATTCACGGCGAAAATATTCCGTTCCGTCAGATAATATCTGACATGCTCGGCAATGTGATTGTTATGGGCGTAGATATTCTCCATCACGCCAGCTTTGACCATATGCATGGGGTATCTCCTTTTTCTTACTATGCAACCGGCAGGCAAATAGACTGCCATAGAAGGGTTCAAATTTCCAGATCCACACTCTCTATATAGAACTCCTTCCCGATCTCTGTCGGAGAGCCATCGCCGCCGCAGCGGGGACAGGTGAAGGAGAAGCGCTTCCGTTCAAAAAGAGCGCCGCATCGGTCGCAGCGCATCTTCGGCTTGATATCCCGGATCGTCAGCCGCGCCCCCTCACAAAGGGTGCCTTCGGAGATCACGTCAAAGTACATCTGGATGGACTCTCCGATGAATCCCGAGTCTTCTCCCACGACAAGATGGATCGCTTTCACAAGACCGCCCTTTTCACGGGCGGTCTTTTCTGCGATGCGGACGATCTCCAGTGTCACCGGGTACTCATGCATGGGGCTCATCCTTCTTTACAGGTGGACGCGGACGGGCGGGACGCACAGGTGCCTTTCCGCTGAGCGTCAGCACGAGGGCTTTGTCCTCGCCTTCCTCCCACTCTTCCTTCATCGCCAGGCACTTTGCCGGACAGTTCTCTGCGCATACGCCGCACGCCACGCATTTCTCGCGGTCGATCGTCCACTTCCGCGTCTTCCGGTCGATCGTGATCGCCTGCATCGGGCAGCTGTGCTCACAGCGTCCGCAGAAGAGGCATTTCTCGATGGTATTCTTCACATGATGCGGATTCTCCGACTGCGGCACGTCCTTTGCCGGTTCCGGGGCAGGAGCTGCTTTCGGTGCTTCTACCTGCGGTGCCGGCGGCGCCGGGCGCACGCGCGGACGGCGGGTCAGGACCTTGCCCTGATAGGTGGTGACAGCGGCTTTATTTTCTCCTTCTCCCCATGTATCTTCGAGGGAAAGGCACTTTGCCGGACAGTCAAGCGCACAGGCGCCGCAGGTGATGCACTTGTTCCGATCGATCGTCCATGTACGGTTTCTGCGGTCGATCGTGATAGCGTCCACCGGACAGGTCTTTTCGCACTTGCCGCAGAAGAGGCATTTTTCGATGTCATTTTTCACGTGGTTGTCAGCCACAGCCGCTTCCGTAGCTGCCGGCGGCTGCGCTTCCTCCATGACGGGCTGCCCCGCCGGTCTTCTTCGGATCTTCGAGACGCCGTGAACGGTGATCTCTGTTCGATTTCCCAGGTAGCAGCCGAGCGAGAGACACTTTCTCGGGCAGTTGTCGATACAGGTACCGCAGTTCACACAGGCTTCCAGATCGATGCGCCATGTACGGTTCGCACGGTCGACGGTGATGGCGCCCGCCGGACAGTTTCTTTCACACATGCCGCAGAAAACGCACTTCATCACATTATTGACGATATGGCTTCGGTCATCCATCGCGAGCATGGCTGTATTCTGCGCGGCGACAGTCTTCTTGACTTCGCTGACGCCCTCCTTCTTGACGACGGTCAGAATGATCTCCGTCTTTGTAAGGCCCGGCATCGCATAGTGCGGATCCATGGAGAGGCACTTCTTCGGACACGCCTCCACACATGCGCCGCACTGGATGCAGGAGAAAGGATCGATCCTCCACTCGCCTGTCTTTCTATCGACAGTGAGTGCGCCGGAGGGGCAGCTTCTTTCGCACATGCCGCAGAGGATGCACTGGCTGACATCATTCACCACGCGCCCACGGACACCTTGACAGAAGGTCTTCGGCGCCAGCGGATACTCCGAGGTCACAGGAGGCTTGAATAAATTCGCCACAGCCTGTTTGATATATACCAGGTAACTCATAATTGCCTCCTTTGGATGGGTGACTAGTGACTAGTGACTTGTGACTGGTAGCTAGGGATTAGGGATTAGGGATTAGGGATTAGGAGCCTCGGGTGACTAGTGACTTGTGACTAGTGACTGAAATGCCAGCTCATGGCATCGCCATTATTTATGCTTCGCGGCGCATTTCGTCATCCTGAGCGGAGTGAAATGTCGGATGTTCGATCATGTAAAGGCAAAGCAGTGAGAACTGAGTCGAAGGATCTGGCGCCGCATCACCATTTCGCATTTCTAATTTCTAATTCAAGCGAGGCTTTCATCCACAATCAAGGGGGCGTCACGCCCCACGGGCTAACCCTGAACCCTGAACCCGCCAACCTCCACTATCTTTCGCAGCAGCTGATGCAGGGGTCGATGGTCAGGATGATATTCGGCACATCGGCGAGGTCGCAGCCCTGCAGCATTTTGACGAGGGCCGCGATATTGCAGTTCGTCGGGGTGCGGAGACGGAAGCGCTCGAGGTTCTTGGTGCCATTTCCCTTGATATAGTAAATGGCTTCGCCGCGCGGCTGCTCGACGCGGGTGAAAAATTCGCCCTTGGGCGGGACGCCGCGGACAGGCGATGCGATCGCGCCTTCCGGGAGATTTTCGAGCGCGCCTAGAATGATGTCGATAGACTGGTAGAGCTCGCGGATGCGTACCTTCGTACGGGCGAGGCAGTCGCCGGTCTGCTCTAAGACCGGATGAAATCCCAGATCCCTGTATGCGCCGTCATCATCGGCCATGCGGTAATCATTCGGGACGCCGCTGGCGCGTGCCATCGGGCCGACACAGCCCAGATCCATCGCCTCATTCATCGAAAGGACACCGACTCCCTCCAGACGCGTCTGGATGGTATCGTCATAGAGAAAGACAGACGCCATCTCTTCGATCTCCTTGCGCAGGCCGGTGAGCCTCTCCTCGATACTCTTCTTCATGGCATCCGTGAGGTCACGGCGCACGCCGCCCACCTCGCAGACGGAGAAGATGACGCGGCCGCCGGTCGTTTCTTCGAAAATATCCAGGATCGTCTCGCGAAGCCGCCAGCAGTGCATGAAAAGGCTCTCGAAGCCCAGCGCATCCGCGCCAAGCCCGAGCCACAGGAGATGGCTGTGCAGGCGGGAAAGCTCATGCCAGATCGTACGCAGGTAGCTCGCACGGCGCGGCACATCGATCTCCATCAGCCCTTCGACGGCCTTCGCATAGCCCCAGCCATGCCCGAAGGAGCAGATGCCGCAGACGCGCTCTGCGACATAGATGAACTGCTTGAAATCGCGCTTCTCGACCAGCTTTTCCAGTCCGCGGTGGACGTAGCCGATGGACGGCACGGCGCGGACGACTTTCTCATCCTTCAGCTCCAGATCCAGATGGATCGGCTCCGGCAGGACCGGATGCTGCGGGCCAAAGGAAACGGTAGTGAGTTCAGCCATTGCCCTCCTCCTTCTTCACGACAGATGCATCGACGCCAAGACCGCTGCGAAGGTTCACCTTTACGGCCTGCTTCGCGTGGACGGCATTCGACAGGTCATGCCACGGCGTCTTCTGCGCGAGGTGGTAGAAATGCCCGCCATAGTCCACATCGGGTGCGATGAAACGGACATCCAGCCCGAAAAGATCGTGGATCTCATTCTCCCACACAAAGCCGTACCAGTACAGGCTCGTGATGCTCATGACGGAGCCGTCGAGCGCCGCGGTCAGACGCAGGTGGTAGAGGAAATAATTTTTGTCAAAGGTGTATGTCAGTTCGAAGCCCTCCGTGGTACGGGTGCAGAGGATCTGTACCAGGCGGCAGCCTTCTTTTTTGAATCGCGCCACACGCTCCAAGAGGTCTTCCGGGCGAATGGTGATAAACTGCTGTTTCATAGATGTTCTCCTTTGGGAGGGGGATAGAAATGGGTTCAGGGTTCGGGGTTCAGGGTTCGGGGTTCAGGAGCGGCGCATAAAAATCAGAAGCGCCGCAGAGTATAAATAGGGCGATGCCCGAAGGTTTGAGAAATAACAGGTTTCCCATTTGGGGTTTTCAAACATTGTCCGCCTGATCGCGAACGAAAAAGATTCGAGGGCTTCGCTCGAAATGACGATACGGGAGTCTGATATATCCCAGTCACCAGTCACTCGGCACCACTAATCCCTGCTTTCAAACTTCAGGGGGATAGTGCGGCGCTTTATAAATATTTCGCACCGCACCATAACCTTGAATCCGCCAACCTGAACCCATCAACCTTTTCTCAGTTTCTTCTGCTTTTCTTCCAACACGGAAAGGCCTTTTACGACGCCATCGATGATGGCCTCCGGGCGTGCGGCGCAGCCGGGGACGTAGACATCGACGGGGATCGCCTTGTCCATGCCGCCAAGCATATTATAGCACTCGCGGAAGATGCCGCCGCTTGAGGCGCAGGTCCCGACGGCGATCACCACCTTCGGCTCCGGCATCTGTTCATAGATCTGGCGGACGACGGGCAGGTTCTGTGCGTTCACGCCGCCGGTGACAAGGAAAATATCGGCGTGCTTCGGGTCACCGGTATTGACGATGCCAAAGCGCTCCACGTCATAGAGCGGTGTCAGGCACGCAAGCACCTCGATATCACAGCCGTTGCAGGACGATCCGTCATAATGGATCAGCCAGGGAGATTTCTTTTCAAAGCTCATACATGACCTCCGGAATGGAGTGAATTGGGATAGGGTGTTATTGGGTTCAGGGTTCAGAGTTAGCCCACGGGACGTGCTGCCCTTTGATTGTGGGTGAAAGCCTCGCGCGCTCTCTAGTTAGGAGTTAGGAGTTAGGAGTTAGGAGTGGTGGTGCGGCGCATAAAAATATGGAAGCGCCGCGAGTATATATGGGGCGATGCCCGAAGGTAGTATTTAAGCCACTAGTCACTAGTCACTAGCCACTAACCACCAGCCACTAATCCCTAGCCACTAATCCCTAGCTATCAGTCACTAGCTGCTCATCCCTGTTTTCAAACTTGTGGTGGCGGCTTCGCCGCCATTTTATATGCGGTGCAAAGCGCGACGCCGCTCACTTGAACCCATCAACCTGAACCAGACAACCTTTATTTGAAGTACATCAAAAATGCGATATTCAGAAAGCCTGCCATGAGGCCGACGAGCCATGTGGAGGCAAGCATGCGCTCCCACTTGATGCGGGCGCAGCAGTTGTCGATGAGGATCTCTGCGAAGAAAACGATCTCGCAGATGGCAAGGCCGAGAAGCCATGTCCACCAGGTATCCGATGCGAAGAAGAGGAGCACGAGGCCGAAGAGGAACACATTCTCATACCAGTGCGCGATCTCGACGACAGCCAGGGTACGGCCGGAGATCTCTGTCTTCAGACCACCGATGAGCTCCTGATGCGCTTCATGCGACATGGAGATATCGAAGGGCGATTTCCTGAATTTAATGAGAAGGATGAAGCAGAGACCAAAGAAGATGCCCGGCATACGCAGGATATTCATATGGGCGCCCGTCAGGATGTCTCCGACGGAGAAGCTGCCGCTGGCGAGGTAAAAGCCGAGCGCCACCATGAGGAGCATCGGTTCATACGCCATGGTCTGCACGAGCTCACGCTCCGCGCCGATCTGGCTGTAGGGGGAATCGACGGCATACGCCGCGATGATGAGGCAGACACTCGCCATGGTCAGTGTGAATACGACGAGCAGGATATCGCCCTGCGCGAAGAAGAGGGTGCCTGTCAGAAGGACGAAAAGAAGGAAGCCGAAGATGTAGAAGCCTTCCGCCTTATTGACGGCGATCGGCTGCTTTCCCCACAGCTTCAGGAAATCATAGAAGGGCTGCAGGAGGGGCGGCCCCTTTCTTCGCTGCATACGGGCGGAGATGATGCGATCGCACCCGGAAAGCAGTCCGCCGAGGATCGGCGCTAAGAGGAGGTACAGGAGACCCCCTGCGATAGGCATCAGGAAGTCAGACATGGAATGCACCTCCTAGAGACAAAGACAGCTCCATCAGGACGCAGGCAAGGGCTGCGGTGTAGCCAAGGAGCTTCATGCGGTCTTCACCGAACCAGCTCTCCAGATACCAGTTCCGCAATGTGACGGGGACGACACGTCCGCCGGCGCCGCGATAGGCATTGTCGCTTCCGAGGTTCTCCCCGGAAAGATTCGTGACGACCTGTTTCTTCTCGCGGCTTTTGCCGAAGCGAAGAGGCAGGACGACCAGGAGGAAGACCATGAGCGACATGATCCAGAGATTGCTCTGTGCGATGACCTCTGCCGTCGCATGATAGGTGAGTGCCAGGTAGGGGATGACGCCGTATTCCGAAATGAGCGGGAAGAGCACGCAGACGATTAGCGTCAGCGCTGCCAGCGTTTTGAGCGCCGTCCATTCGACGCCAAGGATCCCTCGCTCGCGGTTTTCATTCGTCGGGACAAAGGTCGTGATCTTGCCGAGCCACTTCGTCCAGTAGAAGAGCGTGGTCGCCGAGCCGTAGACGAGGACGAGGAGAAGCAGCGGCTGTCCTGCATCGACGAAGGCTTTCATAGCGGCCCACTTGGAGATCAGCATGCCGAACGGTGCGAGGAACATCCCGCAGATGCCGATCACCATGCAGAGCGAAAGGCGAGGCATGGAATTGAAGATCCCATCGAAATTCTCCAGATCGCGGCTGCCGAGCTGCTGCTCTGCGGTGCCGACCGTGAGGAAGAGGAGAGACTTGGCGACTGCGTGGAAGATGACGATCATGATCGCCGTCCATGCGGCTTCATAGGAGCCTGTGCCTGCGCAGCAGACGATCAGACCGAGATTCGAGATCGTGGAATAGGCGAGCACCTTTTTCCCATCGGACTGGGAAATGGCGGCGCAGGAAGCGAAGAAGAAGGTGATCCCGCCCACCAGCATCGCCATGATGCCGACATGATTGTCTCCCAAGATCGGCGCGAGCTTGATGATGAGGAAGACGCCCGCCTTGACCATGGTCGAAGAGTGCAGGAGTGCCGAGGTCGGCGTCGGTGCCACCATCGCCCCCAGAAGCCATCCGGAGAAGGGCATCATCGCCGATTTTGTGAATCCGCAGAAGACGAGGAGCGCTGCGATAAGCTCGACCGGTTCACGACTGCGGCCCAGATTCACCAAGAGGGAAAGCTCGACCGTGTAGTATTTTTCCCCCAGAAGGACGATCGCCAATGCAAAGGCAAGCCCGCCCAAAAGGTTCATCCAGAGCGCCTTGCAGGAATTGTGGATCGCTTCATTCGTCTGCGAGTAGCCGATCAGGAGGAAGGAGCAGAGAGACGTGATCTCCCAGAAGGTGTACATGAAGAGCAGATTGTTCGACATGACGAGACCGAACATCGCCGAAAGGAAGAGAAAGACCACGAAGAAGAAAAAGCCGCGCCGGTCAGGGATCCCCGCATGCTTTCGATGGTACTGCGCCATGTAGCCCAAGGAGTACACCGCGATGAGTCCGCCGATGATGCCGGCGATCAGGATCATGATGATGGCAAAGTGATCGATGAGGAAATCCCATGATACATAGATGCGATCGCCCATATGCCATTCAAAGGCCGCCACGATCGCAAACTGCACAAGCCCCAGAAGCGCTATGCTGTAGCGTTTGAATTTTTTCGCATAGTAGCAGACCGTCAGGATGACAAGGAAGTCTGCCGCCAGCATCACCGCTTTCAGCAGCTCACTATCCACGCCGATCTTCACCGGCTCATCAAAGCAGGTGACGGCGACGGCAAGTGCGAGCCCCATCATCACCGCTGCCGAGCCTTTCACGAGCAGGGTGCGGAAGGAGGCATCGCGTGTCAAGAGCAGGATCACGGCCGTTGCAAGCGGCAAAAGAAACAGCAAGAGGGGTAGAAGCATAAGATCGACCTCCGGAGTGACCATAAGAAATGAGAGAGTCTCTCAACAAGTGCATGTGTTTTATATAGTGTGTATACATATTTTTGTATATTCTTCGTATTGATATATACTTTATACTAAACGAATCAACAATGCAAGCGCAAAATGATTTCGATCGACGCTGGGCAGAACGAAAAAGGGCAGCTGCGACAAAATGCAAAAGCAGCTTGTCGTATCTGCCCTCTTGGGGAAGTGACTGGGGACTAGTGACTGGGAATTAGTAGCTAGGGATTAGGAATTAGGGAATCTCGAGTGACTAGTGACTTGTGACTAGTGACTGAAATGCCATCTTCGGGCATCGCCATGATTGACACTCCGCGGCGCATTTCGTCATCCTGAGCGGAGTGAAATGTCGGATGTTCGATAATGTAAAGGCGGAACAGTGAGAACTGAGTCGAAGGATCTAGCGCCACACCACCATTTCACATTTCTCATTTCTAATTTCTAATTCAAAGAGCAGCACGCCCAAAAAACCATTAACTCACTGTTTCCCCAGCACATCCGCCATCACGCGCTTGAGTACCCTGATATCGAAGGGCTTTGCCACATGGGCATTCATGCCGAGCGCGGCGGCCTTCGCCTTGTCTTCGGCGAAAGCATTGGCCGTCATGGCGATGATGGGGATCTTCGAAAGCCTTGGATCCTCCAGATGGCGAATGATGGTGGTCGCCTTGTAGCCATCCATATTCGGCATCTGGATATCCATGAGGATGAGATCATACCAGAGCGGCTCTCGTTTCTCAAGCATCGCCAGACACTCGATGCCATCTCTGGCACGCTCCACAAGAAGCCCGGCCTCCTTTAGAAGCTCTTCTGCGATCTCTGCATTGAGATCATTGTCTTCCGCAAGAAGGATGCGGCGGCCTTGGAGCGCGGTATTCGGCAGGGCGGAGTCTTCTGCAGGGAATGCCTCTTCCGGCCCTTTGGCGATGCGGTGCGGAACCCTGACCGTAAAGGTGGTGCCCTTGCCCGGCTCGCTCTCGACCGCAATGGTGCCGCCCATGAGCTCTGTCAGCTTCTTGGCGATGCCCATACCGAGGCCAAAGCCCGGCCGTCGGCTCTCCGTGCTGCTCCTCTCGCGCGTGAAGGCTTCGAAAATGTGCGCGAGGAATTCCTTCTTCATACCGATGCCATTGTCCCGGATGGTCGTCGTGAAAAGTTCGATGCCCTCTTGGGCCGGAGCGGAGCAGATATCGAAAGACACCCTCCCTCCGGGCGGTGTGTACTTGCATGCATTCGAGAGAAGATTCAGCAGGATTTCCTGCAGCTTCACCTTATCGGCATAGATGAAGCGCTGCGGCGTCCGAAGCGTCCTTGTGAAGGAGATCTGTCTGTCCCTCATCTGATTTTCAAAAAAGCAGCCGACAGACTCATAGAGCTCTTTCATGTCGATGATCGACTCCTCGATACCGCTCTTGCCGCTTTCGATGCGTGCAAGCTCAAGGACATTGTTGATAAGAGAGAGCAGGAATTCACCGGACTTCTCGATCTTTTCTGTATAGTCCAGGATCCTCTCCGGCTTGTCCTTGTACATGCGAAGCAGATGGGAGAAGCCAAGGATCGCATTCATCGGCGTGCGGATATCATGCGACATATTAAAGAGGAAGGTGGACTTCGCCTTATTGGCGAGTTCGACCTGGCGGAGCGCTTCTTCCAGCTGCTGCTGTTTCTTCCTCTCCTCATGGATGATCTGATCCAGCGCGCGGTGGCCTATGATGACCTCGAAATGATCTTCATCCTGCTGAGAAAGCACCGCCCGCACTTCGAAATACTCATTCCCCGCAGGATTCGGACGCACATGGCAGCGGACGCTGTACATCTTATGCCGGAGAAGCTCCTCCTCGAGGCGAGCGGGTGAGAGGAGGACGGCCATCTCTTCGCGATCCGCCTCATGCACCAGATGCTCGCAGGCATAGCGGATCCATTCACGATAGCGATAATGCAGATCCTCGAGCTTTCGCCCTATGTGCGTATCCTCCATGCCCCGGATCAGCTCGATGGTATCCTGCCGGAGATCCGTCAGGAAGATCACAGAGAAATCCTGCCCCAGTGCATTCATCACGGCCTGGTTCTGCATCTCCTTCTGCTTGGCGCGGTCGATGGGATTCACCATGTACAGGAGATCTTTCGCGCGCCCCTTCTCATCTCTCGTCTTCACGATGAATCGCGCCTGCCGCCACTCTCCCGTGCGCGCACGATACGTGGTCGTGATGGTATCTTCCTGCGAAAGGCGCTTGACAAGCGTCCTCGTATCCACAAAATCGCGCATGTGGTCCCAATATTCCTCGGAAACGATATACTGCAGTATATTCTCAAATGCCTGCGACGCCGCACACACCTTCCCGCTCACCTGATACCCTTCACCGACACTAGCGATCCTCTCGCAGGTGTCTTTTTCCAGATCGATGAGGTAGATCGCCCAGTAGATCTTGCTGATCGTAGAAATAACTTCATTCGACCGGCGTTCAGATGCGAACGCCTCCTCGAGACGCCGCTGGTGGCTGCCCTCTTCCCTGATCAGATCATCGATCGGCCGGATCCCGATGACGACCTTAAAGCTCGTCTCATCCTGATGCACGCGGATGGCCTTCAGCTCGAAGTATTCATTCCCCTCGCGGTTCTCTTTCACACGCGCCCGATACGTGAACGTTTCCTTCTCCATCAGATGCCGCATCAGTCCCTCAGGGCCCAGCTCCCCATAGAAATCCCCGCAGGACTCTTTCACCAGCAGATGATCGCGGATGTATACCATGCGCGAGCGATAAGAGAGCTTCTCCTTGGCAGGCAGAGCCTCATCGATATCCATGCCATGGCTGAATATCCCCTGCTTCACGATCTCTATCGTATCTGTCTTGAGGTCTGCGAAACAGATCACCGTGTAGTCTAAGCAGAGCGACTGCAGGATCGCATTCTCCCTCGCAAGATGACGGAACGCCTGCTCCATAGGAGTTCCCGGCTCCGACTCAGCACAAAGCGTCTTGTCGAAGTTTCTGATCGACACAAGGCAGTAGCCCGGTGTCCCTGCCGGCATGATATGGAGATGGATGAAACGCTTCGTCCTCTGGGCAAAGGTATCGAAATCCAGCGTCTTCCCGTGATAGGCCGCTTCGTAGTAGGGGAAAAGCCACTTGCCGCCGATCTTCGGCAAAAGCTCGATGCCCGATCTGCCGAGCAGCTTCTCAAGAGGGATAGAGAGATGCTTTGCTTCCGCCTCATTGGCATAGGCAAAACGCCAGTCCACCGGTTTTCCCGCCTCATCCACCTCGACATGGATGACATAGATGGGCACCGGACTCTCCCAGACCGCTGCCCCCAGCATCTTCAAGTAGACCTCGTCCTTCATCGCTTTCCCCCTTACGGCACGCACAAAAAAAGCATGTATAAATTCTTTTTATTATACATGCATGCGGAAGAATTTCAAAGAGAATGGGTTTGAGGTTAGCCCGTAGGGCGTGTTGTTCCTTGATTGTGGAAAGCTTGGCGCGAATGAGGAATCCGAAATGAGAAATGGTAGTGCGGCGCATAAAAATCAGAAGCGCCGCGGAGTATAAATAGGGCGACGCCCGAAAGCCGACGAAGAGCAGGTTTCCCGTTTGGGATTTTCAAACATGGAGACCTGCCGCGCATGACAAAGATTTCTCGCTACGCTCGAAATGACGATACGTGAGTCTGAACGAGTCCCCCGAGGCTCCTAATCCCCAGTCCCTAGCCACTAGTCACAAGTTCCCCACCACATCCTTTTTCTGGATGAGCCAGGCGGGGATCATCGCCGCGAGCGTGCCGATCACGGTCATAAAAGGGATGATAAGGAGTCCTCGCGGATCAGGCGCTGTTTCCATCACGACCGCCGCATGAGACGCGATGAGCTTCGCAGTGAGAGCGCCTCCGCCATAACCCAGAAGCCAGCCGGTGAAGGAAGCGGCGAGAAGGAGTATCGCCGCCTCCGAGAGCAGCAGCCGGCGAATGTCCCCCTTCCCTACCCCCAGTGCGCGCAGGAGCGCAAGCTCCGAGAGCCGGCCGAGCGTGCTCCAGTACATCGCCAAAAGTGTGATAAGGATGGAGACCGCCAGAAGACAGGCAGTCAAGATCCCCCAGAAATCCTTCGTCTGCCCCACCATCGCATAGAGAGAGACGATGGTCTGCGACGGGAAGAGCATCTGCACATCCTTCTGCCGCTGGTACAAAGAAAGAAGTTGCATCGCTTCCTTGTAGCCTTTCGGTACGACGAGAAGCGCCGTCACTTCCTTTTGCGCTTCGGCGGCCGTGCCATGCGCTTCCCACACGTCTCTGATATCCGTCAAAATCGCCGTGTCATACGGCCCCTTCACAGGAGCAAGGATCCCGACCACCTTCAAGGTATGATTATGCGCTCTTCCTTTCGCACTCGCTCCATGCACCGAGTGGAAGGTATCCCCTATGCGAAGTCCGGTGAGACGCGCCGTCTCGCTCCCGATGACGACATCCCCTTCCTCCGCAAAGCATCGTCCTTCAGCGATGGAAAGCCATGGGCCCTTCTTCTTATCCGGGCGAAAATCAAAAATATCTGCGTTCGTCCCGGCGATGCGAAAGCCCCGGTAATTATCCCCGAAGGCGAGCGGATACACCGCCTCCGTGTGCGGATCGGAAGCGAGCTTCTCCACATCGTCATGGGTGATATTTCCGATCGGCTTGTCCCGAAGGAATACCGTATTCAGCACCAGCTGGTACGAGGAACCCTTCGCTCCGACAAGGATCGGAAACGGAGAGACCGCACGATTGATGCCATCATAGAGCCCGCCCGCCGTCTGCAACAGAAATACAGGCAGCGCACAGGCGAGTGCGATCAGAAAGAGCAGGATCAGCCGTGTGAGCGGACGGCGGATGAATGAAAGAAAAGCCAGATGAAGCATGGGATACATTCTCCTTTAATAGAGTCAAAGGGTTCAAGGTTCAGGGTTCAGGGTTGTGGTGGCGGCTTCGCCGCCATGTTAGATGATGCTATTCTCGTATCGCAGCCTTCCCCTCTAGGGGAAGGCAACGAAACGAGGATACCGCTTTTCTCGCATTGTCAGAACAAATACACGCATATGTGGAAAAACAATACCTACGAACAAAACCTTCCCTAAGGGGGAAGGGGCTCGCGTGGACACCTCCCTCCTTCCTATGGAAGGAGGTGCCCCGAAGGGGCGGAGGTTGGATGGGGAAAGCGGTATGAAAGACAAGTGGGAAAGATCGTCTCAAGTGCGCCGTTTACGAGAGCACCCTATCCACCGCTGCGCGGTCCCCCTTCCCCAAGGGGGGAAGGCAAAGAGGAGGCGGCTTCGCCGCAAAAAAGAAAGCCAACCCCGCTTCGCTGCGCTCGGCAGCCCCTTCCAAGGGAAGGGGCTTGCGTGGATACTCCCTCCTTCCTATGGAAGGAGGTGCCCCAAAGGGGCGGAGGTTGGAAGGGAAAAGCGGTATTTTTGTATCACAGCCTTCCCAAATGGGGAAGAGGCTCCGTAGGGGCGGATAGGGCACAGGCGGCATGCAAGCGAGCGGTGCTGAAATCTTCCAGTCACTAGCCACTCCTAATCCCTAGCTGCCAGTCCCCAGCCACTATTTCCCCAGCACCAGTCTGTTTGCAAACCGTGCCTGCACCTTCTCGTCATGCGTGGCGCAGAGGAGCAGGCAGCCGCTCTCGTATTGGTACTGCAGGAGCTTTTCTACGATGAGCCCACTGTTTGCGCGGTCCAGGCTCGCAGTCGGTTCATCAGCCAAAAGGACGGCAGGCTTCCGGAGGATCGCACGAAGGAAAGCGACACGCTGCGCTTCTCCGCCAGAGAGCGCGTCCGCCTTTCGTGGTGCGTACTCAGAAAGTCCGACAGAGGCAAGCAGGCACTCGGCCTCTTCCCGGGTGAGTGTCTTTCCCGCAATCGATGCGGAGAGACGGAGATTCTCGAAGACGGTGAGATAGGGCATGAGCATGGGCTTTTGGAAAATGCAGCCGATCTCTTTCGCACGGAAATCACATTTCTCTTTCTCCCTCAGCTTTGCGACGTCCTTCCCATCTACCACGATCTCGCCCGATGTCGGCGTGAGCAGGCCGCTCACCGCATGGAAAAGCGTCGATTTCCCGCTCCCCGAGGGGCCGATCAGCGCCCATGGTGCATTCGTAAGACGTGCATAGGGAAGATCCAGTGCACGGATCCTCCCCGCACCATCCGGATATTCACAAATAAGGTTTCTGATTTCGATCATGATGGAGCCTTTCAGGAATGAGCGTTCAAGGATCAGGGCGTTTTCTTTGGCGCCTCACCGCCATTCCTCCTTCTGAATCAAAAAAGAGGCCCCGATCTTTCGGTGCCTCTTTATAGGTAAACGAGGTTCCGGCTGGAGAAATCAGCTGTCAATCGATGTGGCTCGAATACGCAGCTGGCTCACGAATCCGGTTTCTTCATCTGTTTCACTCCCGATCTCCAAAGTGCCCGTAACCGTGATGGGAGTATCGTAGGGGAGAGCGGTGATGGAGTCATCTACCTTGACTACGATGATGTTATCGGGCCAGTCTGCGTCACTGGAACAGAAGGGGCAGACGGACATCGGGACTTCCGTCAGAACGAAGAAATGTATGGTCGGTGTCAGTGGAGGGGCCATGAAGCCCGAGATCGTCACTTCGCCGCCTTCAAGGCTCATCGTCTTGTCCGAAAAGGTCAATCCCTCTGCGGAGTAGCCGGAGTAGATCTCGTCAAAGGAGTAATCTTCCGCGGCTGCAGGCAGGGTGACTGCCCCGGCCAGGGCGAGCGCCATAAAGGAATGTCGAATGAGGGAAAATAGTGATCGTAACAATAGGATGCATCTCCTGAGAAAGAGGATTCCGGATGGGCTATCCATGAGGATCTTCAGTGCCGCCTCCCGGAAAGCGGCAGCACGCTATCCCCATCCCTCTTTATTTTGCTTTTTTATTTCCATCGATCCCCAAGGCTCTCATGATACCAAAGAAGACTTCGGTATTATCCATGGTGCCGTGGAAATATTCGGAGCCGGGGCCGCCGGCATTGAGAAGAATGTCGTCAGCGGAATGGGATTCCTGCGGATCAGACTTCGGCGTATTGGCCGGCATGAGCTCTGCCGGATCCCCCGGATGGATGCGAGCAGGATTTGCCTTGGAGGAAGCCGTGGTCACCTGATGGTATTCCACCTTTTCACCGTTCTGCACAGCTTCTTCCTTGGTTTCCTTGGTAGCCAGCGCCGGCGGGGTCGGGGTCTTCATGAAATGATAGTTTTCATAGTATTCCGGATGGTTGGCATACTGGATAGCGAGGGTGACATCCGGATCCGGGTTATCCGGGAAGCCATCTTTATTGGCATCCTTGAAGGTCGGGAAAATGGAATCGGCATACACTCTGACTGCCTGTGTACCCTTCTTGCCATCTCTTTCATGGTAGGTACCGCTGATGGACATGCCGTGTGCATGATCTGCCAAAACGATGATCAGGGTATCATCGCCATGCTCTTTGGCCCAGTTTTCCGCATATTCGATGGATTTATCAAATTCGATGGTATCGTAAGCCGAACGCTGCCAGTCCATGACATGGAGCTGCTTATCGATGGAAGCACCTTCGATCATTGCGAAGAAGCCATTTGGATTCTTGGAGAGTATATCCAGTGTTTTCTTTGTCATGTTCATCAGGTTCGGCTGGTCCGTGAAGCCCTTCAGCACCTTCGGATTCTTCTCCATTTCACGATCGATGTAAACATTCATCGTGCTGGTATGGAAGAGACCGAGGAGCGGCTTGTCTGTCGGCGCCTTCATGAGGTCGGTAGAGTTATCGACGAAGGTATAGCCCTTGTTTTGAATTCTTCGATGACATTCACCTGGTCTTTTCTCTTAGAACCGGGTACATCCTTAGGGATGTAGCGAGCCGAGCCGCCGCCCAGGATGACATCTGGTCTATGGTAGTCTTCGAGGTAGTCCTTCGCGAGGAAATCCTGCGCCGCTCTTCTTCTGGTGTGACCGACCATCGCTGCCGGGGTCGCATCGGTGGATTCCGCCTGTGTGACAAGACCGATGGACATGCCGCGGGTACGTTTCAGGATCTCAGAGACATTTTCTACCTTCGGATCATCGAGCGGATCTTTGGTGGAGTCTTCGTAAACGCCCATGGCATTGACAACAGACTTGTGACCTGTTGCATAAGCGGAAGCGGAGTTTGCACTGTCGGTGACGAGGGAGTCATAGCCGGACGTTGTGATGACTGCATTGTGCGCGAGCTTTTCCATCGCGAGCAGGTCATTGTACTTGCCATTCGTCATGCCCTTGGAAAGGATGCGGGCCACTTCACGCGCCTGCAGCGACATGCCGTCGCCGACGAAGAGGATGACATTCTTTGCTTTCTTCTGTGCGACTTCATGCACCACCTGATAGGAAGCAGCCGCCTTGGAAACGCCGAGGCTGTCCTTTGCGGAAGCTGCGACTTCCACCTTACCCGGCTTCGCAAAGGTCACGTCATCGATACGGAACGAGGTGACGCCATTACCAAGATCCTTCACTGCCGCTTTCTTGCCGAAGAACTTTTCAGCCGGAACGCCATTGATCGTCACGTCGACATTCTGAAGGTTTTTCGCATTGGAAACTTCGACATCAAAGTCGAAACGTGCGCCGCTCCAGAACTTTGCGGTATCTACCGGAAGAATGCGAATATCCGATGCCTGTGCCTGAAAGACGCCCCCCAGAATGGCACCGCCGGCTAGAAGACCGAGAACTGCTGCTTTCATGATATGTTTTCTCATTATTTTCTCCTTTAAAATCGCAAAGAGAAAGGATGCCTGCCATCGATGCTTTTCTCGCGCCACTGTCACCGCTTCTCTTGCTGTGTTTATAATCACTGTAAGGCATTACTGCAATAAATATGACAGGCTTCTGTATAGAGGAAGAAAAACTTTCATTAAAAAACGCGGTATTTCCATAGAAAAGTTGAAATACCGCCGAGGATCGTAAAGAAAATGTATGAGGAAGGGTTCAGGGTTCAGGGTTCAGGGGTGCGGTGGCGGCTTCGCCGCAAATATATATAGGGCGATGCCCGAAAGTAGTATTCAAGCCACAAGCCACAAGTCACAAGTCACTCGCCACTCCTAATCCCTAGCCACTAGTCCCTAGCTACTAGAATCCAGTCACCAGTCACTATTTAGGCATGCCTTTCGATAGTCAGAAGGTATTTGCATACATTTGTATTCCTCTATATCATAGAGCCAATGGCCGGTCTTGGCAAGAGGCAGCGCGCTTGCAAGGCAGGTTGTCAGGAATGATATAATAAGAAATATATGTAGCAGGCTATCCGGCGGCTTCGGGGCGCAGAGATGATTTCCCCTTCCCCCCGATCGCTCTCCTTCGCCTGCCGGGTAAGAGGTATATATGAAAAAAATAGATATGACGCATGGACCGATCGGAAGGAAAACGATCCGTTTTGCGCTGCTTCTGGCACTGACGGGCATGCTGCAGCAGGTGTTCAATACCATCGACACCATCATCATGGGGCAGTTTGTCGGGAAGGAAGCGATGGCGGCTGTCGGGAGCAATACGCCCATCATCGGTTTCATCGTGACATTTTTCATCGGCATTTCGATCGGGGCGAATGTCGTGATCTCCCAAATGACAGGGAAGAAAAATCGGGAGGGGATCCATCGGGCGGTCTTTTCGACGCTTGTCTTTGCGCTTGCCGCAGGGATCGTGATGACCTGTCTGAGCGAAGCTGTCGCGGAGCCTCTGCTCTCGCTGCTTCAGGTGCCGGATGCGCTCATGCCGCTCTCCGCAGAGTATCTGCGCATTTTTTTCCTGGCTCTGCCGGGGATCCTGGTTTATAATTTTGCGTCTGCCATTTTCCGAAGTCAGGGAGATACGAAGACGCCCCTCTTCTGTCTGGCGGCGGCGGGGGTCATCAAGGTCATCATCAGCTACACGCTGGTGGCGTTTTTTCATCAGGGCGTGGCAGCTGTGGCGATCTCTACGACATGTGCGACGCTTCTTTCTTCCGTCATGCTGGTGACGATCCTGCTTTGCAGCACGCATGTGATTCATCTGGATCTCAAAGCATCGCTCTTGGATCTGTATATTTTGCGGGAAATCCTTCGCATCGGCACACCGGCCGGGGTGCAGGCGGCGGTCTTCTGTCTGTCGAACATCGTGATCCAGTCGGCGATCAACAGCCTTGGCGCGGATGTCATGGCGGCAATGGCGGCGGCGTTCAATCTGGATATTCTTTGCTATATCTTTGTCAATGCGTTCGGGCAGGCATGTACGACATTCGTCGGGCAGAACTACGGGGCCGGCGACATGGCGCGCTGCCGCCGCGTCGGGGTCATCACCACCTTGCAGAATCTGGTCGTCTGCGTCATCATCGGAGCGCCCATCCTGTATTTTTCGCCATCACTGCTTGCGCTTTTTACCAGCGATGTGATGGTCATCAGCTATGGCGTCACCCGCATGGGCTATATCATTCTGGCGGAGCCTTTGAATCTGGCCATCGAAATGATCTCCGCCTATCTCCGTGGCTTTGGCAATTCACTTTCTCCGGCGCTCATCACGATCGTCGGGATCTGCGGTTTCCGTATCCTGTACATGTGGGCCGTATTTCCTGCCATCCCCAGCTTTGACTGCCTTATGACGGTGTATCCGCTGAGCTGGTTCGTCACGGCCGTCGGACTTTTTGTCTTGCTTTTCAAGACGCGAAAGAAGTATATTTTCGGGTGACTGGATTCTAGTAGCTAGGGACTAGTGGCTAGGGATTAGGAGCTTCGAGTGACTGGTGACTTGAATATGACTTTCGGGCATCGCCCCGTTTCGTCATCCTGAGCGGCGAGAAACGCCGTATGTGAGATGACGAATGCCAGAACAGCTGCGATCTGAGTCGAAGGATCTCGTCGAAACCGCCACCTTCATTCCTAATTCGAGCAAAGATTTCATGCCCCATCAAGGGGCAGCACGCCCTCGAGACTAACCCTGAACCTTGAACCATGAACCTCCAAATTATATCTCATCCTCGTCCTGAATATGCAGTTTCTTTCTCCAGTATCTCGAGTAGATCGCGCCGAGCGGATTGTGCGCAAGAAGTCTGTCTTTCACGACAAGAGATGTGACGGGGCCTACTGCATTCGATGTGAAGATCGTGTCATGTCCCACGCAAAGGCCGCAGATGATATTGAGATCCACGCCTTTTTCTGCCAGAAACCTTGCCTGATACTTCGGATTGCACATCGCTTCATGCTCCGCTTCCGGATGCACCTGCTTTAAGCCGAAGTTTTTCTTCGCAAAGGAACAGTTCTTGCAGCAGAGGGAGTAGACCTCGAAGCCCTGCTGACGAAAGTATTTCACGATGTACCTGGCTTCTTCATGAAGACCTATGCAGAAGGCCAGTCCGAGCTTCTTGTAGCCCATCCGTTTGGCAAATTCAGTGGTCTCCTGCAGACGGCAGATGTCGCTGTAGTATGTCCCTTCGACATAGGCCGCCGCCTCCATGATTTTCCGTTCTTCTTCGGTATAGGCCTTACGGATCTCCTCTTCTTTCACACCCGTACAATTCGCCCCACGGGTATAGCAGGCATGATGCGGGCAGTTTGCACAATCAGCTTTCATGATGGTTCCTCCTTTTGTTTTTACACCTGTCTCTATTATAGCACAAAAAAGAAATGTAGGGATTGGGGAGTGAATGGTAACTGGTGACTAGGGACTAGGGGGATGGAAGGTCATTCACCATTCTCGCCCCTTCCTTTGGAAGGGGCAGTCGAGCGCAGCGAGGCGGGGTTGGACGCGCGTTTGTTAAAATACGGTTTCTCCGTGTCGTCATCCCAAGAAAACAACACCTGTGTGCTGCCTCTTTCTACTTTCGCGCGTTCTTTATCGGTCTGCAAGGAGGATTTCTCGGCTTCGCTCGAAATGACAATACGCATGAAACGGCTTCCACCATTGTTCTTTCTCTTCCTTTCCGATACAATAAAGAAAATCAATTTTCCACTTGTTGTAAAAGGAGACCGCCTATGACTTCTTTCCTGCTCTTGACGGCCATTGTGATCTTTGCCTGTGTGTTTTTGAATCGTGTCTCGGACAAGCTCGGCATCCCTGTGCTTCTCGCCTTTATCCTGCTCGGCATGTTTTTCGGTTCGGATGGTCCCGTCAATATTGCTTTTGAAAACTACAACTTTGCTGAAGAGATCTGCTCGACCGCACTCATTTTCATCATGTTCTACGGGGGCTTCGGGACGAACTGGTCCATGGCAAAGCCTGTCGCCGCCCCTGCGATCGTGCTTTCGAGTGCGGGCGTCGTCGTGACAGCCCTTTTGACAGGCGGATTCATCCACTTCATCCTAGGCGAACCATGGCTCCTGAGCTTCCTCATGGGGTCGGTCATCGCCTCGACTGACGCTGCATCCGTCTTCTCCATCCTCCGTGCGAAAAGGCTGAATCTCAAGTATCACACCGCCTCGCTTCTGGAAGTAGAGAGCGGCAGTAACGATCCCGCCGCTTACATGATGACGATCATCTGCATTTCTCTCATGCATGGTTCCGCTGACCTTTGGGGGACGCTCATGCTTCTCGCAGCGCAGATCGTTTTCGGGCTTGCCTTCGGCTTCGGCATCGCAGCCATCTCGAAGTGGGCGCTGAAAAAGACCGCCTACCTCGCAGGCGGCTTCGACATGGTGCTTTTGACCGCCATCGCTATCTTTGCCTATGCCGCTCCCGCGATGCTGGATGGAAATGGCTACCTCTCCGCCTATATCGCCGGCATCATTTTAGGAAACAGTGATTTTCCCGGAAAGCGCTCGATCGTTCATTTCTTCAATGGCGCAACGAATCTCCTCTCCATGATGATCTTCTTCCTGCTGGGGCTTCTCTCCACGCCGTCGAAGCTCCCTGAGATCGCATGGCCTGCCTTCCTCATCGCGCTCTTCCTGACCTTCGTGGCAAGGCCTCTCGGCGTCTTCGCTCTCCTTGCCCCTTTCAAAACGCCCGCTGCCGCAAGCGCTCTGATCTCCTTCGCAGGCCTTCGCGGCGCCTCTGCCATCGTCTTTGCCATCGTTGCTTATACGCAGGCGCCGGTGAATGACATCGTCTTCCATGTCACCTTCTTCATCGTTCTTCTTTCCATCCTCTTTCAGGGCGCGCTTCTGCCTCTCGCAGCGAAGAAGCTCTCCATGATCGATCATGAGAGCGATGTCATGAAATCCTTCACCGACTACACGGAAGAGATGCCGGTACAATTCATCCAGTTCACTCTTCCCGCGGGGCATGCGTGGTGCGGGCAAGCACTCTCGGAAATCGCATTCCCTCCTGAGACGCTCGCCGTCCTTCTTTCCCGCGGTGCCGAGAAGATCATCCCGAATGGCGACACGAAACTCTCTGCCGGAGATACGCTCGTCCTTTCCGCTTTGAGCGTCGCTCCTGTCACAGGTCTTGCCCTCTCGGAGATCCACGTCACAAAGAAGAGCCGCTATTACCAGAAGAGCCTCTCCTCTCTCCGCCTCCCCCACGGTCATCTTGTCGTCCTCATCCTAAGACAGGGAGAAGTCATCATCCCGAAAGGAGATACCGTACTCGAAGCGGGAGACGTGATGGTGATGAATGGGAAAAATTAGTGACTGGTGACTAGTAGCTAGGGACTAAGAAATCCTCGCAAGCTGAGCAGACCCCTGGAGAGTAATGCAATTAAGTTAAGCGGCAGAACATTCTTGGCTCCCCATCGGGGGAGCTGCCCGAAGGGCTGAGGGGGCTACGTAGCGG
>ERZ780075.366-NODE-366-length-22286-cov-6.398947_pt1 | contig 22286 bp, 15 predicted proteins | sample MGYA00511839_ERZ780075 | MGnify/ENA primary metagenome ERZ780075 (study PRJEB29588, sample SAMEA2155953) | human gut metagenome | biome: human gut; feature: human-associated habitat; material: faeces | place: Denmark | collected 2008/2010 ...
GTTGGAATCGGTTACGGTGCAGGTTATTGTTGCCGTGCCTTTCTTTGTCAGCTTTTTGTAGTTTAATTTTTCATTGCATGATGTGTCAACGGACGCTTATTTACGTCTATAACCGATGGCATTCGATAAATAGATTAACTTGTCATCCATCAAACGAGCGTATATTCACTTGAAACATTCAGCTCCTTGTGAACTTCTTTTCTGATGAAAATATAATAAATAAGCTGCATGACTATTGTTGCTATCCATGAGACGGGATAGGAAACGAACAGGTAGCCGAGCGTTCTGTTATGTGGGAAGAAACAGTAAATCCACAAAATTCTCACGCCGACCGTACCGAGCAGACAAAGAATCATCGGAACGGTTGAACGACCCATTCCTCTCAGAACGCCGGGGAAGGTATCCATAAATCCGCAGAGGAAATACGGCACGGTTGTCAGAGCCAGAATCTCGACCGAGCATTTAATAACATTCGGGTCATCGGTGTATATGTTTGAAACCTGATTACCGAAGACATATGCCAGCACACCGAGCGTCAGGCAAATCACAACCTGAAGAATCAAGCCGTCAATAAGAACCTTATCCATTCGCTTGGGCTTGCGTGCACCGTAATTCTGACTGGTGAAGCTCATACACGCCTGAGTAATTGAGTTTGCACCCATATAAAGGAAGCTGAGAACATTATTCGCTGCGGTGTAGCCTGCCATTGCGATTGAGCCGAAGGAATTGACAGACGACTGCAAAAGTACGTTTGAAAAGCTGATAAGCGTGCTCTGAATACCGGCCGGAATGCCGATTCGGAAAATCTGACCGAGGTATTCCCATTTTATCCTGAGCTTTTTGAATCTGAGCTGATAAACGGCATCGGTTTTGTAAAGACAGATTAGGACGAGAACGCAGGATATCATCTGCGAAATTACCGTTGCGATTGCAACACCGGCAACATCCATTTTGAATACAATAACGAGCAAAAGATTGAGGCAGGCATTCGTAACGCCCGAAACCACCAAGAAAATCAGCGGACGCTTTGTATCGCCGACGGCTCGGAGAATCGCTGCGCCGTAATTATAGAGCATAAAGAACGGCATTCCGACGAAATAAATGCGCATATAAAGTGTTGCAAGCTCGATAACATCCGACGGGGTATCCATCAGTTCAAGTGCAGGACGGGAAAAGAAGATTCCCACAAAAATCATTAAAACTCCGCTGATGAATGCGGTTAAAATCGAAGTATGCACGGTCTCGGACATTTCCTTATGTTTACCTGCGGCATAGAATCGGGCGGCAAGCACATTTGCGCCGAGAGAAATTCCGATGAACAGATTCGTGAGCATATTTATCAAAGAGGACGTTGAGCCGACGGCGGCAAGTGACTGACTTCCGCTGAAACGGCCGACAACTATTATATCAACGGCATTAAAAAGAAGCTGCAAAATACCCGAAAACATGAGCGGAATCGCAAAAGTAATCAGTTTGGGCATAATTGTGCCGTTGATCATGTCAATTTCATACTTATTCTTTGCCAATTCAAAATTCTCCTTCTTTTTTTCGGAAATTATTATAGTACAGTCATCTTTAAAATTCAATACAAATAACACCAAAACTTATTCGACATATTTCCCATTGTTATATTAATGATAGAGAAAAATATGGCGGCGTTTCTGTTACGAAGCACCGCCTGAATTTTATTTTATCATGCCTTTTGGGCTATCGTCTGTAAGCCGAGACCTGCAAGGTCAAGATGTTCGGCATCAATTGAAGTAACCGTTCCGTCAAAGTTGACGTCCGCCGCCGCAGTTTGTGCCGCTGTTACATTATCGCCGCTGATCATTCCGCCGGCGATAGCTCTTGTTATGACCGAATCTCTTCCGTCGATGTAGCCGTCGCCGTTGACGTCGCCGTGAATAACAACCGTCAGCGAATCAATCACATTACCGGAAGCATCAATAAGCCTTACGGTACAGCCTGTTGTTACATTGTTTGTATTCTTGATCATCGTATTATTTGCGTCATAAACTCTGATATAAACGACGTCATTTTCAAAGAGTGAAACGACCTTGCTAACGGTCAGGCTGTTGAAATTGAATCCTGAAACAAGATTGTTCTTCCTGTCAATAATCAATCCCGAGGTGCTCTTCGCAACGAGCTTATTTATGCCGAGCTTACCTGTATAAAGAATGCAATAGCCATCAACATAGGTATTGAAATACATATAATTATCGATTGTATCTTTGCCGGAAACAATTACGTTACCGACGGTATATTTTGCACAGTCAAGGGTCATAACGTAACGCTTGAATTCCGTCTGCTCCGGAACCTGCGACATGCTTGTGATATAGATATCGGTCGCTGCCGTATCAATATAAATAACGTTCGTCGAGCTGTAAACCGCTTCGCCGTTCTTTATCATGATATCGGTCTTTGAAGATCCGGCCGCAACGGGATCCTTTGAGCCGATGACATTGCCATTTTCGTCATATTCCTTCTCAACATAGAGATAATCATAGGTCTGAACAACTCTTGTCACTCTGCCGAGCGAATAAACGGCGTCGCCCTTGGTTGCGGATTTGTTATCGGCTATAACGCCGCCATATGTGTAGAGCTTACCGCCCGACCTGACATAAACGCTGCCGTAATTGCATTCGTTGTTTCTTATCGTTCCGCCGTAGATATACATTGTGCCGGAAACGGTGATTGCACCTGTCGTGGTGTTCTTGCAATTCTGAACAACGGACTTTTCATGCATATAAAGACTGCCGCCCGTCTGAACATTCACGGCTGCCGCACCGACAACGCCTGTCAACGCCTTGCCGCCGTCGATTATCATTAATCCGTCGGAATCCTTGCCTGCTTCATAGTCCGCCTGCGACTGCTGAACGTTATCGGCAACCGAAGTACCCAGTCTGAGAACAGAACCCTTCTTGACATCGAACATTATTCCGTAGAATGAGCCCGAGCGGATTGCCTTGTATCCCGTATCGTCGCAGAGGAGGGTAACATCGCCGTTGACCGTAATAGTTGAGGACACGGTAGCGTTTGCAACAAGAGTAATAATCGCCGTTTCGTCCGCCGAGACCGCAGCGAAAGCGTCCGTCAAATCGGTGTACTCAACCGAGAAAGCTCCCGCCTTGCTGACTCTGGCAACCGTCGTGGTCTCCATGCTGGTTATTGTGCCGTTCGCAAGGGTGTACCAGTTGGAGTTTGAAAGGCCGAACTTCATATAGTTCGTGCTCATTGCACTGCCGCCGAGAACCTTTGTCTTTTCGGCATATGCCTGCGGAGTTATCGTCGCCGCATAGCCAGAGCATGTGAGCTTTCCGCTGATGTCAACCGTCTTGCCGCTGACAAGGTAAATATCATTTGAAGAGTCAATCTGAGCCGCCGCATCAAGAGAGAGCGTCGCTCCGTTGTAGATGGCGTTTCCAAGCGCTTTATCTGATGTATTGCTTGAAATATCGCCGCCTGAAATTCTGACTTCTGCACCTGTTTCAATCTGAATTGCACCGCCGGAGGAATAGGCACGGTTTGAGGAAAGCGTGCCGCCGCTGATTTCAACCGTTGAATAATTCATTGCACAAATCGCTCCGCCGTAGGTCGCCTGGTTGGCGGTCATTGAAGCCTTTCCGCCGACAGCCGTAGTGGCATAAACGCTGTAGGAAGCTACAACGCCGCCCTTGAGCTTTGCAATATTTTCGGTAAATGTGCCTCCTGTTATAACAGTCTGTCCGCCGTTATTATAAAGAACCGCACCCTGAGTTGCCTCGTTTGATCTGAATATTCCGCCGCTGATATTTACAGTACCCTCAAGATTGTAAATAACGCCGCCGACCGAGGTGCCGATATTACCGCTGAAAATACCTCCGACGATCTCGGTTGTGCCCTGATTGTAAATCAAAGCACCCATTACCGTCGCCGCCGACTGCTCGGCCGTTCTGAAATCATAGAATTCAACGCCCGGCTGAACCGTTAAAGTTGCGTCCTCCGCAACCTTGATTGCCGAAGCCGTTGCCGCAACCTTGCCACCGTCGATATAGAAATCCGCAGAGCTGTCATCGCCGTAAACCTTTGAGCCTAACGTCAGCTTACCCGTAACATTGAACATCGGGGCAGTGAGCGATGCCGCTCTCGAAAGGGTTGCACCGTCCTCCGAAAAAATTCCTATATCCGAAGTGATATTCACGGTCGAGTTAAGCTCCGTATCACGGATAACATAGACTGTGGGAAGAACGGTTGAGCTTGTGCTTGAAGCATAGCCGATAGCCTCGGGAAGCGATTCATAATATGTGTCCGTGCGGCCGTCAATCTGAACCTTGGCAACATATTTGTTCTGAACTCTCTTTACGCTTCTGACCGAGCCGTCCTTTATCGCCTTGACAGAAGACATGTTGTACATTGAAGTGAGCTGAGGATAGTAATAGAAATATGTATCATCGGACGTTGCTCTCCAGTCGGAGGTTGAAAAGCCGATATTGGAAACGGACGAAGAACCGGTCATCTGAGCCGGAGTTTTTTCCGTTGCACCCGTTGTTAAAAGGTTTGTTTTGTATGTTCCGTCAAATATAACACCCGAAACATTTGCACCGACCGTGTTGCCGAAAGCAACGCCGACCTGGCTTGCACCCGTTACCCTGCTTGAAACATAGCAGGTTCTAACCGTGCCGTTATTATTGTAGCCGACAAGTCCGCCGACCATAACATTGCCGCTTATCTGTGCGGCCGTATTGTAGCTGTTTGTGAGCGTTCCTGCGGAGTTATATCCGAGGATTCCGCCGACAAATCTTGCATTCGGTGCACTGATAGTCGCATAATTAAAGCATTTGTTTACAGTCGCTTTATTGCTGAATCCAACAACGCCGCCGACATTTGTGAGAAATGATTTATCGTCCGAATAATTCGTTCCGACGACACTGCCGAGCATACCGCACGTTGTTACGCTTGCCGTTGAGCCGCCGAGGTTGCCGACTATACCGCCGACTGCCTTATCGCCGCTTATTTCACTGTCAACGGCACAGTTAAGAATCGAGCCGCTCTTTACATAGCCTGCAATACCGCCGACATTCTCAATGCCGGAGATTTTACCGTCAAGCACAACCGTGTTGGTGACAGTACCCGAATTCACATAGCCGAAAAGGCCGATATTCTTGCCGCTGTCGCCTGAGGTTGAGGACGTATAAAGACCTGCGATATTGTAACCGCCGCCGTTGAAAATTCCGTTGTATCCATGAGCCTCGTCAATTCCGATAGGCGTCCATTCGATAACGCCGAAGCTCTCGTCATTGACGTTGATATTCATAAGAAGATTATCCGTAACGGTAGCATTGGCATTGGGATTTGCATCCATGCCGCTGAGCTGTCCGTTTACCAAAGCCGCAAACCAGGCAAGCTCCGAGGGCTTTGAAATAAGATATGTACCGCTTGAATTCTTCTGCGGCACGGAGCGATCGCCCGCCCAAACGTCAAGTGAAAGCATCCATGCAAGAACGGGGTATCCGTTGTTGATCTCCGTATAGTCAAAACAAAAGTATGCCTTACTGCCGTTAAGCTCCTTAACGAATGAGGAAAGTTTCATGTCTGCCAGGGTTCGTCCGATACCCGTCGTTCCGTCAACGCCCGATGTCTCATAGCTGTAGAAGCTGCTGCCGCACTCGCTGCCGTAAACCGAACCGATTGCACCGCCGACCTCTTTGCCCGTGCTTGTAACGGGAGCAATGGCATAAGCGTCACAAATTGTTGAGAACAGGGCATAGCCGACAAGTCCGCCTACCGTGTCCTCCGCCGAAACAGAGCCGAGGAAGAAACAGCCTTCGAGGAATGCGCCGGATAGAGTGCCGCCGATTCCGCCTATATTCAGCTTGCCCGAAACAGCCATGCTGCTGTAGTTCTTTACGACAACCGTGTTACCGTTGGCATATCCCGTGATACCTCCTACACGCTGACCGCCGCTTACAGAGCCTGTCGAAAAGCACTGATTGATAACAGTATAATAGTATGACCAGCCGACAAGTCCGCCGACGCTGTTTCCCGTGCCGTAAACCTTACCCTCAAATGAACAGTCGGAAATTCCGAGATTCTCGGCATAGCCGACAAGACCGCCGACGCTGTAGCCGCCATGGATTTCGGCATTTGTTATCTTGATATTCTTAATGCTTGTTCGGGTGTGCTGAAGAACAAATTCCGATGTCATCTTTTCCGGAACATCCGAATCCTCGTTATATTCGCTCGGCATAACGACGCTGCCGAAAAAGCCTGCACAGTCGATACCGGAATCAACATAAACGCCGCTGACGGTATGTCCGTCGCCGTCAAACGTTCCGCGGAAAGGACTTTCCTGTGTACCGATAGGCGTCCACTTGTTAGCCGTTGAGCCGGCAGTGTTGAGCTGAATATCCGCAGTCAACTTACCCTTTATGGATTGCGAACCGCTGTTAACCGCATCGGCAAACCAAATAAGCTCCGAGGCAGTTCCGATTTGATAAACTCCGCCGGAAAGAGTCGGAACGGTTCCCGCCGCCAAGGCCGAAAGTCCCGGAATCACCGAGACAGTCAAAATCATAAGTGCTATGGCAACGGACAAAATCCTGCGTTTCATAAGCAACACTCCTATTATACAAATTTAAGACAATGTCGCACAGTTGAGACATGCGAATTGAGTAGAAAAAGCTGACTATACCATTACACATAGTATTATAAATTATTTTTCGTCAAAGTGCAAGGTACTTGTCTTAGTGTTAATAAACAATATTAGTTGAATTTTTTTGTGAAATATGTACTTTACTAAGTCGCAACGCACCGAGAAAGTCTGACAAAATTATTTTCATCGCTGAGTTTAATCAGCCTTCCCTTTGGGATAGGAAACCTTTTCGTTACACATAGCATCTTGTAATTTTCAGTTCAAATCTCCGACACGAGCATCCCGTGTCTCGCATAAACTCGGTCATGCTCCGCCTAAATCATCCCGTTTCCAGCATTTTTTGGCGTTTTTGTCGAGCAAATTGTGATTGACACCACCGAACGGCACAAGCGGTTGTATTTGTGAAAAGGACGTGTAAAATATAATTTTTCTGTTTAAATTTTTGCCGTAAAAGTGTATAATGTAATGGTGAATGTAATTATTAAGATAAAAGGAAGTTTATAATGTCGTATATTTTCAATTCCGCTGTTCTCGGTTCAATGTTCGCTGTGCCGGCTCAGGTTGTGGATAACTACATAAAATTAGCGAGTGCCTCTCAGCTCAAAACTCTGCTTTGGATATGCCGACACATATCCGAGCCGATTGACGCTGCCAAAATATCGCAGGAAATCGGCTACAGCGTCGGTGATGTTGATGATGCACTGACCGTAATCGCCGGCTGGGGCGTTCTTATCGGAACGGACGTTATCGTTACCCCTGCCCCCGTTCCTTCGGGAAAGCCGAAAATTACGGAACAGCCGAAACACTTTGAGGAAATTGCCGCATCGAAGCCGTCAAGTGAGCAGATAATAACCAGATGCAAGGAAGACCCCGAAATTCTCGCAATGTTCTCCGATATTGAAAAAATGCTCGGCAAGACCCTCGGCTACGACAGCCGAAGCACTCTGCTGATGATGCACGATCACTACGGCCTGCCTATTGAGGTTATCTACATGCTCGTAGACTATTGCAAATCCGTCGGAAAAAGCGGTTTTTCCTACATTTCAAAGGTCGGAAAAACCTGGGGTGAAAAAGAAATCGACACGATTGAAAAAGCGGATGAACAAATTAAAATTCTCAATTCCTGCAACAAGCTTTGGAAAGAATTTGCCGAAATGGCCGGTATTCAGAACCCTCGCCCGTCCTCGTCGCAGTCGGCTTATCTCAGAACATGGTCAGTCGAGCTGAAATTCAACGTCGAAATGATTTATCTTGCATATGAGGAGATGCTAAATCATTCAAGCAAGATAAGCTTCCCTACATGAATAAAATTCTGATGAACTGGCATTCCAAGGGAATCAAAACTCCAGACGATATTGAGAAAGAAAAAGAAGAATACCGCAGAAAAAAATCGCCTGTTACCAAGACGACTGCATCATATGATATCAATGAATTTATTAAACGTGGCGAAGCATTGCCGGTATACAAGAAAGGAAGCTGAACATGGCATACAGCAAGGAAACATACAAAAAGGCCGAGCAGGAGCTGGCCGAGAGAAGAAGACGTGCACTTGCCGAGCGTGAAGAGCACCATCGAATTGCCGTTGCGGCTGTTCCGGAAATTCTTGAGACCGAGGAAAAGATGTCCTCGGCAGGCTTGGCAACGATCAAGGCTCTCGGCATGGGTGCTGACGACGCCAAGGAATACATCAGAAAGCTTTCGGAAATCAATCTTGCCGCTCAGACACAACGCAGTCTGCTTCTCAAGAATTCCGGCTTTCCCGAAAACTGGCTCGATGTCCGCTACAGCTGCAAAAAATGCGAGGACAAGGGCTTCGTCAACGGAATCATGTGCGATTGCTTTAAGGAGCTTCTTAAATCGCTTGAATATGAAAAGCTTTGCTCAAATTTACCTGTTAACAACTGTCGATTTGACAATTTCAAACTTGACTACTATCCCGATGGCATAGGTACAAGTCCTCGTCAAAGAATGGAAAGTGTGTTGAACTACTGTAAAACCTATGCTACTGATTTCAGTAAAAAATCATCAAATCTCCTGCTCTACGGTCAAACCGGTCTCGGAAAGACACATCTTTCCCTTGCCATTGCGGGCAAGGTCGTTGAGGCAGGCTACGGAGTTATCTATTCTTCCGCACAGAACCTCTTCAACAAGCTTGAAAAAGAGAAGTTCGGCCGTTCCTACGGCAACACCGAGGAAAATATACTTGACTGTGATCTTTTGATAATTGATGATTTGGGAACAGAATTCACAACTCAGTTCACGATTTCTGCATTATATAATATAGTAAATTCGAGAGAGCTTGAGAGTAAACCTACAATTATAAGTACAAATCTTCTACCCGACAAGCTTGAAGCCACATACAGCCAAAGAATCACTTCACGAATTCTCAGCAACTACGTCATGCTTTATTTTGACGGCACGGACATCAGACAAATTAAAACGAGGTAATTTATGGATATAATTCTTGCACTGACTAATGAATTCAAATTAAAGAAATGGCAGATTGAAAATGTCGTCTCCCTCATCGATGACGGCAACACGATTCCGTTTATTGCACGATACAGAAAAGAGGCTCACGGCACACTCGACGACCAGACTCTGCGTGCAATCTCCGAAAGACTTGAATATCTTCGCAACTTGGACAAGCGCCGTGAAGAAATACGTTCTTCAATAGAGGGTCAGGAAAAGCTAACGGATGAAATCTCCGCCGCACTCGATAAGGCCGCAACCCTTGCCGAATTGGAGGACATCTACCGTCCGTTCAAGCCGAAAAGAAAAACGAGAGCTTCCGTTGCAAGAGAAAAAGGACTTGAACCGCTTGCTCGGGCAATCTATCTTCAGACGCCGAACAGTCCGTCCGCCATTGAGCTTGCAAAGGACTACATAAACGAAGAAAAAGAGGTCAGCACCGCCGATGATGCACTCCAAGGTGCAATGGATATTATAGCCGAGGATATTTCCGATATGGCAGATATCCGCCGCAGGCTTAAAAACCTGCTCAACGTCGTCGGCATTGTAAACGTCAAAGCAAGCGATGACGAAGCCAAGAGCGTTTATGAGCAATATTACGATTACTCCGAGCCGGTCAACAAAATTGCCGACCACAGAATTCTTGCGATTAACCGTGGCGAGAACGAGGGCTTTCTCAAGGTCGGTCTTGAGCTTGATCGAGTTAAGGCGCTAAACGTCATCGCCTCCGAAACACTCAACGACAAGGGTTCACCCTGCACCGATACGGTTCGAGATGCAGGTGTTGACGCATATGACAGACTGATTTTTCCGTCGGTCGAGCGTGAGATTCGCTCCGCTTTGACCGAGAGAGCCGACGCATCGGCAATCAAAAATTTCTCACTCAATTTAAGAGAGCTTTTGCTTCAGCCGCCCGTTAAAGGCAAGGTTGCACTCGGACTTGACCCCGGCTACAGAACAGGCTGCAAGGTCGCAGTTGTTGACGCAACGGGACGTGTGCTTGACACAGGAGTGGCTTACATCACACACTCCGCCGCTCAGCAGGCACAAGCAAAAATTCTGATCAAAAATTTAATTAAAAAATACGGCGTTCAAATCATCGCCATAGGCAACGGAACGGCGTCCAAAGAAACGGAAATCTTCACTGCCGAGCTTCTCAAGGAGCTTGACACCGACACAGCTTACATGGTCGTCAGCGAGGCCGGCGCATCGGTCTATTCCGCTTCAAAGCTTGCTGCAGAGGAATTCCCTCAGTACGATGTTTCGCTGAGAAGTGCGGTTTCCATAGCCCGTCGCTTGCAGGACCCGCTCGCAGAGCTGGTTAAAATCGACCCAAAAGCAATCGGCGTAGGCCAGTATCAACATGATATGCCAAAGAAAGAGCTTGACAGCGCACTCAACGGCGTTGTCGAGGATGCCGTTAACAGCGTCGGCGTTGACCTCAACACCGCTTCGCCGTCACTTTTGACAAGAGTTTCGGGAATCAACTCGACCGTTGCAAAAAATATAGTCGCTTATCGTGAGGAAAACGGCGAATTCACGTCACGCTCCCAGCTTAAAAAAGTACCAAAGCTCGGTGCAAAAGCGTTTGAGCAGTGTGCAGGCTTCATGCGTGTACCCGAGAGTAAAAATATGCTTGACAACACAGGCGTTCACCCCGAGAGCTATACCGCAGCGAAGGCTTTGCTTGAAATCTGCGGCTACACGGTCAATGACGCAGCAAAGAATAAAATCGGTGACCTCAACGAAAAAATCGCTGCTCTCGGTGAAGAAAAAGTTGCCGAAAGAATCGGCGTGGGTGTCCCGACAATGCAGGATATTGTCAAGGAACTTATGCGCCCCGGCCGTGACCCTCGTGACGAGCTTCCACCGCCGATGCTCCGCACTGATGTTATGGACATGAAAGACCTCAAACCCGGCATGGAGCTTAAAGGAACGGTCAGAAACGTTATCGACTTCGGCGCATTTGTTGATATCGGCGTTCATCAGGATGGGTTGGTTCACGTTTCGCAGATTACAAATCGCTATATAAAGCACCCCTCCGATGTGCTCAAGGTTGGACAGATTGTCACGGTTTGGGTGCTCGACGTTAATATTGAAAAGAAAAGGATCTCACTCACAATGAAGAAACCTAAGGGCGTTGAATAATGAATAAACTCGACAGCAAAAACTCAAAGAGGCTTATATTTCTCTGCTCGCTGGCTTATTTCGTCAGCTACCTTACACGAATCAATTTTGCCGCTGTAATTGCGGCAATAATAGCAGACGGCTGCATCGAAAAAGCGGCGGCCGGCGCAGTCACCACCGTGGGATTCATTACATACGGCGTTGGTCAGCTCATCAGCGGCAAGCTTGGCGATCGTTTTGACCCAAAGAAGCTGATGACGCTCGGCTTCTTCGTAACGGCAGCAATGAATTTGCTCATTCCATTTGTCAAAGGAGCGGTTCCGATGTGCCTTGTTTGGGGCGTAAACGGACTGGCACAGTCGCTCATGTGGCCGCCGATGCTTAAAATAATGAAAACGGCAATGAGCGAGGACGATTTCAACAAGGGCTGTGTTCAGACCAACCTCGGCTGTACCATTGCAACCATTCTTATATATTTGCTCTCACCTGTTGTAATCTCCGTTTGGAGCTGGAAAGGCGTATTCTTCATTGCAACAGTCTGTGGAATTGCAATGGCAATAACATGGTACACCGTGCTGACAAAAATAGAACGCTCTGCTGACATTAAATATGTTCTTAAAAAATCCTCGGATAAAAAAAGCAAAAAGCACAGTCCGACCATGCCGATAGTTCTGCTCATCTTCACTCTTGCGGCGATATTCTTCCAAGGAGTTCTCCGTGACGGCGTAACGACGTGGCTGCCGACATATATCTATGAATCCTTCGGACTGAGCAGTGAAAAGTCAATTCTCACCAGTGCAGTTATTCCGATATTCTCATACATAAGCCTGCAAATTTGTTCAAGGCTTTATAACAAGACCGGCAGAAAGCCGTTCAAATGCGGATTTATGATTTTCGCCGTCGGTGCCGTTTCAACAATAATTCTTGTCGCCTTCGGCAGTCATTCTGTCATCCTGACAGCGGTTATATGTGCCCTCATCGTCGGCTGTATGCACGGCGTTAACCTTGTGCTCATCAGCTTTATTCCCGGAATTTACGGCAACAACGAGAACGTTTCCGAGCTTTCGGGCACGCTCAATTTCATGACATATGTCGGCTCGGCAGCATCGGCCTATGGCTTCGCCCTGCTTTCGGACAGCTTCGGCTGGAACGGCACAATAATCAGCTGGGTTGTAATCGCTCTGCTCGGCACGGCGGCAGTCGGAATCTGCAAAATAATTGATAAGGAACCTGAAAATGAACGATAAAAAATCCAAGAAAGAACAGAAAATAAGCTTTTGCCCCGTCGCCGGAAAATGCGGCGGCTGCCAATTGCAAAACATGACATATGAGCGTCAGCTCGGCTTTAAGGAGGCAAAGGTAGTTAAGCTCCTCGGCAAATACTGCCATGTTGAAAAAATAATCGGCATGGAGCACCCCTACCATTATCGCAACAAGGTTCAGGCAGCTTTCGGCTCAACGAGGGGCGGCAAAATTATCTCCGGCGTTTATCAGTCCAAATCGCACAGAATCGTATGCGTCGACCGCTGCCGAATTGAGGACAGAAAGGCCGATGAAATCATCGTGACGATTCGTTCAATGATGCCTAAATACCGTATGACGGCCTACAATGAGGATAGGAACACAGGATTTCTGCGTCATGTACTTGTCAAGCACGGCTTCAAGAGCGGTGAAATCATGGTTGTGCTTGTCACGGGAACTGTCGTTTTTCCCGGCAAGAACGCTTTTATAAAGGAACTGCTTGAAATCCACCCCGAGATTACGACTATCGTTCAAAATATCAACAATTCCGATACAAGCATGGTTCTCGGCGAGACGGAAAAGGTGCTTTACGGCAAGGGGCATATCAATGACTCGCTCTGCGACTGTGTTTTCGGAATATCGCCGAAATCGTTCTATCAAATCAATCCCATCCAGACCGAAAAGCTCTACAATAAAGCGATGGAGTTTGCAAATCTCACGGGTCAAGAGACCGTTATCGACGCTTACTGCGGCATCGGTACAATAGGAATTGTCGCCGCCAAGAAAGCTAAGCAAGTTATCGGCGTTGAGGTCAACCGTGACGCAGTTCACGACGCAATCGCCAATGCCAAGCTTAATAATACAAAAAACATTCGGTTCTATTGTGCCGATGCAGGCGAATTTATGGTTGACATGGCTTCAAGCGGCGAAAGAGCGGACGTTGTTTTCATGGATCCGCCGAGAGCAGGAAGCGATAAGGCGTTTCTTTCCTCTGTCGTCACTCTAAGCCCGAAGAAAATCGTCTATATCTCCTGCAATCCCGAAACACAGGCAAGAGACATATCTTTCCTCATACGCAACGGATATAAGGTCAAAAAAATTCAGCCCGTTGACATGTTCCCCCATACCGCACACGTTGAGACTGTTGCATTATTGGTCAGGAACATATCAACTAAGAAACACGTTGGTATAGAGGTTAGACCTGAAGAGCCCGGCTCATAAATCCGTAAAATTGAATACCTTTGATGATTGTTCCAAATCAATACAAACAATCACATAAACCCGACAGCTCGCAAATGAGTTGTCGGGTTTATTTTCACGCATAAATGCGTCAAAACAAATCTCCGCAGATTGCTCCACGGAGATTGTGTGTTATTTAATTAATACCAAATCCAGCCGAAGAGAAGGATTTTAATCAACCACTGACCGAAGGAGTATTTGACCGTTACCTTGCAGGTGTCCTGAACGGTGTTGCCGTTGGAATCGGTTACAGTACATGTTATCGTTGCACTGCCCTTCTTTGCGGCGTATACCTTGCCGTTTTCATCAACCGTTGCAACCTTTGTATTCGATGATGAATACTTCACCGTGTACTTTGCACCCTCATCCGCCTTGATTGTCGGTTTGATTGTCGCCGACTTCTTGTAATTCAATGTGATGTCAGAAACAGAAACGGATTTTACGTTTGCCGGCTGTTCAACGATTGCGTATTCGCTGAAATGGTTCGTCTTGAAGATAACATATCCGTCCTTTACTTCGCATGGAATCTTAGTTACCTTGCCGCTCACAGAATCGACATAGCAAACAAAGACTTTGTTCGTCGTGAATCCGTCCGGAAGAGGAACCTTGACGGTGATTTCGCCGTTCGGCTGAACCTTTACGCCGTCCTTGTATGTTGCAATGTCATAGATTTTTGAATTGACCTTGCCGAATTCGGCATTGATGAGCTGGAACGACTTGCCGCTGAACTGCTCCTCGACCTTGATTTCAGTATCGGAATCGTATTCATTATTGTAATTGATTTCGATTCCCGTCTTGTCGTCCTTGATAACCTTGAGCTTTTCAATCGCACGGGTTTCGACCTTATCGCATACGGAGCAGGTTCTCTTTTCCTGACCCTCGGCGGTCGTTGTTGCTTCCTTTACAACCGTCCATTCGCTCCATGTGTGAGCCGCAAGCGGAAGCGTCTTTTCATTGAATGTCTCGCCGCACTCCGAACAAATATCATACTCCATTCCCGCAACCTTGCAGGTGGAGGGTACGGTGATGTGGTTAAACGTGTGGGTGTGTTCATCTCCGTTGCCATCAAGAATTTTGACAGGGTACTCGTCTTTATCCGGATAATATGACCAAACTGAACCGTCAGTTCGAGTAAATATTACATAGTAATCATCATAATAAATACCAAACATACATTCTTGAAAATCCACAACATCTGTCATTATTTTTTCTGAGACAGTCTTTCTTATGTGTAATTCTTTGTTTTTATTCAAATAAAAATTATCGCTAACTTTTTGGACATTTGTTAACGTTGGTTCACCGATTTTAGCAATATAATGCCAATCCTCATCATGACTTAACAGACTTTTTAAAGTATAATAGTCTCCATTACTTGTTATAAATCCTTTTTCTGATAAATTATTTCTCTTCAAACTAACAACGTCATCAAAAAGTTTTTCTTCTTTTTCATTATTCATTTTACACCACAAGGTGTCATTATCATCAAGATAATAGGCTACATAATATACATCAATATCTTTAACTTTATGGTCGACTACTTCAGTTGAAGAAACCCAGCTACTATACGATGCTTGTATACTATAAGTCTTTTCATCATTACCTATATAATTGCACTCATCAGAATCTGCATTAATTATCTTTTTAACATTATCAGCACATTTTACCATTTTCAGATTACTATCATATAAATTATCAAAACATTTATATATCTCGCCTGACTTTGTTAAATAGAAGCATCCCTCAATGTCAACGACATTTTCAGCTATTAGGCTATAATTTAGGAGATTATAACAATTTCCATTATAATCTAGGGCTAATCCATAACCACGAAATCCATGGTTTTTTGGTGGATTTGTAATCTTTTTAAATCCATTGCCAATTTTATTTTCAGACTGCCAAAGTTCATTGTCACTTGTAATATAGTATGTAGAAGAATACATGCAGTTTTCATCTCTTCCCGGATAAAAACTGCTCATAAGCACATTCTTATTACTGTTTATTCTTTTTAAATTTCCATTTTCTATTTGAAAAACATCACCATCTGCATTATTTACAATGGCACCAGCCAAAAGAGAAGGCACTTGATTAGATTTATTGCCTAAGTCATTATAAAAATCAGTTGATTTTACATGAACGGTAAAGTTCTTTGAAACAGAGCCTATACTTACAGTAATAACCGCTTCGCCTGATTTTACCAAATTTAAATTAGTGCCATCATAATATGCAACACTTTCATCTGAGGATATAATTTTCATTATATCCGTAACTTCACAGTTTTTACTTTCATTTTTATCATAATATAAATTGCCCCGCATTCCTAAGAATCTTAATCTGCCATTTTCAACAAAGAATTTTTTGTCAACTTTTGCAGGCAAACAAGTAAGGTCATTATACTTTTGCAATACGAAATAATCTTCAATATAAATTTCAGTGTTATAATTATATATTACTCCTATCGAATCAGCATATTCTAAGCCTGAAATATCTTTGACATCATCAAGAGATATATCCCCATCATATGCTCTCATCTCTGCAACAGAGATAATTCCATCTTCATCCTTATCAACTGAGCAATAGATCAGCTCCTCATAAAGCGATTGATCTTTAAAATTAATATATTCATTTTTATCATTCGAAAGAGCGATAATAAATTCTAATGATGCGTCTCCGTCAGAAATTGTTACCGTTTGTGCTCCAACCTTACTTGACGAGTATCCTGATGAAGAATACTCGGTAATCTGTTTCCAAGTGTAATCAGATGAAAGCTTATACACCTCTATAGCTGATGAAAGCGGTGTACCCTTTGAAATTATACAATTCTTAAATTTAACTTTTAGATCACCTACGCAGATACACCTTATTTCTTTTTCTTTGGCCCAAGTCTCTGCATATGAACCCCTTATACACATAATTGATTTTGAATTATTGTATTCTCCAATATATATAACACTATCCGGGATTATTATATCCTTATAGTAGTCAATAGCTTCACTGCATATAAATTTTGTTCCATCTTTTATCTTGTCATTTTCTCCCAATATAACAAGTTTATTGCCAAGATAAAGGCTTTCATTGTCCCAGTTACTCTTATTTTTATAAAAAGCTGTATCACTGATATCCCAACCACTAAAATAAAAATCCTCGGCAAAATCAAGCACTTCGGCATTTACAAAAGCACCGAAATAAGTTGTGTCATTAAATCCCGGCTTAACAACAATTCGTTTAACCCATTTTACAGTGCGGCTTCCCAAGACACTGTACGATAAAGATATATACCCATCATCGGATTCGGTTGTAGCCGGTTCAAAAGTAATTGTTCCGGTTGATCTGTCTTCTGTAATTTTGCAATCTTCTTCCGGAATTACAGTTCCGTCAACCTCATAATTATTTTCTCTTATATTGGTTATTTTGAAACCATAATAAGAGCTACCGGAATTCCAACAGTTAAAACTAATTTTGAGAGAACTCGCATTGAAATCTACCGTCTTACCCGCAAGTTCATTTCCGGCACGTCCAATACAGTCACCATTTTGATCGTAAAAGATCAGGTCATCGTATTCGTTAAATTCCGTCTTATCAGAAAAAGTGACAGAAAGCGATTTTGTGCCCGGCTTTCCCTCATAAGTCCATTCATAGTCACCATATTCGTATGGGTGTTCGGATTCAGGGTACTCGCTCTCCGCCGCAAATACCGTTATCGGCAACGCCGAAAACATCATAAGAACGGCAAGAAGCAATGATATAAGTTTCTTTTCCATTTTGTTGTTTCCTCCCAACAAGTTTTTATTTTCTATATATAAAAACAACCCGACAAGGCTCGTTATGCAAGCCCCATCAGGTTAGTTAAGCGCAATTATTTTTGTGTATGCAAAAGCAAGCGAGCAGACTTCGGCTGCCATTTTTACATTATACTCCTGCATACCCATTTTCATTCAATCCCTTTTTTCTAATTTTTTACCTTTATATTTTACACGATTTATTTCTATTTTGCAATAGTGTGACAAAAATAACAAATTTGTATTTTTTGTCACACCCCCTTTTTTGCAAAGTTTGTGAAAAATGACGGTGATATGCTTTCACAATTCTGCCGTTTTTGACATTTTATGTAAATTCGGCAGATATTTATAACCCCCTCAGTCAGCGTTGCCTAGGAATTAGTAATCAGTGATTAGAATATAATTTCTAACCACTAATTACTTTAAGGAGAAGCCGCCCTTGGGTCGATGTGGTCATTGACCGCTACAAAAAGTTCCTATATCGAACCTCGTCGAGCTCTGCGGAATGTGCCGTTCTTGATCCTCATTTTAGAATACGACACGGATTCGCACCGAGGAAATCCGATTGTTTTCTCAAAAAAGTAATAGATTTTCGGTTTATCCCTACGCTTGTTGACAATGTTATTTTTTACCTGTATAATTTTAAGCAAGACTGTTATTGATAAAACAATCACGGAGGTTAACCTATGACCCTAAAAGAAGTTATAAAATACAGAAAAATATGGATGGGTTTTGCGATTTTGTGGGTAATCTTTTTCCACTTCGGCTACAAGCCGCCCGATCCGCTTGCCGCATTACAATCGAGCGGTTACAGCGGTGTAGACATCTTCTTTTTCGCCTCGGGAATCGGATGCTATCTTTCCTATTCCCGTGACAAAAATGCCGCCGCTTTTATCAAACGGCGATTCATTCGAATTATGCCGACGTATTTTGTTTTCATTGTGATTTGGTGTACATATAAGGTAATAACCGACGGCATGGATTTTACAACGGTACTCGGCAACATTTTTTGCGTTCAGGATTTGACCGGAAAAGAAGGCAGCTTCAACTGGTATTTTGGTGCAATGTGGATTTTCTATCTTCTGACGCCGTATTTTGTCGCTGTTGCCGATAAAATCAAAAAGCCTGCCGGCTGCGTCCTCTTCTGTCTGTTACTTGTGTTGTTCTCGTTCCCGTTTTGGAATGTTAAAGCACTTATAATAATCGTTACAAGATTGCCGGTTTACTTCCTCGGAATGTATCTTGCAAAACGATCACAGGTAAGTGATGATAAAATTTCGCTAAAGTTTATGCTGATTGCCACAGTGCTTTCAATTATCAGCATGGCAGCATTTATTGTGTGCTATTTCAAGCTTCATGATGAGCTTTGGAACTATGGATTATGGTGGTATCCTTTTATCATCACCGCTCCGACGATTTGTCTTTATCTCTCATTTATCAGCAAACAGCTTGAGAAAAAGTCGGTCGGTCAAAAAATTCTGAAAGCGTTTTCCTTTATCGGCAGTTACACCTTTGAACTTTTTCTTGTCCACGTGTTTGTTTTCAAAGAGGTCAGCAGCATGATAATGGAAAGGCAGCCGAACCACGTTATTGCAATTTGGTTTGCTGCACTTATCCCCGTTGCAATAGGTGCCGCCATTCTTTATCAGCTGACAAAGGGAGTTGAAAAGCTCATTAAAAAGGCCGCAAAATAAACTAATTTAAAGCCATGGTTATCGGAATCATCGATAATCATGGCTTCGTTTTTTCATATGCTCCACAATCGCTTTTGCTGAATTTTCGGGAACGTTGATTGTGTGTTTGGCTTCATTCATATTTTCAAGGTAATGTGCATCCGAGCTGACGAAAACAGGCATATTTTTTATGATCGGATACTTTTCTTTGTACTCGTTTTGATTGGCTTTCTCCGTCATTTCAACCACATTGAAGTTCATCTCAGGCGTTATCATTCCAAGGTTTGAAATAACGCTGTACGAATTACGGTCGATATGTGCCGGATAGCATATGCCACCGTATTCACCGACAATTTGCACGGCATTTTCAATGCTGATTCCGCTCGCAGTTGTCAGCAGTAACTCCTGCGTTCCCATTATCCCGTCGCCCTCGTCCATAATGATCTGGTCGCCAAAAATTTCGGGTCGGTTTTTGACAGGAGGAACAGTTGAAAGCACATATTCGGAAAAAGCCTCGGCATTTTTTACGTCGTCAAACAGACATACAACATGTACCTCCTCCGAAGTGCAAAGCTCCATACCCGGAATAACGGTCAGACCAATCTTTTTGCCAACGTTGATTGCCGCACGGCAATTTTGAGCGGTGTTGTGGTCAGTCAAAGCTATGGCATCCATACCGAGAATTTTCGCCATATTGACGAGATTATACGGCGTCATGTCGTTGTCGCCGCAGGGCGAAAGACATGAATGCAAATGAAAATCGTAATACAAATCCATTTTAAATCAGCCTTGAGATTTCGGCGGCTACCCGGTAGGAATTTTTTTCCGTGGTGAGAATTATTACGCCGTTTTGCTCGGCTCGCTTAAGAGCCTCCTCGTCAAGTGCCGCATTCTCGGTCAAAATGATGCATGCAACGTCGGCAAGCACAGCAACGCCGATTGAATTGACATTGCCCATAACCGTAAGCCATGCGTCGCCCTCCTGTGCTCTTGACATAACCCAGCTGAGCAGATCGCCGCAATAGCAGCCCGTTACCTCCCTTTCAAGGTCGCCACCGCATATGAGCGTTAAATTCAGTTTTTCTTTAAGTGTTTTTATGTCCATTTCAACTTCTCCTCGTCAATAATCTCACGGAACGGAACAGGAATGAATTTTTCAATCTCGTCCTCGTTGAGCGGAGTGGTGTGGCTGATTTCCGCTTTGAGGCGGAAAACGCAGTGGTCAACGCTCGCATATCCTCGGACAATATCCTCGGCAAGCGAACGACAGGTAGGTGCGCCGCAAGTGCCGCAGTCGAGACCCGGGAAATTCTTTACCATTTCCGAAACCTGATTCATCAGCTTCATTGCGTCGGTTACGTTGTCGGCAAGCTTCAGCACAGAATACGGCTGTAAGTTTTCCTGCCACATCATCTCATCGGGTACTTCTTCGGTATCAATATGATTGCACGAAACGGGACGGTATTGTTTGAGAATTGAAAGTCTCGCTTTGGCAACAAATGTGTTGGAAACAGTCAGGCAACCGCCGACACAGCCTCCCGTGCAGGCGTTCAGCTCGATAAATTCAATATCATTGAGCTTTTCATCCTCAATCTCTTCAAGAATTTTTATAACATTTTCGATTCCGTCGGCGGCAATATATTTTCGGCTCAATGTGCCCGAGGCTTCGCCGCCGCTCGTTGCCCAGCCAACGCCGATTCTACCCGATTCATCCATGTTCTTAAGCTCTTTGAGATGATCCATCCTGCTGACAAGCATAGGGTAAATATCGCTGATTGCGATTGCCCCGTCAACGTCCGATTTTTCAGCACAGAGCGGATTTTTTATCGCTGTTATTTTGGCAGGACACGGAGTAATAAAGAACACACCTATATCACTGTCATCGAGTCCCGTCTCAGCCTTCGCTTCGAGCCTCGCCAAACGTGCCGATTCGTCCATCGGCGTATTAAGTTCCAAAAGATTGTCAATCAAATCGGGATAAGAAATCCTTATCAGTCGGCAGACCGCAGGACAAGCCGAGGAAATAACAGGCTTTGTCAATCCGCCGTCTTTAAGAAGCTTTCTTGTTGCGTCGGAAATAATTTCAGCGCCCTTTGCAACCTCAAAGACCTTATTAAAACCCAATTCGGTTAATGCCGTCAATATGTAATTGATATCGTCAAGGTTATTGAACTGGCCATACAAAGACGGCGCAGGTAAGGCAATTTTATATTTGAATTTTTCAATATCCTCAATAGGATCACTTTTAGCGGTTTTTGCATGATGGGGGCAGATGCGAATACATTCTCCGCAGTCGATACATCGTTCGGAAATAATCGTAGCCTTGCCGTGGCGCACTCTTATCGCCTGAGTCGGGCACCTTTTTATACAGTTCATACATCCGAGACATTTTTGCTTATCAAGGCTAACCGAATGAAAAACAGTATTCATGATCTTCTCCTTGCTTTTATTTATTATATACCTTAAGAGTAATTGTCGTTCCTTCACCAATGACAGTATCTATGTTCATTTCATCGGTATATTTTTTTATATTCGGCAGACCCATTCCTGCACCGAAGCCAAGCGAGCGCACATTCTCCGGGGCTGTTGAATAGCCCTCTTTCATTGCAAGCTCTATATCGGGAATTCCCGGGCCCTTGTCAGCCAATACAACAGTTATACAATCCGGCGTTACGGTTGCATCAATAACTCCGCCGTCAGCATGAATAACCATGTTTATTTCTGCCTCGTAGACGGCGATTGCAACATTGCGTGTTACGGCAGGTGCAAATCCAAGCTCTTTAAGGGAACGCTTAAGCTTGCCCGATGCTTCACCGGCTCGGGTAAAGTCATAGGCACTGACATCATAATGCAATTTTACTTCATCCATTATTTTCCGCTGCCTCCTCTAAGCCCATGAGCATAAAGTCGGCCGCAGGAGGTGAACATTTCAAGGTCTGTACCTATGAGAACAATGTCACGCTGCTCGGCAAGGTCGATCATGCCCATATCGGGCGATTTTCCCCTTACAAAAACAATGCAGCTCATATCCATCATTTCAGCAGTTCTTACAACCTGCGGATTAACAAGACCCGTCAGAAGAACTGCCTGCTCCTTAACAAAAGCAAGAACATCGCTCATCATATCACT